>Ga0207643_10002308_pt1 | contig 10377 bp, 8 predicted proteins | sample KBSMisM62_FD_184313 | JGI IMG/M metagenome (GOLD analysis project Ga0207643, IMG submission 184313) | Miscanthus rhizosphere microbial communities from Kellogg Biological Station, Michigan, USA - KBS Miscanthus M6-2 (SPAdes) (version 2) | ecosystem: Host-associated > Plants > Roots > Rhizosphere... | reverse complement strand
GCTGCGCTCCGCACGCCAGCGCGCCATCGCGGTGATCCGGCACGAGGTGGAGCAGGGAATCCACGACTTTTTCTACGAGCGGGGATTCCTTCGCGTCGACACCCCGATCCTGACCGCGGCGATCGGCGAGCGTTCGGGACTTTTCGCGACCGAGTACTTCGAGGAGGGGAACGCGTACCTCGCCCAGACCGGCCAGCTCTACGGCGAGGCTGCCGCCGCCGCGTTCGGGAAGATCTACACCTTCGGTCCCACCTTCCGCGCCGAGAAGTCGAAAACGCGACGCCATCTCACCGAGTTCTGGATGATCGAGCCGGAGGTGGCGTGGAACGATTCGAACGACAACATGCGGCTGCAGGAGGACTTCGTCTCGTACCTCGTGCAGCGCGTGATCGAGCGCCGTCCGGCGGAGCTCGCGGAGCTGGACCGCGACGTCGACAAGCTGCGCGGCATCGTGCCGCCGTTTCCGCGCTTGAACTACACCGACGCAGTCGCGCTCGTCCAGCGAAAGGGCAGCGAGACGAAGTGGGGCGACGACCTCGGCGCCGAGGACGAGGCGCTCATCGTCGCCGACTACGACAAGCCAGTGTTCGTGTTCAACTATCCGAAGGAGGCGAAAGCCTTCTACATGAAGGAGAACCCGGACGATCCGCGCACCGTGCTGTGCGACGATCTCCTGGCGCCGGAGGGCTACGGCGAGATCATCGGCGGATCACAGCGCGAGGACGACTACGACAAGCTCGTGGCGCGCATCGCGGAGGAAGGGCTGCCGCGCAAGGCGTACGAGTGGTACCTCGACCTCCGCCGCTACGGCACCTTCACCCACGCGGGCTTCGGCCTCGGGCTCGAGCGCACGGTCGCATGGATCTGCGGCATCCAGCACGTGCGTGAGGTGATTGCTTTCCCGCGCTTGATGCATCGGTTGACGCCTTGAGTGCGCCCGATGCGCCTTGCGCGATGCGCTTGGCCGGGAACAGCAGGACGATACAGGCGTCAGGAGGCCGGGCGCATCGCGCAAAGCGCAGGGCGCATCGCCAAGTCACTCGCCGGACTTGACCTCGTCCCACAGTCCGTCCAGCACCTCCAGGCCCGCCGTTCCGACATCGATTCCTCGCTCGCGCGCCAGGCGTTCGATCTCCTGAAAGCGCTTGGCGAACTTCACGTTCGCCTTGTCGAGCGCGAGCGAAGGGTGCACGCCGAGCTTGCGCGACAGGTTCACCACGGCGAACAGCAGGTCGCCGAGCTCCTCCTCGAGGCGTGCGTCGGGTACGCCGTGCGGCGACGGAACGGCTCCGCGCGCCACCTCGGCGCGCACTTCGGCCAGCTCCTCCTCGACCTTTTCGGCGGCGCCCGACGCATCGGGCCAGTCGAAGCCGACACCGGAGGCGCGATCCTGCAGGCGGAAGGCGCGGTGAAGCGACGGCAGTTCGGCCGGCAGACCGTCGACGATGCTGTCGCGCTTCCTCGCCTTCATCCCCTCCCAGCTCTGGCGCTCGCCTCCCTCGTACAGGTGCGGATGCCGCGACTTCATCTTGCGGAGGAAACCTTCCGCCACATCTCCGAAGTCGAACGCTCCACGTTCCTCGGCGACCACGCTGTGAAAGAGGACCTGCAGCAGCAGATCGCCGAGCTCCTCGCGCAGAAGCGTGTCGTTGCCTGATCGGATCGCGTCGTCGACCTCGTACGCTTCCTCGAGCAGATAGGGCCGGAGCGACTCGTGCGTCTGCGCCGCGTCCCACTCGCAGCGTGCGCGCAGATCCTTCATCAACTCCACCGTCTCTTCGAGTCCCGGCTTTTCTTGCATCGCTCTTCGTGGCTCCGTATCTTGTTCAGTCTTCACATGATAGCGTACCGCGCCGTCCGATGACACGCGCCTGGGTCGAGGTGGACCTGGCCGCGCTGCGCCGCAACGGGGCTGCCGTGGCGGCGCGCGCCGGCGTGCCGCTCCTGCCGATGGTGAAGGCCGACGGCTACGGCCTCGGCGCCCTCCACGTCGCGCTCGCGCTCGAAGAGCTCTCACCCTGGGGCTACGGCGTCGCCACGGTGGCCGAGGGGGAGGAGCTGCGCCGCGGCGGCATCACGCGGCCGATCATCGTGTTCACGCCGATCCTGCGCACCGAGATCGACGCCATGCGCCGGGCGGATCTCACCCCCGCGCTGGGCGATCCCGCCGTGATGGAGTCGTGGGCGCGCACCGGCCGCGACTGGCATCTGCAGATCGACACCGGGATGTCGCGCGCGGGGCTGCGCTGGGATCGCATGAGCTGGTACCGCGACATCCTCGCGAGCACGCGTCCGTCGGGCGTCTTCACCCACTTTCATTCGGCCGACCTCGACGATGGCAGCCGCGAGCAGCAGGAAGCGCGGTTCGACGAGGCACTCGCCGAGATGCCGGAGCGGCCTGCGCTGGTGCACGCCGAGAACGGCCCGGCCGTCGAGTCGCGCGCGCCGTCGCGATGGTCGCTGTGCCGGCCGGGCATCTTCATCTACGGCGTCGCCTCGCGGCCGAACGGGCCCCTCGTGCCGGAACCCGTCGTGGCGATTCGGGCCCGCATCGTCGAGATCCGGACCGTCTCCGAGGGTGACACGGTGAGCTACGGCGCGACATGGCGCGCGCCGGGCGAGCGCCGGATCGCCACCGTGCCGGTGGGGTACGCCGACGGATACCGGCGTGCCCTCGGAAACCGCGGCGTCGCCCTCCTCGCCGGCCAGCGAATACACGTCGCGGGGCGGGTGACGATGGACATGACGATGCTGGACGTGACGGACACCGATGCCGCGCTCGGCGACGTCGTCACCCTGCTCGGACGCGACGGCGACGACGTGATCACGGTGAGCGAGCTCGCGGAGCTGGGCGAGCTGTCGCCCTACGAGCTGCTCACGGGGCTGCGCACGCGGCTGCCGCGTGTCCATCGTGAAGCCGAGGAGACGGAGGCCGCGGCGTGAGGCGCCGCGCGATCATCCTGGTGCTCGATGGCGTGGGGGTCGGTGCCGCTCCCGACGCCGCCGACTACGGCGACACCGGCAGCGACACGCTGGGCAATCTGGCGCGCGCCCGGGGCGGACTCTCCCTGCCGAACCTCGCTGCCGCGGGGCTGGGCAACATCGCGCCGGTCGAGGGTGTCGCACCGACGACGACCCCACTCGCCGCGTGGGGGAAGATGCGCCCGGCCTCGGCGGGAAAGGACAGCACGACGGGGCACTGGGAGATCGCCGGCCTTCACCTCGAGCGGCCCTTTCCGACCTATCCAGCCGGCTTCCCGCAGCAGTTGCTGGACGAGTTCTCGCGCGCCACCGGCCGGGGCGTGATCGGGAACGTGGCGGCGAGCGGCACCGAGATCATCGCGCGCCTGGGCGCGGAGCACGTGGCGACGGGGAAGCTGATCGTCTACACCTCGGCGGACTCGGTCTTCCAGGTCGCTGCACACGAGGAGGTCGTGCCGCTCGAGGAGCTGTACGCGGCCTGCGAGATCGCGCGCGCCATGCTCGTTGCTCCGCACGACGTGTCGCGCGTGATCGCCCGCCCGTTCGTCGGGCAGCCGGGCGCCTACGTGCGCACGACGAATCGACGCGACTACGCCCTCGCGCCGCCGGACGAGACGCTGCTCGACGACCTCGCCGCGGCAGGCGTGCCCCGCGCCGGGGTCGGCAAGGTGGACGACCTGTTCGCCGGACGCAGCCTCCGGGCTCGCCACACCAGGGACAATGCCGAGGGGATCGAGGCCATCCTGGAGTGGCTTCTGGGGACGCAGGGTGGGTTGCTCTTCGCCAACCTGGTAGATTTCGACACGCTGTACGGCCACCGGAACGATGCGGCGGGATTCGAGCGGGCGCTCCGCGAGTTCGACGACGCCCTTCCGGTGATCCGCTCCGCACTGCGCGAGGACGACCTGCTCTTCATCACGGCCGATCACGGCAACGATCCAACGACGGCATCGACGGATCACGCCCGGGAGTACGTGCCGTTGCTGGCTCTGGGCGATCCGGTGCATCCGGTGCCGGTCGGCGAGCGGGAGACGTTCTCGGATCTGGGTGCGACGGTGGCGGAATGGCTGAACATCGGGTTTCGGGGACGGGGCACCTCGTTCCTTCCGACGCTGGAGCGCGGGCATTGAGCGGGGTATCGACGGCGCGGCGCGAGCCCTCCGCCGAGGCCTGGCGAGCTCTTCGCACGCATGCCGAGGCAGCGATGGAGCACGCGTATGCGCCCTACTCGGGTTTCCGCGTCGGCGCAGCGCTGCTCACTTCGAACGGAATCGTCGTCGAGGGGTGTAATGTTGAGAACGCGTCGTACCCGGCGGGCTCTTGCGCCGAGCGCGTCGCAGTGGGAGCGGCAGTCGCGCGGGGGCTCAGAGAGTTCGAAGCCCTCGTGATCGCAACGGAGGCGGATGTCCCCACGCCTCCATGCGGAATCTGCCGGCAGGTGTTGTTGGAGTTCGCGCCGGCCCTTCCAGTGCTGAGCGTCACGCGCGGCGGCGCGGAGGCGCGATGGGACATGTCGGATCTGTTGCCGCACGCATTTACCCCCACGTCGCTGAGGCGCCAATGATGGCGCCGGCGCGTGACGACGGATGGAGTGTACCTTTTGCCTGATCGTTTGTTTCGAGGCGTGCTCGGCGCGCTTCTGCTGCTTGGCGCCGCGGCCTGTACCGAAGAGGTGACCGGATCGCTCGGCTGCCCCGAGCTGTGCGGCGACCAGAGCGCGACGCTCCGCGACACGACGCTGGTCGGCGTCGTCACCCTCGACTCGGCGCTGACGGGATATCCCGAGTTCGGAACGTCGCGCGACTTCACGATGATGGCGCAGGGCGACACCGCGGACGTGCGGCTCGTGATCCGCTTCGACACGCTGCCCAACACCTTCCGTCACCCGAACGCCAGCGTCGACAGCGCGGTCACGCGCGTCGACAGCGCCCGGATCTTCGTCGTCGTCGACACGACGATCGGGCGGCCGACGGCCCCGGTGACGATCGACATGTTCGACGTCGACACGACGGCCGCCGACACGCTCACGACGTCGCTCGTCCCCCTCTTCCGCCCCGACCGGCTCATCGGCACGCGGACGTTCGAGGTGGCCGAGATCCGCGACACGCTCCCGCTGCCGATCGCGAACGCGGTCGTGCTGGCGAAGGCGACGGCCGGCGCGCGACTTCGCGTCGGGCTCCGCATCCGATCCACGCAGTCGACGGCACGGCTCCGGGTCGCGGGCTCCATCTACGCGCCGAGGCTCACCTTCCGCGTGACGCCCGATACGCTGGTGCGCCGGGACACGGTGCTGTTGCAGTCCAGGACGCCGGCGGGGGATCCGACCGCGAACATCTACGCGATGTATCCCATCGTCGTCTCCGGCGCGCTGCCGATCCCGGGCTCGGGGGCGTTCGCCGTGGGCGGGGTGAACGGCACTCGCACCTATCTGCAGTTCAACGTTCCGACGATCCTCGTGGACTCGGTACAGGTCATCCGCGCTTCGCTGCTGATCAACCAGCTGCAGTCGCGCGTGACCGCATCGTCGGCGGACAGCATGGCGATACTCGTGAGTCCGATCCTCGCGGGCTCGCAGATCACCGACGTTCGAACGATCGTGAGCTTCGCTGGCTCCGGAGCCCTCTTCGGCGTGGACTCGGTTCGCCTCGTCCCGAAGGATCCGGGACTTCGCAGCATCGAGCTCGTGAACCTGTTCCGTGCCTGGCACGACGTCGGTACGACGAACAGCATCCGCGCCATCGTCCTGCGCGCGAAGCAGGAAGCCTCGTCGCCGGCGGAGCTGGACTTCGTGTCGACGGAAGGTGCGGTCTCGCTGAGGCCGCGGCTGCGCATCACCTACGTGCCGCGCCGCGGCTTCGGGTTGCCATGATCGCTCGCACACGCACGGCGCTCGCGGTCGCCGCGATGACTCTGGTCATCCCGGCCGTTTTGCACGCCCAGGGCACGCTCAGCACGCAAGGGTTCGGCTATTCCACGAGTGGGATGAGCACGCGCGCGCTCGGCACCGGCGGCGCCATCACCGAGTTCGATCCACTGTCAGCGACCAATCCGGCGGCGATGCCCAGCATCGGTGGGGGCGCGCTGTACATCCAGGCGGAGCCCGAGTTCCGCCAGATGAACGTCGGTGCGGGCACGGAGAACGCCCGCATCGTCCGCCATCCGGTCGCCATGATCGCCTTCCCGCTTCGCTCGAGCGTCATCGCCGGTCTCTCGCTCTCGAACATGCTCGACCGCAGCTTCGAGACGAACGAGCGACGCGTCCAGACCGTCGGCAACGAGGCGCTGGCGACGACCAACTTCTTCAAGAGTGACGGCGCGATCGGGGACGTGCGTCTCGGCGTGGCGTGGACGCCGGCGAGCTGGATCAGGCTCGGCGTCGGCGCCCACGCGATCACGGGCGACAACCGGCTCAGGAGCACCCAGCGGTTCGACGACAGCGCCCGGTTCGCGGCGATCGTCGATACCTCGACGGTGACCTACGTCGGCACGGCGATCTCCGCGGGCACGTTGCTGTTCATCAAGAACATGGTTGGCCTGGGCGCGTCGTACCGGAAGGGAGGGTCGATGTCGGTGAAGCACGCCGACACGACGCTCGCCAAGGCGAACGTGCCGGACCGCATGTCGTTCAGCGCCGCCTTCATCGGCATCCGCGGCACGACGATCGCCGCGCGCACGTCGAAGGACACGTGGTCGCGCATGCAGGGCCTCGGCTCGCCCACGCTGCCGATCAGCGAGGGCTGGGACACGAGCGTGGGCGCCGACGTGTTCGGTCCGCGGCTGGCCCAGCGTGCGATCCAGATTCGGGCCGGTGCGCGGTGGCGCACGCTGCCATTCGGGATCTCGACGTCCGCGATTCGGGAGAAGAGCGCCTCGTTCGGACTGGGGACGACGTTCGCCCGCAGCCGCATCGCGCTCGACGTCACCGGCATTCGCGCGCTGCGCGACCCCGTGAACAGCGCGCTCGACCTGAGCGAGAAGGCGTGGACGGTCAGCGCCGGACTCACCGTAAGACCGTGAGCGCATGACCGAGCTGGCCCCACCTCCGGCAGACGCCCCCCTCATCCTCGTCGCGGACGACGTGCCCGCGAACGTGGAGCTTCTCTTCGATCAGCTCCACGTCCTCGGCTTTCGCGCCGTCGCGGCCTACGACGGCCCTTCGGCGCTCCGCGTGTGCGCCGAACGCCATCCCGACCTCTGCATCCTCGACGTGTCGATGCCCGCCGGCGACCTCGGCGTGGACGACCGCTCAACGGGGTTCGAGGTCTGCCGCCGCATCAAGCGCGATCCGCGCACGGCGCGCATCCCCGTCATCTTCGTGACGGCGCTGAACGACACGACCGATCGCGTGAAGGCGATCGAGGCGGGTGGAGACGACTTCCTCACCAAGCCGCACAACCGGCTCGTGCTCGGCGCTCGGGTGCGCTCGCTGCTCAAGCTCAAGGCGGCCACGGACGCGCTCGAGGAGAGCCTGCGCAAGCTCAAGGAGCTCGAGAAGGTCCGCGACGATCTCATGAAGATGATCGTCCACGATCTCAAGTCGCCGCTCACGTCCATGATCGGCGCGATGGAGATGCTGATCGACGGCGACTTCGGCCCCCTCACCGAGAGCCAGCGCAAGGCGCTCGGCGACACGGACAAGCGCGCGCAGGACCTGCTCGGCCTGATCGAGGACCTGCTCGAGGTCGCGCGGCTCGAGGAGTCGCGGCTCGCGCTGCACCTCGAGCGGCTCGCCCCGTCGAAGCTGCTCGACGAGGTCGCGCGCGAGTGGGAGATCCGCGTGCAGCAGGAGCGCGCGCGGCTCGTGCTCGAGGTGGGCAGCGACACGCGCGCGGTCGATGCGGACCAGGCGCTCCTCAAGCGCGTGTTCAGCAACCTGATTCAGAACGCCCTCACGCATTCGGCGCGCTCCGTGACCGTGACGCTGGGCGCCCGCACGGACAGCGGCGGCACGCTCTTCACCGTCGCCGACGACGGCGTGGGCATTCCGCCCGAGTACCACGACATCATCTTCCGGAAGTTCGAGCAGGTGAAGACGCCGCACATCCCGCGCGTGCGCAGCTCGGGGCTCGGGCTGGCGTTCTGCAAGCTCGTGGTCGAGGCGCACGGCGGCCGGATCTGGGTGAAGAGCGGCTCGGAGCGGCAGGGGAGCGCCTTCCACTTCTGGCTGCCCGAGCATCCACCCGCGGCCTCGGCGCCGATCGGGAGCGGGCTCACGGCGTGAAGCTGTACCTGCGCACCTTCGGCTGTCGCGCCAATCAGTACGACAGCGAGGCGGTGCGGGCGATGGTCGAGGCCGAAGGCACGACGATCGTCGATGCGCCGGAAGAAGCGGACGTCGCGGTGTTCAACAGCTGCGCCGTCACCGCCGATGCCGTCGCCGACCTGCGACAACACGTGCGTCGCGCCGCGCGCCGCAATCCCGCGCTGCGCTCGGTCGTGATGGGCTGCGCCGCAGCGCTCCCGGGCGATGCGGCAACGGAGCTCGGCGAGCTGCCCGGCGTGCGCGCGCTCGTGCCCGGCGCCGATCTCGAGATGCTGTCAGGGGCGATCGGCCTGCCGACCGCTCGCACGGCGTTCACGTCGCGCCAAACCGGCGCGCGGGCGCTGCTCCGCATCCAGGACGGCTGCGACGAGCACTGCACCTTCTGCGTGACGACGCTCGCGCGCGGCGCGCACCGGAGCCGTCCCGCCGCCGCGCTCGTCGACGAAGCGCGGGCGCTCGCCGAGCATCATGGCGAGATCGTGCTCACCGGCGTGCACATCGGCGGCTGGGGGAAGGAGCGCGACAGCTCGCTCGGCGTGCTCGTCGATCGCCTCGTGCGCGAGGTGCCCGACGTCCGCTTCCGCCTCACCTCGATCGAAGCGACGGAAGTCGACGACCGGCTGGCCGATCTGCTCGTCGGTGCGCCGGGCCGCGTCGCGCCGCACCTGCACGCCCCACTGCAATCGGGGTCCGACCGCGTGCTGCGCCGGATGGGACGTCACTGGTACACCGCGGCCGGCTACGCGTCGGCCGTGGAGCGGTTGGCGGCGCGCGCGCCCGTCTTCGCCCTCGCCGCCGACGTGATCACGGGCTTCCCGGGCGAGCGGGACGAGGACCACGCGAGCACCGTGGCGCTCGTCGATGCGCTGCCGTTCACCTCCCTGCACGTCTTCCCGTACTCGGAGCGGCCGGGCACGGCCGCCGGGCGCCTTCCCGAGCCCGTCGCACCGCGTGTGGCCCGTGAGCGGGCGTCCGAGCTTCGCGCCATCGCCGCCGCGAAGGAGCAGGCGCATCGACGAGCACGAGCCGGTGGAAGGGCGGACGTCGTGGTGGTGCGGGACGGGCCGACGTCGCGCGGGCTCACGGAGGACTACCTCGACGTGGCGCTCGGCAGCGGGGCTCCGCCGAGGGCGGCGCGCTTCCACGCCATGCTGGTGGAAAGCGGCGGCGAGCTCAGGGCGCAGGCGCTCGAGCCGGTCTCCGGCTAGATTTCGCGGATGTCTTCCGAGCAGCGCCCGACGGTCTACGTCGAGACGTACGGCTGTCAGATGAACGTGAGCGACTCCGAGCTGATGCTCGGGAAGCTCGCGAGCGCCGGCTACGCGCCGGTCGATCAGCCCGACGGAGCCGACGTGATTCTCGTCAACACCTGCGCCATCCGCGACCACGCCGAACAGCGTGTGATCGGGCGACTGGGTGAGCTCAAGCGTCACATGAAGCCGGGCACGGTCATGGGCGTGACCGGCTGCATGGCGCAACGCCTCGGTCCGACCCTGCTCGAGAAGGCACGGCACGTCTCGCTCGTGATCGGGCCCGACGGCTATCGCGCCCTGCCGGCGCTGGTCGAAGGCGCGCGCCGCGGCGAGCGCGGCATCGCGACGACGTTCGATCTCGAGGAGCACTACGAGGACTTCGCGCCGCGCCGGTTCGATCGCGTCAAGGCGTGGATCCCGGTGCAGCGCGGCTGCGACTATCGCTGCACGTACTGCATCGTGCCGACGACCCGCGGCTCCGAGCGGAGCCGCCGCCTCGACGACGTCGTCCGCGAGGTGGAGGGCGTGGTGGCGGACGGCATGAGCGAGGTCGTCCTGCTCGGGCAGACGGTGAACTCCTACAACGACGGACGCCACGACTTCGCCGATCTGCTGCGGCGCGTCGGGAGCGTCCCGGGCGTGCGTCGCGTGCGGTTCACGAGCCCGCACCCGAACGACTTCAGCGAACGCGTGATCGCCGCGCTCGCCGAGGTTCCGACGGTGTGCGAGCACGTCCATCTGCCGATGCAGAGTTGTGCGACGCGCACGCTCAAGCGCATGCTGCGGCGCTACACGCGCGAGCAATACCTCGAGTGCGTCGCGCGCCTCCGCGCCGCGGTGCCCGGCCTCGCGCTCACCACCGACGTGAACGTCGGATTT
>Ga0207643_10002307_pt1 | contig 10377 bp, 10 predicted proteins | sample KBSMisM62_FD_184313 | JGI IMG/M metagenome (GOLD analysis project Ga0207643, IMG submission 184313) | Miscanthus rhizosphere microbial communities from Kellogg Biological Station, Michigan, USA - KBS Miscanthus M6-2 (SPAdes) (version 2) | ecosystem: Host-associated > Plants > Roots >... | reverse complement strand
AGAGTCAACTCCCGCATCGGAAGAGCATTCGGAGTCTTTCCTGCGCGTGGCTCGCTCGCTGAATCTTGATGGCCCGCGCGATTGGTCCTCTCGTCTTGACGATTATCTTTACGGTGGTAATGAAAACGGTTCATGAGTAAGGTTTTCCTCGATACTTCTTACGCCGTCGCGCTTTCTGCTCCTACCGACGAGAATCACCAACGAGCGGCGGAACTCGCAGAACAACTCGAAACCTCTAACACTTACTTTGTTACAACTCGTGCCATCCTCCTCGAAATCGGAAATGCATTATCAAAGTTACGTCATCGAACGGCGGCAGTAAGGCTTCTCACTGCTCTGGAAAATGATCCTAAAGTTGAAATCGTGTCTGCATCGGACGAGCTATATCGTCGCGCTTTCGACATTTACCGGGATAGGTTCGACAAGGACTGGGGACTGATTGATTGCATGTCCTTCGTTGTTATGAACGATCAGGGGCTCACCGAGGCACTAACTGCTGATAACCACTTCCGCCAGGCAGGCTTCCGCGTACTTCTATAACTCACATGAATCAATGCCGTAGTCGTCCGCTCAACGTGTGTTTTTGCACGCTCGCGATTCATGCGCCGTACCGGCAGAGGGCGCGGTTGCTTGTCGGTGATGTGAAGGAGGTGCCGTGGGTTGTTTTGACGGATGAGCCGGGGGATTTTGAGGGGTTGGAGGTGCAGGCTATTCGTCATGTGCCTACTGGTCCGATGGCGGTTGATTTTCTGACGAGGCTGCCGCCGACGGGAACAGGGAGACCGGCTTATCACGATAAGAGATTCGTTTTGCAAGCGGCGCTCAGGGAGTTTGAGACAGCGATTTTTGTTGATGCGGATACGCGTATCAGATCGTTGCCTGAACTGATACGGCTGCCGCCTGGCATTGCGGTAACAAAAGCGGTGGAAGCGAGCATTGTGGAGCATTTGAGTCGTTGGGGGACGCAGCGGAAGCCGGTGTTTGAACAACTGGCGGTACATCTCACGGGCACAACCGAGACGCTTAAGTCAGCGCGATGGTGTAGTGAAGCGTTGTTTGCGATAACGAAAGATGGGAATGAGTCGAGGTTCTTCGAGACGTGGGCGCGCGGGGCGGGGTTCCTGCAAAGCAAGGAAATGTTTTCAGGTGAAGGTGGAGTGATAGGGCTGGCGGCAGCGCTTGCGGGTTGGACCATCGATTACGACAGTCTCACCGAGCTCGCAGCTTCAACTCACCACGAAGGACGCGGACCAAAATCAATCTAAAGCAGAGCCACAGATTAACGCGGATTAACGAAGCGCCATTGCTGATCGGACCATGGCTGCGCGTCAGGCAAAGCGTCGCCTACCGCCTTTACGACTTCGGGCCACTTTTGCGTGTCGTAATCGTCGCCGGATAACCAGCCACCCGGTTTAACTTTCGGGAGCCAGGCTTCGATGTCGGCTTTGACACTCGCGTAGTCGTGGCGGGCGTCCAGGTGGACCCAGTCGAGGGAGGCGTCGCTGAATAATTGCGAGGCGCTAACAGAGTCGGAGATGATCAAAACGATCTTGTCTCCAAACCCGCAATCCAACACATTCTTGTGCAACGTGCCTGCAAACGTCCCACCACCATTCTGAACCGCGCCGGCGTGATAGTCCCTGCTACGCGAACCCTCGGGACCATTACCACGGCAAGTGTCGATTCCGATCACGCTGATACTCTTACCACTGTGCTCGACAACTTCGCCGAGCGAGCAAAGACTACGTCCCAAATACGTTCCCACTTCGACAAACCTGCTACCGTCAGGAAACGAACTCACCGCCTCCTGCTGCGCTGAGCGCCAGTGAAACCAGCCGTCGATCTCATACCAGTAGCGACGTATACCCACGCGTCCAAGCAGCGACTCACCAAAGATCGACCGCAGCGCGTTGTAATGGCGCGATGAGTAACTCGCTACAAAGTTCTTGAGTCCCATTTGAGCCTATCGCAAATGCGGAAACGGTTCGCCGGGCGCGCGCTTGTTGAGGAAGCGGCTCAACTCCGCCCAGCCATCTCCCCTTTCCCACGATACCACCAATAAATCTTTACCCACTCGGTCGCCAAAATACTCGAGCACTTCGCGGTTGTGCCTTTCGTACCGCAACGCTGACTTCTCGTAATCCCAATTCGCCGGTTCAACTCCAAACACCTCGTCCCACCAATGCGGCTTTACGAAATCTTTGTTTCGGATCCCTTCACGCTCGTGATGGCCCTTCAAGCTGGCGACGTAAGTGGCCGTATCTTTTCTCAACGTCAGAATGAATTTGCTATTAGGAAACTCCCGATCCATTTCGCGGTAGATTGCGAACCACGGCCAGTCTTCAAACGTTTCAAATCTCTCAGCCTCCCTGAGAGCTTCGTCTATCTGATTTCGTTTCACCTTCAAGGCGAGGTCCATGTCGAACGTCCGGTGTTTGAACCCGAAGCGCCTGAAGCAGTATCCCAGTGACGTGGTCCCGGTTTTCGGAAGCCCGATGCCGACAACTTTAGTCGCTCGAACCGGTCTCAGCTCAATCCAATTACTGCGGAGTCGATTTTTGATCCTGGTGGTGATCATATCCATTAGCGTGAAGTACCTCTGAATAATAGCTCAGCAATGAGGCGACGGTTTTCTCCGGCGCGAATTCCTGCATGCGTTGCTTCGCTGCCTCTGCCATCGTTCCCAAACTCGTGTCCGTCCACGCCGAGATCATCTTTTCTGCCAACGACGCCGGATCAGCAGGTGGAACGAGGAACCCATTCACCCGGTCGGTTATCAATTCATCAAAACTCGTCCCGCTCGTGCCGATCACGACTTTACCGAGTCCCATCGCTTCGAGACATGCGTTCGGTGAGTTGTCGATCAGTGAAGGCAAGACGATAAACTGCGCTCCAGCGATTACGGGATACAACTGAATGTGCGGCAGATTTTCCAACATGATCAAACGCGCCGCAGAACTGCCACACTGCGCCCGCGCATAACCAGCCATCGACGACGCGAGGCTCGTTTCCATGTCCCGACCAACGCACGCGACGTGCGCATCCGGACACTCACCCAGAAACCGCGGCAACGCCTGCGCTAGCGTGTGAAAACCCTTGTGCAACTGAAACCGGCCGAAATAAAGCGCGTATTTCTTGCCCTTGAGAAACTGTTCGTACGCCGTGTTGTCCCACTCACGCGTCTCAACATAAAACGGCGTACGAATCACTCGCGCGTCACGCACATTGGTCTTCATCGTCAACGTCTTCTGCATCGCGCTACTCGGAGCGAAGACGTTGCGCGTGAGTTTGTATTGCAGTGCTTCCAGATGCTCGGTCATCGCCGAATCGAGATTTCGTTTTACTCCAACGGCGTCATTCAAGGCCGGTTGATACGAAGAAGCCCTCACGACGTGCGCCGCACGCAGAAACGGGATCGACAACAGCCCGCAGAAAGAGTAACTGGGATACTGGATCAAATGAAACGGGTGTTGGCGATGGAGTTGTTTGAGTTTGCGAAAAGCCTGCGTACTGAAGTTGAGCCAGTGCATCGTAGTCGTTAACGAGTAGCGCGTCACGCGATTGAACGCGTGCCACACGGGCTTGAGCATTACGCGATGGACCATCACACCATCGTGATCGAAATGCTCCTCGTTTTTATGAGAGAGTGTTACGACGTGAACGTCATGACCGAGATCGACGAGAAGCTTCGCGATGCGATTGATGTAATTGGCTAAGCCGCCATCGAAGTGGTCTTCGGTGACGTATTCGGGTGTGGCGAATGCGATCCTCAGTTGGTCTTTCTTAGCCACAGATTTACACGGATGAGGCCCACGGATGTTGCCCGTTGTGCGATGAGTTGTGACCATTGCCGGCGACGCGTGAGTAGGTACTTACCAATACTGAGAGCACAGCCTCGGGCGCGAACAGTTTGAGATACCGTTCGCGCGCTGCCTGGCCCATGCATTTGCGTAGCGCCGGATTTGACGCGAGTCGTTGCATCGCATCGGCGAGTGCCGCGCTGTCTCCCGGTGGAACGAGTATTCCCGTGTCGGGCGTAAGCAGATCCGGCGAGCCACCGACGTTGGTCGTGATGATCGGTAACCCGTGCGCCATCGCCTCGATAACACTCTTCGACGTTCCCTCGGCAAACGAAGGCAGGACAAACACGTCGAGAGTGCGCATGAACGCGCTGCAACCAATCGTCCCCTCATACGAACCGACAAACTCCCACGATCCGTTAAGTTGTAACTCACGCACGCGCGCTTTTACTTCCTGCGTCGCCGGGCCAGTGCCTGCTAAACGCACCAGCACATCCTGCCGGCTCTGTCGCAACTGCGCCATCGCATCCGCCAACACAAACGGTCCCTTGCCTTCCTCGATTCGCGCCGCGTATCCGAAGATTGTCTCCGGCTTGCCGTTAGACGCGATTTTCGCCGACACGTTCAGCATCTCGGAATCATGCGTGATTAGCGGCAACACCGAAACAGACGACAAGAACGGAAAGCGCTCCGACCATTGCCGCGCGAGTATCGGCGACAATGCCGCGACTTCCGCACACAACGGCAGGACCTTCTCGAGTCGTTTGTAGTGCGGATCGAGTGCAGGCAGGTAATGCGGCGTACCCATCTCGTGATAGAGCACCGGAATCCCGGCTTCTTTGCCGGCACGAATCATCAGCGTCGCACTCGTGTCGGGTGTAAACACGTGCAGCACGTCATAATCAGAACGAGAGAAATAATCGCGACAATGTTTGTAGTGAGCGCGAGAGATGAGATCGATCAGCACCTGCCAGACTCTGCGCAAGCTCGCTTCAGAACGTGGAATCAGCAGGAAGAGCAGTAGGAAACTCGACAACAATCCGCGCACGCTGCGCAGGATCATGAATGCAATCGAGCGATTGATAACATGGACGACGGGAACGCCCGCCTGCCGCAGTCGCCGGTAAAAGCGATCGCTCTCGGAAGGTTTGTATAAAAGGACCACGTCAACTTCGTGTCCGGACTGGTGCAAACTGATGGCGTAGCTAACGAGAATCTCATCAGCGCCGCTGACCGGCCCATAGAAGTGACCCTTGCAAAGACCAATCTTCATAGTTTAATCGGGAAACGCCGAAGGCGTTGGCTAATTTCAGCCCAAGGTTGGAGCGAAGCGACAACCTTGGGTTCGGGATTCCGAAAAATATGTATGAACCCTGAAAGGGTTAACAGCGCACATGCCTAACCCTTTCAGGGTTAATACATTGCTTGGACTATTTCCCAGGGTTGTCGCTACGCTCCAACCCTGGGCTGAAATTAGCGAATGCCTCCGGCATTAAACGCCTGCGGCATATTAACGTAGTCCGCCCAACAACCATAGCAGACGCCCGCTCACGACCGTCCGGAAAGGACGAAAACGAAACGCGTCGAGGATGTTTGCTCTTGCTGATTTGGCGTTGCCTTCGTGAATTGAGTTCGTTGCTTCCGTCATCAATATCTCATACGCGCGGTCGCGAAACTTTCGTCGCACGTGACGACGCTTCGTAGACGCCGACGCCCGGGCGCGTGGACGATCGAGAGCCATCTGCTGCACACGCAGTGCCTGCTTGCAGAGCGCCGCGGAATTTGAACACATCTGCCCCGATTCAACGGCGGCCTTCCTGTAAATCGCGACCGGCTCCGCTAAGGCCGCGATCAAAAAGCCTTCACTCAGACGCAGCCACATGTCCCAATCTTCGATGAGATCCAGATCCGTGTTGAAACAACCTTCTTTGAGCAGGCACGACTTGCGCGCGAGCACGGTTGGCATCGGGATGAAGTTATGTTCGAGCAAGTTCCAGAAAATGTCGCCCTGCGGACACTCGTGCGGATAGAACTCGCCCGTTGGAAGCTGGCGACGCGCGTCACCAATCAAGGCCTGGCCGTAACACAGCGCGATGCGGTCACCGGCGGTGATGGCGCGCAACTGTTTGTCGAGCGAGCCCGGCAGACGCAAGTCATCATCGTCGAGGAAAGCGACAAACTCCGCCGAGCTCTCAGCAATTCCAACGTTGCGCGCGTTTGCGAGTCCACGGTTAACGCTCAGCCGCACGTAGCGAATGCCCGGAATCTGCGCGCAAACCTCAGGCGTGTCGTCACTCGAGCAATCGTCGACGACGATCACTTCGAGGTCCGTCCCGGCGTTCTGCGCGCTCTCGATCGCGCGCGGCAATAAATGGGAACGGTTGTATGTTGTGATAACAACACTTACACCTGGCATGGAGCCAGATTATAAGCCACAGATAGACACAGATGGATTCGGATTTAAATGCGGCGGCAAAGACCGTTGAGTTGAGCGCCTTCTTCGACGACTAACGCGGGAGCAGCTACCTGTCCTTTGACGTTTGCGGTGCGGCCGAGCACGAGCTCTTTGCTGGCGAGGATGTCGCCTTCGACAGTGCCATTGATCTTGGCAACCGCCACCTTGATGACAGCTTTTGTCACTTCCGCTCCCGTGCTGACGATCAGCGTTCCGTTCGGTGAGGTGACATTCCCCGAGAAGTGACCGTCGATTCGCAGCATTGATTTGAACTGCACTTCGCCAGTGAAATTCACCACGTCGCCCACAAAACCAAGCCAATTATCTTTCACTGGCTACACCTTTCGATTCGTTTCAACTGTTAAGATTTGGTAGGGTGCTATGCGGACAAGTAAACGCCGCCGGGGTGCCGCTGCCGCTGCTGAAGAAAGAAGAAAACTTGTCTGAACGACACTATAACATTTGCCTCTTGGTGAGGAATGTTACGATTAGATTGCCGTTCCGAGACGTGCAGATTAAGAAGCTGTTTCATGATCTCCTATCGTTTTCTTTTCGCCGCCGACTTCATTCCACTCTACGAATGTTTTCTCGAAGCATTTTCCGACTACCAGGTTGACATGCAGATGTCGCGCGAGCAGTTTGAACAACGCATCACGCGCGATGGAGTGCGACTCGAATTCAGCGCCGGCGCGTTTGATAACGGAAAGCTGATCGGGTTCTACATGATTGGAGCCGGGTTGTGGCAGGGAAAACAGACGGCTTACGACGCGGGCACGGGCGTTATTCCGGAGTACAGGGGCAGGAGCATTGCGAAAGAATTGTTTCTGTTTATGGGGCCGCGATTGTATGAGGTTGGGGTCGCGCAGTATCTGCTGGAGGTTTTGAGCGAGAATGAGCGGGCGGTGGCGTTGTACCGAAAGTTGGGGTTTGTGGAGACGAGAGTGCTGGCTGTTCTTCGATCGGATGAGCCGGTGACGGTAGTTGGTAAGTTGCCGGACGTGTCGATTCGTGCGGTGAAAGAGCCCGATTGGACGTTGTTTGAATCGTTCTGGGATGGTTATCCGTCATGGCAGAATTCGAGCAGGGCGGTTGAGCGGGTGGTCGAGCGCACAATCCTGGGAGCGTTTGTCGGTGATAAATGTGTAGGTTATGGCGTTGTGTTTCGACCGTCCGGAAATCTGATGCAACTGGCCGTAGCGCCTGAATACAGACGAAGAGGCATCGGCAGCCGGATCCTGGCGGCGCTTTCTCCTGGCGAAGCACTGAAGGTTAACAACATCGATGAGAACCTGAAGGAAACGTTAGCGTTTTTCGAAGCGAACAAATTCAAAATCGTTCTGAAGCAGTATGAGATGGTAAAGGATTTATGAAACTCGATCTTCACACACACTTTTACACCGAAGCATTCTTTCAAACGATTCGAGATCTACCGTCGGAGTTCTCGTTCGGCACGAGCTCCAGCGGGCAGACGATCATCACGTATCGCGGCGCGCGCTTTTTTGGCGTCACTCCGGCGATGACTGACGTGTCGAAACGAATCGAAGACATGGACCGCGTTGGCATCGATGTCGAAGTGGTTTCACTCTCGACGCCAAATGTTTTCTTTACTGACGCACAGCACCAGCCTGCTGTCGCAAGGATGATCAACGATTCTTACGCCGAGCTCATCGCGCGACATCCAACACGATTCAAAGGCTTCGCTTCGATCCCGATGGATGCACCTGAGGCTGCTTTGAATGAGCTGCATCGAGTAATTAATGAGTTGAAGCTGAACGGCGTGATCCTGTTAAGCAACATCGGTGGCAAAGCGTTGACTTCGCCCGAGTATCGTCCGTTCTTTGAAGAAGCGAACCGGATGAAGCTCTGCATCTTTCTGCATCCGATGATACCGGCGAATTCCGACGCGTTTCGCGAGTACGTGCTCGGGCCGATCATCGGCTTTCCGTTCGACACGAGTCTCGCGGTCGCGCGGATGTGCTACGACGGTATGTTTGAAGAACTGCCGGACATTCGCTGGATCATCGGACATCTCGGCGGCGCGGTGCCTTACCTGATGGAGCGGATGGATAACGGCTGGCGCGATTTCGCGGACTGTCGCGTGAAGATCGACAAGCTGCCGAGTGTTTATTTGAAGCGGCTCTATTACGACACGGTGTCGTTCAGTCCACACACGTTAAAGATGGTGCGCGACATGGTGGGAGCGGATCACATGGTGATGGGCAGCGACTACCCGCACCTGCTCGGCTCAATCGACCGCGCGGTTACGTCGATCGAACAACTCGAGATAAGTGAAGAAGAGAAACAGCAGATCTTTTCCAGCACAGCGCTAAATATTCTTAACCACTAAGGCACAAAGGCACAAATTTTTTTCTGCTTAGTGCTTTTGTGCCTTAGTGGTTAAATCTTTCTACCGCACGATAAAATCCGCGAGTTGAGAGGCGCTGGTGCCGGCGACGCCGTCGGTCACGATCACTTTTAGATCGTATTTGCCGGGCGCAAGTGTCTTTAATGCGAGCTCTTCGCCGAACGGAATGCGTTCCACATCCTGCCCCGTGCTGCTGACCCTCCGTTGCGGTGAGCTGAGCACCGCCTGGCCGTCGCGCAGCACCTGCGTTTGCACTGTCAGTTGCGGAGCTCCACTCGCGTCGCGCTTCGCGTTGTAAACAAACACCCAGTAACCGAGCTGCGACGCGCGCGGGAAACTGTGGTCCACACTCAACTGAACATGCGGCGTGCCGGCCTTACTTTTATCTTCCAGCACCTGCCCGCCAAGCAGCACGCTGCTGAGCGTCAACTGGCTCTTCGCAAGATCCGGAATCACGATCCACTGAATCGCACTGCCAACACGTCCCGACTTCTCATCGCGCGTAGCCACGCGGAACTGATAGATGCCCGGCGCCAGCGGCGTGTGGTGGTTGTAGAAAATCGCATCCGAGCCACCGGCCTTCGGCGGATCGATGTTCAACTGGTTCTTAAAACTCGAAGCGATCTTGCCTTTGTCGTTGAGCACTACACCGGCAAGTTTGATCGACGCCGGCTGTTTACCATCGTCGCCATAACTCACGCTCCTGCCGGAAATCTCCATGGATGAAGTAACTACCAGACCGTTCGCCGGCGTGTTGAGATATGTAAGCGAAAGCATCGTCGGCAAACCGCCGGTCGGATAGAAATCGCTCAGCGCGTCGCGTAATTCTGCGTCCGGTCCTTTCTTATTGGCAGGCTTCTCGCTCGCGGCAACAATCGTCGCTTCCGCGGCTTTCGGAGGACCATTCACGTAGCCGCGCGGCGCCCGCACCGTTAATTCAGGACGACCAACAACAGTGATCTTCACGTTGCGAAACTTCGCGACCTTCTCCTCATCCTTTTCCGGACGCCATGCGACGACGTAGTAGTTGGAAGTCTCATCAAGCACACTCGTCACCCAGCGATCGAAAAAGTTTGTATTGCGAAGGGCGCGGCCGCCGGTGTCGTGCGCGATGCCGTTGAGCGCGTCCTGGTAAGCGTCGAGTTCTCCTATCGATGCGACATGAAGCCGTTCATCCATCGGTCTCTTGGTGCTGGGATCCTGGTAACTATTGTTGACCAATCCCGCGGCGTGAATCGTGTAAACAACCACACCCGCACGTTGCGCCGCATCAATTACATGATCGAGTTTGTCGCGCACACCGCCTGCGTTTGGTCCAGCGTCGAAGAGAAACCCGTCTGAGATAAAGAAAGCCAGTTTGCGTCCCGGCGCGCGTCCCAGTGAACGCATTGCCGACTCGAGAGAGTTGTAAGTGTTCTGAGTGATCTGCGCCGCCTGCATCAGGATAGCGCGCGCGCTATTCTTAACTTCCGTTTCACAAGCCGCGCGAATAAGAGCCAGGACCATCTCTCTCGTTTTCTTGAAGGTGCTTGCTCCTTTCATGCATTCTGCGACGTAGGCGTCCATTGCCCTCTTATCGTTCTTGTTGGTATTGATTTGAAAGGCCATGAACTCCGACATCTTGGCGCTGCCGCCGGCGCTGTAACCGTTCGCGTCGTACGGTTGCGGGATCAATCGACCCAGGGCCGTATCAAGCACGGCCTTGTTGTTAGTGAACTGCTCGAGAAATCCGACCTGGCCGCTGGCAGTGAGAATCG
>Ga0207643_10002306_pt1 | contig 10379 bp, 10 predicted proteins | sample KBSMisM62_FD_184313 | JGI IMG/M metagenome (GOLD analysis project Ga0207643, IMG submission 184313) | Miscanthus rhizosphere microbial communities from Kellogg Biological Station, Michigan, USA - KBS Miscanthus M6-2 (SPAdes) (version 2) | ecosystem: Host-associated > Plants > Roots >... | reverse complement strand
GGCCAGCCCGCCATTGGCGCCGGGCTGGTTCTCGACGATCACCGGCTGCCGCATGGATTCGCTCAGGCGATCCGCGAGGCTGCGCGCGATCAAGTCGACCGCGCCGCCTGCCGGTTGCGGAAGGATGAGGCGAATGGGCTTCGAAGGATAAGGTTCGTCGGCGCGCGCCCTCCCGCCGAGTGCCGTCAGGCCCACGACGACCGAATGACCTGCGACCGCAATCGCGGCCATGATGCGGGGCATGCCCGTCCCTCCCAAGATTTTTTGTCAGCGAATTTGAGCGTTTCGCCGTTCAAGCCGTCGCAACGTCGCTATGCCACCCTCATGTCCCCCAATGCCGGCATCGCGGGCGCACGCGATGTCTCGACCGGTGAAAACGGCGCGCGCAATCCGGCCTGCACCATGAGCGGGAGGACCGCCTCGTTCCACTGCGCAAGCTCTTCCTTGTATCTGACCCAGGAAATCAGGCAGCCATCGACGCCGATCTCCGCCAGCTTGCCGAGTTCGTCGACGATTTGCTCGGCCGTTCCTACCAAGGGGTAGCCGCCGTGACCCGCGATGAAATGCGCCTTGTGTCCGTCCAGGGTCTTGGCGTCCAGGGTCTGATTGTGCAGCCCGAAAATCTTCAGAAGATTGCCGGCCGCCTCCCAGTCACCCTTCTCGTGAACGTAGTGACGCAGATAGTCGTTGGCCTCTGTCTCGGTTTCGCGACACACGACGTAGACGTGAATCCAAATCCGGGTCTCGCGCCCGTGTGATCGCGCCATCGTCTTGAGATGGTCGATCTGCGCTTTTGCACCCGCGAGGTGGGTACGGTCCTTGAGGATGACGAAGTTCATGTCGCAATAGCGCGTCGTGAAATCCTGCGCGGCCGGCGAGCCTCCGGCGTTCATGATCGGTGGATGGGGCTTCTGCAGCGGCTTCGGCTGGCTCCAGACCGAGACGGCGTCGAAGCTCTCGCTCTTGAAATCGAACTCTTCGTCCTCCGTCCATGCCCGCCGCACGAACTCGAGCCACTCGGTGGCGTATTTGTAACGATCATCGTGCGGACGCATCTGCGCGCCGAACATGTCGAATTCGTTCTTGAACCATCCGCAAACCACGTTCATGGCGAACCGGCCGTTAGTGACGTGATCGATCGTGGCCGCCATCTTGGACACCATCAATGGATGTACCAACGGCACATGCACGGTGGCGAGTACGGTGCAATAGTTCGTCACCGCGCCGATCGCGGAGGCCCAGGTGAAGCTTTCGAATGTGCAATTGTTGAAGTTCGATGGGCCGCCGTAGCCTTTCCAGCGCCCCACCGGCAACAGGGCCTCCATTCCCGAACGGTCGACCGCCTGCGCGATGTCCTTGGTGTCGGGCCAGTTGAGCTGCCACGCTTCCGGGACGGTGGTGATGGTGGATCCGTGGCTGCAATTGAAAGCCATGACCCCGAGCTTCATGCGATTGCCGCCGAACAAACGAGCGCGGGCCGTGTAGTCCTCAGCCGACGGGGCGGAGTTCATGTTCGTTCATCCCGTTTCATTGAAGGCCAGGTTCGGACCATACCCACGCGCGCTCGGCACAGCCTTTACCATTTCATCGGGCATTCCTGGTGATAGGGGTCCTGCCAATCCTTGACCGCAGTGTCCTTCAACTCCGCCTTCAGCGTTCCCTTCTCGTCCTTCTTTACCTCCATGATGTAGAGATCCTGGATCGGGAAGTGGTTGTTGTTGAACTTGAACGAGCCACGCACCGATTGGAAGTTGGCTTTGCGCAGCGCAGCGCGCACGGCGTCCTTGTTCTCGATCTTGCCGCCCACATCCTTGACCGCGGAGTCGATGAGCTTCACGGCGTCATAGCCGAGTGCGGCGAACGTGGCGGGCAGACGGTTGTATTTGGCGCTGAATGCGGCGACGAACTTCTTGTTCGCAGCATTGTCGAGGTCCGCCGTCCAGTTCGTGCCCATGATCAATCCGACCGCGGCATCGCCTTGCGCTGGAAACGTCAGCGGGTTCGCGACCGGATCCTCCGTGTAGAAGGGTATCTGGTTCTGCAGGCCAGCCTGTGCGTACTGTTTGACGAAGGCGACGCCGCCGGCGCCGACCAGAAACGCAAACACCGCGTCCGGTTTTTCGGCGCGAATGCGCGCCATTTCGGGAGAAAAGTCGAGCTGCGTCAGCGGCGTGTAGACCGGGCCCGTGGCCTTCCCCTTGAAGTACTTCATGGCGGCTCCGACGTGCTCGTAGCCGGCCTGATAGTCCGCACCGATGAAGAACGCGCTCTTGACGCCCTTGTCGGTCATGTATTTGCCGACCGCCGCCGGCCAGTCGTCATTCGAGAATGAAACGACGAAGCCGTTCGGGACGCAGTCTTTGCCGGCGAACTGCAGCGGTCCTGCCAGCGCGCCGACGGCGAAAACGCCGGCGTCGTTGAAGGTCTTCCAGACCGGGATCATCGTGTTCGACGAGCTGAAGCCGGTCACGAAATCGACCTTGGCGTCATCGATCAGCTTCGATGCGCCTTGCACCGCTTCGGCCGGGTTGGTCTTGTCGTCGACCACCGTGTACTTGACCGGCAGACCGCCGAGCTTGTTACCGAGCTCCTCGAGCGCGAGGTCGACGCCTCGTTTGGTTTCCGCGCCGGCCGGCGAGATCGGTCCGCTGAGCGGCGTCATCAGGCCGAGCTTGACCTGATCGGCAGCTTGTGCGCCCGCGCAGAGAGCAGTCAGCATGGTGCCGGTTAGAGCCAATCCTCGCATGGTCGTTCCCTCCTGTTTGAAGTCTCTTGACGTGATGCGTGGCGCATCAGCATGCCCCGAGCTTAACATCAGGCAACGACGCGGTCTAAACCTCGTTACAGACCGACGAAGCGGCGGATGGCCTCATACTCGTTCCCGAGCGCGCTCGAGTCTCCGCTCCAGCGCACGCGTCCGCGCTCGAGCACATAGTGACGGTCTGCAAGGCTTGCGAGAATCTTGATGTTCTTGTCGACAAGCAGGATCGACTGTCCGCTCAGCTTGAGCTTGCGCAGGACCTTCCAGATCTCGCTGCGGATGATGGGAGCTAGCCCTTCGGTTGCTTCGTCCAGGATCAGCAGCTCCGGGTTGGTCATGAGTGCGCGCGCGATCGCCAGCATCTGCTGCTCGCCGCCCGACAACTGGCCGCCCATTTGATGTTTCCGCGCGCGGATCCAGGGGAACAGTTCGACGATCGCGTCCGTGGTCCAACGTGGTTGGCCGCTGGGTCCGGCTGCTGAGGTGGCGGTGAGGTTTTCCCACACCGTGAGACTGGGGAAGATGCAGCGCCCTTCCGGAACCAGCCCGAGGCCGAGCTTGGCGATACGGAACGAGGTTAGCCCGCGCAACTCCCGCCCTTCGAATGTGATCGTTCCGCCATGGGGCGGGGTCATTCCCATGATGGAGCGGATGGTCGTGGTCTTGCCCATCCCGTTGCGCCCGAGCAGCGTCACCACCTCGCCCCGGCGAACTTCGAGATCGATTCCGAACAGCACTTGGCTCTGGCCGTAGCTGGTTTGAAGTCCCTCAACCGTCAGCATCGAGCTCGTTATCCTCTTCGCCGAGATAGGCCACGCGCACGGCGGGATGGTTTCGAATCTCGTCCGCGGTTCCGGACGCGATGATGCGGCCGCCCACCAGAACCGAGATGCGGTCGGCGAGCGCAAACACGACGTCCATGTCGTGCTCGATCAAGAGGATCGTGTACTGACCCTTGATGCTCGCGAGGAGCTGCGACATCGCGCGCGATTCCTCGATGCCGAGTCCCGCCATCGGCTCGTCGAGCAGCAGCATCACGGGGTGGATGGCGAGCGCCATGCCGAGCTCGAGCTGGCGATGCTGACCATGCGACATCCTGGATGCGATGAGATTGCCCAGCCGACCAAGGCCGACATCCTCGAGCAATCTGCGCGCAGGCTGGCGCAGGCGCGCAATCCGTTCGGCCGGCGTCCAGAACCGAAAGCTGTGGGGCTCGGTCGCCTGAACGGCCAGGGCGACATTCCCCTCTGCGGTGAAACTGTCGAAGATGCTGGTGATCTGGAACGACCGCGCCAGCCCGAGCCGCGCGCGGCGGGCGGTCGGAAGATTGGTGATGTCCCGTCCATCGAAGGTGATCCGTCCCGCATCGGGCCGGAGTTCGCCGGTCAATTGTCCGACCAGCGTGGTCTTGCCGGCACCGTTCGGACCGATGAGCGCATGAGTTTCGCCCTTGCGGATGCTCAGCGTCACATCATCGGTAGCAATGAGCGCCCCGAACGCCTTGCACAGGTGATGGATCTCCAGCACGAACTCGCTCATGGCGATCGTCCCGGTTTGGAATCCGCGATTGGCGCTGTCAGCTCGGGACCGTCGACTTCAGGCGCGGCTGGCGCGTCGCCGGCGCCGGTGGCGCGCAGGAGCATGCCCCAAATCCCGTCCTTCAGCAGCAGTACCCGCGCGACCAGCAGCGGACCGAAGAACAACATCCAGTGCTCGGTGAAGTCGGACAGCACGTCGCGGAATGCCAGAAAGAATGCGGCGCCCAGGATCGGCCCGATCAGCGAATTAGCCGAACCCAGGATGACCATGGCGAGCAATTCGCCCGACAACTGCCAGCTCAGCGTCGCGGGGCTGACGAATTTCGCATGGTTGGCCATCAGCGCGCCGGCGAGTCCCGCTATGCCACCGGCAATGACAAAGATGACCAGTTTGTACCGATAGGGCGGGAAGCCGACCGCGGCCACGCGCCGCTCGTTATCGCGAATTCCGCGAATCACCATTCCGAACTCCGATCCGACGATCCGGCTGGCGATAAAGACTACGAGCACCAGTAGCCCGAGCACGACGTAATAGAATGTCGCGTGATCAGCGAGCGAGACGAAACCCAGATGGTTGCGTTGTGGCACGGTGAAGCCGTCGTCGCCGCCCCAATTGCGCAGGCTCTGGGCGAAGTAATAGACCATCTGCGCGAAGGCGAGGGTCACCATGATGAATTGGAAGCCGCGGGTTCGCAGCGAGAGACTTCCAATCGCCAGGGCGAACAGCATCGAGACCAGGATGGCGAGCGGCCACGCCACGAACGCATTGGTGACGCCATAGACTGTCAACATGCCAGCGGCATAGGCGCCCACGCCGAACAGCGCGGCCTGGCCGAACGTGATCAGCCCGGTGTAGCCAAGCAGAAGATCGACGCTCAACGCCGCCATGCCATAGATCGCGATCTGGGTCGCGAAGCGGGTGTAGTAAGTGCCCAAGTAGGGTGGCAGTACCATCGCCATGGCGAGCAGCAGCAGGAGCAGCGCGCCGCGTCGTCCGGGAGATGTCATCGTCAGCCCCGGTGCGCGGCAAAAAGGCCGGTCCGGCTGAACAGCAGCACCACGGCCATCAACACGTAGACTGCCATCCCGACCAGGGCTGATGTCGCGTTGGTCTGGATCACCAGCGGGATGAGCACGCGGCTGAGCGTGTCGAAGATCCCGACCATCAGCGCGCCCACGAGGGCGCCGCGTACCGAGCCGATCCCTCCGATCACGACGACCACGAGTGCCAGAATGAGGATCGGGTCGCCGGCGCCGGGCTCAACCGACAACAACGGTCCCATCATGATGCCTGCCAGTGCCGCCAGCATCGCGCTGAGCGCGAATACGAGCGTATAGAGGAGACTGATATTGATGCCGAGCGCGGCCACGATCTCGCGGTTGTCGCTGCCGGCGCGGATCAGCGCGCCGACCCGCGTCCGGGTGATGAGCAGGTAGAGCAGCAACCCGGCGACGATGGCGACCCCAGTGATGACCAGCCGGTAGATCGGATAGGCGGCACCCGGAATGATCTCGACCGACCCTGTCAGGAACGGCGGAATGCTGAGCGGGATCGACTCGCGCCCCCAGATCACGGTCACCGCCTCGTTGAAGAACAGCGAGAGCCCGAATGTGGCCAGCACCTGGTCGAGCGGACCGCGCCGGTAGAGCGGACGCAGGACCACAATTTCGATCACGACCGCGACCAATGCGCCGCCGATGAGAGCGAGGGGAACGGCCAACGCATAGGACTGCGTCCAGGCAAGCGCTGCCATGAGGAAATAGCCGCCGAGCATGAAAAGCGCGCCATGGGCGAGGTTGATGACCCGCATGATGCCGAATACGAGCGTGACGCCGACGGCCATCAGGAACAGCATCAGGCCGAATTGCACGCCGTTGAAAAGCTGCTCGAGCAGGAGCGCAAGCGTCATGACGGCTCGATCTCTACGGCGGCAATGAAGGGATCGGTCTCGTTCAACCGGCGTGGTCCCCGCGACATGATAGGCATCGAGCGGGAGAACCTGCAACATGTTCCCCGGTGCTCCACGTGCGCTGCGGCGACGCGCCACGTTCGATACGTGCCGGGTTGCGTGCCCATAGCGGACAATCGCGGACGTGCACATTGTCCGGCTGTCGCGCAAGTCCGGTTCGCGTCTAGAATGCGCGTGAATGACACGGGAGAGGTCGAGACATGAGCAACAGCATGGTGCGTCGCGTCGGTATCATCGGGCTTGGCAAGATGGGGCACCCGATGGCCCGGCACCTGCAAAAAGCCGGGTTCGACGTCACCGCCTATGACATCGATGCGCTTGCATGCGGCGCGGCGCAGCGCGCAGGGGTCGCGATCGCTGCCAATCCTGCTGCGGTGGCGCAAGCCAGCGATTTCGTCATCATTGTCGTCGGCTTCGACAAGGAGGCGGAAGCAGTCTTGCTGGGTCGCGACGGCATCGCCGGCGCCGCGCGCCCTGGACTGATCGTGGGTATCGCGTCGACAGTCGCGCCGCGCACCATGGAACGGCTCGCCGGTCGTCTGGCCGATACCGGGATCGCCCTGCTCGACATGCCGATCACGCGCGGCGAGCCCGCGGCCGAGGCCGGGCAGTTGCTGGTCATGGTCGGCGGCGACACGCAAGCGTTCGAGGCGTGCAAGCCGGCGCTGGAAAGCTTCGCCAGCAGTATTTTTCACCTCGGTCATCTCGGCGCGGGCCAGGTCGGCAAGATGGTCAACAATATGATCTTGTGGTCATGCATCTCGGCCAATTTCGAAGGCTTCAAGCTGGCGGCCGCGCTTGGCGTCGATCTCGACCGCCTGCGCGCCGCGCTGATCGACAGCAGCGCGTCAAACTGGGCGCTGCAAACCCAGATCGATCGCTTTCCGATGCCATGGGCGGAGAAGGACATGCGGATCGTGCTGAGCGAAGCCGACCATCTGCGCCTGAGCGTTCCGCTCTGCGGTGTCGTTACCGAGGTGGTCAAGAGCGTCAAGATCGAGCGCGGCTGGCCGACGCCGGCGCTGCGCGAGACATAGTTACGTCAGTTCAAGGGTCATTCCGGCTTGATGCCGGCCTGCTTCACCACCACGCGCCAGCGGGCAGACTCCTCGTGCATGAAGCGCTCAAACTGCTCAGGCGTGCCGCCGCCGGCCTCGGCGCCTTGCTGGGCGAAACTTCGTCTGACGTCCGGCATGTCGAGTATCTTGACCAGTTCGCCATTGAGCCGCTGCACGATCGCCTGCGGCGTACGCGCGGGTGCGGCAATCCCGTACCAGAGCGAGATGTCCATTCCGCGGTACCCGAGCTCGGCGAACGTCGGCACGTCGGGCAGGAGCCGGTGACGATCTGTGCTCGCGGCCGCCAGCGGCCGAAGCTTGTCCGCCGTGACGAACGGCAGCAGCGAAGGCGCCGCGTCGAACATGACGGCAATGCGGCCGGCGACGACGTCCACCACGGCAGGGCCGCTGCCGCGGTAGGGGACGTGCAGGAGATCGGTACCGGTGATTGTCTTGAACAGCTCTCCGGCGAGGTGTGGCGCGCCGCCGTTGCCCGATGACGCGAAGGCGAGTTGTCCAGGTTGCGCTTTTGCCAGTCCCACCACGTCCCGCACGGTCTTGGCGGGAAGCGACGCAGTGATGGTCATGATCAACGGCAGCTTGGCCAGCAGGATGACCGGGACGAAATCCGTCACCGGGTCGTACGGAAGAGTCGCGTACAGGTGCGGGCCGATGCCGTGCGTGGTGATCGAATTCAAGAGCAGGGTATAACCGTCGGGCTCCGCCTTGGCGACGCCCCGGGACGCAATGGTCCCGCCGGCGCCGCCCTGATTGTTGATGACGACCGGCTGCCCGAGTGCGTCCGCGAGCTTGGCACTGACGGTTCGCGCGATGAAATCGGCAGCGCCGCCGGGCGGAACCGGGACGACCAGTTGAACCGGGCGGTTGGGATAACTCTGCTGCGCGCTCGCAGGAGCCGCCGCCGCAACCATGATGGTCGCAGCGGCAAGTAGCACCATCCGAACTGCCCGCATGCGCTGGTCCTCATTTGCCCGAACGGCATGTTACACCAACCTTTGCAGCGATAACCCCTCTCTCCACGCCGTGGCCGCGCTGGTCGCGGCTGCCATTTGAGTGGGACTCAGGATTTAGTGCCAGGCGCAAGGCCGGGCATCACCACTCGAGCTTTCATCGTTTGGCACGCGATGCCTTGGCGCCGCGGCGCGCCATTTGACCCCGATGCGACTTGGCCGTGCCGGGCTTGGCCGCGTGGGTTTTGCGCGCCCTGCGAGGAGCTGATTTCGGCATCTCCCCACTCTTCTCGAGGCGTGTGGTCCAGTATTCCCAGGCCCGCGCCATGGGACGCGGTTGCAATTGGTGCGGACCGGTGCGTTCGGCCTCGCCGCGGCTCAGCGGGCCGATCTTGCCGAGCAGCATCGAGCGCAATTGGATTTCGGCATTGGCGTGCGAGTAGATCGTCCGGAACACGAGTTCGCGCAGCGTGGTACCCGCCAGGGTGGCGCCGTGGCGGCGCATCAGAATCATCCACTGCGCGCCGAGCGCCCTTGCCAGCGATTGGCCTTCCTCCGGCTTGACCACCAGCATGTTGGTGTCGCCGAATTCGTCCCGGCTGTCCCAGAATGGCGCCGCCGTGCCCAGCACCGCGCCCATGTGGAACACCGGCACGAGCTCGATGCCGGTGATGCAGAACGGCAGGACCGACGGCGAGTGATGGTGGCAGACCGCGTTGACGTCGGGCCGCGCCTGGTAGATGCAGCCATGGATCACGCGCTCGCCATAAAGCGTCACGCCCTTTGCCGCGACCGGCTCGGAGTCGAGCGTGAACTCGAAGATATCCGCGGGCTCGATCAGCTCGGGGCTGCGCGAACGGGCGAGCAGATAGCGGCCGGGATCGGTAGGATGGCGCATGCTGACATGGCCGAATCCATCCAGCACGCCTTCATGCGCGATGATGCGGTTGGCGAGCGCCAGCTCGTAGCAGGCCTCGGCGAGAGGGTTGGGCATGCGTGCTTCCTTTCCTGGCTCGCGCGGCAACATTTGTTTGACGGCTGCTCGCGCGCAGATTGTCGATCACGTCAGTACGTCCAATCGAACAGAAAGCGCATGCGAAGCCAATGGTTTCATGCCAGACTCGATGCACGATCCACGCCCATGCGAAAGCCGATGGAATGACCGCAAGCAGGCTGTTCTCTCCCATCACTCTCCGAGGATTGACGCTGGACAACCGGATCGTGCTCTCGCCGATGTGCCAGTATGCCTCGCAGGATGGCCATCCGAGCCAATGGCACACCATTCATCTCGGCCGCACCACGTGCTCGCTCCCGCGGTCATCTGGGGGAGAATGTCGATGAATATGCTCCGCTTCAGTCTGCTGGTACTAATCTTCGCGTTTAACCTGCCATCCTGTGCGCCTGACGGTGGCACCATCGGGGCGGCACAATATGCAGCAAAAATAGTGGGAGACTGGCAGGGTACGGTGGGCGACATGAAGGAGACGATCTCATTCAATGCCGACGGCAAATTCGTTTCGCAAGTACGTCCCCGAGGGTTCATCAGCAACACTCTTGGCCAAGGCATCACTGGCACGATTCGCGGAACGTGGACGATTGAAGGCAATGTTATTCGCTTGAATATTGATAGCGCAGAGAATGAAAACGTTTTGAACAAAACCACCACCAGCACAATCAACATGTTCAAGCAAAACGAACTCGCGCTTCGAAGCTCGAGCGGTGAAACTTCGACGTTCGTGCGGACAATCTGAAGTCAGGTATTGTAAGTCTGAAAGTCAGGCGGACCGTCCGACGGCGACGATCAGACCACATAAGTAATTATCACTTTTTAAGGAAAAATGTTCGACGAGCAAGGGAGCCCCCGAATGTACACCAATATTCTCTTGAGCACGGATGGTTCGGATGTCGCGAGAAACGGCGTTAAGCATGGGATTCTTTTAGCAAAGGCCTTGAACGCTAAAGTGATAGTCATCACCGTAACGGAACCGTTGCCTGTCGACTATGGGAGCGGGCACGCCTCGGGATGGACGCCTTCGCAGGAAGAGGCTGATAGCTTTGACGCAGCCCACAAGGAACATGCG
>Ga0207643_10002305_pt1 | contig 10380 bp, 6 predicted proteins | sample KBSMisM62_FD_184313 | JGI IMG/M metagenome (GOLD analysis project Ga0207643, IMG submission 184313) | Miscanthus rhizosphere microbial communities from Kellogg Biological Station, Michigan, USA - KBS Miscanthus M6-2 (SPAdes) (version 2) | ecosystem: Host-associated > Plants > Roots > Rhizosphere... | reverse complement strand
AATTCCTGGATCAGCTCCTCGACGCTGTGGCGCTCGAGCGAAGGCAGCAGATCGCCCGGCGGCTTCTGATAGGTCACGCGCAGCTTGTTACGTTGTTCCTGCTGGCCGCGATTGTTTTCCTTGAGGCCCACCAGCGACTCGCGCAGGAGCTGGCCGGCGAGATGCAGCATGCGCGAATGCGCATCGACGGGCAGGGTCTCGGGTCCGATACCCGCGCCGCGGCAGAACGCCTGGAGACCCGGCGTGTTGTCTGGTGGTGTCGACGATGTCGTCGGGGTGGGTGGTGGAATAGGCGCTGTGGGTTGCTGCAGCGCCTGCTGTTGTTTGGTCGCGGCCTTGGCGAGACGCGCAATTCGCCGCGCCACCGCGTCGGAGTTCACGTCGAGTTCGGGTGCGGTCGACGCTTCCTTCTGCATTTCCTGCGTCTTATGCAGTGCGCGCGTACGTGACGAGACCGCCTGGCCGAATGCGTTGACCGGTTTGAGCTCGTCGCTGGAAATGTCGTTGCTGGCCTCGAGCAGGTTCTCGAGGCGCAGCGATGCGCCAAGATCCTTCGGCGGCGCCATGCGACGCGCCCGAGTGCTCGTCGAGCCCGTCTTGTAGAGCGCGCTGTCGTCGAGCGTGAAATCGGTGGCCGAATCGATCTGAACCTGCACGTGATATTCGCCGATGCGAATGACGTCGCCGCCCTTCAGTTCGTACGGATTCTGATTGCCGAGCGGGCGATCGTCGTCGTTCACGAACGTGCCGTTGCTGCTGGTGTCCTGCAGCAGGTATCGCCCCTTGTGAAACACGATGCGCGCATGCCGGCCGGAGACGTAACGCATATCGTCAGGCAATACCCAGTCGTTCTCGGCCGAGCGTCCTATGCTTCCGCCCGAGACTCCAAAAACAAACGTGTTCTTGTCGCCTAATCGATGGCGATGATCACTGATGACGCGCAACCGGAGCGCCATGTACTACCCTCTGGGCTCTAGCTTCCCGCTGCCCATGCGTGTATGAAGGGGCAGGTTAACGCCCCCCTACTCCTCTCGATGGCATCCAGTCACATTTTCAAGATTATGTTCGTGAACCAAGGCAAGGTTTACGAGGTTTATGCCCGTAAGGTCAGTCAGGGCCGGCTGTTCGGATTCATCGAGGTGGAAGAGCTGGTTTTCGGTGAGCGTTCCACCGTGGTCCTGGATCCGGGCGAGGAACGCATCAAGTCCGAATTCACCGGCGTCAAGTGCACCATGCTCCCGATGCATTCCATCCTGCGCATCGACGAGGTGAAGAAGCAGGGGCAGGCCAAGATCAGCGCTCTGGAAGGCAGCAACGTCGCTCCGTTTCCGATGTCCATGTACACGCCGGCTGGCGGCGAGCCAGGCGCAAAGAAGTAACTCCGGGTCTTCGCCAACAGGCGAAGTGCAACCGACCGAGATTGGCGCGCACCGCGCGCACCACCTTCTGTACAATTCGCGCCCTCCATGATTGAGCTCCTCGGCGCCCCCGCAGTCTCCGATTTTCGCATCGCAAAACTGCGCCCCGCGCTCGAAGCCATCCATCCCGGTATCGGTGCCATCACGGCGCGTTTCGTCCACTTCGCCGATGTTGAACGCGCGCTCGACACGCGTGAACTCGCGCTGCTCGAGCGATTGCTGACTTACGGTCCGCGCGAGGATTCGGCGCCGAAGCAGGGCGCCGAACTCGGCAAACATTCGGCGCTCGAGATCACGGTGGTACCGCGCTTCGGCACGATCTCTCCCTGGGCGAGCAAGGCCACCGACATTGCGCACGTGTGCGGCCTCGATGCCGTGCGTCGCATCGAACGCGGCATCGTCTGGCGAATGGAAACCGCCGGCCAGATTTCGCGCGAAGTCGCCTCGCGGCTCGCGGCGCCGTTGTTCGATCGCATGACCGAGGCGGCGTTGCTCGAGCGCGGCGATGCGGCGCGGCTCTTCGTCAAGGAAAAGACACGCACCCTTCGCACCGTGTCGCTGGCCACCGGTCGCGATGCGCTGGTGACCGCGAACTCCGAGCTGGGCCTCGCGTTGTCGGACGACGAAATCGACTACCTGGTGAAGAACTTTGCGGCACTCGGGCGCGATCCCAGCGATGTCGAGCTCATGATGTTCGCGCAGGCGAATTCCGAGCATTGCCGCCACAAGATCTTCAACGCCGACTGGATCATCGACGGCGAGCGGCAACCGAAATCGCTGTTCGCGATGATCCGCAACACGCACGAGAAACATCCGCAAGGTGTGCTCTCGGCCTACCGCGACAACGCCGCGGTCATGGAAGGAACGCTCGGCAAGCGCTACTTTCCAAATCCCGAGAACGATATCTACGGCGCGATCGACGAGCCCATCGACATTCTCATGAAGGTCGAGACGCACAACCATCCGACGGCGATTTCACCGTTTCCAGGCGCTGCAACCGGATCCGGTGGAGAGATTCGCGATGAAGGCGCCACGGGGCGCGGCGCGAAACCCAAAGCGGGCCTCACCGGTTTCTCCGTTTCGCATCTGCGCATTCCGGGCTTTGAACAGCCCTGGGAAAAGGCGCCGGGCGCGCCGCTGGGCAAGCCCGATCGCATCGTCTCGGCGCTCGACATCATGATCGACGGCCCGATTGGTGGCGCTGCGTTCAACAACGAATTCGGCCGGCCTAACATCTGCGGTTATTTCAGGACATTCGAGCAGGCTGCGCATGGGGATCCCGGCGGCCGGGTGCGCGGTTATCACAAGCCCATCATGATCGCCGGCGGTCTTGGCAATGTGCGCCGCAAACACGTCGAGAAGTGCGAGATCCCCGTGGGCACGAAGATCGTCGTGCTCGGCGGGCCGGCCATGTTGATAGGCCTCGGCGGCGGGGCGGCTTCGTCCATGGGCAGCGGTAGTTCGAGCGCCGACCTCGACTTCGCCTCGGTGCAGCGTGGCAACCCGGAAATCCAGCGCCGCGCGCAGGAAGTCATCGACCGGTGCTCCGCGCGCTGGACGCACAATCCCATCCTGCTCATTCACGACGTGGGCGCCGGCGGTTTGTCCAATGCCGTTCCCGAAGCCGTGGCGCACACGGCAGGCCGCGGCGCGCGCATCGACATGGCGGCCATTCCCAACGACGAGCCCGGCATGTCGCCGATGGAACTGTGGTGCAACGAATCGCAGGAGCGCTACGTGTTGCTCATCGATGCCGCGCGACTCGAAGATTTTGCGTCTGTCGCACGACGAGAGCGCTGCCCATTCGCCGTGCTCGGCGACATCGACGATACCGGCGTGCTGGTGCTCGAAGACAAGCAGCATGGCACCCGTCCAGTGGATCTGCCTCTCGAAGTCTTGTTAGGCAAGGCGCCGAAGATGTTGCGCGACGTGCGTCGCCTCACGCCGCCACAGGCCGCATTTCCGACCGCCACGCTCGACGTGCGCGAAGCAGCCTATCGTCTGCTGCGCTTCCCGGCCGTGGCGGACAAGACGTTCCTGATTTCCATTGGTGATCGCACTGTCGGCGGCATGATCAGCCGCGACCAGATGGTGGGACCCTGGCAGGTGCCGGTGGCCGATGTCGCCGTCACCATTGCCGACTACTTCGGTCACGCCGGTGAAGCGATGTCGATGGGCGAGCGCACCCCGGTGGCGGTTCTCGATGCGCCTGCATCCGGCCGTCTCGCCGTAGGCGAGGCGCTCACCAACATTCTCGCTGCCGACATCGGTGCATTGTCGAACGTGAAGTTGTCGGCCAACTGGATGGCGGCCTGCGGCGAACCCGGAGAAGACGCGGCGTTGTATGCCACGGTTCGCACGGTGGGCGAAGAGCTTTGTCCGGCGCTGGGCATCGCCATTCCCGTCGGCAAGGATTCGCTGTCGATGAAGACAGTGTGGGGCGAGGCGGCGCAACGCAAATCGGTAGTCGCGCCCGTATCGCTGATCATTTCCGCATTCGCGCCCGTCGGTGACGTGCGCAAGACCTGGACGCCGCAGCTGCGCACCGATCTCGGGGCGTCAGTGTTGTTGCTGGTCGATCTTGGCAAGGGTGCGAATCGCCTTGGCGCTTCGGCGCTCGCGCAGGTGTTCGGCGAACTCGGCAGTGAGCCCGCAGACCTCGCATCGCCGGTGCTGCTCACGCAACTCGCATCCGCGCTCGCGGAGCTGCGTGCGCACAACCTGGTGCTGGCATATCACGACCGCTCCGATGGCGGTGTGTTCGCGACGCTCGTGGAAATGGCCTTCGCCGGCCACTGCGGACTCGACATCAAACTACCCGCCGGTGGCGCCACGGGCGCCGCCGGCGCGCTGTTCTCGGAAGAACTCGGCGTCGTACTGCAGGTGAAGGCCGAGCAGGCCGCCGCGGTGCACTCGGTTTTCGTGCGGCACGGCCTGGGCGACTGGACCCACGCGATCGGCTCGCCTTCGCGACAAATGCGCGTAGTGGTGCAGGCGGGCGATGCCCGAATCGAAGAATCGTGGGAAGACCTGCGGCGCGCATGGTCGGAAACCTCGTATCGCATGCGCGAGCGCCGCGACGAGCCCTCCTGTGCGCGCGAAGAATTCGCCGCCGCCTGCGATACCGGCGCGCCGGGTCTCAACGTGGCGCTCACGTTCGATCCGAACGAAGACGTGTCCGCGCCGTTCGTCGCCACCGCGCGGCCGAAAGTGGCGGTGCTGCGCGAGCAGGGCGTCAATAGCCAGATCGAGATGGCGGCGGTGTTCGAGCGCGTGGGCTTTGAGCCGCACGACGTGCACATGAGTGACGTGCTCTCGGGACGCGTGAAGCTCGATTCATTCCGCGGCCTCGTGGCCTGCGGCGGGTTTTCCTACGGCGACGTGCTCGGCGCCGGCGAGGGCTGGGCCAAGTCCATCCTCTACCACGCCGGTGCGCGCGAGCAGTTCCAGCGCTTCCTGGATCGCCCGGACACGTTCACCCTGGGCGTATGCAATGGCTGCCAGATGTTCGCCGCGCTCAAGGAGATCATCCCGGGCGCGCAGAGCTGGCCGCGCTTCGTGCGCAATCGCGGCGAGCAGTTCGAAGGGCGCTTCTCGCTGGTCGAGTTGCAGCCCTCGCCATCGATCTTCCTCGCCGGCATGGACGGGTCGATGCTCCCGATTGCCGTCGCACACGGTGAGGGTCGCGCCGAGTTCGCCACTGGCGATGCCGCAGCGGCATTCACGCGTAGCGGTCTGGTATCTGCGCGTTACATCGAAGGCAACCGCAAGGTGGCCACTAACTACCCCGCCAATCCCAACGGTTCACCGTTCGGCATTGCTGCCATCACCAACGAAGATGGCCGCGTGACGCTGACCATGCCGCATCCCGAGCGGTCCTTCCGCTACGCGCAGAACTCCTGGCGGCCCGATGGCGCCGGCGAATACAGCGGCTGGTACCGCATGTTTGGCAACGCGCGCCGCTGGGTGGGCTAGCCGCGACCGATATCGTTAAACAGTCGATAGGTATCGATAAACGATAAAAAACGCTTGCAAAGCGAGATTTGTGAGGGCTAGGATTCGCCACCGGTCCGCGACAGCGCGACAACCAAAGGAGTAGCCCCGGTGAACGCTTCAGCCTCATCACTCGACCGCGAAGTCGAGGTTCAGTCGGAGATTCGCAAAGTGCGCAGGTTCGGCCGCACCGCCCGCGTCGTGTGTTCGGCGATTTTCGGCCTCGGCCTGGTCGGAGTCATTTTCACGTTGCTCGTCGCCACGCTCGGCCTGTTCTTCCCCAAGATTCATAGCGCCACGACGGCCCTGGCAATGACGCCGGAGCTGAAGATGTGGATGACTCTCCTCACGGGCGTGGTGGCCGCTGTCATGCTCGCGAGCGTGTACCAACTCTATCGCCTGTTCGGCAATCTGGCCGCCGGCGCTATCTACACGCCCGAGAACGTGCGCCGCGTACGACAAGTAGGCCTTCTGTGGCTGCTGTTAGCCGCGCTCGGCATCGTGATTCCATTCGTTGCGGCCGTTCTCATCAGGTCCGGTTTTCTCGACTCGACGGCCGCATTCAGAAGCCTGCTCGTGTTCTCGTCGCCGTCGGAGACATTGAGCTCCTTCGTTTCGGCCGGGCTCATCCTGCTCGCCTCCTGGATCATGGACGTCGGCCTTTACGAGAAGGATCACGCGGATGCGTTGCAACGCGATGCCGATCTCGTGATTTGAACGGAGCAGCTACGTGCCTCTCGTCGTAAACCTGGATGTGATGCTCGCGCGGCGCAAGATGCGCCTGAACGAGCTTGCCGAGCGCGTCGGCATCACCGCGCAGAATCTCTCGGTGTTGAAGACGGGCAGGGCGAAGGCCATTCGGTTCGGCACGCTCGAGAAGCTCTGTGAGGTGCTCGATTGCCAGCCTGGCGATCTGTTCGCGTTCGAGAATCCTGCGGCGGAGGCGGTACCAGCTCCCCAATCGTCGGCGGCGAGCCGCTAGCGGCGGTGGCTGACGAATTTACATAGCGGGTTTTTGCTCGAACGGGCTCAAGTCCGGCCGGGCCCCGCCGATAAGCCGACAACCATGATTGCCGCTATCCGCTCCGGGATCGGCTCTCTTGTGGATCAATGGCTCCGCGGGTCGCGTGTACGACTCGGCTCGCGGGTGATCAACGATCGGCAGGGAAGCCATGAGTCGCCTTGCGCAACGGGCTCCGTCGACGGTGCCCAATGTGCGCATGCGGATATCGCCATGCGGCGGTTCATCGCCCACACGCTCGATGCGAGCCTCGACGATTTGCGCAACGCGGCAACTCCAGCAGAGCTTGCCGAGCTCGAGCCGGCGGTGCGCGTGCTCAGAAATCTCGAACTGCAGGCGAAGTACCTTCCGCGCCGGCCGTCGCTGTTGCCGCGGCTCATGAGCGCCATCAACAGCGACGCGAGCTCGATGCGCGAAGTGGCGAGGATCATTGGCGAAGACGGCACGTTGCTCGGAGGGCTCCTGAAGCTTTCGAACAGTGCCTTCTACGGCGTGCGCCGGCACAAGCCGATCGAAAGCCTGGAGAAGGCCGTGGCGCTCGTGGGTACGGACGGGATGCGCTCACTGTTGACCACTGCGCTGTTGCACCCGGTCATGACCGGCACGCAGGGACCCTTCTCGTCGTTCGCCGAAGCAACCTGGGAGCACAGCCAGTACGCCGCCAGCTGCGCGGAACTGCATGCGGTTCACATCGAGGGCGCCGATGCGTTCAGCGCGCGGCTCCTGGTGTTGCTGCGCGGCCTCGCGAGCAACACGGTGTTCCGCATTGCGCGCGAGCACGGTGTCACCGTAAACGAATTGCCGCCGACGGCCATGGCCAAACTACTCGACGACTGGGTGTCACCCATGGCTCTGCGCATTGCCGAGAACTGGCAGCTGCCGATGGAGCTGTGCAATGTGCTGTCAGCGCCGGCCGTGCCGGGCCTCGCGCGCTCGCTGCGCTTCGGGCGATTGGCGGGCGCGCTGCTCGTCCTCGTGAATCGCGGGCACATTCGAGAACTCTCGGCGCGTGCAATCGTTCTCGCCGACGATCACCGTCGCGCGGAAGTGGATCGCTTGTGGTCGCGCCTGGCGATCATGCACCTCGCCGCGACGCGCTGATCCGCATCCCGCTGAATTCGCTGAGGGTACGTCGTTCGATGCGACACTCGCAGTCCGCGTAGGCCGCGCGCCTTTCACACGCCCGCCTTTCCGGTGCCGGCCAGTCGCCTTGATGCCGCGTGGCCGTCGCCGGTGCATACTTCCGCAACAGGTGCGGGAGATCGGCGAAGGTGACGTGGCGCTTTCAATGGTTCCGGTTGGCGACGCTCGGGATGACAATCCTCGCGTACAGCGTGGTTGCATTCGGCGCCGAACGGGCAACGCCTGCGATGCAGGGCGGGAAGCGCCCTAACATTGTCGTCATCCTGGTCGACGACATGGGCTGGTCCGACATCGGACCCTATGGCGGTGAGATCCCGACACCGAATCTGGATGCGCTCGCCGCGCGCGGGGTGCGGTTCACCCAGTTCTACAGCACGCCGCGTTGCTCGCCGACGCGCGCCAGTCTGCTGACCGGTCTGTACCCGCATCAGGCGGGCATGGGCCATCTCGACAATGTCATCCGTGCCGGCTCGGCCGGCACCACCGGGCGACTCAACGATCGCTCCGTCACGATCGCCGAAGTGTTGGGCAAGGCTGGCTACTTCACCGCGATGTCCGGCAAATGGCATCTCGGTCAGGATCATGGGTCGCCACCCTGGCAGCGCGGGTTCGATCGTGTGCTGAGCCTGCGCGCCGGCGGCATGTACTTCCCGAATCAGAATTTCCAGGGCGGCGACGATGTCCTCACGCGCCGCGCTACCGAGCCGCTGTATCTCGACGGCACACCGACGCCGCGCGATGCGCCCGTGTTTGGCAAGAACTGGTATGCCACCGATTTGTGGACCGATTTCGGGTTGAAATTCATCGACGAGGCGCGTGCGGCGAACAAGCCGTTCTTCCTTTACCTGCCGTACAACGCGCCGCACTTTCCGTTGATGGCGCCGGCGGACCTGATCGACAAGCATCGCGGCAAGTATCGGGCGGGTTGGGACCGGCTGCGCGAGGCGCGGTACCGCCGCCAGATCAAAATGGGGCTGATTGACGCCAGCTGGCCGCTGAGTGCCCGCGAAGCGGAGTCTCCTGCGTGGGAGTCACTTCCCGACGATGCGAAGGATCGATTCGATCATTTGATGGCTGTTTACGCCGCGATGGTTGACTCCATCGACTCGAACGTAGGAGAGCTGGTCAAGGGACTGGAAGCCCGCGGCATGCTCGACAACACGATGATCCTGTTCCTGTCGGACAACGGTGCCAACGCCGAGAGTGGTCCCGACGGGCGGTTCGACGGCGAGCCGCCAGGCGGACCCAACTCGAATCTGTATCTCGGCATGAACTGGGCCACGCTCAGCAGTACTCCGTTCCGCAGGTTCAAGCATTTCACCCACGAAGGCGGCATTGCCGCGCCGCTGATCGTGAGTTGGCCGCGGGGCATTCCTGCGGGCCGACGCAATCGCCTCGTGCATCGGCCGGCGCACGTCATCGACGTGTTGCCGACGATCCTCGATGTCGCCGGCGCAGCGTACCCGGGCAAGTACAAAGATCGCGCCATCCAGCCGATGGAGGGCGTGAGCTTGCGTCCGGCGCTCGAGGGCCGCGCAATCGCGCGGACGCAACCGCTTTTCTGGGAGCACGAAGGCAATCGCGCAGTGCGATCCGGAAACTGGAAACTCGTGTCCACGTATCCGAATGCGTGGGAGCTTTACGACATGTCTGCGGATCGTGTCGAGAGCAACGATCGCGCGGCCAGCCACCCCGATATCGTCAAGACGCTCGCGGCCGAATGGGATGCGTGGGCAAAGCGAGCCAACGTGGATTCCTGGGATGGGCCGCGCCGATTGCCCTGGGGCGATGATGCGCCGCTGGCGAAGCCTGCCGCTAGATAGGTGTTGATCAGCTTTGCTGCTACCACGGCGCCGGCTTGTAGTCCTTCAAGAACTGTCCCCAAACATGCTCGCCGGTGAGTTGCCCGGCGAAGATCGGGTCCACGATCCGCGCCGCACCGTCGATGATGTCCAGCGGCGGTGAGAATCCTGCTTCAGCCTTGCGCGCCGCGTGGACGGCGGGGTCCTCGTCGGTGATCCATCCGGTATCAACCGCGTTCATGTGGATGCCATCCTTCACGAAGTCGGGCGCGCTGGTGCGCGTCATCATGTTCAGCGCCGCTTTCGCCATGTTGGTGTGCGCGTGCTTGTCGGTCTTGGTGGCGCGATAGAACTGACCCTCGATCGCGCTGACGTTGACGATGTGTTTGTGCGCACCGGGTGTACGCGCCATGAGCGGCTTCAGGCGGGCGTTGAGGATGTACGGCGCAATGGCATTCACCAATTGCACTTCCAGGAGCTCGGGCGTTTCGACTTCGTGCATGCGTAGACGCCAGCTGTTCATTTCCCGCAGATCGACTTGTTGCCGGTCCTCGTCGAACCGATTGGCGGGAAAGAGTGCCTCGCCGCCGTGGTAATCCTCATCCAGGTAGCGCCGTTGCGAGAGGGCTGCGCTGTGGAGGAGACCTTCGCCCTGAGTGCCCGATGCCGCCAACAGAGCGCCGGGTGTTTGTGCACGCGACCCTTCGAGCACCCTGAGCAATTCGTCGTGTCCCGCCAGCACGCTTCGCAGATTCGTCGGAAGCGTGGAGACAACTTCAGCTTCGCGCGCCAGCAGGTGTTCAAAAAATCCCGCCGGCCGACGCACCGTCTGGCACGCGTTGTTGAGGATGTAGTCGAGGCGCGGCAGCCGCTCGGCGAGAAATCTCGTGAACAGTTCCACGCTCGGCGTGTGGCGCAGGTCCAGCCCGTGGATCTGCAGCCGCTCGCGAAACGAAGAAAAATCCGGCTCGCCCGAATAGCGGTCGGCGGCATCGATCGGAAA
>Ga0207643_10002299_pt1 | contig 10387 bp, 7 predicted proteins | sample KBSMisM62_FD_184313 | JGI IMG/M metagenome (GOLD analysis project Ga0207643, IMG submission 184313) | Miscanthus rhizosphere microbial communities from Kellogg Biological Station, Michigan, USA - KBS Miscanthus M6-2 (SPAdes) (version 2) | ecosystem: Host-associated > Plants > Roots > Rhizosphere... | reverse complement strand
CAGCGCGGGGAACACGCCGACGATCACCGCACCGAGCACGGCCAGCATGACGGTGTAGAGGATGGTGCCTAACGAGATTCCCGCGTCGATCCAGAACGGGCCGCCGCCGGAGCTGGCAATGTAGTCATCGAACATGCGGAGGCCGATGGCGACGATCCCCAGGCCGACGGCCGCCGAGATCCCCGAGAGGACGAACGCCTCGGCGAAGAGCTGCGAGACGATGCGTCCGCGCGTTGCCCCGAGGGCCGTGCGCACGGCAATCTCCCCGGTACGGGTGACCGTGCGCGCGTACACCAGCACGGCCACGTTCATGGCCACGACGACGAGGAGGAACGCGATCAGGAAGCGCATGAGCGCGTAGGTGGTGGATTCGTTCTCCGCCTCGGCGTTCACGAAGATGTCGACGTAAGGGACGACGCGCGGTTCGAGGTGCGCGAGCTCCTTCGGCCCCTCGGCGGCGAGGTGGCGGCCGATCGCGCTCAGCTCTGCCTGCGCTGCCTCCCTCGTCACGCCGCGGGCAAGGCGGCCGAACACGTCGAGGTTCGGCCCGGTCCCGGGCGCAACTGGCACGCGCGGATCGAACCGAAGCGGGATCCAATACTGATGGTTGATCGGAAAGCGAAACCCTCGCGGCATGACGCCGACGATGGTGTGCGCGTCCCGGCCAATGCGAATCTCGCGTCCGACGATCGCCTGGTCGCCGGCGAACTGCGATTGCCAGACGTCGTAGCCAATCACGACCACCCGGGGCGCGCCGGACCGTTCGTCGGCGTCGATCAGCGTTCGGCCGAGGAGCGGGGGCACCCGCGTCAGGCGGAAGCCGGATGCGGTCATTTCGGCGATCTTGATCGGCTCGCCTTGTCCAGTCTCCGAGACGAGGTTGCGCTGGATCGTGAGGAACGCGCCGAGGTCCACGACCGAGCGGAGCTCGCGCTGCCATACCCGGAAGTCGTGGAGCAGCTGCTCGTCTTCGCGCTGCCGCTTCGGGTCGAACTTGCCGAGCGCGACGATGCGGTCGCCCTCGTGCAGTGGCAGCTCGGGGTAGAAGTACGAGTTGAAGAACGCGTAGGCGCCGGCAGCGAGCGCGACCCCAATGGCCATGCCGAACCCGCCGACGAGGGTAAGTCCCGGGGACTTGGCGAGCATCCGCGCGCCAAGCTTGAGATCGAGCCCGGACGGCGTGGCGTCGCCGCCGGCGAGGCTGCGAATGACGCGGGCGACGCGATCGAGAGTGAAGCGCATGGTGAAGGAGAGGGTCTGGAGCCAGTACCAGGTGGCGGCTGCGGCAGCGCCCGAAGTAGCGCGGCGCGTCATATACAGCTCGTGAAGGTCGCCATCGACGACGTCGCGCGTGTCCTCGGGGAGGGCGTGGCGGAGCAGGATGCGCGGGAGGCGCGGCGGACGAGAGGGCGCGCTCATCGCGCTCTCAGCGACGCGGGGTCGAGCCCATTCCACATCCGCTCGGCGACCTGCCGCGCCTCGCGCAGCGCTCGCGCGCCGTCGGACGTGAGCTTCACGTATCGGCGTGGCTTGCCACCGCGCTCGGGGGTCGGGTCGCTCATCCACGACGAGACGAAGCCCTTCTCCTCGAGCCGGCGCAGGGTGACGTAGACCGCGGCACGGGCGACGCTCCGTCCCGTGCGACGGTCGATCTCCTCGACGATGGGGATACCGTACGCCTCCCCCCGCAGATGCGCGATGGCGAGGAGCACCATCTGCTCGAACTCGCCGAGGCCCTGATGTGTCATTGGTAAAGAATACAACGTTAGCATAAAACGGCAAGCAGATCTCTGCCCGGGCCGCCTAAGTTGTCCGTGCGGTAATGCGTTCTCACATCACAGGAAACAACTGCACATCAATGCCTGTCATTGCCTCGTCCGTCGTCCTCCGCACCACGCTGCTGCTGGTCGGCTCGAACGTCTTCATGACGTTCGCGTGGTATGCGCACCTTCGAAACCTGAGCGCCCGGCCGTGGTATGTCGCGGCGATCGTGAGCTGGGGGATCGCGCTGTTCGAGTACCTGCTGCAGGTGCCGGCGAACCGCCTTGGCTACACGCAGCTCAGCCTCGCCCAGCTCAAGATCCTTCAGGAAGTCGTCACGTTAGGCGTGTTCGTGCCGTTCGCGGTGTTCTACATGCGGCAGCCGCTCAAGTGGGATTACCTGTGGGCCGCGCTGTGCATCGTGGGGGCGGTGTACTTCATGTTCCGCGGCGGCACGGGGAGCGTGCCGCACTAGTGGAGCACGTGATTCCGAGCCGAGCGGTCCAGCGCCGCACCGTGTCATTCCGAGCGGAGCGCCGAAGGCGCGGAGGCGAGGAATCGCACTCGTCCCGGCCGGGAGGCCCCTCTACCGGGATGAGTGCGATTCCTCGCCTCCGCCGCTGTGCGGCTCCGCTCGGAATGACACGATCCGACGATTCCTCGCCTCCGCCGCTGTGCGGCTCCGCTCGGAATGACACGATCCGGCGATTACAGGTCGAAGAATCGATCCGGTCGGTTCCGCGGTTTCCGCTCCGATCGCTTGATGCCTCGTCGTTGATGTCTACGACGGCGAAAGGGCCGATCGGCCCCACGTCTGACTTCGCGCAACGCCTTGCGACGGCTGGTCGGGCCCCTCAAGATCGGGATCACCGACGCACCTCCGCCGTCCGGAATCAAGGGACCAGCTCGCCATGAATCGTCTGCGATCTCTCTTCTGTGCTGTTGCGCTCGCTCCCGCCGTCGCCTTTGCGCAGGCGACCCGGGTTCCGTCGCCGAGTGAGCACCTGGGTTTCACCGTCGGCGCGGATCGCACGCTCGCGGACTGGGGGCAGATTACGGGCTACTTCCAGCGCCTCGCGGCCGTCTCGCCCGCCGTGCACGTCGACACACTCGGTCCCACCACGAGCGGCCAGCCGTTCATCGTCGTGGCGGTGTCGACGCCAGCCAACATCGCGCGACTGGCCGAGTTTCGCACGGCGCAGGCGAAGCTGGCTGATCCCCGTCGCCTAACGCCTGACGAGGAGCGGCGGCTGGTCGCATCGCAGCCGAGCGTGATCTTCATCTCCAACAACATCCATGGGTCGGAGATCGGCGGGTCGCAGATGGCGATGGAGCTCGCCTACCGGCTCGCGACGAACGACACGCTGCAGCGCTACCTCGACAGGGAGATCGTCCTCGTCGCGCCGTCGATGAATCCCGACGGTCAGCGCATGATCACGGAGTGGTACCGCAAGAACCTGGGGACGAAGTGGGAAGGCGGGCCCCTCCCGTGGCTGTATCACCCCTACGTCGGTCACGACAACAATCGTGACTGGTTCATGGTGACGCAGAAGGAGACGCGTCTCGTGACCGACTACCTCTACGGCGTGTGGTTCCCCGAGATCTTCTACGACGTGCACCAGATGGGTTCGGAAGGCGCACGGATCTTCGTGCCGCCGCTCGTGGATCCGGTGAATCCGAACCTCGACCCGATGATCGTGCGCGGGATCGCGCACGTGGGCGCCGAGATGGCGCTTGCGCTCGAGGAGCGCGGCAAGAGCGGGGTAGCGAACAGCGTGATCTACGATCTGTGGTGGCATGGTGGAGCGCGCTCGACGCCGACGCGCCACAACATGGTCGGTGTCATCACCGAGGCCGCGAGCGTTCGCATCGCGACGCCGATCGTCCAGGATACGTCGAAGCTGCGCGGCCATGCGCGCGGCCTCCCGAAGTACGAGCGTCGCATCAACTTCCCGAACCCGTGGCCGGGCGGCACGTGGCGGCTGCGCGACATCATCGACTACGAGCTCGTGGCAGCGGAGGCGCTCGTGCGGCTCGCGTCGGAGCAGCGCGAAGATTACGTGCGGAACTTCGTGGCGATGGGCCGGCGCGCGATCGCGACGGGCGCAAAGGAAGCGCCGTATGCCTTCGTGATTCCCGCGGGACAGGGCGACGCGGGGGCCGTCGAGCGACTCGTGGACGTGCTGCGCGTGGGGCGCGTGGAGGTCGGGCAGTCGAGGGCATCGTTCTCGGCTGGCGGAAAGACGTTCGCTGCCGGCTCGTACGTCGTGCGTCTGGATCAGCCCTATCGCGCGCACGCGAAGGACCTGCTCGAGGTGCAGCGGTTCCCGAAGATGGAGCAGTGGCCGGGAGGCCCGCCAGAGCGACCGTACGACGTCGCCGGGTGGACACTGCCCCTGCAGATGGGCGTGACCATCATGCCGATCGACCAGCCGCTGACCGTGGACGCGCCGCTCGTGACCGATGCCTCGCCGCGCGTGCGCTGTGTGACACGAGCAGCTGCTGCGTTAGGCGCTCCGGCCGTGCGGGACACGCGCCAGTATGGTTGCCTGACGCGCGTGCCGCGTGTGGGACTGTACAAGTCGTGGACGGCCAGCATGGACGAGGGCTGGACGCGGTGGGTCATGGACGATTTCAAGCTCCCCTACGTCTCCCTTGGCGACTCGGCGGTGCGTGCGGGCTCGCTGCGGAAACGGTTCGACGTGATCGTCATCCCGGACCTCTCGCTCCGCGAAGTCCGGGAGGGCATGTCCGACGCGCAGGTCCCGCCGCCGTATGCAGGCGGGCTCGGCGCCGAAGGCATCGCGGCGCTGAAGCGGTTCGCGGAGGACGGTGGACACCTCGTTCTGGTGGATGGCGCAACGGAGCTTGCGGCGGAGGCGTTAGGCATCGATGTGAAGCTGGTGACGGCGGGTGGTGGCGGGGGCAGCCGTAACGCCGCGGCCGATGCCGAGCAGATCTACGCGCCGGGCTCGATCCTGCGCGTGGTGGTGGACCCCGCGCATCCAGTGGGGAAGGGGATGGCCGAGGCGTCGGCGATCTACTTCGTCAACTCGACGTCGCTGGATCTGCCGGCGGGGTCGAAGGCACGCGTGATCGCCAGGTACCCGTCGCAGCCGGACTCCATCCTGCTGAGCGGGTTCCTGCAGGGCGCATCGAAGCTCGCCGGGAAAGTGGCCGCGGCGGACGTGCCGTTAGGCAGTGGTCGTGTGACGATGTTCGGGTTCCGGCCGCTGTATCGGGGCCAGTCGTACGGAACGTTCAAGATGTTCTTCAACGCGCTCCTGGAGCCGGGCACCTCGGGGCCGGTGCAGTAGGGATTCGGCGCAGATCGGATCGACGTTCACCCGCATGGCTCCGGAGGCGGAATGGCACGCGCGTTGGTCATTGGCGGCACACTCTTCATCGGCCGCGCGCTCGTGGATCAGCTACTCGAGCGCGGCGACGACGTCACGATCATGCATCGTGGCTCGGGGACGCCATTTGGCGATCGCGTCGGTGAGATCCGGTGCGACCGGAACGACGTTGCGGGCGTTCGCGCTGCGCTGGGCGCCGAGAGATTCGACGTCGTGTACGACAACGTCTACGACTGGCAGCGTGGCACGACGGCCGACCAGGTAATCGCCGCGGCCCGCGCCGCCCGGGGCGTGAGCCGGTACGTCTTCATGTCGAGCATCGCGGTGTATTCCGATGACGGCGAATACGACGAGGATGCGCCTCTCGTCTCGTCGGACGTTCCGAACAGGTACGCGGGCCAGAAGGCGGACAGCGAGCGCGCACTTTTCGAGTTGCACCGCACGGACAGCGTTCCAGTAACGACCCTCAGGCCCGCCTTCGTGTATGGCCCGAACAACCCGTTTGACCGGGAAGCGTTCTTCTGGGATCGCATACGTTCCGATCGCCCGATCATTGTGCCCGAGGACGGCGCACGCCGGATGCAATGGGTGCATTCGCATGACGTCGCGCGGGCGGCCGTGCTCGCCGCGGACAACGACATCGCGATCGGCCACGCGTACAACGTCACGAGTGATCAGTCGATCACGCAGATCGACCTGGTGAAGCTGCTCGCGAGGATCGCCGGCAAACCGGCGCATCTGGTCCACATTCCGCGGGCGCAGATCCAGGCAGCGGGCGGCGGGCTGTTGGCTCCGCCGTTCTACTTCGGCGTCTACCTCGATCTCCCGCCGATCATCGCGCGCGTCGATCGCGTGCGCTCGCAGCTCGGTCTCGAGCTCACGCCGCTCGAAGTCGGCTTGCGCGAGACCTACCGGTGGTACCAGCAGCAGCCGAGGCCAGAGCCCGATTACTCGTGGGAGGACCACCTTCTTCAATAGCTCGGGTGTACGTACTGCGGACTCTCAGTGGTCAGTCAGTCATCAGGCGAGAGTCTGCAGTATGAGTGATCAGTAGGAGTGCTGAGGCGGCAGTCGCCAGTGGATCACTGGATGTCATCCCTCGTCGCTGTCGCTCCTCGGGATGACAAGGCAGTTCTCAGTACTGGGGACTGCCCCCTGGGTACTTTCCCCTGTGCACTGCGACTGGCGACTGTTGCCCGATGACTGACTGCCTACTGTCAGCGGCATGAGACCCACACCTCCGCCCCGCCTGTCGCTCGTTAGGGCCGAACACGCGCCCATCGCGGTCATTTTCCGCCGAGGACCGTCCAAGCGCGTCGAAGTCATCAAGTGGAACCTCACGAGTGACGTGTTCGAGCGCGGACACTGGTTCCACGGCCGCATCTACGAGAAGCGGTCGCACCTCTCGCCCGACGGCGAGCTGCTCGTGTATTTCGCGAGCAAGTTCACACGCCACTCCATCGCGGACGACGAGTACACCTACGCGTGGACGGCGGTGAGTCGGGCGCCGTGGCTGACCGCGCTCGCTCTTTGGCCAAAGGGCGATTGCTGGCATGGCGGCGGCATCTTCCTGGCGAAGCGAACGCTGTGGCTGAACCACAAGCCGGAGGTGGCGACGCCGCATCCGTCGCACCGGCCGATCGGCTTGAGGGTGGTGGAGAATCCGGGAGCGTGTGGGGAAGACGAACCCGTCTACCGACAACGGCTGGACCGCGACGGGTGGGTGCTTCGTCAGGAGTGGTCGACGGAGTGGCAGGGCTTGAGTCGCGGCTTTCGCACCGTGCAGCCGGACGTTCGCGTCAAGCATCAGCAGCCGGGGACCGACTCGATCGCGATCGTCCTGCAACGACGCATCGATAATCTTTCGTACCGCGAACATTTTCGAGTCGACGGCGCGAGCAGCGAACCCGAGCTGCCACCGGGCCCGCTGGATTGGCTCGATTGGGATTCGCGCGGGCGACTGATCGCGCTTTCGGGTGGTCGTGTGTGGGCGGCGGCCGTGGTCGAGCGACAGGTACAGCGCTTCACGGAGCTGATCGATCTTCGCGACGACCGTCCGGAAGAGCGGGAGCCGCCTGCCTCGGCCCGGGCCTGGTGACGCGCCGCGTTTTTCGCCGACGTGAAACCTATGTGCGCGGCACACGTAGTCCGGCCACATGCGACCCATCGAGTTCGAGATCCTGCTGACCCTGGCCGGCGGCGACCGCCACGGCTATGCGATCATTCAGGACATCGAGACCCGCAGTGAGGGTGCCCTCTCCGTAGAGACCGGCACCCTCTATCGCGCGCTGCAGCGTCTGGCCGAGGCCGATCTCGTGCGACCAACCGAGGCGCGCCGCGCATCGGATCGCGACGACGAGCGCCGACGATTCTACAGTCTCACGCCCGCCGGCCGGCGCGCGGCCGCTGCCGAGGCCACGCGGTTGGCCTCGCTGGTCGATGCTGCCCGGGCGACTCGGCTGATTCCGGGAGGTACGTGAGCGTGCCCGCCTCCCGCCGTGAGCCATGGTGGTCTCGCGCCTACCGCGTCGCCCTCCGTGCGTTCCCTGCCGAGTTCCGCGACCGGTGGGGAGCCGACATGCGTATCACGTTCGCCGATTGCGTACAGTCGGCGCGAGTCCCCGGCGGCGCGGCGCCATGGCGTCTCATCGCTCGTGAGCTCGTGAACGCGCTGTCCGGTGGACTCCACGAACGATTTCACTCCACGACCTGGGGTTTCGACATGCTGCACTGGCAGGACATCCGCTATGCATTCCGGCTTCTCGGGCGCAGTCCCGGTTTCACGCTCCTGACGGTCCTCTGCCTCGCCGGCGGTCTGGGGTTGAGCACCTTCACGTTCTCGTTCCTGCACACCGCGATGATCCGGCCGCTCCCGTTAGGCGAGGGTGATCGCATCGTGCGGTTGATGCGCGCGGAGGACGGCGGGAGCCGCCCCGTGGACGTGGTCGATCTCGCCGCGCTGCGTGCATCGACGAGTACGATGCGTGAGATCGGCGGATACCGGAGGCGGGAAGTCCTGCTCGGTCGCGATGCCGACGGCCGGGTCGTGACGGCCACGGTCGCCGATCCCGTGCTCTTCACCGTCGCGCGGACACCCGCACTGTTCGGTCGGACGCTTCTGCCATCGGACACCGCTGCGGGCGCAGAGCCCGTGATCGTCCTCGCGTATCGCACCTGGGAAGTCGCATTCGGGGCCGACCGTTCCGTCCTGGATCGTCAGGTCGACATCAATGGCGTGAGCACACGCATCGTCGGCGTCATGCCCGAGCGATTCGGGTTCCCCGTTGCGCAGGATGCGTGGCTGCCGATGCCCGCAAGCGTGAGCACGTCCACGCAGTCCGGCAAGGAGTTCGTGCAGGTGTTTGCGCGGCTCCGGCCGGGTGTGTCGCGCGGGCAGGCGGCCGTGGAGGCGACGGCCGTGCTCAAGCGAGAGCTTGCGGCGCGGGATACGTCGGCTCGGGCCTCCCAGGTGGCGATGGAGGTGGAATCCTTCCCCGCCGCGCAGATTGGCGAAGAGCGCGTCCTCCTCTTCACGTTCCTCAACGTGCTCGCGGCACTCATTCTCCTGCTGGCGCTGGTCAACGTCACGACGCTGCTGACGGCACGCGCCAACGAGCGCATCCGGGAAACGGCGGTGCGGCTGGCGTTAGGCGCGTCGACGGGCCGGCTCGTGATGCAGGGGATGTGGGAGGGCATCATCCTGTGCCTCGCCGCGGGGCTCGGCGGGACTGCCGGTGCCGCCTGGGGCCTCGACGCGATCACCAGCTGGACCCGCGCGAACATGGAAGGCAACATGGCTTTCTGGTGGGTCTGGGAGATGGATCGCATCACGCTCCTGAGTGCCGGCGCATTCGTCACGGTGGCGATCGCGGTGCTCGGCAGCGTCGTCTCGCTGCGCGCCATCCGGACGAACGTGCGCGAGGTGATGCAGGACGGCAGCGCGCGGTCGGGTTCGCGGCGTGAGGGACGTCTCGCCCGCGTGCTCGTCGCCACGCAGGTGACGACGGTGACCGTCCTCATGTTCGTCGGCGTTCTGTCGGGCGTGATGGCGCATCGCGTGGTCAACATCGATCCCGGGTACGATCCGACGAATCTGCTGCAGGCCGACCTGGCCCCGCCGGCGGAGCGATTTTCGACGGACGACGCACGCGCTGCGGTCTTCCGCAGTGTGCAGCAACGTCTTGCCGAGCATGGTGCGCTCGAGACCGCGCTTTTGCGTGCGAGGCTCGCGACGCGCGACGGAGGTGGTGGGACGTTCGACCTGCGCGAGCCCGCGGCGGGCGCGCGTCCGTCCGCCAACATCCTGGCGGCGCTCGGGGCGATGTCGACGCTCGGCATCACTGTGGTGGAAGGCCGCTCCCTCGAGCCGAGCGACGACCAGGCACGAGCGCCGGTGGCGGTGATCAGCCGGTCGCTCGCCGCGCGTCACTGGCGAGGCCGGTCACCGATCGGTGACCAGGTGCGCCTGACCGGTGTCGGTGACACGCTGCAGTGGCGCACCATCGTCGGCGTCGTGAGTGACCTTCCGTACGGGAATCTCATCTCGCGCGATCGAAGCACCGAGGCGATCTACGTACCCCTGCTGCAGGCGGACGCGCAGGAGACCGACGTCATCGTACGGCACCGCGCCACCGAGGTCGCCGGCCGTGCGGCGCTGCATGAGGTCTTCGGCGCGATCGATCCACTGCTCGTTCCGGGCGACGTGTACCGCATGTCCGAGGTGATCCAGAAGACGGGGCTCGTCGCGACGGGGATGACGAAGCTGTTCGGGAGCTGCTTCGCATTCGCGCTGCTCCTGGCCGTGGCCGGCACGTACGGCCTCATGTCGCGCTCGATCGGGTTGCGCACGCGCGAGATCGGCGTGCGCCGCGCGCTCGGCGCCACGGACGCGATGGCGACGCGGATGCTTCTCGCGCAGGGCGCGCGTCAGCTCGGCGTGGGTACGCTGGTCGCGGCGCCGATCCTGGCCGTGGTGGGCGCGGCGTCGACGCACTTCTTCCCGTTAGGCGGCGCGTTGGCGGTGACCGCAGGCGTTCTCGTGTCGGTCGCGATCATCGCGGTCGTGCTTGCTGCAACGTGGCTGCCGACGCGGAAGGTCCTCCGAGTGGCGTTGCGCGATGCCCTGTGGCGGGACTGACCGCTTTGATCCTCGGGATGACATCGTGCTGAGGGAGTTGGGGTCAGACTCGAATTACACCGTTCTGTCTCCAGGTACCATCCCGGTGCTTGTAAGTCGAATCTGACCCCAACTCCCTTCCGGATGCGGCTAC
>Ga0207643_10002297_pt1 | contig 10393 bp, 8 predicted proteins | sample KBSMisM62_FD_184313 | JGI IMG/M metagenome (GOLD analysis project Ga0207643, IMG submission 184313) | Miscanthus rhizosphere microbial communities from Kellogg Biological Station, Michigan, USA - KBS Miscanthus M6-2 (SPAdes) (version 2) | ecosystem: Host-associated > Plants > Roots > Rhizosphere... | reverse complement strand
GTGACGTCGCGTACAGCCGGGCGACCTCGCGAATCGTCGGCGCGTCGACGCCGCAGACTGATTCCATTGCTTCGGGCGAGAACCTCTGCACGTTTTCGACGAGCGCGTCATAGCCAGACGTCCGTTCGCGAACGAAGGCCTCGTCGACGAGGCCTTCGTCCACGATGACGTGCAACAGCGAGTTGAGCAGCGCGACATCGGTGTCCGCGTTGAACTGCAGGTAATACGTGGCATGACGCGCAAGATCGCTGCGTCGGGGATCCGCGACGATCAGCTTCGCGCCACCCTTGACGGCATTCTTCATCCAGGTGGCCGCAACCGGATGATTCATCGTCGGATTTGCGCCGATGACAAAAAGGACCTCCGCGTTGGCCACGTCGCGCACCTGATTCGAGACGGCGCCGGAGTTGATCCCCTCCATCAGCGCCGCAACACTCGAGGCGTGGCAGAGACGTGTGCAGTGATCGACGTTGTTCGATCCGAACCCGGTGCGGACCAGCTTCTGAAACAGGTACGCCTCCTCGTTCGTTCCTTTCGCTGACCCGAAACCCGCGAGCGCGCGCTTGCCGTATCGAGCGCGTGTGTCGAGGAGGCCGCGCGCTGCCACGTCGAGGGCCTCTTCCCACGTCGCCTCTCTAAACAACTCCTGCCAGTTCTCGGGATCGACGATCAGGTTCTTGTGCTTAGGCACACCGGGTTTGCGTATCAGCGGCTTCGTCAGTCGATGGCGGTGCTGGACGTAGTCGAATCCGTAGCGACCTTTGACGCAGAGGCGACTCGAGTTCGAAGGCCCGTCCTTGCCCTGGACATACAGAATCCGGTTCTCCTTGACGTGATAGGTAAGCTGACATCCCACGCCACAGTACGGACAAACGGAATCGACGCTGCTCTCGGGTGTGATGGTTGCAACGCCTCGAGCAGGTGTCAGGGCTCCGGTCGGGCATGCCTGCACGCACTCGCCGCACGCGACACAGGTCGATTCGCCCATCGGGTCGTCAAGGTCGAAGACGATCTTCGACTGGCCGCCGCGGAACGCGTATCCGATGACATCGTTCACCTGCGCTTCACGGCAGGCACGGACACACCGTGTGCACTGGATGCACGCGTCGAGGTGGACGTCGATGGCAGGATGCGACGTGTCTTCCAGAGGCTGCAGCCGCGAACGGAATCGCGGTTTGCCGACTCCCATCCGTCTGGCCCAGAGGTCGAGTTCTGAATTGCGCGTATACGAAGTCCCGGGAACATCGGCCAGCAGCAGTTCAATCGACATCTTCTGACTGGTGATGGCACGCGCGCTGTTGGTGGTCACCTCCATGCCGTCTTTCGGATGGCGGCAGCACGAGGGAGCGAGCACGCGTTCCCCCTTGATTTCGACCATGCACGTGCGGCAATTGCCATCCGCGCGCATACCTTCCATGTAACAAAGCCGCGGGATGTCGATCCCCTGGGCCTGTGCGGCCTGAAGAATCGTCTGCTCCGGACTGGCCTCAACGGTTTTTCCGTTGAGCGTGAAGGTCACCATTACTCGACTTCCGAGGGAAAGTACTTCAGTACCGACAGCACTGGATTTGGCGCGGCCTGGCCCAGTCCACAGATCGAGGCATCCATCATCGCTTGCGACAGTTCCTCGAGCAGCGGCTTGTCCCAGCGTCGCTCGCTCATGAGGTCAACGGCCTTCTGCGTGCCGACGCGACAGGGCGTGCACTGGCCGCACGACTCGTCGGCGAAAAACTTCATCACGTTGCGAGCGGCCGCAGACGCGCGATCCTTGTCCGACAGCACGATCACGGCGGCGGAGCCGATGAAGCAGCCATACGGCGCGAGCGTATCGAAGTCGAGCGGCACGTTCGCAAGCGATGCCGGCAGAATTCCACCCGAGGCGCCGCCGGGAAGATATCCGTACAGCGTGTGACCATCGAGCATGCCGCCGCAGTATTCGTCGATCAGTTCCCGTAGCGTGATTCCCGCTGGCGCGACGTGAACGCCAGGCCGCTTCACGCGTCCGCTCACCGAGAACGAGCGCAGTCCCTTACGACCGTGCCGTCCTTGACCTGTAAACCATGCTGGTCCCTTCTCGACGATAGCGCGCACCCAGTGCAGCGTCTCCATGTTGTGCTCGAGCGTCGGACGGGCGAAGAGGCCAACCTGTGCGACGTAGGGAGGTCGCAGACGAGGCTCGCCGCGCTTGCCCTCAATCGATTCGATCATCGCGGACTCTTCGCCGCAGATGTACGCCCCCGCGCCTCGTCGAAGGTGGAATCGTGGAATCCAGCACGGCGGTGCCTGCACGAGGGTCTCGAGCTCGCGCTGCAGGATGGCGCGGCAGCCGTGATACTCGTCGCGCAGATAGATATAAACGTCATCGATCCCGACGGCCCAGCTCGCGACGATCGCACCCTCGAGAAACCGGTGCGGGTCGCGTTCGAGGTAGTAGCGGTCCTTGAACGTCCCAGGCTCGCCTTCGTCGATGTTCACCGCCAGCAATCGCGGCGCCGGTTCCGCGGCCACGATTCTCCACTTTCGGCCGGCGGGAAAGCCGGCGCCGCCCAGTCCACGCAGGCCCGAGTGCTCCATCAACGCGATGACATCACCAGGTGTCCGCTCGCCTCTCACGCATGAAGCCGCCAGCGCGTATCCGCCAGCGACACGGTACGCCGAGTAGTTGAGATACGGCGGCGTTACATCAGGGTCGGAAAGCGGATGGCGAACTTCTCCGGCTTGCACCCGCGAGACGACTCGGTCAACCGTCGCATGCGGCACTGGATTCTGGCCGACGACGACAACAGGCGCGGCGTCGCAGCGCCCGACGCATGGCGCGTGTAGAACGCGGACGTTCGCGCCGAGGACGCCGGGCAGCGTCGTCAGCAACTGCTGCGATCCTGCGAGCTCACACGCTATCGAGTCGCAGACGCGCACCGTGATCGCTGGTGGAGCAGTGTCGCCCTCTTTCACGATATCGAAATGATGGTAGAAAGTCGCGACTTCGTACACTTCGGCCATCGCCATCTTCATTTCGGCCGCGAGCGCGACCAGATGCGGCGCCGAAAGACACCCGAACCGGTCCTGAATCAGATGCAGGTACTCGATGAGGAGATCGCGGCGGCGCGGGGCGTCGCCGAGCAGCGACGCCACCTGCTGCCTGGCTACGGCGTCAACCGGCCGACCTTTCGGGAGCGGGCGAACACGTGAGCGTTGGGATTTGATGGTGGATCCTCCGGCGGTCGTAGGGGCCGACCTTTAGGTCGGCCCGGGAACCGACTAAAGTTACACCATGCACGTCGAGTTTCTCGGCATCCCGCGCGAACGCGCTGGCGTTGCGGAGGTCGAGATTGAGGCCGGGACGTTCGGTCAGCTCCTCGGAACACTGGTGAGCCGCTTTCCAGAGCTGCGCGAGCTCGTCACTGAGCGGGGCCTGCACTCGTCAATCGCGGCGAATTTGAACGGCGACGAGTTCGTCAGCGATCCAAACAGGATCCTTGCGGCGAACGATCGCGTCATCCTGCTTTCCGCGGATGCAGGTGGCTGAGCCATGCCGCCCGGGTATCACGGTTGTTACCTTCGCATCGACGTCTCAACGGGCCGCACCGAGCGCGTGCCCCTGTCCGAGGCGCTGCTGCGTGGGTACATCGGTGGCAGCGGCCTGGGCACCCGGCTCCTCCTTGACGAAGCTGGTGCTGCAGTCGATCCCCTCGCGCCGGAAGCTCCGCTGATATTCGCGTTCAGTCCGTTGGTCGGCACTCCGCTTACCACGTCCGCGAAGTTCGCCGTCGTTAGTCGGAGTCCACTGACAGAGCGCATCAACGACTCGCTTGCGGGCAGCGGCTTTGCCCTCGCCGGCAAGCATTGCGGCTGCGACGCGATCGTCATCGTCGGTCGCGCCGATGCGCTCTCTGTGCTTGTCATCGACGACGGAGAAATCCAGCTCCGCTCGGGCGACGGCTTGCAAGGCGCGTCATGTCCCAAGACCGAAGACACCCTGCGCGCGGCCCTTGGCGCTGATTACCGAATCGCATCAATTGGTCCCGCCGGCGAGCGTCTGGTTCGCTACGCGACGATCTCGCACGACCGCAGGCATGCCGGCCGCGGCGGGAGCGGCGCCGTCCTCGGGAGCAAGAACATCAAGGCGATTGCGGTTCGCGGCACGCAGCGATGTGATTGGGCACATCCCGAGGCATTGGTCGAATTAAGCCGTGAGTTATCACAACGTTCGTTTGGTCCGGCGACGGCGAAGTATCGCGAACTGGGCACAGCGGCGAATCTGCTGACCCTGAATCGCTTTGGTGCATTGCCGACGCGAAATTTCCAGAGCGGCACTTTTGATCAGGCGGCGAGCCTCTCGCCGGCGGAGCTTGGCGTCCGGCATCCACGCGTGCGCGCGAGCTGCACCGCCTGCACGATCGGCTGCGAGCATCTGTACGAACTGGATAAGGCGGGCGTGCGCGTCGAGTACGAAAGCCTTTTCGCGCTCGGCTCGCTCTGTGGCATTGGCGAGGGCAGCACGGTGCTGCGCGCGTCGCAACGCTGTGACGAGGTGGGGATCGACACGATCAGCGCCGGGGGCACCATTGCGTTTGCGATGGAATGTGTCGACCGCGGTCTTGTCGACGAGAAGTGGCTGACCTTTGGAAGCGGCGACGCGGTGCTGAAGGCGATCGAACTGATCGGTCGTCGCGAGGGCATCGGCGATCTGCTTGCCGAAGGAAGCCGTCGCGTCGCGATGGCGGTTGGGCAGGGGAGCATGGCGTTTGCGCCGCAGGTGAAGGGACTCGAGATTCCCGGCTACGAGCCGCGTGCGCTGCAGACGATGGCACTAGGCTTCGCGGTCGGCTCTCGTGGCGCGGACCACAATCGGAGTGGCGCCTACGAGGTGGATTTGTCCGACAGGGTGGATCGCAGACACGCGACGCTCGAGTCGGTCCAGCACGCCATCGAGACCGAAGACAGAGCCGCGCTGATGGATTCGCTGATTCTGTGCAAGTTTCTGCGCGGCGTATTCTCGGACTTCTATGACGAAGCTGCGGAGATGCTGCGACAGGTCACGGGATGGGATGTCACGGCCGGTGAGCTCCACGACACGGCACGTCGCATCGTCGCCGCGAAGCGTGAGTTCAATGTGGCCGCGGGGTGGACCCCCGACGAGGATACGCTTCCCGAGCGCTTCCTGGACGCGGCGCTGCCGAATGACGCTGCCGCGGTGTTGACGCACGAACGTCTTCAGCAATTGGTTGCGGAGTACCACCGCCAGCGCACGAACAGTTAGCTGACCTTCCCTTCGCTATAATCCGACCGCTCGTCCACCCTTATCCACGGTGAAGGTTTATGAGCGGACAATCCGACGTCTTCGTAGGCCTGCTGCGTCAGGTGCCACTCTTTTCGGAGCTCTTGGAATCCGAGCTCCAACAGATCGCCGAGATGGCTGTGACGCTTCGCCGGACGAAGAATCAGATCATCTTTGACGAAGGAGATTCCGCAGACTTTCTGCTCGTGCTGACCAAAGGGCGCGCGAAGGTTGTGCTCGTCGGCGACGGCGCGGAGGAAATTATTCTCAACCTGATCGAGCCGTTCCGCGTGGTTGGTGAGATTGCGCTGCTTGATCGGTCCACGCGCTCGGCGCGGCTCGTGGCGGTTGAAGACTGCCAGTTCATCAAGCTGCCGGTAACGTCGTTTGACGCGCTGAGGACCAGCAACGGCGCCTTTGCAGCCAAAATCATTGCGAACGTCACCGCTACGCTGCGCGAATCCAACGATCAGCTCAGAGTGATCTGCACGTACCGCTCCCTCGGGAGAGTCGCATGGTGTCTCGATCGGCTGGTGCGGCAAAGAGAGCAGATCAACGGATCGAGCGCACGACTGGATCCTTGTCCGAAGCACGATGATCTCGCGCGAATGACTGGTTGTTCGCGCGAAACGGTCAGCCGGGCGCTAAAGACGCTCAAGCAGAAGCACTGCATCACGCCGGGATCTCGCGATGGCATTCAGGTGCACGCGGCGATCGCGCGTTATACGAAGCGGCCCTGGCCTGTTTCCGCACGAAGCCGCTGACGCGCAGCCCGCTTCCTGCTCAGAACGATTTGATTGGCCTAGACGCGCATCATGTCAGCGCGAACGGCCTGTATCTTCTCGACAACCGTGTCGAAGACGAGGTTGTTTCGCCAGTACTGAACGTGCGCGACGATGGGGATACAGGCTTCGGTGTCCTCACGATTCTGCAAATCTGATTCCCCGTTTCTCAGTTGTGCTTGTCCGTAGAAGTTCAGTTTCCCGCTGATCCAGTCGTCCTTCGAGAAGACGTTCGTCCACGATGCAGGGCGATTGTCACTGCTCACCAGCGCGGCCTGAATTTGGGTGGCGAGTGCTTCGCGGAAATCGGCGTGCGCCACTTTCTGACTGCGGAACACGAACGCGGTCTTGTCGAGTGGCGACCCAAATGTGATGAGGTCTGTTCTGCGCAACAGCTCGTGATGCGAACCTTCGTTGGTCAAAGCATTGAACGTGTCATACGCGATCACCGAGCCGAGCGAATGTCCCAAGAGAATCACGTGCTGGTAGATTCCTTGCGCGTACACGGCGTTGGCGACGTTCAATGCCGTCTTCTGGATGGTCGTCCGTAGCTCATCGAATTGGCTGACGGAGTGCGCCGAGACGTACACGACCACGTCGCCCGCGTACTGGACAAGGAAAGAGCGCACGACCCAGCTGACAGCCGACGCGATGGCGATAACGGCGAAGAACGACAGGCCGAGCGGAGTGGGGGCTTCGTCGGAGACGCGGAACCGGAGAAGCAGCACCAGCGCAGCGAAACCGCACGCGATCGTCGCGAGGACGAAGCCCCACGCCAGCGCGAGATAAAGCGTCTTCCCCCTCAACGTCCATTGTGTGGCGCGCGTTCTGGCGTGAGACTGGCGAAAGCGGTCCCAGCGCCTGTAAGCGAGGTACGCAGAGGCCGCGAACAGGAAGGCGGCGACCTCGAAGACGGCGAAGTCGACGCTGAGCCAGTGGACGAGCGCTTGCCCGGGCCAGCCTGAATCAGCGCCGCGCAGCACTCCCACGCTGGTGACGAGGCCGAGGACCATATTCAGACCGATCAGGGAGAGCACGAAGCCGAGCGCCACCGCGAATTGCCACCGAGTGGTGCGCTCGATTGAGAGCGACTTCCAATTGCCAAAGACGATTCGCTGAAACCTGCGCGCACCCAGCCGGAAGCCGTCAACGCCAGCCTTGATGAGGAACTTCGCCACGTCGCGGAGCGTGGCCTTGCCCTCGGTCAAAGGAGCCCAGTAGCACTCATAAATATGAATCTGGGTCGGCACGATCCCGTCGATCTCCAGCTCCGCACGCGGGATGTACTTGCAGTCGTCGTTAGGAGCGTGCTGCCGGAGCAAGACGGTGTGAGGTCGGGCAAGCGTCTGACCCGCCCTGACGACGGCATCACGAATGCCGTAGGCCACGTCATTGAGAGTCTGGAACTTCACCTGCTGGCCCATGCCGTGAAAGACAATCACCGCGACCGCAGGTCCGAAAATTGGCTGTTTTCCCTTGGGCAGATCGATCGGCGGATCGAGGAGTGGCAGCTCGTCGCACGGAAGCGTCTTATGAGCCAAGATACACAACCTCCTGCGCAGATCGGCCAGGGCGGATTGCACGGACCTGACTCGAGCGCATCAGACATAAACGGTCAGAGCGCTGCATCCTTACTTCATCTCCAGCTGCAGGTTTCTCGCGACAATCAAAGGACCTGTTCAGGCGACTTCTGTACTACATCTGGCGCTAGAATCTGCACACTGATTGGGGTTGCTATGACGGTCAAGCAGATGCCACCGCCCTCCGCGAACCTGTTGTTCTTTCCTGCGAGCGACACAGACTATACGCACTTCCAGGACGCGGAGCAGAACAAGTTCGACGACACCGCCGACGGTTTCTCTCCGGTGAACGCGTGGTGGCTGGCCGACGCGGCGCTTCTCGCGTACTGGGATGCCCGCCCCGCCGCAACGATTTGGGAGCGAGCCGGATTGTCGTTCACGCCGCTCTCGAATGAAGGCGTGCAATGTCACATCGGCAGCGCCGACAGATTCGCAATTGTTGCCTTTCGCGGAACACAACCCGACGACCTGCCCGATCTCTTCGACATCGCGAACATCCGGAAGATCGACTGGACGTTTGGCGGCAAAGTACATCGCGGATTCATGGACGCGCACCGCCGCATCTGGCGCCAACTGGACGTCGCGTTACGGGATCTGAAGCCTCGTAAGGTGTGGTTCACCGGACACAGTCTGGGCGGTGCGATCGCTACTCTGTCGATGGATCACTTCAGCGGTGACAAACACCTATATACCTTTGGCTCGCCGCCTGTCGGCGACCGGCAGTTCGCCCAACTGTTTGATCAGCGGTATCCCGGCCGGTGCTTCCGTTACGTCAACCATGTGGACATCGTCGTGTATCTGGCGTCGCTATTGGACGTTCTAGTAGGAACGTACACCCACGTCAAAGAGCGAAAATACATCGACGCCGCCGGCCGGATTTCAGCGGCCTCGCCGTCAATGTTTGAATTGTTGTCGCTTATCCTGATACCGCGAGTCGCGCCACCGGTGATCGGGCGCCCGCCTCAAGACATACTCATGTCACAAGCGTTGGTCGACCACACGCCACGCCGCTACGCGGTGCGTATCTGGAACGACTACGACCGGCTCCCGCGTGTGCGCGGCGCCCCTGCCGCGACTTGACGCCTCTACCACTCCTGAATGAGGGTGAGCAACGCGATACGGCAGAATGTCACCACGTAATGCTTCTTGTTGAACAGAGACGTGAGATGCAGCGAAACCCGGGTACGCGACACCAGTTCGTAGCTCATCGCCAGATCTTGATGCGCAGACTTGCAACGACACTCGCCATCGCATGCGCGATGACGGCTATCAATGAGAGAGGCGCGCACGCTGCTGATATCCGCGTCCTTGCCTCGAACGGGGTGAAGGCAGCGGTCGAACAACTGAAGCCGCAGTTAGAAAAGGCGAGCGGCAGCACGTTGTCGATCGACTTCAGTACGGCGGCCGCGCTGCGCGAGCGCATAGAAAAGGGAGAGATCTTCGACGTCGCCATCCTGACTGACGACGTAATCGATGCGCTGATCAAGACGGGGAAAATTTCGCAGGCGCAGCGCGCCAGGCTCGCCAGGGTCGGAATCGGTGTCGGCTACCGCAAAGGCGCGCCGAAACCGGACGTCGGGACAGCGGCGGGCATCAAGCAGTCGCTCCTCAACGCAAAGTCGATTGCGTACACAGAAGCGGGAGCGAGCCGTCCCGGGATCGACCGGATGTTTGAGCGGTTGGGGATCGCGAACCAGTTGCACACAAAGTCACACCTGACGGCCGCCGGCGCCGCGCCCGCCTCGGTCGGGAAGGGCGAATCCGATCTCGTCCTGACGCTAATTAGTGAAATCCTTCCCGAGCCCGGCGTGGAGCTGGCAGGACCAATTCCGTCAGAGTTCCAGACCTACATCGGCTTCTCCGCGGCGCCGTCCCCGAAGGCGGCGGGCTCCCCCGCGGCCGCGAACTTGATCACGTTCATGAAGAGTCCTGCCGCCGCGGCGACCTACAAAGCAAAGGGGATGGAAACCGTGAAGTGAGGGCCCAAGCCACTGCGTGAAACGCAGCGAACGCAACTACGGAATTGGGAATCGACAAACAATTTTGAAATAGCGATCGGTTGTTTTTCGTCGTACACGCGCGATTCTGGCGTATCCAGAGCTGGCACGCCGCTTGGTCCATGCCGCGCACATGGAAACAAACGCCGCGCGCGTCCACGAGCCGCGCCAGGCCCTCTTCAAGGACGGCCTTGGCACGAGATACCGGCGGGACGGATCTGACGGACCCCTCGACGTCCTGGTCTTACGCGACACCTTCGCGTCGATTCCATCTTTTGAATTCCTGATCAGAGAACGCATCAACAGGCTCGCGCACATCCGCAGCGACAGCTTTGCGCGGGTGCTCGATCTCGAGCATGTGCCCGACGGCGCCAAACTGGCGATCGTTTCCAAGGCCATTCCCGGCGTCAGGCTGTCGAGGATGCTGGCGGTCGCGGAGCAGAACCTGCTTCCGCTCGACATCGAGACCGCCCTCTATCTGGTCCAGCAACTCCTCAGCGCGATGGCGGAATTGCACGGCGATGCACCTGACGCCTGCCATGGCACACTCGCCGCCGAGCGCGTCGTTGTCACACCGGACGGCAACCTTGTGATCGTCGAGCACGTTCTTGGTGCAGCCCTCGGTCAGCTTCGGCATTCGCCGGAGCGTTACTGGAAGGAGCTTCGTATCGCGCTGCCGATGGCGGTCACGGCGCCGCAGCTCGATCGACGCGCCGACGTCGCGCAGATCGGCATGATCGCGCTCGCGCTCGTCCT
>Ga0207643_10002294_pt1 | contig 10411 bp, 9 predicted proteins | sample KBSMisM62_FD_184313 | JGI IMG/M metagenome (GOLD analysis project Ga0207643, IMG submission 184313) | Miscanthus rhizosphere microbial communities from Kellogg Biological Station, Michigan, USA - KBS Miscanthus M6-2 (SPAdes) (version 2) | ecosystem: Host-associated > Plants > Roots > Rhizosphere... | reverse complement strand
GAGGAGGAATGGGTGGTGGTATTGACACAGGAAACACTGGAACACAGGTTCGGAACTATGGCGGAGCAGGCGGTGGAGGAGGTTTTCACCGTGTTCGCGGTCTACTATCCGCACTACCGAACCCGTGCCCTGTTATTGTCGGGGATGGTGGAGATCCTGGAACAGAACATGTTAGCAATCCTGCTCTTACTACCGATGGTACCGACGGAGGAACTTCGTCGTTTAACGACCCAACATGTCGTGCCTCGGGTGGTAAGGGCGGCAAAAGAGCTCAATCTAATTCGCTAACAGTCACCACACAAGCTCACGGAGGACAGGGTGGACTGGGAAATCGTGCTACTGCAGGAGGAGGAGCAGCTGGCGGTCTTGCTGGGACTCCCGCGCCCGGTGGTCCTGGTACTCCCGGCACTCCCGGAGTGGATGGCACATATAACACGATTATTCAAGACATCGGTGAAGGTGGTGGAGGCGGAGCTGGCGGAGTAGGTAAGTACGGAGTAGGTGCAGGATCCTCCCCAGCTAATGCAGCAACACCTGGAGGTCGTGGTTCGTACAATCCTGGCGACACTTCGGTCTACGGTCCTGGCGATCTTCCCGCCGATGACCCAGGAAGTGGAACCAGTGACATTATTCCAGGAGGAGCAGGCGGAGCCAAGGCCTCACCTTTGAATAAACTGCCATATGTTTACGGGAAATCCAAGACTTCTCGTGAACAAGGCGATATGGGAGCTGTAATCATCCGTCTTACCGCCGAGTAAGTAATGATTACCTTCACACAAAAAGGATCTTTCAAGAATACAGAATCATATTTGAGAAAGATGAACGAAAAGGAGCTATTTGCCACGCTGGGTAAGTTCGGATCAGTTGGGGTAAATGCTCTTTCCAATGCTACACCCACAGAATCGGGTGAAACCGCAAACTCCTGGTACTACACCATCGAGCAGCGTCGCGGATATTATTCGATTCGATGGCATAACAGGCATATCGAAGACGGTGTGCCTATTGCCGTCATTCTTCAGTATGGTCACGGTACTGGAACCGGTGGTTACGTCGAAGGTCGTGACTATATTAATCCAGCAATTCGTCCCGTGTTTGATCAGATAGCTGCCGAAGCCGATAAAGCATTAAGGGGGTGACTAAATAGTGCCAGGAATTGACGACAAAGTCGTCGCTATGAGTTTTGAGTCGAGTAAGTTCGAACAAGGCGTTAATTCCGCGATTCGAGCTCTCGAAAAGCTAAAAGCATCACTCAAATTCCCGAATTCGGGCAAAGAGTTGAATGAAATTAATGCTGCAGCTAAGAGAGTCGATCTCGGACATATCGCCAAAGGCGTTGACGACGTCAAGAATCGACTCAATGCTCTGAGACTGGTTGCGGTAGCTGTATTTGCTCAAATAGCGAGTAGAGCCATTGCCGCAGGCAGTCAATTCTTGAAAGCGTTCACTATTGGTCCCCTTATTCAAGGTTTCCAGGAATACTCGACAAACCTGAACGCTATTCAGACGATCCTGGCCAACACTCAGGCTGCTGGAACAAATCTTCAAGACGTCAACCGGGCCCTCCAGGAACTAAATAGATATTCAGATAAGACCATCTACAACTTCAGTCAGATGGCTAGGAATATCGGTACCTTTACGGCTGCTGGTGTTCAGCTAGATGTAGCCACCGGAGCCATTAAGGGTATCGCAAACCTAGCCGCGCTTTCTGGCTCGAATGCTGATCAGGCTTCAACAGCAATGTACCAGCTCTCTCAGGCCATCGCTGCTGGATCCGTGAAGCTGCAGGACTGGAACTCGGTTGTCAACGCTGGTATGGGCGGTACCGTCTTCCAGCGTGCCTTGGCTATGAATGCCGAAAAGATTGGTACGCTAAAAGATGGCGCTGTAAAACTTACCGGAGCGATGAAGAATGTCACGATTAACGGAGAAGCTTTCCGTCAGTCGTTGTCGACTCCAGGTAAGCCATCTTGGTTGACTTCCAAAGTTCTGACCAGTACTCTCGAGCAGTTTACGGGCGATTTGTCTGACGCTCAGCTTGCCGCTGAAGGTTTCAACAAAGCTGAGATCGCTGCAATTCAGAAGACAGCCCAAACAGCAATGCATGCGGCCACTGAGGTCAAGACTATCTCACAGGTCTTCGAGGTGGCTAAGGAAACTGCTGGCTCTGGGTGGGCTAAGACTTTCCAGATCATATTCGGTAACTTCAAAGAAGCCAAGAAGACTTTCACTGATCTCTCGAATACGATCAACGGATTCATCAACCGAAATGCTCAAGCTCGTAACAAAGTGTTGGCTGATTGGAAAGCACTGGGCGGACGAACGGTTCTGATCGAGGGTATCAAGTCTGCATTCCAGAATCTGGGCGCAGTTCTTAAGCCGATCAAGCAAGCGTTCAGAGACATCTTCCCAGCGTCAACCGGGAAATCTCTTTTCGACCTTACTACTCGATTCAAGAACTTTGCTGACTCGCTTAAGCCTACGCCAACGACTGTCGAGAATTTGAGGCGAACGTTTAGAGGACTATTTGCTCTTCTCGACATTGGTAAGCAGGTAATTGGCGGTATATTTAGCGTTTTCGGACATCTCTTTGGTGCAGTTGGTCAAGGTACTGGTGGTTTCTTGAGTATTACCGCTAGTATCGGCGATTTTCTTGTCAAAGTTGACGAATCTTTGAAGAAGGGCGGTCGTCTTGCCGACTTCTTCGATGATCTAGGAAACGCTATCGCTGCGCCAATTCAATTCATTGGAGAATTGATCAATTCGTTTGAGCAACTTTTCTCCGGGGGAGTTTCCAAGCAAGTAGCCGGAATGACCCAGTCTCTGTCGCCTCTCGAGAAGATATTGGCGGCAATCTCACAGGCTTGGGACAACTTCGTCTCTAGCTTCGGAGATGTCGGAAACGTCTTTACTCCGGTTATCCAAGCATTTGTCGATGGAATCCAACAGCTTGGACCTGCTGTAGCACAGGCTATCTCAGGTATGAGCTTCGAGCCCATCCTTCAAGTCATTCGAACCGGTCTTCTTGCCGGTATATTTGTGTTGTTCAAGAATTTCCTTGGCAAAGGCAGTTTCCTGGACCAGATTGGTAAGGGCTTTGCTGGGGGAATTATCGGAAACATTGCTGGATCCTTCAATGCTTTGCAGGGATCGCTTCAGGCAATGCAGACCAACATCAAGGCGAAGACACTCAAGGAAATTGCGATCGCGGTTGCTCTTCTCGCAGCTTCCGTTGTGGCTTTGTCGTTCGTGAAACCAGAGAAGCTCGACAAGGCTATGAGTGCAATAACTATTATGCTTGCGCAGCTTCTCGGTGCGATGAAGATCTTGGATAAGATCACCGCAACCTCAGGCTTCGTCAGGTTGCCGGTTGTTGCTGCTTCTTTGATCCTGCTTGCTGGCGCCATCGATGTCCTTGCTCTCGCAGTGGTTGGTCTGAGCTTCCTCAGTTGGGGAGCATTGATCAAGGGACTTGGTGGAGTCAGTGTTCTGTTGGTTGGAATGGTAGCAGCAACAGGACCTTTGTCCAAAGCCTCACCGCGGTTGATCGTAGCAGGTGCTGGAATTACGGCTATTGCTGTAGCGCTGAACATCCTAGCCCTTGCGGTTCGCCAATTCGGCACTATGGGTATGGCCACTCTCAGCAAAGGTCTCGGCGCAGTCGCTGCCGGATTAGTTATTATAGCTGGCGCGATGAGAGTGATGCCTACTGGAATGGTCGCTCAAAGTGCTGCGTTGATTGTCATAGCAACTTCGCTCAGAATCTTGGGTGAAGCTGTTCAGAAACTTGGTAGCTTGAATTGGAAAGTTATAGCTAAGGGGCTAGGCGCTATCGGAATAGCTCTTGGCATTATTGCTGCGGCTATGCATTTGATGCCGACAAGTATGATCGCAACAGCTGCCGGTCTTGTCTTGGTCTCTGCTGCACTACAAGGAATTGCCCGAGCAGTAGAGAACATGGGCGCTATGTCGATGGAAGAGATAGCTAAGGGACTAGGAGCTCTTGCTGGAGCTTTGGCTATCTTGGCAGGCGGTCTATATTTGATCGAAGGAACAGCAGGAGGCGCCGCAGCTTTGGGAGTAGCCGCTGCGGGTATTGCTTTGCTTGTTCCTCCTCTGATTCTTCTTGGAAAACAAAAGATCAAGACTCTTGTGGTCGGTCTGATAGCACTAGCAGCTATATTTGGCGTCATCGCAGCAGCAGCTCTGGCACTCGCGCCATCGATCCCAGTATTGCTCGGATTCGGCGCAGCAGTAGCTTTGGTTGGAGCTGGTCTTGCCCTAGCCGGGGCGGGAGTTGCATTGATCGGTATCGGTCTCGCTGCGATTGCCGCATCTGGCTCAGTTGCTGTCGGAGTTCTTATCCAGGCGTTTATCGACCTTCAGAAAGCGCTGGTCGAGAATGCCAAACTGATTGTTCTAGGATTGTTGGAGATTGTAAAGGCGTTTGCCGACACTGCTCCACAATTTGTAGCAGCAGTAGTTAAGATCCTCGATGCTCTTATCCAGGGTCTTATTCAGCTAGCACCGCAATTGGTACCTTTGATCACAACGTTGATAACGGTCATGATTCAAGTCCTGAATGCCAACCAGGCACGACTTATTCAGGCCGGTTTTGATCTGTTGATAGCACTTCTCGTAGGTATTAGAAATAATATCACCGAAGTCGTCAGACTGGCGATTCAGATCATTCAGGAATTCGCCGATGGTGTTGCCAAGAACATCAACAAGATCATTTCTGCCGGAGTGCAGATAATGTCGGCGTTCATAAAAGGTATTGTATCCGGTGCAGGTAAGATTGCTACGGCTGGACTGAATGCTGTTGTGAGATTCCTGGGTGCTATCGCTAGCGGCTTGGGAAGGGTTGCTGCTGCTGGTCTGAACATCATGACCAGCTTGATCAGAGGTATTGCCAATGGTGTTGGAAGAGCGATCAAAGCTGGTACGAACGCAGTCGTAGCCTTCATCAACGGAATCGGCAGTGCTGGAGCAAGAGTCATTACGGCTGGAACTAACACGATAATCAAACTTATCAATGCTCTCCAGTCAAATGCCAACAGACTTGCCGATGCTGGTGCAAAAGCAATCATCGCATTCCTAAATGGTCTAGCCAATACGATTAACGCACGCGCACCTGAGATGCGACAAGCAGGTATTCGAGTCGGTGAAGCCATTCTTAATGGTATGCTTGGTGGTCTGACAGCTAAAGCTCAAGAGATTTATAACAAAATTGGGGAGATTGTCAGTAACGCTAAGCGTAAACTCGAAGTTTGGCACAGTCCTCCATCTGCCTACGGAGAATGGCTTGGCCAGCAAGTCGTGCTAGGGTTGGCCAACGGATTGTCCGACAGTGTTCGAGCGGTTGATGCTGCAGGAAACATAAGTAAGAGCGTTATCGCCACCTTCACGAGTATATTCCAGACTGCGTCTCCATCAAAGGTTATGTATGCCATTGGTAAGGACGTTATCGCTGGATTTGCTCAGGGATTGAAGGCTGGTACTGAGGAAGATATCAGGAACGCTTTCCAGGCGATGAATCAGCAGATCGGTCAAAGACTCTCCGAGCTCCGACAAACAATTCGCGATGAGAAGGCTAAGATTCGTGAATTGCGGAAGGGCAAAGAAACCAAGGAAGAGAAAGCTGAGATCGACGCTCTAACACTGTCTCTCAAGCTTCATGAACTGCAACTTACGAAAGTAACCAATGCTCAGGCGCTTCTGAACAAGGGCTTGAAGGCGAATAAAGCAGAACTGATCAAGCATGCACAAGAGTATGCGGCTCTTATCGAGAAGATAGACAAAATTAAGGGCGTTATTGCTGATCTCAAAGCTCAATACGCCGATTTGCCTGATATTTCAGCGACAGACGAACAAGGCAACACTCTCACTGGAGCCGAGCAGCTTGCTAAGTACACAGAGTCTCTGACAAATCAGGTAGCAGCAGTTAAGAAGTACAACGAGACACTTCAACAGCTGCGAGCTCTTGGTTTGGACGATGCGACGTATCAGATGCTCTTGGATAAGGGAACATCTGGCGAGCAGTTTGCTGAAGCACTGCTGGCGGGCGGTAAGCCTGCTATCGACAGTGTGAATGCTCTCGACTCTGACCTGGATACCGCGGCTGGAGCACTTGGTGAGAATGCAGCTGCCAACTTGTATAACGCAGGTATCAAGGCCGCTGAGGGTCTTGTCGCTGGACTGGAATCGCAGAAAGCACAGCTCGAGCAGATCATGAACGATCTTGCTGACGAGATGGTTGCTCGGATTAAGAGAAAGCTGAAGATCAAGTCTCCATCGGAGGTCTTTGCCGAGCTAGGCAAGCTCTCCATGGAAGGTATGGCTCAGGGATTCACAAATTCGTCGAAGGTAGTAACAGATGCTATCGAAGGGACGGCCGACGACGCATTGTCTGCAATGGAAGAGTCAATGCGCAACCTTTCCGACGTAGCAATGAACGAGATAGACGCGAATCCTGTGATCACACCAGTTCTTGATCTTACACAAGTCCAAAGAAGCAAGAATGAACTAGCGAGATTGATGGATGCTGATAAACTCGCAGCTGGAGTTTCTTCAACATATGCAGCAAGCATATCAGCCGACCAATCAAGACTCGCCGAGGAAAAAGCTATTGCTGCTAACGGTGCCTCGTTCAGTTTCGAACAGAATAACTATTCTCCGGAGGCACTTTCCAATATAGAGATTTATCGCCAGACGAAAAACCAACTTTCACAAATCAAAGCAGCACTAGCTCTCAACTAGGGAGGTTCAAGCGACGGTGTTGACAGAGGTGAAGGCATATAGCTCCTGGCAGTCCGCTCCGCAGCTACTTTTGAGCAGTACTGGCAGAGCCGAAACGGATTTGCTCCAAATTCGAAGTATCGACGGACTAGATCCGGTCAAAGCTTCTGTCAACACGTCGCCTTACGGATCCATCGACGGTGCGGCACATGTCGGAGATAGTGTACTAACTCGAAACATTGTTCTGACGATCGGTATGAATCCCGACTGGGATGATTGGACGTTCGAGAGTCTTCGTCGACTTCTCTATTCTTACTTCACGCCGAAGAGACCTGTGAAGTTGGTCTTCTACAGCGACGACATCAATCCTGTAGAGATTGAAGGAATCGTCGAATCTGCTGAAGTAAACATGTTCAGCAAAGATCCGGAGATGATCGTGTCGATCATTTGTCCAGATCCGTACTTTACGTCACTCAACCCAATTGTTCTTACCGGTCAATCAGTTCATTCGGTAACTGACCCAACCAACATTGTTTACAACGGAAGTGTCGAAGCAGGAATCAATCTACAAGTCACTTACACTTCTGGAACATCACCTAATAGAATTGGCATTCAAATTGGAGATCCTAAGATCCTGTATTTCAACATGTTGGAAACTGCTGCCGTTACTGCGAGCAAATATTTCGAACTGAGTTCCATCCCCGGAAAGAAATACGTACAGAATGTCTCTTTGGATAGCGGTGTTATCAAGAGTCTTCTGGCCAACGTAGAGCGTGGAAACGCAGACTGGCCTCTTCTTCAGCCGGGTACGAACGAGTTCTTCGTCATTACAGATACGGGAGTCCAAGACTGGTCTCTCACATATTTCGAACGATTTGGCGGTCTGTAATGGAGCCGTATACCCTGAATCGCCAATTTCTTCCACAGAATGCGATTGATGTATTCGATTCGATCATCTGGACAGAGAGATACTACGGTGACAGTGACGTTGAGCTAGTAGTTCCTCTTACAGCTGATTCATTGTCGAAATTGTCAACTGGTATGTTCCTCGGTATTCCTGAATCCGACGAAATCATGATTCTTGAAACCATGAGTATCGAGGAAGGTAAGATAAAATTTATCGGCATATCTCTCTTACAATGGCTCAACAATCGATTTATTCGTACATCGGCGGATCATAAAGAAAGCGCTTGGACTATTACTGGCGGACCTGCTGGATGGGTATTGTGGGCAATTGTTTGGAACATGTGTCATAGAGATAGTCCGTTTTTGAACGGCAGCGTTCCTATGGGCGTTCCTAATCCAGAGAAATTCATCATTCCAGGATTAGAACTCAAGGATTACGACAGGTCTGGACCCAACGTCACCCAAGTGGTTTCTTTTGGTCCGGTTTACGATGCGCTAAAAGAAGTTGCTACTAGTTACAAGCTGGGAATGCAAATCACCTTGGAATCGGCTACGGATTCCGCATATGTTATCGGTTTTCGCAGCTACAAGGGAGTCGACCGTACGAGCGATCAATCTGTGACTCCGCCAGTTCGGTTCTCTCCACAGATGGACTCTCTAACTAACATCACAGAGCTTAAATCTATCGCGACACTCAAAACGTGGGTATATACATATGCGCCGAGTGTCACTTCTCCAGTGCCAACAACTCCGGGTGAGAGTTTTGTGACTGGACAGGAAAATACCGGTTTTGATTTGCGCGCTCTTATGGTGACAATAAGTGAAATTACGAACGACTCAATTGTTCCTGCTGGAGATGCTGGAAAACTACTCGAGCTCCTAAATACCAAAGCAAACGACGTTTTGAAGGCAAATCCATTCATCGAGGTCGTAGACGGAGAGATCGTTCCTACAAGTCAGTATAAATACGGACGAGATTACAATCTTGGAGACATTGTCGAGGCACAGGGAAACAGCGGCATAGTCACGAAGTACCGAGTGACCGAGTATATTCGTGCACAAGACGAATCTGGAGAGAAAGCATATCCTACCGTTGCTGCAATCGAATAGGAGGAAATTGTGGGTTACGTGTGGTTGTTGGTTGCCTACGCCGGTGGGATGATAGTGGGATTCGTTTTAAGGATGGTGTTAGGACGTCTCTCTCCTTACGACGGTGTTATGCATATCCAAGATGGGCGAGAAAAGACGGTATATTCGCTCGAGCTCGCTGATTATCCAGAAGAGCTCAGATTCAAGAAAGAAGTTATTTTCAAAGTCGACGCTCCAGAAGAAAATCTCAATCGCGATTAAAACATTGCGTATAATGAAACTCTATCGAAGGAGCGAGTATGTTTTGGAGAAAACCAAGCCCACTCGATCTTGAAATCGACAGAGCGACTCGTGATCTGAGTAATCATCGATTTGGTTCACCGGAATACAACACGCTGTTGGTCATCATTGACGAGCTGAACAAGCAGAAAGGTAAGAATACCTCTCCGCCGATCAGCCGTGATACGCTGGCCGTCATCGTGGGTAATCTCGTGGGCATCTTGATGATTATCAAGCATGAGCACGTGAATGTCGTCACATCGAGAGCGATGGGCCTGTTGCTCAAACCAAAGGTCTAGCTCAAGAGAAGAGATTAAAGAATATGGGGAGTCGCGAAAGCGGCTCTTCATATTTTTTTCGCAAGATAAACATGGTGTATAACGAGATGTAGTTATCCTATTTAAGGAGAATTATGAACTACGGAATTTTCAAATTCACACTGGATATGATCATGGTCTTCCTAACCGGAGGACTTTGGTTGATCTGGATGTTTGTTCGTGAAAACCGTAGACGTAATACTATCGTAGTTAGATAGCATTCGTCTCGAAAAGGGGAGTTCTAACACGGACTCTCTTTTTTCGATTCTTAAAAATCCCCGGGGGGAAATTTTAGCATAAAGTCGCAGTTATTACATATTATATAATGAAACCTATCTGAAGGAGGAAAAGTGGAAACTCTGAACGTTTGGGACGAAATGATGAAGGCCGCAGGGAAGACCTTGCAGGAAACTGGCAAAACGGTAACAGAAAAGTCAATGCTTCTGTCGCTCAAAGAGCTGGAAGACCTCGTAGGGTCCCTGCGCGCCATCACAAGCGTCTTCGAACAGAGGATCGCCATCATTCAGAAGGAAAACTAGCCAATTAGGGCCCCAATCCACCGGGGCCTTAATTTTTTCGCAAAAATTACATATCATATAATGAAACCTATTTAAGGAGTGACAATGACAAGTTTGATCACCCCGATCGCCACTTTCGTTGTCAAGCTCGCGGTCACCGTGATTTGGGCGCTCATCCTGAGCAAGCTCATCCGCGGTGTCTGGAGCCTGGCAGCCAAGCACGTGATCCGGAGAGAGAACGAAATCGTCATCACCCACTAAGGGTAGAAGCTAGGGTCTTTAAACAGACTCTAGCTTTTTTCGCAGAAAAAACACACACTATTATGAAAGGTACAGACAATGTGAAACCTCTCCTAGTGAGAGATTCGCGTACCTTTCGTTTTTTCTTTTTCACCAACCTGCCTAAGCTAGTAGGACGAGGAGCTAGATTCCCCCGGCTCGGTGGTAACTGCAATACGGATGCCAGTTAAAATAGGGGGTTCCTACTAGCTCAGGGAGGTTAGGTGCGGCGGAAGTAAAAAGCGGTGAAACGACTGGGTTATCGCTACTGATTCCCTCATGCTGCTC
>Ga0207643_10002293_pt1 | contig 10414 bp, 10 predicted proteins | sample KBSMisM62_FD_184313 | JGI IMG/M metagenome (GOLD analysis project Ga0207643, IMG submission 184313) | Miscanthus rhizosphere microbial communities from Kellogg Biological Station, Michigan, USA - KBS Miscanthus M6-2 (SPAdes) (version 2) | ecosystem: Host-associated > Plants > Roots >... | reverse complement strand
CCAAGGATGAAACGTGCTCGCGTCAACAGACCTGTCATGGTCGGACTCGTGCCGTATAAGGTTCGCCGGCGGTGCATCGATGCGTCCCTGGCGTGGCGTTCACACTGCGATCCCCTCGCGATAGGCAGTCATCCAGCCCCAGGCACCGGAGCCGTAGCCGCGCTTGATCACACGTTCCTTGTAGATCTGGGCAATGATCTCGCCGTCGCCGGCAAGCAGAGATTTGGTCGAGCACATCTCCGCGCACAGCGGCAGCTTGCCTTGCAGCATGCGATTGGCGCCGTACTTGGCATATTCTTCGCTGCTGCCGGGGACTTCCGACCCACCACCGCCGGCGCAATAGGTGCACTTATCCATCTTGCCGCGGGACCCGAAGTTGCTGACTTTGGGATATTGCGGCGCGCCGAAGGGACACGCGTAGAAGCAGTAACCGCAGCCGATGCACAGATCCTTCGAATGAAGGACGACGCCTTCGTCGGTCGAGAAAATGCAGGTCACCGGGCAGACCGCCGCGCAGGGAGCATCGGTGCAGTGCATGCACGCCATGGAAACCGAGCGCTCGCCGGGCTTGCCGTCATTGATGGTGACGACGCGCCTGCGATTGATGCCCCACGGCACTTCGTTTTCGTTCTTGCAAGCGGTGACGCAGGCGTTGCACTCGATGCAGCGGTCGGCGTCGCAGAGAAACTTCATCCGAGCCATCGTCTCGCCTCCTCACGCCGCTCTGATCTGACAGAGCGTGGCTTTCGGCTCCTGCATGCCCGTCACCGGATCGAATCCGTAGGTGCTGAGCGTGTTCATGCTCTCGCCCAGCACGATCGGATCGCTGCCTTTCGGATATTTGCTGCGCTGGTCGACGCCCTGGAACCAGCCGGCGAAGTGAAACGGCATCCAGGTCACGCCCTTGCCGACGCGTTCCGTCACCAGGGCCTTCATCCGTGCTTTGGAGTTGTATTCGGCGCCGGTGACCCAGACCCAGCCACCATCCTTGATGCCGCGTGCGGCTGCATCCGCCGGGTTGATCTCCACGTACATGTCCTGCTTCAACTCGGCCAACCACTTGTTGGATCGCGTCTCCTCGCCGCCGCCCTCGTACTCGACCAAGCGGCCTGAGCTGAGAATGAGCGGGAAGCGCTTTACGATGCCGTTATCGGTCGCGGCCTTCTGCACGCTGAAACCGACATTGGGCATGCGGAACTGCTGCGCATCCGGCCGCGTCGGGTACTTGCTCACGAGATCGGGCCGCGACGTGTAGATCGGTTCGCGGTGAACGGGGATGGGGTCCGGCAGATTCCAGGCCACTGTGCGCGCCTTGCCGTTGCCGTAAGGTACGCAGCCATGGTCGATCGCCACGCGCTGGATGCCGCCGGAGAGATCGATCGACCAAGACACGGCGTCGGGGTTGGCGGAGTTCACCTGCTGGATGATCGCCATTTCCTGCGCGGTGAGATCCGTGTCCCAGCCGAGCTTCTTCAGCACGCCGAGCGTGAACTCGGGGTAGCCGTCCTTGATGTCCGAGTCCTGCGAGTATGAGCCGTCTGAAAGCAGGCTGACCCCGTCGCGCTCCACGCCAAACCGTGCGCGGAAGGTGCCGCCGCCTTCCTTCACCGGCAGATTGGTGTTGTAGAGTACGGGCGTGCCGGGATGCCTGAATTCAGGCGTGCCCCAGCACGGCCATGGCAGACCGTAATAGTCGCCGGAGACTTCTGATCCGTCCTTCGGGGCGCGCAATGTGACGAGATCGAATTTGGACTGATTTCTCATGTGCGCTTTGAGGCGCTCGGGCGATTGGCCGCAATATCCGGTCGACCAGCCGCCGCGATTGAGCTCGCGCAGGATGTCCTCGGCCGAGACCGCTCCATTCTCGACCTTGATGTTCTTGAACATCCGGTCGGCGAACCCGAGCTTTCGGGCAAGCATGTACATCACGTCATAGTCGTTCTTCGATTCGAAGACCGGCTTGACGATCTGCTCGCCCCATTGCAGCGAACGGTTGGACGCGGTTCGTGACCCGTCCATCTCGAAACTGGTACAGGCGGGAAGCAGGTAGGTGCCGTTCTTGCGCTCGGAGAGCACCGACCAGGTCGTGGGATAGGGATCGCATACGACGAGGAGATCGAGCTTCTCGATGCCCCTGGCCGCTTCCGGCATACGGGAGATGGTATTGCCTCCGTGCCCCATGATGAACATGGCCTTCATGGTGTCCGGCTGGGCAACCTGATCCTTCGGCAGCAAGGTGGCGTCGAACCAGCGCGTGCTGGGGATGCCGGGCGTTTGCATGAACGTCTTGTCGACGAAGCGGGAGAGCATCCAATCGTAATCGACCTCCCAGACGCGGCACCAATGTCTCCAGGCACCCTCGTCTAGACCGTAATAAAGCGGCAGCGTCGTCACATCGAGGCCGACGTCGGTTGCGCCCTGGACGTTGGTGTGTCCGCGGAAAATGTTGGCACCATTGCCGTAGTGACCGACATTGCCGGTGGCGAGCAGCAGGATGCAGCTGATGCGCACGTTCGCCGTTCCGACCGTGAACTGGGTCTGCCCCATAGCCCAGATCAGCGTTGACGGACGTTGCTTCGCAAATATCTCGGCGACGCGCTTGACCTGTGCTTCCGGCAGGCCGGTCACGCGCTCGACCTCATCGGGTGGCCACTTCGCGACCTCCTTGCGGATGTCGTCCATCCCGTAGACCCGTTGGCGGATGAACTCCTTGTCCTCCCAGCCATTCTGGAAGATGTGCCAGAGCATCCCGTAGATGGTCGGAATGTGGGTGCCGGGGCGCACCCGGACGTATTCGGTTGCGTGTGCCGCCGTGCGCGTCATCCGCGGATCGATCACGATCATGTTGGCGCGGTTGAGCTCCTTGCCCTCGAGAATGTGCTGCAGCGACACCGGATGCGCTTCCGCCGGATTGCCGCCCATGACCATGATCGTCTTGGCATTGCGGATGTCGTTGTAGCTGTTGGTCATCGCCCCGTAGCCCCAGGTATTGGCGACGCCGGCGACCGTGGTGGAGTGGCAAATGCGGGCTTGGTGATCGGAATTGTTGGTTCCCCAGAACGCCGCGAACTTGCGATTGAGATAGGCGGCTTCATTGGTGAACTTGGCGGAGCCGAGCCAGTACACCGACTCGGGACCTGACTTCGCGCGTATCTCCGTCAACTTGTCGCCGATCTCATCGATCGCTTGATCCCAGGAGATTCGGATCCACTTGCCGTTCACCAGTTTGGTCGGATAGCGCAGCCGCCGTTCGCTCAGCACATCGTCCCGCACGGCCGCGCCCTTGCAGCAGTGCGAGCCGCGGTTGATCGGGCTGTCCCATCCCGGCTCCTGGCCGGTCCACACGCCGTTGGTGACCTTGGCGATGACCGTGCAGCCGACGGAGCAATGTGTGCAGACGTTCTTGCGAGTCGCGAGCGTCGCGCCGGGCGGCGGCGGCGGGCCGGCCTCGGCCTTGCGGACGGCGCCGAGCGGCAGAGTGCCGAGGGCGGCAAGGCCGCCGGCCGCGAGACCCGAGCGGCGCAGAAAGCTGCGACGATCAACACCTGCGCTTGCCTGGACCGGGAGGTCGGCGGCAAGCGTGGGGCGGCGGGCTTCGCGCTGTCCCCTTTTGATGAGCACGTCGGCCTCCTTCACTTCGCCGGGTAGCGGTTGACGCGATAGAAGGTTTGCACCTCCGGTGAGTTTGGCTGGTATCGAGCCCTGCGCTTCTTGGCGGCGTCCGTGTTCTCCCGCTCAGCCGCCGCAGCCGCCGCCAGCGGCGCGGCGCTCGCGGCCACCGCGCCCGCTCCGGTCGCCAGCACGCGAAGAAGGTCTCGTCGACCGATGTCCGGATTGAGTCGTCTTTCCATGTCCGTCATCTCCAGGGCTCGCATCTCCAGGGCTCGGAGTCGCGACGCAATCTTGAGGGCTTCTGTTCGGCCTCGAGGGCCGGACATGCGCCGGACAGCAAAACTGCAGCGACATCGACGTTTGCCGTGAGGACAGCACCCACCGCGCCAATCGGCTCCGCTGCTTGTCGAAGGCCGCTTCAGGCGTACGCCTCGAGAGATAACGCTATCGCTGCGACACAACTCTAATGCAGGGACATTCTGTCTACTTAGGCGGTATTGCCGTGAGTGTTCGGCTTTTGCGTAGTTAGACCGAGGAACTGTGGTCCCGAACGCCGCAACCGTGAGAAAGCGGTCACAAGATCAAGCAAACGTCTGGTGGGATGATCGATAGGTCTCTTGCGTCGGCGTCGCTCCGCCACGCGGGAGCGGACCGCTGGGCGACGAGAGTTGAAATCATCCGAACGAAAGGAAATGTCATGACGATATTCGCGTTGCACAAAATCGCGATGCTTGCCGTGGCCATAGCGGTGGGAAGCGCCGGCATCGCGACCGACGCATGGGCGCGCGGCGGAGGTGGTGGTCATGGTGGCGGTGGCGGCGGTCATTTCGGCGGTGGAATGGGTGGTGGCCATTTCGGCGGCGCAATGGGCGGGGGACACCTGGGCGGGATGGGTGGTGGCCACTTCGGTGGCGGGATGGGCGGCGGACATCTGGGTGCCGGTGCGCACCTCGGTGGGGCGCTGGGCGCCGGACATCTCGGCGGCCTGGGCGCCAGGTTCGGCGGTCATCGCTTCGGCGGTCCCGGCCGGCGATTCGCGCATCATCGTGGCTTCCAGGGCTTCGGATTCGGCGACCCGCTCGGGTACTATGACGATTACGGCTACGATCAGTGCTGGCAGATCGATCGGATCCGTCCGAGCCGACTGCGTTATGTCTGCTGAGGAGCGGCGCCTCCAGAGCAAGGGGGGCCACGCCAGCCGGCAGGGTGCCGGCAAGATTGTGCAGACGAGATTGCGCGCTTCCTTCCCGCAAGGATCCCTCCGACACCCCGCGTTGCCCGCGAGGGACTTTTCGAAGTGTCTGCCCGCGATGGTCGACGCCCGCGACGGTCGGCTTATGAAATCTTGCTGAAATTTGTCTGATCCTGCCGCAACGCCGTCGCGCTACGAGCCGGGTGGCGGTCCGAATACACAACGGCGTGTGTGATCGGGCCGGCGGCAGATCCAGATCTTTCCGTCCGGACTTGGCGTGGCCTCGTCGAACGGGACGAATTCCTTGCCGCCGATGACCCAACCCTTCCCGGTAACCGCGATCTGACCGGGAGATTCGCAATCGTTGTCCCCGCAACACCACTCGCCCGCCGAATTTCGATAGCCGCCGCGATTGATCCAGGATTCGTGGGCGTCCACCGCCGTCGATGCAATGCCCCAAACGAGCACGATTCCAAGCAAGGCGGCCACGTTTAGAATCTTGGCGCTTGCGGGCATTTCGCGTGACTCCTCCAACGCGCGCCGCCGTCGTCGGCGCAAAGATCGACTACATTTCGCTGTAAGTCGCTCTGCATGGGGCCCGCTTGTCGCGCCTTGCTGTCCTTGGACCGAGGTTGCGATATCTTCCGCGTACCGGACGCCTGGAGCATCACGCCTTTGCGAAGGGTATTGGCTTGCGCCGATGCGTAAAAATGGGTCTACATCGCGGATCGCGGGCGCTCCTTCGAGCCGGTCTCATGCGCTCTATACTGAGCAGATATGATGAAACTTGGCCGCATAGCGACGCGGTGGTCACCTCTGTCCGGGCAAGGCCGGACGACGAGCGGGGTGGGCGCTAGCGAGATGGACGATCGGGCGTTGCCACCGACACTTTCCAATCCGCCCCTTCTTCCCATCATCGCCGGCGCATTGGCCGTTGGGATTTTCGTTGTCGACACGGCGTCCACTCTGGATATGGCCATTGCCGTGCTCTACTGCGTCGTCGTGCTGATGGGCGCCAGTTTTCTTCAGCGACGGGGCGTTCTGCTGCTGTCCTCGACCTGCTTGGCATTGACTGTCCTGAGTTACCTGCTCTGGCACCCGGTCAACGCGGACACGGCTCTGGTCAGGTGCCTCGTGAGCCTCTCGGCGATCGGCGCCACGACGTTCCTCGCCCTCAAGAATCAGTCGGCTGACATGGTCATGCGCGAGCGGGCGCGACTTCTTGATCTCACGCACGATACCGTTTTCGTCCGCGACATGAATGACGTCATCACCTACTGGAACCGGGGTGCCGAGGAGCTGTATGGCTGGCAACGGGACGAAGCCATCGGCCAAGTCTCGCATCAACTGATGAAGACCGCTTTTCCTGCGCCGCTGGAAAAGATCACGGCAGAGTTGTTCCGCACCGGCCGTTGGGAGGGAGAACTCGTCCACGCGAAGCGGGACGGCACTCGTGTGACCGTGGCGAGCAGGTGGTCCTTGCAGCAGGATAAGCGCGGGCGGCCGGTCGCAACGATGGAGACCAACAACGACGTCACGGAACGCAAGCGGGCCGACGCCGAGCTGCGCGAGAGCGAGGGCAGATATCGGAACATTTTCCAGACTGCGGGCGTATCGATCTGGGAAGAGGACTTTTCGAAGGTCAAGGCGGCCATTGACGACCTCAAGGCGCAGGGCGTCGGAGACTTCGGACACTATTTCAGGACCCACCCGGAATTTGTCCGGCAAGCCATCACAATGGTGCGGATCGTCAACGTCAACGATGCGACGCTCACGCTGCTGGCAGCGCGGCGGAAGGAGGAACTCCTCGACTCCCTACACAACGTCTTTGTTCCGGAGTCCGAGGAGGTGTTTGCGCAGGTGCTGGTCGCTATTGCCGAAGGTCGAACTTTGTTCGAGTCTGAGACCCTTCTGAAAACCCTGAACGACGACAAAGTGGCGGTGCTCCTGACAATTGTATTTCCGGCGGAGCCAACGACGCTGGGCTGCGTTCTGGTCACTCTCATGGACATCACCGAACGCAATCGGACCGAGGAGGCGCTGCAGCAGGCCCAGGCGGAGCTGGCTCATGTGACGCGCCTGACGACATTGGGTGAACTGACTGCGTCGATCGCGCACGAGGTGAACCAGCCGCTTGCGGCTATCGTGACCAATGGCGAGGCTTGCTTGCGGTGGCTCGCCTATCGGCCGCCGGAGCTGGAGGAGGTCCGCGGAGCATTGGAGAGCATGATCAGCGATGGGGTGCGGGCGAGCGAGGTTGTTTGGGGTCTGCGAGGGCTCTTGAAGAAAACCATTCCACAGCGGTCCTTGCTCAATCTCAACGACGTCATCGAGCAGCTGGTCTTGCTGGTTGAGCGAGAGTTGCTCAACAATCGGGTGAGCTTGCGGCTTGAGCTCGCGACCGCGCTGCCTGCGGTGCTCGGCGACCGGGTTCAGTTACAGCAGGTCATCATGAATCTGGCGATCAACGGGATCCAATCCATGGCATCCGTTACCGACCGTCCCCGTGAATTGCTGATCCGGTCGTGCCAGGGCGACGACGGCCAAGTGCTGATAGAGGTGCGGGACGATGGAGTTGGCATCGATCCCAAGAATATGCATCAGTTGTTCAATGCCTTCTTCACCACCAAGCCCAACGGGATGGGCATGGGATTGTCGATCTGCCGTTCCATCATCGAGGCGCACGGAGGGCGGATATGGGCATCGTCCAACGCTGGGCCAGGGGCGACGTTCGCGTTCACGCTGCCGCCAGCCCGGGAGAAGACGTCGTGACCAAACTTTCAACGCTGCGGCACCAGAGTCCGACGAGCGAGGCGGCCTTCGTCCTTGTCGCCGATCGAGTTGCCCGGCGTGGACCGATGCCTGATCCGCAAGCGAGAGCCGCTGTGGAGGCGGGCACCTCATGACAGAAGCGGTCGAAAGCGAGGCCATCGTCTTCGTCGTCGATGATGACCCTTCGATGCGCAAGGCGCTCTCGAACCTCTTCCGGTCGGTGGGCTTGCGGGCCGAAGTGTTCGGCTCGGCGCGGGAACTGCTGGAGAGTGAACTACCCGAAGTCGCCAGCTGCCTGGTCCTTGACATCAGATTGCCTGGACCGAGCGGCCTGGATTTTCAAGCCGAGCTGGCCAAGGCAAATATTCAGATTCCGATCATCTTCATGACCGGTCACGGCGATATCCCGATGACGGTGAAGGCCATGAAGGCCGGCGCGGTCGACTTCCTGACCAAGCCGTTTCGCGACCAGGATATGCTCGATGCCGTCGCGATTGCGATCGAGCGCGACCGCGCGAGACGCAAAGACGAAAAGATCGTTGCCGAACTCCGGGCTGTTTTCGAAACCCTGACCGCCCGGGAGCGGGACGTACTGGCGCTGGTCGCGTCCGGGCTCATGAACAAGCAGATTGCAGCCGAGATCGGCCTAGCCGAGATTACCGTCAAAATTCACCGGGGGCACATCATGCGAAAAATGGGTGCAAAATCGTTGGCCGATCTGGTCAGAATGGCCGAAATGCTGGGGGTTCGCCGGCCCAAGCCTTAACCCATCAAAACCTAAGTATGATTTTCCCTTGCTGTGTCGCGGCGCATTGTGGCGGAGGGCGACACGCTTTGTTCTCTGTCGACAATATATGAAGGATGGACTGATTTGCCCCGAGTACCGGTGATTTCGATCATCGATGATGATGCGTCCGTCCGCGCTGCGGCCAACAGGCTCGTGAGATCGCTTGGATACATCGCTTATCCTTTTGCGTCGGCTCGCGAGTTCTTGGAGTCGTCGCAACTGAATGATACGTCGTGCCTGATCGCGGACGTTCAGATGCCGGGCATGAGCGGCCTTGAGCTGCAAAGCCTGTTGCGAGCCCAGGGGCGAGCACTGCCGATCATTTTCATCACGGCGTTCCCCGAAGAGAGCGTCCGCAAGCGGGCGCTGGATGCGGGGGCGATCTGCTTCCTGATCAAGCCGTTCGACGGACCAACGCTTATCAAATACCTCGACCAGGCGCTGGGGCAGGATGGCGGGAGCTAGCGGGCGTTTTTTCCGGCGCCCTGCAGCGTTACAATCGTAATATTCGGCGCGGCCGAACCCGTTCGTAAACCAAAGTATACCCCCCTCAAACCAATTAGACGCTTGAGCCAACCTCCGTAGGATGGAGCATTTCATCCCGGTCGACCTACCTTGTGCGCAGGTTGGAGACAGCCAAGGGGAAACCTGGCGGCGTGGATCCAGCGGCTCGAACATCATAGGTGGGACCGATGTTGACGAACTCGCCATCAACGAATTTTCCGTCGTATCGTCGTTTCGATCGCAATCCTCCGGCGGCGCCGCGCGCCTCGATGCTGCTGAGGTCCGAGCGCCGTCCGCATGTGGGCGAAGGCCAGCATGACTACGCCGATCATTGGCTTCGGCCGCTGGTCGATCACCGGGCTCCTGCTGCGCTCGATCGCACGGTGGAAATTTTTCCGGCTGATGCCGTGAAACGCCGTGAAGTGAGTTGGGATGGGATGACGGCCGAGGTCGTGCAGGCCACGCGATCCGAAAGGACCGAGTATCGCTATAACGGGCCTCGTCATCTGCTTGCCGTCTATGAGCAGGGTGAACGCCGGGAAGGCGAGACCCTCGTCGAAGGCCTGCCCCGATCCACACTTCGAGATTTCAAGCGAAAGCTCGTCTTCGTTCCGGCGGGCCACGAATACTCCGACTGGCAGGAGCCGCGCGCGCTCACGCGTGTGGTGTACTTTTATTTCGATCCCGCCAAGATGCCGACGCTTCCTCAGACAGATGCCGCCGGTGTGCCCCTGAGCCCGCGACTGTTCTTCGAAGACACGACGCTATGGGATACTGCGGTCAAGCTACGCAAGCAGATCGAGAGCGCCGCCGCCGACAATCGGCTTTATTTCGAGGCCCTTGGTGTCGTCCTGGCGCATGAGCTCGTCCGCCTCAATGCCGGGATCCGTCCGGTCGAAGCTCCGGTGCGGGGCGGCCTTGCGGGCTGGCAACAGCGGATCGTGACCTCGTATATCGAGGAACATCTCTCCGAGCAGATACCGCTCGCCACGCTTGCGCGTCTCGTTCGCCTGAGTCCGTATTATTTCTGCCGGGCGTTCAAGCAATCTCTGGGCATGCCGCCCCACCGGTATCACAACAGCCGGCGCATCGAGCAGGCCAAGACGCTCCTGGCCAAGCCTGAGCTGTCAGTAACCAATATCGGATTGACGGTCGGATTCAGCGAGACCAGCTCGTTCACCGCCGCGTTCCGCAAGGCGACCGGGCAGACGCCGACCGTCTATCAGCGCAGCCTGCGATGAGCCGTTGCCGTGGCCGTCCGCGACCTGCCACAGGCAGGTTCCGGCCGGTCAGATTGCAGCAATCGCGGACAAATCACGTTCCGCGTGATGTTTAGAACAGATTCTGCGGTGCGGTTGCCAGCAAGGGTGCCCCGGTGAGCTCGCCGGGGATGTCGCGGCGGTCGCAGAGCGGAGGTGCGGCGGCGTCGGGCCGCAGTGCGGGCGATGCCCACCCGCGGAAAAATGGAGATTGGCAGATGGCGCGCTCGCTCAGGCTTGCAGGCTGGTCGCTCGCGATGTTGACGGCGGTCTTGCTGGCGAGTGGTT
>Ga0207643_10002292_pt1 | contig 10419 bp, 9 predicted proteins | sample KBSMisM62_FD_184313 | JGI IMG/M metagenome (GOLD analysis project Ga0207643, IMG submission 184313) | Miscanthus rhizosphere microbial communities from Kellogg Biological Station, Michigan, USA - KBS Miscanthus M6-2 (SPAdes) (version 2) | ecosystem: Host-associated > Plants > Roots > Rhizosphere... | reverse complement strand
GCGTGCTGCGCAGGTCAACGCCGGCGCGGCGCAGATGGGGACGTTCGCGCAGGACTGGACCAAGGACTTCGGCACCGGCAACGCCAACGAGAAGCTCTATGGCCGGATGCAGGCTGGCGGACAGCTGCTCTCCCAGGTCGGCCTGCCCGGGTCCAAGACCCAGCTGGCCGGGCACTTCGGCAACTTCGTGGGCACGTACGGCCCACAGGCCGAGGCGGTGATCGGGCCGCCGGCCCGACGGACCGCCTATCGCTACCGGGGCACCGAGAAGACCCCGGACAGCGGGATGGTGCGCGACTACGAGGTCGCGGTGCGCAACGCGATGTCCCGGCGCGGCTTCGATGAGAGTGCGGAGAAGGCCACCAAGGTCGCCCAGAACCGGGCGGTCCGGGCCAAGACCCTCGAGGTCGCGGAGGCGACGAACACCCCGATCGAGGCGGTCAAGCTCACCCCTGAGCAGCGGGTCGAGGCGATGAACTCGGCGAGGAAGACCACCACGGCGATGGGCACCAATCCGACCTGGGAGGAGCAGCAGGCCGGAGCCGAGGCGATCGCAGACTACCTGCAGCGGCCGACCGAGAAGGGCGGGGCGGCTCCGCAGCGAGGGCTGTACAACCTGCAGCTGGCGTCCGGGAACACCCCGCCCAGCGAGGGCGTGATCCTGGACCGGGACGGCCAGATCGTCAGCCAGGCGATCGGCTACGGGGACGACCACTACCTGCCGTTCAACCTGAAGAACCTCAAGGGCCTGAAGGGCGGCTCCTACATCCGGAACCGCTCGGTGGGCGGGCTGACCAGCGAGGACATCTACACCGGGCTGGTCTCTGGGGCCCGCTCGGTCACCGTGGTCTCGAGGTCGGGCACCTTCACCATGGAGTTCGAGCCGGACTTCCGGGGCGGGCGTCGCCACAACGACAAGGCGATGCGGATGACGCGGCGCTACGAGCAGCTGCTGGACGCGGTGCAGTCCGAGCAGGTGGAGCGCCAGTCGGTGGACCCCGATGTCCGCCGGGCGATCCGCCAGAAGGTCGAGGAGGAGGCCAAGCCGTACGGCGGGGCGATGACCAGCAAGGACATCCGAGCCGAGGTGAACCGGCGGGTCGAGGACTACAAGTCCAGCCCGGACCTCGATGACGAGACCGAGGAGTACATCGACCTGATCGTGAACAACCGGACCTCCGGGATGACCAGTCCGGACCGCGCCAAGATCCGGGCCCAGGTGATGAACGACGTGGCCGCGGACAAGGAGTACAAGTTCCGGCTGAACGGGGCCGGCTACGGAGCTGCCCTGGAGGGGCTGCGCGAGCAGTTCCCCTACTACATCAAGGTCAGGTCGGCTCCGACCAAGGAGCTGGAGCGGCACGAGACCGAGCGCGACCAGGGCTACGTGGAGCCCGGCAAGCTCCGGCCCACCGCGGCGGCGGCCGGTCTGTTCGGCGGGACCCCGGGGCCGTCCTTCGCCCGGGCGGGTGGCAAGATCTCCGCGGCCCAGGCGAACTACGCCAGTCCCTTCCACAAGCCCGCTGGACCGGCTGCCCCGCAGCCGGCCACCCCCGAGCGGGAGGGTGCTGAGGCTCCGGCCGCTCCTCCGACCGGGAACCAGGGCACCGTTCCGGCGGGAGCCACAGGAGCCCCGGCGGCCACCCCGGCCCCGACCACGGTGGCGTCGGTCCAGGAGCAGGCCACCTACGAGGACAAGGCGGTGGCCTACCAGCAGGGGATCAAGGAGCACATCGACCTGACCCAGGACCCGGCGGCGGCGAAGTGGCACACCCTGGAGCCGACGGAGTTCCGGGCGTTCCTGCAGGACAAGGAGAACCAGGCCGACTTCGACACCTACGTGATCCGGCGGGGACCCGAGATGACCGCCGCGCGCCCGAAGCTCCAGGGCCTGGCGGCCGGCTACGTCCAGGCCTCCGGGCGGCTGGGGCAGAAGCCGTACGAGCGGATCCTGAGCCAGCAGTGGAGCACGAAGCCGTACGCCTTCCCCGGCGGCGGCAAGGCCTACGAGGCCGGGGCGGACGACGCGACCCGGCACGCGGAGATGCAGCGGATCGGGGCGGGCAAGGTGGGCGTGGTCAACCTGAAGCCGCTCAGCCACATGACCGACAAGGAGCTCGAGCAGGAGGTGCTGGCGGTCGCGCAGATCCGCCGGCTGGTCGGCGGCCTGACCGGGCAGCCCACCTTCGAGGAGAAGAAGCAGATCTTCCAGGGCGTGAACCGGAACAGCCCGACGCTGGCGACTGCCTTCGCCAGCAACGACACGATGGACGACTACCTGGAGACGGTGCACCGGGCCCGGGCGATCAACGCCGGGGTGCCGGACGCGGAGCGCGGCTACGCGGTGGAGCACCACGAGCCGACGGAGCCGACGGAGCAGGCCGCTGCGGAGTCCGAGTCGGTCGAGGTGAAGCGCGATCGGACGGCCTACCTGGCTGGGAAGGCGATGGAGCACCACGAAGTGGACTCCCCGGAGTACGAGAAGCTGGCCCAGCTCAAGCTGGACCTGGAGATGCAGCGTGACCGGATCCGGACCCCCAAGGCGCTGGAGGGAGTGCAGGAGGCGAACGGCGACGCCATCAAGCTGATCCTGCGGGCGATCCACGAGCACAAGATCGCCGACTACCAGCCAGCCCCGGGGAAGAACCCGCCCGCGCTGGGCTCGGGTAAGGGCGGGCCGATCCTGTCATGACCGCGGTGCCCGTCACCCCGGCAGTCGAGCTCCGATTCCATCCCACCGACCTGGATGCGGAGGCGCTGCGCACTGCGCTGCGTCCGCTGGGCTCACCGTCCCAGGCGATCGAGGCCGGGCTGATGACGGCCCGAATGATGGTGCTCACCCAGGCCAAGGCCGAGGTGGCCGCGATGAGCGGGGAGATCACTGCGGCCCGGCTGATCGGGGCTGCGGATGTGGCCTGGCAGCTCTACGCGCCGAAGCTGGTCAAGTCGCTGGGGCCGGCGTTCGCCGAGGAGTACCTGCGGTCGATGCGGGCGGCCGGGGCCGGGGACATCCCGATGGCCACCGTGTACGCGCTGGCCGAGCAGCACGCCAGCCGGGTCGGCACCTACTACCACGAGTCCTCCCGGGACGCGCTGGTCGATGGGTTCAACACCTTCGTGAACCGGCGGATCGCCGAGCGGGTGGCTGCGGACCGGGTGCTGGACGGCTACGGGCTGACCGCCCGGGGGATGGCCGGGCTCACTACGAGGAGCATGGACAAGGCCGCGACGGTCACCCCGCTGAAGCTCAAGCAGCGGGTGCTGGACTACATCGGCACCTCGGTGCGTCGGCGGTCCCGGCTGTTCGCCACCCAGGAGGCGCACAACATCAGCCAGCAGGCCCAGCAGATCGCCTGGATGTGGCTGCAGGACAACGGCAAGATCTCCCCGAACAGCCAGAAGATCTGGATCACCGCCCGGGACGAGCGGGTGTGCCCGCAGTGCGGGCCGATGCACGGGGTCAAGGTACTGCTGAGCAACCGGTTCCGGCTGCCCAACGGCACCGAGGTCTACGTGCCCGGGATGCACCCGAACTGCCGGTGCGAGGTCCGGCTGCTGAGCCACCCGTGGATGGGCGAGACCAGCAAGCGGTTGCACCCCTTCGGCAAGGCGGAGACCTGGAACCCCAAGGAGCACCCCCGCGGCGGCGACCCGGAGAACCCGGGTAGGTTCAGCGCCAAGGCGCGCAGCGCACCCAGGCCGGAGCCGATACCGGTGGCCGAGCGGGAGGCCGAGGACATGTCCGCACTGCAGCGGTTCCTGGACCAGGCCGAGCACCAGGCACGGCTGGAGGCGGTGCTGGACGCACCGGTCGAGCCGAAGGCCGCTCTGGCCCCGCTGGAGACGAAGGCCACGCTGAGCCCGGTGCAGGGGAAGGCCTCGCTCGCCCCGGTCAGCCTGGGCGAGAAGGCGGTCCTGGGCACTCCGGAGAAGGCGCAGCTGGGTCAGGTGACCGAGGCCAAGGCCACCCTGGCCACCCCGGCCGCCGAGCGCGCGAAGCTGCGGATGTCGCCACAGGAGCGGCACTGGATGGAGCAGGACACCATCGCGGCGTTCTTGGCCTACGACGAGGCAGCCAGGCGCAAGCCCCGGGCCCCGGAGCCGAACAAGCGGAAGCGGCGCAAGACCATCCTGCTCACCGACGAGCAGGGCAACCCGCAGCCGGTGTACTACATCGCCGGGCCGTGGGAGTTCGATCAGACGGATCGCATCGAGCTGCACGACGAGATGGAGTTCATGACCAACGGCGAGCAGGCCGCCTACATGGCCGGGCAGGAGTTCGACCAGAACATCAACGACACCGCCGAGCGGATCGTGGACAACGCCGAGAACAAGATCACCCAGACCTTCGGGGACGGCCGGAAGTTCGAGGCGACCATCGAGGAGAACGACGTGTACGACGTGGTGGGCTGGTCGGCCTACTCGGAGCAGAAGGACGAGGAGGTCTACGCCAGCGACGGGACGTTCACGGTGCTCTGGAAGGAGGTGGACTCCGAGGACAACGTCATCGAGGACGGTGAGCAGTACTCCGACACGGTGAACTACTCCTCCGTCGCCGAGGAGTGGCACCTGGATCCGAGCCTGTTCGAGGTCAAGGTGCTGGTGCTCAGTGAGGGGCACAAGTCCGAGCGCGGTGACACCAACCAGGTCAACTTCAAGTCCAGGCACGGCTACGACTCCTGGGTCGCCACCGGCCAGTACAAGATGCGGGAGACCAACCAGGTGAAGGTCGGCTACTCGCTCCCGGTCATGTTCGTGGAGCTGGAGCCGGAGGACCCGGTGATCGTGGAGGAGGATGAGCCCGGTGTCGGATGGAGCGAGTAGACCGAGCAAGGATCATGAAGGTATGAGCGCAGGCCACGAGCTGTACGCCACCGACGAGACGTTCCGTGAGGTGGCCGATCTGCTGTTCGGCGACGGTGCCGACCTGATCACCAAGGCGAACCCCGGCCAGTCCGACCTGGCGGCGGCGGACCGGAAGAAGCGGAAGATCACCGCCGGGCTGAGCGCGGTGGGAGCAGGGGCCGGCGCGGCCGGTCTGGCCCTGGGGACCCACAACCTGAGCCGGTCCTACAAGATGACCCGGTACGGCATGGAGGGCGGCAGGAAGGCCCGGAAGGCCGCAGGGGTGATCAAGCCGCTCGCCGGCAGGAAGGCTTCGGCCAAGGCCGCGGTCGGCAGGGAGAAGCTGGCCACCGGGCTGATCCCGCTCGAGGTGGCCGGGCTGGGTGGCGAGATCACCGCGACCCACATCCTGCATGGCGACACCAAGAAGAAGCCAGGCATCAAGAAGGACCTCGGCGGGATCGCCGAGATGGCGACCACCAACCCGAAGAAGCAGGTGACCCGAGCCGCGGTCACCAACGCGCCACGGGCAGCGGGCAAGGGCCTGGAGTACACCAAGGTGGCGCAGGGGAAGCTGAAGAAGCTCCCCGACAGCAAGGGCCACCACAAGATGGAGAAGTCCGCAGGAGCACCGCGCGCCGAGGACGTGGACGTGATCTGGTCCGGGGAGATCGCCAAGGCGAACCTGGACAAGCAGCAGCTGTTCGGCTGGGCCAGCGTGGTCGAGGTGAACGGCGAGCCGGTGGTGGACCTGCAGGGTGACGTGATCAGCCCGGAGGAGATGGAGAAGGCCGGCTACTCCTACGTGATGAAGTCCCGCAAGGGCGGCGACATGCACCTGCGGGACAACTGGAGCCCGATCCAGAAGTCGGAGATGATCGAGAGCTTCATCGTCACCCCGGAGAAGCGGCAGGCGATGGGCCTGCCGGACTCGGTGCCGACCGGTTGGTGGGTCGGCTTCCAGGTCCAGGACCCCGATGTCTGGGCCAAGGTGAAGTCCGGTGAGCGGACCGGCTTCAGCATCCATGGGACCGGGAAGAGGACGCCGTCATGACCAGCAGGGTGATGAGCGACACCGAGATCCGGCACCGCAAGAAGGTCCAGGGCGGGATCGCCCGGACTACCGGTGCCCTCGGCCTGGCCGGTGTCGGCGCGTTCGGCGCGGCTCGGCTGGCCGGTGGTGGCAAGGTCGCGCTGAAGGCGCAGAAGGTCGCGCCGGCGCTGAAGAAGATCAACCCGAAGAAGGCGGACCTGGCAGCACTGGGAGCCTCCACGACTGCCGGCGGGATCGGTGGGGCCGGCTCGTTCAACTTCGCCTCCTACACCAGCGCCGAGGCCAAGAAGAGGAAGCCCGCAATGCCCGTGACCAAGAGCCTGGGTGTCGAGGCACCGCGGGTCGGCGAGGTGGCGTTCGCCAAGGACTGGAAGCCCAGCGCCTCCAAGTTCGACGCCGAGCGTTCCCGGATGGAACGCAGCCAGGGGCACGAGGATGTCGGTGGTGTGGCGGCTGCCGCGCTCGGAGCCGGAGCCGGGGCGAAGGGCACGCAGGCCCTGAGGGCCGTCGCCCCGAACTGGAAGAAGGGCCAGCGCAAGGCCAAGAACCTGCCGAACGTGAAGGTCGCGCAGGCCGCACGCAAGGCCACCGCGGTCAAGCACGGCAAGGTCGGAGCGGGTCTGCTCGCGGCCTCCGGAGTGGCCGGCGCAGGGACTCTGGCAGTGAAGAACCGGAACCAGTCGCGGTCCTGGGCCCCGTACGCGAAGCGGGACTCGGTGTCGGCGTTCGGGGTGGATCACATGCACGAGTGGACAGCACCGTGAGACTGAGAACTAGAGGTAGATGACATGCCACGACGCAACAGCTTGACCGACATGGAGATCGATGAGATCTCCACCGTGGACAAGACCGCGAACCAGCTCTCGAGGTTCGTCATCGCGAAGCGGGCTCCCGAGGAGGAAGACATGCCCCAGCTCTACAACCAGGAGGGTCAGCCCCTCGATGAGAACGCCCTCGAGTTCGGCGACATCGTGTTCGATGACCAGGGCCAGGCGTACGAGTACGTCGAAGAGGGTGAGGACGAGACGGAGCACGAGGACCAGGGCGAGCTGGTGGAGACCGGCAAGTCGGCGTTCTTCCAGGCTCCACAGAACTCCGGCTCCTTCTCCACGCAGGTGATGGAGGAGCTCTCCAAGGCCTTCTCCGACGGAGACCGAGACGCGATCATCGCCAAGGCGCTGGGTCGGGTCGAGGAGCTCGAGAAGTCCCAGGCCCAGGCGGCCGAGATCGCCAAGTCCGAGCGGGACCTCCGACTGACCCGGGAGTACGTCTCCAAGGCCGCGGAGTACAACCTGCCGGTGTCTCCTCAGGAGCTCGGCCCGGTGCTCTACCGGATGGCCGAGACGATGAGCTACGACGACTGCTCGGTGATCGCCAAGTGCCTGGAGACGGCCGGCGAGATCCTCTTCGAGGAGGTCGGCTACCAGGGCGGCGGCGACAACGCCGATGTCTACTCCCAGGTCGAGGCGCACGCCCACGACACGTTCGGCAAGGCCGAGGACTTCAACGAGGTCCAGGCGATCAACAAGGTGTTCGACATGAACCCGGACGCCTACGACGAGTACCTGGCCGCGCAGCGGCTGAACGGTCGATAGGAGGGAGTGACAGATGGCCTACGAAGAGAGCCTCCGGTCGATCACGCTGAATGCGGACTCGTCCATCGGCATCTACACCGGAGTCCCGGGCCAGCCCGGTGCCCCGGATCCACACGGAGCCAAGCAGTACCACTTCGTGAAGGTGACCGGCGTACACCAGTGCGGGCTCGCGGCCGCCACCGGCTCGGTGATCGGAGTGCTGCAGAACAAGCCGCAGGGCACCGGTCAGGCAGCCACCGTCGGCTTCCACGGCGTGTCGAAGGTGGTCAGCGACGTGGCCATCACCGCCGGCGACCCGATCTACGTCAGCGCGGATGCGCAGGCGGCCAAGACCGGAACCGGGCCCGTCGTCGGAGTCGCACTGAACACCACCGCCAACCCCGGAGAACTCGTCAACGTTCTCCTGACCCTCTGAGAGGAGAGAAGCCATGCCGAACCCCACTCAGAGCGATCTTCACGTCAATGTTCCGCTGACCAACGTCAGCGTCGCCTACATGCAGGACAAGGCGACGTTCATTGCCGACAAGGTCTTCCCTCGGGTGCCCGTCCAGAAGCAGTCGGACATGTTCTGGAAGTACTCCAAGTCCGACTGGCGCAGGACCGACGCGCAGAAGCGCGCGCCGGGCACCGAGTCGGCCGGCGTCGGGTGGAAGCTCGACACCGGGCAGTACTTCGCCGAGGTCTGGGCTGTCCACAAGGACATCGATGACCAGGTGCGGGCCAACGCCGACAGCAACTGGCGGCTGGACTCGGACGCCACCGCGTTCGTGACCAACCAGCTGCTGCTGCGCCGGGACCTGGACTGGAACGACAAGTTCTTCAAGGTAGGCCAGTGGGGCACCGACCTCACCGGCGTGGCCGGGACCGTAGGTGCCGGGCAGTTCCTGCAGTGGAGCGACCCGAACTCCGACCCGATCGTGCAGTTCACCGACCTGCAGACCAACTTCGTGGAGCAGTCCGGCCGCAAGGCCAACACGCTGGTCCTCGGGGCTCGGACGATCAACCAGCTCAAGAACCACCCGGACATCATCGACCGGATCAAGTACACCCAGAAGGGCGTCGTGACCACTGACCTGCTCGCGTCGCTGTTCGACGTGGAGCGGATCCTGGTCAGCTATGCCACGGTGACCGACGTGGCCGAGATCAACGACGCCAAGGCGCAGGACGCCGCGGCCACCTACCGGTTCATGGGCAACTCGAAGTCGGCGCTGCTGTGCTACACGCCGTCCTCACCGTCGCTGATGACCCCGGCCGCCGGCTACACCTTCACCTGGAACGGCTACCTGGCCGGCAACGCCTTCGGGATCCGGATGAAGAACTTCCGGATGGAGTGGATCGAGGCGGACCGGATCGAGGGCGAGATGACCTACGACATGCGCGTGATCGCCAAGGACATGGGCATCTTCATGGCCAACGCGGTGGCGTAGTCGGATCTACTCTGAGACGGGCTGTGGGTTCCGGCCCACGGCCCGTTTCTGATGAGGAGGAGAGATGCCGGGCAAGTCGAAGTACGACGGGCAGGGGCAGCGGAAGTTCATCCGGAACATGGCTGCTGGTGCCGCGCTCGGTGCCACCGCCGGGAATGCCGGGGCCGTCGTCGCCACCCGGGGCAAGGCCAAGTTCCGTCCGGTCAAGAGCGCCGCGATCGGTGGTGCTGCCGGTGGTACGGCCGGGACCGCGGCGGTGGTGCATCACCGTCGGAAGAAGGTCCGCAAGAGCATGAGCGAGGACGGGCTGAGTGCCTTCGGCGTCGTTCACGAGATGAGGTCCTGATGGGAAGCCCGCTGCTGAGCAACGACCGGGTGTCGTTCGTGGTCACCAAGCCGTTCACCTCGAGTGGGAAGACGTACGCCGTCGGCGACGACTTCCCCCAGGAGGACGCCCGGAACATCGAGGTGATGGTCCGCGCCCGGTACGTGGTGCCGGTGGTGGAGGATCTCAACGACCGGCCGAAGTACTGGTACAAGGAAGTGAAGCTCAGGTCCACCCTGATGGAGAAGCTGCGTCGGGAGAACGTCCAGCTGCGGATGCCGCAGGAGCCGGACTCCGACGACGTGGTGGACATCGGCCGGCTCACCCATCCGGAGACCACCCCGCCCGCCGAGGAGATCGGGGAGCGGCAGGCTCGCACGGACCAGGAGTACCCGCTCGAGGCCCCGGCTCAGGCGGCGCACGCGGAGCAGTACGACCCCAGCTACCACTCGGTACGCGAGGTCAAAGAGCACCTCGCCCAGGTGCATGATCCCGAGGAGCGGGACCGGATCAAGCAGGCAGAAGAGGCCGGTCGCGGCCGCAAGGGAATCCTGAAGGCGTGATGACCAGATGATCAGTGCATTCGGCGTAGACCACGGGAACATCGAGAAGGGCTTCAACCCGATCGGAGCGCTCAAGGGCCTCCGTGGTGCGGGCAAGGCGGGCAAGCATGCCGGGAGCACCGGGACGCCCATGTTCGACCAGCTGGCATCCAAGCACGGGATCGCGGCCAGCGCGGCCGGTGGCGGAAAGCGGATCGCGGCCACGCCCGGCAAGCGCAAGGGCGGCTACAAGGCGAAGTCCTTCGTCGGCCGCGGTGGCGGAGCACGGAGGGCCTGAGATGCACAGCGCGTTCGGCATTGACCACGGCTACGAGGAAGTCACGAAGCTGGTGAACCCGCTCGCGGCGCTGAAGGGTGCCGGTGAGCTCAAGTCGGTGGCCGGCGCTGCACACCGGGCACCTGGCCTGGCGAAGGTACCCGGTGCCGCCGGCAAGCTGCGGACCTTCACCGGCGGAGCCGGGGCCAGCATCTCCGGCGGCCTGAAGCGGGCTGGCGGAGCGATCACCGGCCAGCCGGGCAAGCGCCAGGCCCCGGGCATGCGGGCCAAGGTCGGTGGTGCCGTCACCGGCCTTGGCCAGAAGTCGTTCGCCCAGCCGGTCAAGACCGGGGC
>Ga0207643_10002287_pt1 | contig 10428 bp, 11 predicted proteins | sample KBSMisM62_FD_184313 | JGI IMG/M metagenome (GOLD analysis project Ga0207643, IMG submission 184313) | Miscanthus rhizosphere microbial communities from Kellogg Biological Station, Michigan, USA - KBS Miscanthus M6-2 (SPAdes) (version 2) | ecosystem: Host-associated > Plants > Roots >... | reverse complement strand
CGAAATAAACGGCCTAGCATTTGTTCTGCCTCTGAAAACTCTTTGTCAAGTTCTTCGAAGATCCTGTTTGTATATTCCCATGGATTTCTCCACATATACATTCACCTGACGTTTTGTAATAGTTATTACGATATATATTTTTTACGGAACTCTACGCTGTTTTATGACATTATCTTAATGGGAAGTAATGTCCCGGTATTCATGTACGCAATATGTCTAGTTGTGGGATGCAAAACATCAGTCAAGTGTACGCATCTATGCATGATAGTGATCTTATCCAAGTATATGGGTAGGAATAACTCAAGTTTTTGCTTAAATGTCACAAGCATTAGACTGCTATTTAATAAGCCCGGAGGGATATGAGTGAATATTGTAGCGGAGCAAATTATCGACGATGTATAACCTCACAATTTTAATTTGAGTCTTTAATCTCTACTTGCACTCAATCTGAAAACGTCATCATATGTGATATTTTTAAAATTCATACTTAAGAAAATGGATCTGACTTTTGGGTATTTGAACTAATACTCAAAGTACCAACCGAGCCCCATTTTGTTATGAAGGTGCCGGTGTTTGTGAATTTTTGAATACGGTCAGCAACACGATCAGCAACAAACACATTGCCTGATGAATCAACTGCAACTCCCCATGGACCTTGGAATTGGCCGTTACCAGTGCCAGGCGTACCCCATTTTCTGATGAAGGTACCTGTGTTACTGAATTTTTGAATACGATTATTATCCTTGTCAGCAACAAACACATTGCCTGATGAATCGGTACCAACGCCTAATGGAAAATCAAATTGCCCGTTACCTGAACCAAGTCCTCCCCAACTTCTCATGAAGGTACCTGCGCCACCGAATTTTATTATGCGATCATTAGCAGCGTCAGCGACTAAAACACTGCCTGATTTATCCGTCGCTATGCCTACAGGATCTATAGGAAGCCCCGATGTATACGTCCATTTTCTGATGAAGGTACCTGTGTTAGTGAATTTTTGAATACGGTCATTACCACGATCAGCAACGAACACATTTCCCGATGAATCAACTGCAACACCATAAGGATTTTTGAATTGACCATCACCTGTACCAGTGAAGCCCCATTTTCTGATGAAGGTACCTGTGTTAGTGAATTTTTGAATACGATTGTTAGCCTGATCAGCAACAAACACATTGCCTGATGAATCGATGGCAACAGCTATTGGAACATTGAATTGCCCGTTACCTAAACCAACTCCTCCCCAACTTTTTATGAAGGTCCCTGTGTTAGTGAATTTTACTATACGAAAATTAGCAGCGTCAGCGACAAACACATTGTTTGATTTATCCGTCGCTAAGCCTGCAGGATCTAGAGGAGGCTCCGCAGCATAGAGGTTAGAAGTAATATTACCAAAACTTATCATTATACCTAGAATCAGTAAGGTAAAAGTAGATACCATTTTAGACTGTATTAAGTATCGGACCGCCCTTGTTTGTATCAATATTTTCGAATAGATACTTACATATTGTCAATTATGGATTTCTTCAGATTCTATAGTAACAAATCAGAAAGACTATGTTATATTAGTAAGGCGTTGGTTGAGGCACGGAGGGACTAGTCTGATTTTTCAGGTGGGTCGCAATTAGAAATTCTAGAATTGTGTTTTAAGTACCACTAAATATTTTAATGAAAACGACTTAAAACCTAATATGGTAAAATGTCCTGAATGTAAGAAAGAATTCTCTTATCCAGAAATGGACTTCCGCAATGGAAAAGAAGATACTGGAAATCAGTTTCGGTTCGCAATTTGTTCATGTCCAGCTTGCAACGTTTGCTTGGGATTTGTAAAGGTGTAATCCCTGATTTTTCTAAAAAGAATAGAGGAATTGAAACATTGAATAATTTTCCCATCTCCTGTCCTCAGTGCGACTTTTCAAACATAGCAACATGCCCCGATGAAAAATACAAAGAAGTTGTCTACCAACCGTGTAATGATAATGAAGGCCAGAAGGATCATAATATGAGAGATCAAATTAGATGTGATAATTGTCATAACAACTTTGACTTTTACTGGTGTGCAGGACATACAACCACAGAAAACAGTGGGGAGCATAGAAGTTCAGATGATGTAAAATGGCCTCAAACGTAACATAATGAATTCCAGTGACGCAAAGATTTTCTCAGCCCCGGCAGTCACTGAATTAAATATACAAAAAAAGACGTGAATTTACATGCTGCTTTATTCAAAATATCCTAATATCATTCATTTCTAGTACAAACTATGTCTGACGAATTTTTGAGGAAATTATATAAATTATCTGATGGAGAGTACAAAATTATTGAAAAATACAAAGTGGGAGAAGAGGTCGGTGTATTGAATAGTACTGATGACATTGTCGATGAACTTCACAAAATCGGCTTCATAAAAAAAATTGGGACGACTAAAATACTTATGACTTTCGAAGTCAAAAAAGAAGTTGAAGAATCAAATTGACATTTTACTAATTTCTGGGTACATCAACCCTCCAAACGCCGCCTAACGTTTGGAATCTTACTTCAGTTATCTTATAGAAGATTAGTACGTAAAATAGTTACGATAATATTTAAAAAATGTTTTTATCCAGCGACTCTGTTGATATGGCATCAAGATGAAATGTGACGCCTGCAACAGACATGTGAACTCAACTAGTCCATTTCTAGATATTTTCGTATGCGATGAGTGTTATCATAACCTAATTTCCAAAGTTTTTTATCCACATTCCATTAATGCATGATCACTTGGCTTTTCAAACGCAATGATGAGAATTAAATAGTAAGAATATCGTACCTCAAATTAAGAACACTGACAACAGCATTATATCCACTCTACAAAGTTTTTCAAAGAAAATACCAATTATCTGGATTTTAATTTCATGCGGCCCCGGAGGGATGAGAGACAAATTTGGTTCTAAAATAGGATTCAAATAAAATTAATTCCACTGAAAATCGGACGTATCCGGAAAGAATCTATCAATTGGTACAAATTCACCTCCACCGATCTCGCCTCGAGGATACTCCTTTGTATCTACAACCACATAAGTTCCACCTTTAATTAACATTTTGTGAAGATCTTCAAGAGATTTGCCTTTTAATTCTCCTTGCAGATCATCTGAAGTTACTCCACCTACAGCAACAGTACCTTCGACTTCATGTTTACTTGCAAGTATGATGCTTGCTTCTTTGAACTTGTCTTTGACTTTGACTTCCTTTGCTTCCTCCAACAAATCCAGAATTATAGTTGGATTGTTCGTATTGTCACCGTGGCTGTATAGATAGATACCCGTAATATTGTCGATATTATTCACATTAATATTGTAGACAAGTTGCTTAAAGTCCTCTCTGAATTTTACACCAATAAAGCCGTGGGCCGATGGAGTAGATGAATCTTGATGATAGGCCTCTAGAACACTCCAGTATCGGTCTACCTGGACTGCACTGACTGTTGTACTAGAATATGTTAATCCAAAAAATATAATAGCACAAGTGACGATGATGAGTAGGTTTCCATTTGTTGTCATCGAAGCTTTTATTTTGTGTTTCAGATCTAAAACTCTACGCCCTGTTGACTTACCTCTAAGCTCAACTGTTAACTCTCCTAATGCCATTTCGAGTTAAAAACATCATAGAGTTCTATAAAAAGGACTCCGATATGAACTATAGAGTATAGAATGGTCAATTGATCACAAACTCTGCATCTAAAAGTCTTTGGATCTACATATCATTGATTGCTTTACTGAATTAATTACTATGGATTCAAAACTCATAATTGTTACTGTTCGAGGAAGCATTGAAATACCTTTGTTCGATAAAATCTAAATGAATCCAATAGTTCATTTATAATCATATATTGACACAAGACAATTTAGACCTACGGAAATATCTGCGGTTAGTCTTATTGTTCAGATATTTTAAGCTCTTAATAGGTCAATGGTATCACTTACTAATAATTATATTCAAGTGGCATTTGCGACACCAGTCCTGATTTTTCTTGCATTCTTGTTTCACTTAGTGCCTACCGGGGCTGAAGAGACCGATGAGGCAGAATTTAATTTTGTGGCTGCAGGTGACTGGGGTTGCGGTCACGAAGCACTTCACACTCTCTCAATAATGAAACGTATGGAACCAGAGTTGTATCTTGGACTAGGTGATTATTCCTATCAGCTTTCAGCTGACTGCTGGCTTGATATTGTAAAGTCTGTAAGTAATTCCTTCAAAATCGCTCTGGGAAATCATGATACGCTAAAACAAAAATTGCAAGCTTATATAGACGAATTTAAACTTGAAAACCAGTATTATTCATTCAATTACCATAATGTTCACTTTATTGCTCTGTCCACAGAATTGAATAAGAACCAAGAAAAGGAACAATTGAAATTTGTAAAAAATGATCTATTGGAAACAAAAGCAAATAAGAATACAGATTGGATAATTGTTTTTTTTCATAAACCATTCTATTCTAGTAATTCTGATATAACAAACATGAGGAAAAATTATCATCCGTTGTTTGAAGACTTTGGGGTTGATTTGGTAATACAGGGACATTCACATAATTATCAGCGCACTTATCCACTGTTATATAATGAGGCTAGAAATTCGCAACCTATAATTGCAGACAAGGAACAATCTCAATATGAAGATCCATTAGGGATTATTTTTGTAATCGCCGGCACGGGTGGGGAGTCACTTCAACCCTTACATAAGGAACCTTTTCTTGCGAGTAGTTATGGAGGATTTGGATGCATGAATGTAGAAGTAAAGAATAAGTCAATGACCGTCGAATATTATTCTGATACCAATGATATTGTTGACAAATTTATTATTACAAAAAAATCACATTCTTCAAATTTGGATGAAAAAAATGAAGTTCAACGAATTGGATATGATGAATTAGAAAAATGACTACCAAATGTTACTGTTGGGTGATATTAACCAAATACGTAACGAGCTATTGGAGATGGAATAAATTTGGAATACTGTACTCAAAAACGTAGCGTTTCTAATATCGATTTAATCAGAGATCCTCAGCTGATCACTATTGAGGATTTGATTCCTCAGCTTAGGGATAAAGAGTATCACTTTACTGTTGTACCAAAAGATATAATGTATATGCATAATGGAGTAAGGTACTATTATGTTGAAATTCAGTGTGACGATAGTAACTTTATGATAAATGCCAATGGAAGTGATGCTGAAAGACTATTCAAAGCTGTCAATTCTATTACTGAATAAAATCCTTTAAGAGAATCAGATATGTTATTCTACGCTTCCACGATTTGCAAATTGTAAATAAAAGTTTCAAATTTTTCGGCGTGTAATATGAATAAATTAGTAAAATTAACTCTTGGTTCCCTTCTTGTTAGTCTTTCTAAGCAAATCGGGACTCATCAACCATCGAAGTTCGCCAAAGGGTACTTCCTTGAGTGATAAGATTCTCAACCTTGCTATCCCTCCTTTTTTGAGTTCCAGGTTACTTAGGATTCCCTTATCCTTGTGGATTATTTCATTAATTATTTCGCCCAATTGAGGTTCGTGTCCTACAAATAGTATCACGCTTTCCTCTTTTTGCTTTGATAATTGTTGATAAACTATCAGCCTTTTGCCTTCAGGAGCCAAATCTTCCAAAACCTTAACTTTACCTTTGATCTTTAATATGCTGGATACTATGACCGCGCTTTCATATGACCTTTTCAGAGGACTAGAAAAGATAACGTCAATTTTTACGCCAATTTTTTTCAACGCTCTAGCTGCGTCAGTTATTTCTTCTTTCCCAAGTGATGTCAATGAGCGATTCTTATCATCCGTTTTCGAACTCAAGTGGGGAGCAGCATCACCGTGTCTCAAAATATATAAATCCATAATTTCTGCTATCAACTTCAAACATGGGACAAGCTATGAAAGTGTTTCGTATTTATCAAATTAGCATTTGTCCTATCTACTAAATGACAACATAGAATGATTTGTATACTAGATCAATCGGAATCAACTTGGCAAGGATTGAGTTCTAACTTCCTGCTTGAACCTCTTACTATTTCTTTTTCTGTATGATAAACAGAGCCAGAACGTCCTACAAAATCTTCTGCATTAGCCTGACCTCTATCAGAACTACATCAGGATATACCAATAAAATAGTAATAAATTGAATTAAGATACTAGAGTCTACAAGCACAATAATGCAAGATATTTTAAGTCTCTAGACTTATACACTGCACTGTGCTGCTATAGTTAATACTTGGACATTTATTCAAGCTCCTTTAAATTTTCTTTATAGCATTCTTGGCAATTGTACCTTTTGCATTTTTCCTTGTTATGTCTACCCATTTATTTTCTATCTCCTCTAATTTATTGATAAATATCCTTATTGTTATTGCTGTGCTATCACCATTATAAATTTCTGTATCTGTATATGTCATTTTGTGAATATCTCCTTTTCACTTATCAGATTTCTATCATATAGATAATATTCATTGTAGTCATATGGTTGTATATAGCATTGAAAATTAGTTTCTGATACTCTATAGATACCTTTTTTGTTTACTGTTTTTATTTTGTATCTTAATGTTTTCAATTCTTTCCTTTTGTAAATTTATGAATCTAACTATATATGATTGTAATATCTCAAGATTGTTTTTGCTAAATTCGTACAGTTCAGCACATTTTTCTTCAATTGTACCTTGCAACTCCATGAATGTTAAAAATTTATCCAATCTGTTTGGATACTGTCTTTTGGACTCTTTTGCTTTTAATGCAAATAAAAAATTTTCAAATGGGGTCAATACTGCAAATTGAGTTGTGTATATTGTAATCCATTTATTACATGTATTTAGATGCGGGCCTGGAGGTTTGTGAATCATTTTTGACGTAAATTTTAGGCCCGATTTTTTCTTGAGTGTTTATATAAGACAAGTATATCAAATTGCTTCAATGAGAAGCGGGATGCTGAGAAGTTTAATCCTGTTGATTGGAGTAATAACGGTAGTTCTAGCCCTCTCATCATTAATAGCATTTTCTCATCTTCAGAACGTCTCTGCGTTTGATGAGGGTGGATATGTAAAATTTATTGTTTCAAAAGTAAATGAATCAAAGACCAATAATACAGAGAGCACCGAGACTACGCTGCTGCCGGATGCTGCTAAGGGTCCTCCCATTCCTTCCAAAGGTTATCTTGTAGGAAAACTAGGTAACAATTTGTATTCAGTCACGGACGGTGCATACAACACTATGTTCTTAGTAACAGAAAAGGGAGTTGTGGCAGTTGATGCTCCTCCATCTTTGGGACAAAAATATCTTAAAGCAATTGCTGAAGTAACTAACAAACCAGTTAACTATCTCATTTATAGTCACGCTCACATTGATCACATAGGTGCGGCGGGACTATTCCCAAAGAACGTTAGTGTCATAGCTCAAGAGGAAACTGCTCGAGAATTACAAAGTGCCAAGGCTGTAGCCAAAAATGTGACAATGGTTCCACCTATACCGACGATAACTTTTTCGAAGAATTATACTCTAACCATAGGTAACCAAACACTAAAGTTGGACTACTATGGATCTAACCATCTTCCCGGGAACATCTTCATTTATGCCCCCAAGCAAAAGGTGCTAATGTTAGTTGATATAGTGTTTCCTGGATGGGTTCCATTTCCATACTTGGCAATTGCAAAGGATGCTGCTGGTTTCATCAAGGCCCACGACATTGTATTAGATAAATATGATTTTGATAAATTCGTTGGAGGTCACCTTACCAGGCTTGGAACAAGAAATGACGTAGCAATACAGAAAGAATTTATCGATGATTTAAAAAATGCTTCTACGAAGGCGAACCAAGAAGTGCTTTTTAGTAAAGTCGCACAACAAGTAGGACACTTTGATAATCCATGGTTGATTTTTTCTAAATATATTGATGCAATAAATGAAAAATGCACCCAACTGGTATTACCAAAGTGGGAAAATAAACTTGGAGGTGCAAGAGAATTCATGTCGACCCATTGCTTCACCATGTCAGAAGCAGAGAGAGTCGATCCCACATTGCAAGCACTGACCCAGAATAATACTTTTATTTACAAATAGTTACAGTATAGTTTTAATCTCCCGATTTTTGTTACATTCTTTCACACTTAAATACTACAAACATGAATAAAATTTCTTGAGATATCGTAAAGAGTGCATAGTATCTCCCTTTCTCTTCATAGCTATCGCAGTAAGTGTCTCATTACTTGGAATTGGCTTGAATCAAATTGGAATTGCACAACCGTCACAGTCACAAAACCTAACTTCTACTGAGAAACAACATCTGTTAGAAGGTATTTCTTTTCAGATTGGTAACGTGACTTTTACACATCATACTGCAACTGTTAACGGAATCCAGTTGCATTATGTTATGGGCGGTAAAGGTGATCCTTTAGTATTATTGCACGGATATCCACAATCATGGTATGAATGGAGATATGTTATGCCATCTCTGGCTAAATTTTATACTGTTGTTGCACCCGATCTTAGAGGATTTGGCGATTCTTCAAAGCCATTAGCCGGATATGATGGTAAAACTACCTCTGAGGACATTTATCAATTGACGAAACTGTTAGGTTTCAATAAAATCTTTTTGGCGGCTCATGATGTAGGATCTCAGACAGCATTTTCATATACCGCAGGTCACCCGAATAACGTTACTAAACTGATAATCATGGATTTCTTTTTTCCCGGCTTTTTCTCACCTGCACTTGGTCAGAACGGTCCTTGGTGGTTTTCTTTCTATCAACAGCAAGATATACCAGAAATGCTTATTCAAGGTCATGAGCGAGAATTTATTTCATCGTTTATGAGAGGATTGGCTTATAATCCATCCGCAATTAAAGAAGAAGATATAGATGTATGGACAAGTCATGCTGTTTCTCCCGGTGGACTGCGGGGATCATTTGAACATTTCCGAGCTTTCCCAACAGATGCAGAACAAAATAAAGAAACCGCCAAATCTAAAATTATAACACCTGTTCTGGCTCTTGGTGGTGATATTTATCCAGCTTTTGGCGGTGATGTTCCAAATAACTTGGTATCTAGCTCGTTACAGCCATTGGCATCAAACGTAACAAGTATCACTGTACCACTTTCAGGACATTGGATTCCAGAGGAACAACCGCAGTTTGTAATAGATGAGCTATTGAAATTTTTTGGAACTAAGTAGATTATTTAACCAGACATCTTTTAGAATGAGTTAAAGTAATTTGAAGCTTCCTTTTATGTTGCTATTATAGAGTTAACTCTACGCCGCCCACATCAAACCTGGAATAGCATTTTTGGACATTAGAACTGGCGATTTCATTCTAAATGCAAGAAAAGGAAAGTAACCGTTGAGGAAACAATCGAACAGGTAGATAATTATTTATTTTTCATGTGACCAATTACAGTCCTCATTGGCTCTGATGGGAGAATCCCTTGTCCGAATACGCTCTTAAACCTCCCATCAGACTTTAACTTTTACAGATTGGTAAAGATATTTATTTTCTAATGATGCTAAAAAATGGTTCAAGGTCATAAATTCAGTAACAGGTCAATAGAATTTCTGTGGAATAAATTCAATTATAGTTTAATAGAGTTATTTTTTGCTTAATCCCTTTCAGTACTAGTCGTATGTAAATCAAATTTGACACAATTTTTAGACCTTGTTAAAATCTGATGCCCTTTCAGTTAAACGGTTGGAACCGTTCCTCCATCAATAACATACTCACTTCCGTTGATTGACATTGCTCTATCGGAAACGAGAAATGCAACTAATTCTGCTACCTCTTCTGGACGACCTGGGCGACCTATAGGAATACCGCCAAGAGATTTCATTAATTCTTGACGTGCTGTATCCATGTCGGTTCCTGATTGTTTGGATAAGCGCTCAATAAGTTGTTGTGCAGCAGAAGTTTCAATGAACCCGGGGGCAATTGAATTGACGCGAATACCCTTAGGTCCGACTTCATTTGATAATCCTTTGCTATAAGTTGTTAGTGCAGCCTTTGCCGCGGCATACGCCAACGTCGCTTGGTAGAGAGGAAGCTTTCTCTGAATTGATGACACATGGACAATGACACCAGAACCCCGCTCAATCATACCAGGCAACAATCCTCTATCGAGTCTAACAGCAGACATTAGGTTTATGTTAAGCTCCTTTTGCCACTCTACGTCGCCTAACACACTGAAACCACCGCTTGGTGCAGATGATGCTCCCACAACATTTACAAGAATATCTATCCCACCCAAATGAGAAATTACATCTTTGACTACTTTTGTGCAACCTTCAGATGTGCTCAAATCAGCCTGAACAAATTCATATTCACGGTTTTCATCATCCATTGTTTTCTCGCGTGCAGTCGTTACAACTTTGGCTCCACCTTCAAGAAGGCGACTTACCACAGCCTTACCTATACC
>Ga0207643_10002282_pt1 | contig 10442 bp, 11 predicted proteins | sample KBSMisM62_FD_184313 | JGI IMG/M metagenome (GOLD analysis project Ga0207643, IMG submission 184313) | Miscanthus rhizosphere microbial communities from Kellogg Biological Station, Michigan, USA - KBS Miscanthus M6-2 (SPAdes) (version 2) | ecosystem: Host-associated > Plants > Roots >... | reverse complement strand
TGCATTGATTGTTTGGTCGACGGTCATCGCTTCACCCAAGTGTGCCATGGCGCGGACGCCATTCGGGCAGATTATGTTCGAGGCGCACCGCCGATCTGACTATTTTTCAGATCCGCTTCGCGAAAAGTCTGCACATGGGCGTTTCCCTATTGCGGGCGCGACGCACTCGCTCCTAACCTGATCGCAACGATGTTCAGCCGAGGTCGTTCAATGATCCGGAAGGATCACAGGTTCGATCACTTGTTCGGGTTCGCGCTTTGCCTGCTGGCGAGCGCGCCGATTGCGAGCGCGGGCGATGACGCGCGCGACAAACGTGCTCCTCTCGCAGCGCCGATGGAAATTCCACACGTCACCACGGTCACCCTCGACGCGAAGGCGGCGAAGAAGCGCGGGCCTAACATCGAGAAGTCGCTGCTGATGTCCTCACGGGGCCTCTCACCGCTGCCGTTTCCGAAAAATACCGACGTGCGCCAGCGCATCCTCACGACCGAAGTACGCAACACGCCACTGGTCGGCTGGATCGCCGAAAATCTCTATCGCGACAAGAAAGACGCCGGCTGGTGTCTCGAAGCCGATCCGGGCCAGAGCGAATACGTAGTCTTCTACCGCTGGAACCTCAAGTAGAAATGGGGACATTCCTCATTTTCTTGTAACAATCGAATCGCGAATCACGCGTGTCGCGATAGTTTTGGCGCTATGCGTTCAATCGCAAGAGCGATCAATCTGCCGACATGCCGCGTACATCACGCGCGATCGTTGCCGACCACTACTATCACGTCATCAATCGTGGCAACGATCAGCTGCAGCGATTCCATGATCGCGCCGATTACAGCGCATTTCTCTGGCTCGTTGCCGAAGCGAACGACCATGCTCCACTGCCGATCATCGGTGCGTGCGTCATGCCGAACCACGTCCATCTGGTGGTCCGGCCATCCCGGGACGTCGATCTGGCTCAATGGACGCATTGGCTCTTCACCACCCACGCACGCCGCTATCACCGCAAACACGGCGGTTCTGGTCGGGTCTGGCAGGGCCGATACAAGGCATTCGTCATCCAGGGCGATGCGCACCTGCTTACAGTGTTGCGATACGTGGAGCGCAATGCGCTCAGCGCGAATCTCGTCAGGCGTGCGGAGGAGTGGGAATGGGGCAGCTTGTATTGGCGTACGAGGGTCAGCGCGCCATTCGCTCTCGAAGAATCGCCGGTCCCGCTGCCGGTAAATTGGCGCGACTACGTAAATGCGCCGCAGTCAGCGGATGAAGTCGAGGCGATTCGCAGTTGCGTGAATCGCCAGGCACCTTTTGGAACACCAGACTGGGCCACGCGAAAGGCGATCGAGTTCGGGCTTGAGAAGTCTTTGACGCCGTTAGGCAGGCCGCGAAAGAAATTGTGACAAGGAAATGAGGAATGTCCCCATTTCAGGGTCCGATCCAGCTGCGCGGTTCACGAACCGGCACGCCGTGATCGGTGAGCCAGCGGTAGACGCCCTCGGTCTGCACCGGATCGATCCAGGACTTGCCGTGGATATAGAGCGCGGTCACGCGACCGTGGCTGAAGATCTGCACCTGCGAGTACTTGCCCATGTGCTGGAGCGCCACGCCTTCCATGTTGTGCAGCTTGAGCTGCAGCTCGGACATGAGATAACCGTCTTCGAGGCTGAAGAGGTTCAGGTCCTTCTCGGTCTGCACGTACACGCAGTCAAAGAACTCGGGTGGGTCATCGGTTTCCATTACGGCCGCCGAGCATTGCTTGCGCAGTTGCGCGTCGGCTGGCGTGACGCCAGCACTCTTCAGCAGTTGGTCATCACTGACGGCGCGCTGTATGTCGCGGTAGTTGGACGCGGCGGCAACTCCGGCAGTGAGGCATAGTAGGCAAACAATCACGGCGCGCATGACGCCGGAATTTAGGCGTCAGCTCAAAGGACCGGTGTCAGACGGCATTACCTTCAACGGGATCGAAGGGCTCTAAGTATAGGTCTGGCATTCCAGTCGAAGGCGATGAAAGTGCCCGTAGAGGGTCGTCAGTTCTGTGACTACCCATCGATAACTCGGGTTGTCGATGAGCACGTATCGCTTGATGGTGTCCAGCGGACGCAGGAAGAGACCCACGTCCCTGCCGTTGTTGTAGTTCGCCACGCACCCGTTGACGAGTTCGTAGTGGCGCTCGCTGAAGCGCAGCACCTCGTTGATGAAGTCGGGAATGTCCGTCGAGTGCGCCCCCGAAGGATGCCTCATGCCGCCCACGATCAGGTCCGCCAGCGCCGGCAGGTTCGAGCGGGGCCATCCGAGCGCATCCCTGGTCGAACCATTGGCGCCGATCACACGGCCCGCCAGCTGGATCAGCGCCGAGTAGAGGTAGTTCCATTCGGTCAGGGTGCGCCCCACCTCGGTGTAGAGAGGAATGGGGTCGTGGAAGGAAAAGTCGTTGCTGACCGGGATGGCAGCGTCTGTGTAAGGTCTCGCCATGTGACCACCTGTGCGTCCGTTGCTAGGGCTAACGAGACTACACGGGTTCTCTATAGTTAGCCCGGCTCTGTTCGGAGCCTGCAGTGCATCATGACCCGATCACCATGATGAGGGCGTGCAGGAAAGCCGGAACTCGACCGCCTCGAGATCGACACCGGCCATGACGAGCAGCTCGTCGTTCTGCGCGGCGCGTATGAGCGCGCCCGGATGACTGAGATTCTGCAGGCATAAAAAAACGCGTACAGGCCCTTCCGTTCCTGTACGCGTTCTGTCCAGCAAAAAGTCTCACGAGGGGGGAGGAGAACATTCCGCAGACGAACTAGATAAAGCAATCTGCGTGCCAACTCGTCCGGACGGAAAATCGACGGGAAGGCGCGTAAATCGGCTTTCTGACGGCCCGTCTGAAAAGTGACATCCCAGGATGGGTGCACCTGCACCGAAATCGCTTCGATCCGGTGCAACGGAGGGGTACTTATCTAATCCGAACCAGGAAATCGAGCTGGATCAGACCCGGGACAGCGGAGCAACGAGTAGCACGGGCCCGGTCGGCGCACCGGTGGGCGATCCTCCCTCGGGTTCCAGGCTGACCGCGATCTGCTTCGCCCCCGCGATGGCCGCCTGCTGTGCTGGCGTGAGCACGCGGCGCTGTTCGCCGGTTTGCGGCAGCAGGCCGAGTGATACGGGTGCTCCGCCTTCGGGCAGCGCCCAGAGCTCATGAGCTTTGCCGGCTGGCAGGTCATACGTGTTCTGTACGTGCAGCTCGAGTTCCTGGTTGTCGCCGAAAACCTCGACACGCCAGTAGATAGTCTGCGGGTCGGCCTGCAGCAGCGACTCCTGCGTGCGCGCGAGCTGTGGCACATCGGGCGGCTGCCGGTAGGTCAGCAGGATGCCGGCCATGACGAAGAATGCCAATGAGGCGGCGATGGCCAGCCAGCGCGCGGCAGGGCGGCGCCGCAGCTTGCGCAGCTCCAGTTTGTCTTCGATGCCGTGCCACACCGTGGCAGGCGGGGTGACGGGCGCGAGCTGCGGTTCCAGGCCCGCGAGCCTATCTTCCCAAGCTTTCACGATTGCCCCCACCTGCGGCGACAACAACCAGCGCTCGAAGCGCCGGCGCGCGCGGTGCCTTAATGTGCCGAGCACGTACTCCGCCGCGAGGCGGTCCAACAGTTCGCGATTGGCGCTCTTCATGTCGTCTGGCTCTCGGCCGACAGGCATTCCTTGAGCGCGAGCAGTCCGCGCCGGATCCAGCTCTTCACGCTGCCCAGGGGGTTCACGGTGAGGCGTGCGATTTCATCGTGCGAGCGCCCTTCGACGAACGCCAGCGTCAGGCACTTGCGGGTGTTGTCGTTCAGCTGCTCGATGCAGTGATCGAAGTTGTTAGGCTTTTCGAGTCCGCCGGCTTCCGCGGCGGATTCGTCGGCAATCTCGGCCAGCGAATCTTCGGACACCAGCATCACGCGCTCGCGGCGCATGAGGTCGATGGCGCAGTAGCGTGCGATGGTCACCATCCAGGCGAGCGCGCGGCCGCGACCCATTTCGTATTGCGCGGCGCGCTGCCAGATGCGCACGTAGACATCCTGCAGCGCCTCTTCGGCCACAGCGCGGCGCCTCAGCATGCGCAGCAGGCGCGCGAAGAGGATGGGCGAAGTCTTGTCGTACAGCGTGCGGAACGCCACGGAGTCCTGCGCGGCGCATCGTTGCAGCAGCTGGGCGAGTTCGATCTCCGGCGGCAGTGTATCGATCCGGTTCATGCACAGTCCTACGCGGATGATTCGAAGCTGGATGCAGCCAACTAAACTCTAGCATGGCACCAGACATATGCCGGACAATGCCGGCACGCATGCCATCATCCCGTGCCGCCCTGACCTTCGTCCTGCTGTCGGTGTTCATCGACAGTCTGGGTTTTGGAATCATCATTCCCTCGCTGCCGTCGGTGATCATGCAGCTCACCGGCGAACCTGTGAGCACTGCTGCCGACTGGGGCGGCTATCTGATGGCGGTGTACGCGCTGCTGCAGTTCTTCATGGCCCCGATCTTCGGAAACCTGAGCGACCGGTTCGGCCGCCGGCCGTTGCTGCTCCTCTCGTTGTTCGCATTCGGCGTGGATTTCCTGCTGACCGGACTGGCGAAGTCCATGACGTGGCTATTCCTCGGCCGTGCATTCGCGGGAGTCTTTGGTGCCTCGTACTCCACCGCGGCTGCTTACATCGGCGACATCAGCAATGACGACAACCGCGCGAAGAACTTCGGTTTCATTGGAGCTGCCTGGGGTTCCGGTTTCACTTTAGGGCCAGTGATCGGCGGCTTCGTCGCCGAAGCGATCGACCCGCGCGCACCATTCTTTGTCGCCGCCGCGCTGGCGCTCGCCAACGTCGCTTTCGGATTCTTTGCGTTGCCGGAATCGTTGCCGGTCGAACGGCGCCGCAAATTCGAGTGGGTGCGCGCGAATCCGTTCGGCGCATTGAAGAGCCTGGCCCATCTACCGATGGTGGCGGGGTTGCTGTTCGCCGTGTTCCTCTACCAGATCGCGCACGACTCGCTGCCTGCCGTGTGGATGTTCTACACGCAACACAAGTTCGGCTGGGGTCCGGCGGAGACCGGCTGGTCGCTCACCTTCGTCGGCGTCATGACGGTGATCGTCATGGGTGGTTTGACCGGCTACGCCGTGCCGCGGCTCGGTGAGCGTCGCGCCATCGTGGTCGGGTTTGCGCTCATGACGCTGGGCTTCCTGGGCTACGCACTCGTGCCGCTCGGCTGGATGATCTACCCGGCGCTCGTGATCGGCTCGCTCGGCGGCATCGCCAATCCGGCAATGCAGAGCGTGATGTCGAAACAGGCAGGGCCGGACGCGCAGGGCGAGCTGCAAGGCGCGGTCGCAAGCATTGCGAGCATCGCGGCCATCATCTCGCCGCTATTCATGACGCAGCTCTTCAGCCACTACTCGACGCCGGGCGCATCCGTGCAATTGCCGGGCGCGCCGTATCTCGTCGCCGGTGTGCTGGTCTTCTTCTGCGTGTTGATTGCAATGCGTACGGTACCGAAGCCGGAAATGGGGTCAGGCCCCGTTTCCTAGAAAATGGGGCCTGACCCCATTTCCATTTCACATCTCAATGGCTTTAGGCCACAGCCACCCAAACGTGCCGGCGGCAATGCAGGCATAGATCAGCCCATCGAACATGAGCTTCAGCGTGGTGCTCCACGCGCGCTGGTACCAGATGGAATGCGGCATCTGCCCGAGTGCGAAACCCATGAACGCCGTGGCGCCGATGTAGCGGAACACTTCGTGATATTGAGCGCCGGGAGCAAGCGCGTGGCTCGACACGTACGCGGCGAACAGCAGCACCAGCATCTGGAAAAAGAACCAATAGACCAGACTCGCCGCCATCCCGCCTTCGCCGGGCGGCATCACGGTGATGATCCACTTCGGACCCTGGCGCAGCTTTTCCTTGAAGTCTTCCGTGCCCATGTCTTTCATCGACTTGCAGCGCGGCAGCATGTAGTCGCCCGGCGGCACGTTCAGCGCGCCGATGGCCGCGCGCGCCTTCTCCTCGTCGGGCAGCTGCGGATACTCGTTCTTGTGCCAGAGGGGCGACATGTGAATGATGGAACTGGCGATGAAGCAGAAAACTGTGCCCAAGAGAATAGGCAGCCACAACGCGCTGAGCTCGGTCATGAGGGTCTCCCTGAATTCTAGTTATCTGACGCGCGCATTCTGCAACCGATCTCTTCACCGAACAACCGCAAGAGCATTGTACTGCCGTGTCAGGCCGTTCTCACGCGCGTCGCCACTCTCTCCGGCATCGCGGCAAGTCGGAAAGGTGTCTGCTCCAAAATCCGTTGACGAACGACACGCGTGAGCTCACGTCAGCCTTCGTGACGCGTAGTTAGTCTCCGGCAGGTATGGGAGGAAGTTCAGTGCGACTCGATATTTCCCGCGCAGCGCGCATGGTGTTGGGCGAGCTCATTGGCGTATTGCGCCTGGCGTTCACGTTCCAGCTCGATAGGTCCGCAATCCTGGGCCGTGAGGTCACGATCGCGCTCCTGTGGATCATCAGTCTCGCGCTCCGGGCTACGCTCGAGGCGTTACGTGTGGATGCACCGCTGACTCTGGATCTTCGTCGAGCTCCGGACGTGGCGGCGGTGTTGGCCGCCGCGCTCGGCATCGCCTGGCTGCTCGCACACCTCACCAGGATTTCGTTCCGGCGTACGTTGTGGCTCGTGTCCGGCTATCTGCCGGCGGTGGTCATGGGCGTCTGGGCACTCGGCGCGCATCTGTCGCAAGCGACGTCCGCGGCCATCGCGAGCGCGCTCGGGGCTCACGCGGCGCTCTATTTCTTCTTCGGGCTACGCGCTTTGTCGGGACAGGTCGAATGGCGGGGCTGGCTGGGAGTCACTTTGAGCGCGGTGGGCCTGCTCGGCCTGATTTCGCGCACGCAGCTCGACCCATCGCTGTGGACTGCAAGCCAGAGCGCGGGTCAGTTGGCCCACCAGCGCGAGTCCGCGGCACGGGCTGAAGAGCTCATGTACGCGCAACCGGAGCGCATCGAAGCGGCGCTCGGTGCAATAGTCAGCGAACCGGCAGTTCGGCCGCAAATGTTCTTCCTCGGATTTGCGGGTGTCGGCGAGCAGAAGGTCTTTGCCGAGGAGATCGCACTGGCAGCGCGCAGGGTTCACGAGCGCTACGACACCCATTGGCGCCGGGTCACCCTCGTGAACGACCGGCGCGACTTCGATACGCACCCGCTGGCGTCGCCGGCCGCCTTGCATCGCGCGCTCCACGGTACCGCGCAGCGCATGGATCGCGAGCGGGACGTACTGTTCCTCGCGCTGTCCTCGCATGGCAAGCGCGACGCGAAGCTCGTGGTCACAAACGGCGCTCTGCCGCTCAACTGGCTCACCGGCAAGGATCTGGCGCGAATGCTGCGTGAATCCGGCATCCGGTGGAAAGTGGTCGTGATTTCCGCCTGCTATGCCGGCGCGTTTATCGAACACCTGCGCGACGATCACACCATCGTCATCACGGCCTCCTCTCCCGACAGGACCTCGTTCGGGTGCAACGACCGTCGCGAACTCACCTACTTTGGCGAGGCCTTCTATCGAGATGCGCTTTCCACAGCGTCGGACCTGCCGGCGGCATTTGCCCACGCCGTGGCGCTGATCGAATCGCGCGAGCGCAGCGAAGGACTTGCACCGTCTCAACCGCGTGCCCACTTCGGAGCCGCCATGGTGGCAAGGCTTTCGGAGCTTGAGGCGCTGCGAGTGGCGCAAGGGATCCAGCGTTAGGCTCGGCGAGGCGCGGGCCGCTTGCAGCCGCTCGCCTTCGCCGCGACACTGCGAGTCATGTCGAAGTGGCTCCTTATTTCGCTCGCCTTGCTGTTCGCAAGTGGCAGCACGCGCGGCGATGATGCGGCTGCCGCGCAGCGCGACCTCATCGACGCGCAGATTGCGCATTTTCCTGCGGAGACGGGCAGCGAGGCGCACGTGTACTTCCTGGGCTTCGCGGGTTACGGCGAAGAACGCGTATTCGCCGAAGAAATAAAGCTCGCCGCGAAAATCGTGGGCGAGAAGTATGGCTCCGCGTCGCGTTCCGTGTTGCTGCTCAATGACCGTCGCGACCTTTCGACTTATCCGCTCGCATCGGAGTCGTCACTGAGATACGCACTCAACGCCCTTGGCCGCGTGATGAACCGCGATGAAGACGTTCTGTTCCTCGCGTTGTCGTCGCACGGCTCGAGAGGCGCAACCATTGAAGTATCGAATGAAGGTATGGAGCCGCAGCCGCTCGGCGCCGTGACGCTCGCGGACCTGCTGGCCGAGTCCGGCATCCGCTGGAAGGTGATCGTGGTGTCGGCGTGTTTCTCCGGCGCGTTCGTCGAACCCCTCGCGGACAATCACACCATCATCCTCACGGCTGCATCCAGGAGCCGCACCTCGTTCGGCTGCTCGGACCAGCGCGATCTCACCTATTTCGGCGAGGCGTTCTATCGCGATTCGCTGCCCGGCTCCACGCAACTGCGCGCGGCCTTCGAAACGGCGAAGCAGGAAATCCGCCGCCGGGAAAAAGAAGAAGGCGTCAGGGCGTCGCAACCGCAGAGCTACTTCGGGCCGTTGATGGAAGAGAAGCTGCGCGGAATCGAGCAGACCAGGCAGGCGGAATAGGTCGATGACCGTGGGCAGTCACGCTGCTCCGCTGGTACTCATCACCATCCCGCTCAGTCACTACTGCGAGAAAGCGCGCTGGGGGCTGGACCGGGTGGCACTGCGGTACCGGGAAAAACCTCACGCACCGCTGCTGAGCCGGCTTGCAGGCGGCACGGTGCCGGTGCTGGTGCATGGAGACGATCGTTTCATCGATTCCACCGATATCCTCGTTCATGCGGATACGGTCTGCGGCGGCGATCTGCTGTACCCGCGCAACGCCGAACTGCGACGCGAGGTTGATTCGCTCGAGGAACGATTCGACACGGAGCTCGCACCGCACACGCGGCGATGGGCCTATGCGCAGCTGTTGCCGAACACGACGCTGCTTCGCTCTTTGTGGTCGCGCGGCGTGCCACGACTCGAAGCGAGCCTGGTTCCGGTAATCGTGCCGATGGCGCGCTACCTGGTCCGGACGGCATACAGGATCACGCCCGAGGGCGCGCTGCGTTCACTCGAGCGCGTGCGCGGTGTCTTTCAGGAAGTGGCCCTGCGCTTGGCCGACGGCCGCCGGTTTCTGGTTGACGATCGCTTCACGGCCGCCGATCTGACATTTGCGGCGCTTGCGGCACCGGTCCTGTTCCCTGCTGAATGTCGAGCTGTCCACCCGACGCTCGATGAGGTGCCCGCCACGATGCGCGAGGAGATCTTGCGCTTGAGGAACACCGACGCAGGACGCTTCGCACTGCGATTGTTCGCGCAGGAGCGCGGGGACTCGACCGCCGTACTTTGAACCTCAGGGCAGTTCGGTGGTGCCCATCAGCCAGCGGTCGCACTCGCGTGCGGCACCGCGGCCTTCGTTGATGGCCCAGACGACCAGCGACTGACCCCGGCGCGCATCGCCGGCGGCGAATACGCCCGGTACGCTGGTGCCGTACTTGCCGTACTCGGCCTTCACGTTGCTGCGCACGTCGGTTTCCACCTTGAGATCCTTGAGCAATGCCTGCTCGGGCCCCAGGAATCCCATGGCTAACAACACGAGCTGCGCGGGATGTTCCTTCTCGCTGCCCGGCTGCTCAACCGGGATGAACTGACCCTTGTCGTTCTTTTCCCAGCGGATGTTCACGGTGACGACGCTGGCGAGATTGCCGTCGGCGTCACCGTTGAAACGCTTCACGGTGGTCAGATACGCGCGCGGGTCGGCGCCAAACTTCGCCGCGGCCTCTTCCTGGCCGTAGTCCATCTTGTAGACCTTGGGCCACTCGGGCCACGGATTGTCCTCGGCGCGATCCATGGGCGGTATCGCCATGATTTCCAGCTGCGTGAGGGTCTTGCAGCCCTGGCGCATGGAAGTGCCGACGCAGTCGGTGCCGGTGTCGCCACCGCCTAACACGAGCACGTCTTTGCCTTTCGCGCTGATGGGGGTGGAATCCGGCGAATCCTTGAGCACGGCCTGGGTGCTCACCGTCAGGAAATCCATCGCGAAGTGCACGCCCTTGAGATTGCGGCCCTCGACGGGCAGATCGCGCGGCAAAGTGGCGCCGGTGCAGATCACGGTCGCATCGAAGTCCCGAACGAGCAGCTCGGCCTCGACGTTCTCGCCGACGGTCGCATTGCAGAGGAACTTGATGCCTTCCTTTTCCAGGAGCTGAATGCGGCGCGCAACCACTTCGAGCTTGTCGAGCTTCATGTTGGGGATGCCGTAGGTGAGCAGACCACCCGGGCGATCGGCGCGTTCGAGCACGGTCACCGAGTGGCCGGCCTTGTTCAGCTGCGCGGCAGCCGCGAGTCCGGCGGGACCGGAACCGATGACCGCGACCTTCTTGCCGGTACGCGTC
>Ga0207643_10002272_pt1 | contig 10464 bp, 9 predicted proteins | sample KBSMisM62_FD_184313 | JGI IMG/M metagenome (GOLD analysis project Ga0207643, IMG submission 184313) | Miscanthus rhizosphere microbial communities from Kellogg Biological Station, Michigan, USA - KBS Miscanthus M6-2 (SPAdes) (version 2) | ecosystem: Host-associated > Plants > Roots > Rhizosphere... | reverse complement strand
ACTTGCCGGCACCGACTTATTGGCCAGTTTATAATAGCCGAGCATGCCTAACAGGTAAAATATCATATAGCTTTATTTAGTGGTGAATAATATATTTTGATTCGTGGCTCTTTATCAGCGTCGATCTTTTTGAGATCAATAATGCTACTACCAGGTTTGGAAAAGAGAAAACGGATCTTATTTTTCAATCCTTTGATCTTTGAAATTTCTTTGGATACATTTTTATATTCATGGAATAAAACATCCTTGGGATCGTGTGAATAGATATTATGTGTGATACCATAAACCGGAGGAATAGTTTCTTTAACATAAGTGCCAAATATTCGGTCATATATTACTAATATTCCACCAAGGTTTTTATCAATGTATTCAGGATTGCTTGCATGATGTACCCGGTGATTTGATGGCGTATTAAATATCGTGTCAAGGAAGCCAAGCTTTTTTATTTTTTCGGTATGTATCAAAAAATTCCAGATAGCTGTTATTGATTCAAGTAAAAGGATCATTTCGGGAGTAATGCCAATCAAACAGAGTGGTGCCCAAAAAAGAAAACGATAGAACAGGTGAATAAAATTTATCCTGAACCCGACCGATAAATTATAATGTAAGGATGAATGATGTGCAACATGTGCCGCCCATAGCAACCGGGTTTTATGCCCCAATAAATGATATATATAAAGAACAAGGTCACATAAGAAAAATGCTATTATCCATAAAAGAAGTGAATGAACTGGTTTTATGATCGCTATCGAATAAATCATTGTATACACTATCAGTGCCAATGCTTTCATAAAAAAGCCAGTCAGAATTACTAATAGACCCAGGCAAATGTTAGCTAACATATCTTTTAAACGATCCCCTTCCCTGTGTAAAAAGCTCATAAGTAATTCGATCAATGTTACTATTACCAGTACCAGCGTTCCTATCGTGTTTATGTTTAGCATTGTTTTTAATTCTTTAGTTGTTAGCTTTTTAATAAATGACAATTAAGATGTCAATTCAATAGATGCACTGTATAAACGATGATGTATCTCTATTTTTGAACAAATGCCGTCTGCATAGAAGTATTCATTATAATTGTCATCAGGAAATCTTATTTTGTAATGATGATCAGCAATTTTTTGAATGTCGATCTGTTGTTGAAAATTATCAGAGTAAACTTTTGTATTATTTACCGGTTCGCTTATATAAACACTTAGCATGTTGTAGCGGATAGGGTAATTATTCAGCGTTTCTGTTTTATTTCCTTTATATACTGTATAGGCGTTACCGTTGACCCTGGTTTTTTTATCAACTTTTACATTGCCATTTAGGTTGCGAAAGATGGATGACCATGTCATGATCCCTTTATCAAAAATTGTCTCTTCTTTTACTTTTGCTTTGAAATTGAAAATGAAGCGGCTATTTACTTCAGATTCCATGGTGAGAACTGTTCTGTTACCGGCAATACCATGGGTAAAATGAATGTTACCAACTACAGCCCCGTTTCTTTTAATAGTGTACTCTAATCTTTTTTCTTGTGCATTTGCGATGGTCTTCAGGCTAAACAAACCAACCAGCAGCGATAGAGTATGTGCTTTCATAAACTGAGTTTTTGATTTTTTTGGATATAACTATCCCGTTCCCGGTAGTTGCTGAGTTTGCGGGATAGTTATTGTTGTAATTAAATGAGCTGAATTTTAAGTCCCTTACAAGTTGTAAGCAAAACTCATATAGTACATTCCACCAATCTGTGGATTGCCATAGGCATTTTTATAATAGTGATTGAGAATATTGGTTGCACCAAGCCGAACAGTTGATCTTATTTTTGGAAACTTGTAGCTCACCTGGGCATCTGCAGTCGTAAATGCATTGAGCGGGCCGTTAGCCAGTTCTCCCTCCCATTGAAAAGCATCCTGCCAGCGAAGCAACGCACTGAAACTTACCCTGTCGCCTTTTCCGAATCCTGTATTGGCAAAACCAGCATTCAATCTGTACTTCGGTGTATTGAAATAAGATTTGAATCCTGAAGGAACATCTGTGATCACATCAGAATACACATTGAAGAAAATGGAAGAGTTCTTTTTCTTCCCAAGCAGATAATCTACGCCAAGACCGTAACCATGAGTTTTAACGTTGTTAGAGCTATTCACAGTAATAGAATATGCTTCACCTGTATTTGGTTGGTATAACCCTATTCTACCAAGAAAGTCTTCATATTTTCCAAAATAAGCATAGGCATCAATCAACAATCTCTCTTTGATAAGTCCTTTGTAACCTATTTCAAAAGAACTCATAGTTTCTGGTTTGAATTCTTTAAACACGTACGGTGTGCCTTCAATTGTTCCATCATCCTTAACCTGGTGAACAGGATTTTTATCAACATGCATATAATCTTTTACCCAGGGAAGTCCGCCAAGTAATAAGAAGTCACCACCAACATCAAGACGTATCCATTGTGCCAGGTTACCCGGAAAACGATAAGCAGTTTGATAAGACATACGAAGGTTATTGTCTTTTGCCAGTTTGATCAATGCCGCAAATCTTGGAGTAAACTGTGTTTTGAAATTTTCATTTTTATCGAAACGACCAGCGGCAGATAGTGTTAGACCCTCATTAAACAACTTTTTTGTTAACTGGGCATATCCACCAACCTCGTTGATGTTAATTGCATTAACTGTATCGATAAACAAGGTGCCATCGGAATCCAGGATGTATTTTTTATAATTGCCACCAATGACCACTTCAACATTTTTTGTAGCATCACCAAAACTGTATTGGCCTTCTGTCATCCACAATTGTGATTTTTCTTTGAGCAAACCTCCTTTGGGAAGAGGTACTTTCCTTACCTGGTCAAAGATTTGTTTAAATTGTTCAGATCCTGCTTCCGGACGGCCAATGTCAGCATATCCACGGGCGATAAGATGTGCGTCGGCGTCCGGTAGACCTTGCCCTTTTGCCTTTAGAAAAGCACCGACATATTGTGGATACCACTGCTCACTGAGTTTCCAGGCTTCATTGAAATATTGCGTTGCTACAGTAGCACTATAAGCTTCGCCTGCATCTTCCTGGGTTGTATATGTTCTCAAAAACCAATTCTTATGTTTCAGCTCAAGTTTGTACTGGCCAAGTTTGATTCCTTTCAATGCATAACGATTGTCATCTGTGTAAACAGTATTTCCTGTGGCCCAATATCCCATTAGTTGTGCTTCTATTTTGTCGGTAAGCTTATAATGCAATGCGGCATTCAGTTTTATATTTTTTGTCTGAGGATCAATAACATCTTTTTCATGATAACCAGTACGGGATACTTTTTGATCAGGTACGATATTATTTCTTAATCCCCAGTAAAAAGGAAGCAAGCCGTCTCTTACAGTTTGTTTAAGTGGATCCAGTGGACCTACAAAGGCTGCATTGATGATGTTAACAGCATCCGTGTAAGTAGAACCCGTTGGGATCATTCCATTTAATAATGCGACAATATTAGGGATCAAGCCTCCGCTAGCCTTATTGATGCCATCTTTATATCCTTGTTGAATCGATTTCGTTGCTCCTAGAATATTGACTTTTGTTTCATCTCCATAAACATTTACACCATCATAATTGGGATCAGTCATCCTGGTACCAGGGATCAGTTTTCCACTGGTGCCGTTGCGATCATAGTTTGATGTATCATTTGCGAGCCAGTCATCGGCACTGATGAATTGTGCGCCAATTTTAAAAGCAAATTTGTTATTGAAACTTTTTGCATAGCGGAATGAATAATCATTGTACATAGCAGAATTTTCTCTCGGGCTTTTATTACCAACGTGCATAATACCTGGCTTGATCAATACACTTAAACCCTGGTATTTAGGATTAAATGGATTTTTACTGTTCATGAGAATTGTTCCATTCATGCCTCCCGGACCATATAACGCGGAAGATGCACCCGGCAATAATTCTATACTCTCAATATCAAGATCTCCATTACTAACAAAATTTGCGACAGGAAAATTCAAACCTGGTGCCTGGTTATCCATTCCGTCAATGCGTTGGTTTACTCTTGTGCTACCACTGCCATTAAATCCACGAGTGCTGTAAGTAGGAAATAAAAGACTCGAAGTAGTGCCATAGACCCCTTTCTTTATTACAAGATTATCGTAGGGTCGTAATGGTGATACTTTCATATCTCTTGCAGAAATCGTTTCAATAGTAAAAGGTTTACTCATTGCAGATCCTTTCAACCGGATATCAGGCGCATTAACAATGATCGCCTCAAGCGTTGTTCCTTTTGCAGTTAAAATGACATTTAATTCTTCAGTGTCTGTAACAGATATTTCTTTGGACTCAGATTCGACTTCTGAGATCTCAATTGTTACAGGAAGGGATGTTACGGTCAATTTGAATCGGCCATATTGATCAGCGAGAGTTCCGGTAGATAAATCTCCTTTTACTCTTACTGTGGCGCCAGCAAGTGGCTCATTTTTTTCGTTGGATATTTTTCCTTTTACTGCCACGGTTTGGGCCTGGGAAAAAATAACCTGGCCAAGCATGCAGAACAACATTGTTGTTAGAATTATTCTTTTCATAATCGGTGGTTTTTAGTTTATATAATTTTGTTTATAAATTTTATTTAAATACAAGTTCCCTTTGCTGGTCAATGCAATTCAGTTCTCACTAATAGTCGTCATGAAAAAGTAGGGATCTATCGATGTGTCATGCGCCGCAGTCACGGGGTTAGGTCCGATATTGATGTAGAGAAAATTCTTTCCGGTAAGCACATGCCACAAAAAAGACTGGCATTTAGGATAAAAGCTGCTAAGAATTTCCGGGAACATTTCATGAATGATACCGTTCCAGCAGGCTTTTTCTAATTCTTCAATTGCTGAATATGTTTTACCATTGCTATTCTCTTTGGTATCTGCCAGCTGCCTGTTTGCTAAACTTGTACCTGTGAAAAAAAGGATCTCGTGGTGGGTGTTTGTTGTTTTCATACAATTTATTTTTTCATAATGCCAAGCTACTACCACGAACAGGCCATTTATAATTGAATTTTGCATTAACGTTTCCCTGATTTGCAGAATTTGCAAATGATTGATCAGGATTATCAATGGGATTAATTTTATTCCCCAAAAGGGGTAGGAAATCTAAAACAGTATCAAGATTTGCAACTAAATATTGCCTGCTCTATGTTTTTAAACGGAAATACCCTAACTTAAAACCTGAGGTAAAGCGTTTAGCAGTACCCGAACCACCAATTACAAATCAAGAATGCCCGACTACCAATCACAGGAATTCCTGTTCCAAAGAATTAAGGAACTTTTGCCGCCCCATGCCTCTTTAGTGGATTCAGTAGCCAACATATTAAGTGTAAGCAGCGACAGCGCCTATCGCCGCATCCGTGGCGAAACCCCGCTTGTGCTTGATGAAGCAAGAGTGCTTTGCCAGCATTTTAAATTATCACTTGACCAGATCCTGAATGTGAGGGGCGGAGCTACTATGTTTCAGAATGTGCGGATCGATACCAAAAATTACAATTATGAAAAATATCTCGCAGGTCTAATAACGCAAGTAGAATATGCCGGAAGTTTTATTCATAAGGAGATAATCTACATGACGAAGGATATGGTCTTGTTTCATAATTTTTATTACAAACCCCTGATAGCTTTCCGTTATTTTTTCTGGATGAAATCTATTATTCAAGACCCGGGCTTTGCTGATAAGGGCTTTGAGTTCTCTCTCTTATCCGAAGAAGCTGAAAAGCTTAGTCAGAAGCTGGTAGTCGCATATAATAAAGTTCCATCGGTTGAGATCTGGAATACGGAATGTATCAATTCTGCTATTTCACAGATAGAATTTTATAAAGAATCCGGATTGTTTGTTTCATCAAAAGATATTAAAACGGTTTATGAAGCATTGGAAGAAACGATCATTCATTTAAAAAGCGAAGTGGAATATGGGTGCAAATTCATGCCCGGTGAAAACCCGGAATCGAAAAAAAGTAATTTTCGTTTTTTTTATAATAGAATAATTTTGGGCGATAATACGATCATGGTAGTAACTGACAGGGTAAAAACTGCTTTTATTAACTATGATGTGCTTAATTATATGAGCACACAGGATGAAAGTTTTTGTAACCCTTGTTATGATGATCTGTATAGAATGATGAAGAAGTCGACTCAAATTAGCCAGACCAGCGAAAAACAACGTAATATTTTTTTTGGTATACTGTTGAATAAGATAAGAGAAAGGAAAAAGCACCTATGATGATTAAACAAGCCAGTTATAAAATAATAAAACGCAATAGCTATGGACATTAATGAAATTCAAAAGCAACTCTTTCAAATTATTAAAAACAAAATTCCCGCTGAACTTTCAGTGGCCGATGAGGTTGGGAAACTTTTGAATATAAGCAGCGACAGCGCCTACCGTCGTATGCGTAGTGAAAAGCAAATTACTTTTGAAGAAGCATATATACTGGCAAATCATTTTAAAATTTCATTGGATCAGTTAATGAGTATTTCAGCAGGTGGAATATTGTTCCAGGGAAATATTGTTAATGATAAAAACTATGGTTTTGAGCAATACCTAACCGGGATATTGCATACAATGGCCTATTTCAACAGCTTTAAGAATAAAGAGCTTTATTATTCCTGCAAAGACATGCCTCTCTTTCATCATTTTTATGTAAGGGAGTTTGCGGCTTTTAAATGGTTCTTCTGGCTAAAAACATATCTTCATTTTCCGGGCTTTGATAAAAGAAAATTTAAGTTTTCAGATTTTCCCGACGAATTATTTCCATTGGAGCAGCAGGTGCTGGGAATGTACAACCAGCTCGACAGCCGGGAAATATGGAATATTGAAAGCATGAGTATTTTTTTCCGGCAGATAGAGTTTTACCGGGAAGCCGATATGTTTGAATCGGATGAAGATATTCTAAGGGTGTATGAAGCATTGGAAAAAGTATGGGATCATCTTGAGAAGCAGGCAGCGTTGGGGTATAAGTTTAAAATGGACGATCCGGAACGAAAGCGATTGGGAGAATATAAAATGTATTTTAATGAAGTATTATTGGGAGATAACTCTATACTTGCTGTTACAGACAATTCGAAAATGGCGTTCATGACCCACACTACTTTTAACTTTATGTTGACAAGAGATGTGGCTTTTACTGAGAATATGTACAATCACATGCTAACCCAAATGAAGCGATCTACCCTGATCAGCGAAGTGAGTGAAAAAGAAAGGTCCCGCTTTTTCAGAATTATCCGTGAAAGAATCCAAAAACGCAAAGAAGCCCTTGCGGTATAGTGTTATAATTTTCAAAAGATGTAACTATACCTTTTCCCGGCAGATTTTTTGAGTACTTTTGAGTTACTATGAAACAATTCTTACTCATTTTACTGTCAGTTAGCCTGGCTGCTACCGTAAACTCCCAATCAATTTTAGACAAAGTAAAAAAGAAACTCAACACAAATTCCGGTCTTACTGAAGAAGAAGCAGGAAGAGGTGTGAAGGAAGCATTGAATAATGGGATTGGCTCTGCTGTTTCTTTTCTCAATAAACCTGATGCATTTTTTAAAAGTGAGCTTTACAAAGTCTTGTTGCCACCGGATGCTAAAAAAATGGAAAAAACTTTGCGTGATATGGGGATGGGCAAAATGTGTGATGATGCAATAGAAGCGATCAATCGCGGAGCTGAGGATGCGGTAGGATATGCTACGCCAATTTTTGTTGATGCTATTAAACAAATGACAGTAACAGATGCATTGAAGCTGGTGACAGGCGGGAAGAATTCTATTACAGAGTTTTTCCGTTCAAAGACTTCAGCAAAACTGAAAGAGGCATTTATGCCAGTGATAAATAAATCACTTGAAAAAACAAATGCTACAAAATATTACGGTGATGCAGTGACCCGGTATAATAAAGTTCCTTTAGTAAAAAAAATGAATCCTGATATAGCAGACTATGTTGCTGATAGAACATTATTTGCTTTATTTGAAAGGATCGCAGTGGAAGAGGCAAATATCCGCAGCAACCCCGCAGCAAGAACATCTGATCTATTGAAGAAAGTATTTGGAGGAACGACTAAATAAATATTAGCATATTTGATATTTAAAAAGAACACCGGGAAGATGAACCGGTGTTCTTTTTATTTTAAGATAGAAACAATTCTTTTGCTCATCTTTTCAGGTTGTATGTTGTTTCCTCAAAACTATTAGATCCAGTGTCATCTTTCTGGTAAAGGGTTGCGCTGTTTGCAGATAGACTTTGGATGGTCAGGGTATCTCCTGAAATTTCCACTTTATTATTTGGTAATAGCTTGTAATTTATAATGAGACCGAATCCATCTATAAAGAAACTTAAAGTATTATCAGTTTTAAATTCCATATAATCGGAAGTTTGTCCGGTATAATTATCATTGTAGACAATTGTGCCATTATCTACCTCTTTGTCAAGGATATTAACGACTCCCCATTTCCCTATAAGTGATGGTGCCGGAGGAGGTTCCGGCCCATTTTTGTCGCAGGCTGTTAGAAACAATGTGCCGAAGACAGCTGAAAGAATGATCTTTTTCATAATTGTAAATTTTTTGTTTTATAAATCCGATATGATTGAATTTTTTTACTATGAGAAAAGCTCCAGTTTATTTCCTGTTCTTTTTCTCTCTTCCCATATTACCCACTAATAATTTTACATGGAAACCAATTGGTGATTGGATTGAATTGATATTGGCAAAGACCCCGGCACCAAGTCCCATGAAGGAAGAAAACGCCCAGTTGACATCTGTCTGCATCATAAAACCAACAGCAGATTTCTTTTCTTTTGTTGAAGTATAATTCGATGAGTTAGAAGCGGCGATAAATGCAAAGCTGCTGGTAACTTCGGAATGCTGAAAACTAACTTTTTCGCCGCTAACATAGGATAGGCCAGCTTCTGTTGTTGCCCATGTGTTTCTGCCCATTTTAAAGTACCTACCTGCAGTAAGACTGACAATTTTCATATTTGCCTGGACAGTATAAGTGTAGGGGATAAAGAATATATACCCGGTTTCAGGCTCGTAATCTGAGGGCAAATTTTTAGGGTCCATATCAAATTCATGGTACGATAATGTAGCACTCCATTTATTTTTAAAAATGGTTTGGATGCCGAGGTCGTAGGAAGCAGCTTCATGAGTGCCTCCCCCTGCACCTGCTTGCAGGTAAAATTTATTGATTGCTTTTGTTTGCCCGGTGGCCGTAATCATAAAGGCTAAAGACATAATGCAGAGGAAGGTCCGGTTGATCAGTGTTTTGTTTGTGCGGTTCATAATCTTAGGTTTTAGTTTGTTTAAATTTTATTGACAACTCAAACCTACTCTGCCGATAAGGCTATTAATAATTGAATTTTGCGTGCGCACCTCACGGGTTTGCAGTTTTTGCAACTCAGATCTCCCGATTGAAGTTGTTTGGTATTATTACTCTTAATTGACCAAACAAGAGGGTTGCAGCCCGGGAGTGCTCAACTACAAAAGAGAATTGCAAAGCTGATATGGTAGTTTGTAACTTTAGCGATATCAAGTCATAGATATTTGTTTTTATGAAGAGATTTTATCCACTACTACTCATATTCTTTTTCATAAAAGGTTTTTCCCAAACCGCTCCTGTTGAATGGCGGGTATTGCCGATCGAAAATCTTCCACCCGATAAAAGACCCTTCTTTTACCAGTTATTATGTTCGCCCAGTGGATCAGTTGTCTTAAGCAGCACACATGGCTTAATAAGATACCAGGGCCTACGCATAAATTTTCCGGCAGTAAGTATAATGGCAAATGAAAAAGTGCCCATGGAAAAGATAAATGACCCGCATACCGAAGATGGAATAAAAATGATGTGCCGTGGCAGTGGGAACAGATTGTTTTTTCTTACAGCTACCGGGAAGGTTTATTATATAAATGAAAGCTTGATCGCATTAACAGGATGGGCTAATCCACCGCTTTATATTCCTGTAAGTACAAAAGGGAAAACAATATCATCGATCTGGGCCGATGAAGACGGCGATCTGTTTGTAAGTATAAAAGATGACAGTCTTATTATTATTCCGGGTGCCGCAAAACATTCGCCTGATGATGGCGAAATGGATTCAGAAGGAAACTATATTTCAAAAAAAATAGCTAATGGGTTAAGAAAAATACTTATACCAGGTAATGCTGAGGTCCATAGTTTCTCAAAAGACAATACAATTGAGGACTGTGTTCTTTTAGCCTCATCAAAAGGTTTGCTTCGTTTACATAAGAATAATGGGTCGATCGATCTTATAGGAGACAGATGGGACAAAAAAATTATTACGACCGGCATCATACAGGAAAAAAATGGAAATACCTGGTTCGGTACTTTAAATAACGGGATAGGATATTATGATGCAGCGATTAATAGATATTCTTTTTATAATGATGAAGGGAAAGTGCTGGCGATAAATTCTTTTTGCAGGAAATCAGATAAAGAATTTTTTGTTGCTATTGCT
>Ga0207643_10002266_pt1 | contig 10485 bp, 8 predicted proteins | sample KBSMisM62_FD_184313 | JGI IMG/M metagenome (GOLD analysis project Ga0207643, IMG submission 184313) | Miscanthus rhizosphere microbial communities from Kellogg Biological Station, Michigan, USA - KBS Miscanthus M6-2 (SPAdes) (version 2) | ecosystem: Host-associated > Plants > Roots > Rhizosphere... | reverse complement strand
TTTCCGCGGCGATCCGTCGTCGGCCTTGCTCGAGGTGCTCGATCCGGAACAGAACCACACGTTCAACGACCATTACCTCGAGGTCGACTTCGACCTGTCCGAAGTGATGTTCGTCGCGACGGCGAATTCGCTGAACATTCCCGGCCCGCTGCTCGACCGCATGGAGGTCATTCGCATCCCCGGCTACACCGAGGAGGAGAAGATCGGCATCGCCCAGCGCTACCTGATGAGCAAGCAGGTCAAGGCGAACGGCCTGCGTCCCGACGAGATTCACGTGGCCGAGCCGGCAATACGCGACATGATCCGCTACTACACGCGCGAATCCGGCGTACGCAACCTGGAGCGCGAGCTCGCCAAGATCTGCCGCAAGGTGGTCAAGGAGCTGACGCTCGCGGCCGACAAGAGCAAGGCGAAGGGCAAGCCGCCCAAGCGCGGCAAGGCGTCGATCACGAGCAAGAACCTCGAACACTATCTCGGCGTGCGCAAGTTCACCTATGGACGCGCCGAGTTGCAGAACGAGGTCGGCCTCGTGACCGGACTGGCCTGGACCCAGGTCGGCGGCGACCTGCTCAGCATCGAGGCGACCGTCGTTCCCGGAAAGGGCAAGCTGATCCATACCGGCCAGCTAGGCGACGTCATGCAGGAGTCGATTCATGCCGCGCTGTCGGTGGTTCGCGCGCGCGCAGAGCGGCTCGGCATCGACCCGGAATTCCACCAGAAGCATGACCTGCACATCCATGTGCCGGAAGGCGCCACGCCGAAGGACGGGCCCAGCGCGGGCATTGCGATGTGCACGGCACTGGTATCGGCCCTGACCAAGGTCCCGGTCCGCTCGGAGGTCGCGATGACCGGCGAGATCACGCTGCGCGGCCGTGTGCTGCCGATCGGCGGCCTCAAGGAGAAGCTGCTCGCGGCGCATCGCGGCGGTATCGAGACAGTGATCATTCCGGACGAGAACGAGAAGGACCTGGCCGACATTCCGAAAAACGTGACCGAGTCGCTCAGCATCCGGCCGGTACGCTGGATCGACGAAGTGCTCGACATAGCGCTCGAGCGGCCTCTGACGCCGGCGAGTGCAAAAGTGGAAGATGCGGCAAAAGCAGCATCGGAAACCACACCGAAGGGAACGCCGGACCCGACTCCGGTGCGCCCGCACTGACGCAGCCGCGCGCGCCGAACGCGCGCGTTGGCTTGCAAATTCCCAAGCAGCAGTCAAGTGCTGGCGCTGAATTTTCCGCGCGCAACGAAACATCCCGACATGCCTGCAACCCGCGCCACGCTTGATGTTGCGCCGGATCGAGGGGGCTGGTATAAAGTCAGCGCCGCGATCCGGGAGACGCAAAAGTCCAGGCGATCGCGGGGTAGCGAGGCAAGTATCAACGATGCTCGCAATTGCAAAAATAATTACCTGCTTCGCAGACACCACGCGTTGCGGTCGCTGATTCAAGTCGGGAGACATAAATGAACAAGAGTGAATTCGTAAATGCCGTGTCCGATGCTGCCAATCTGAGCAAAGTCGATGGCGCTCGCGCGGTCGAGGCGGTCATCGAGACGGTGAAGAAGGCGTTGAAGAAGGGTGATACGGTTGCGCTGGTCGGCTTCGGCACGTTCATCGTGCGCAAGCGCGCAGCGCGCACTGGCCGCAATCCGCGCACTGGTCAGCAGATCAAGATCAAGGCTTCGAAGAATCCGTCGTTCAAGGCTGGCAAAGCGCTGAAGGATGCAATAAACTAACGCGCTTTCGCCTTGTTGGGTGCTTAGCTCAGCGGTAGAGCGTCGCCCTTACAAGGCGAGGGTCGGGGGTTCGAAACCCTCAGCACCCACCAGTCTCGATAATGCGGATGGTCGCACGCTAGATCCGGCATCAAGGTGCCGGATCGAGTACTCCGCAAGAAAAGCACGGCCACGTTGGCGCGCTTGGCTCAAGGAAACGCGGAGTGGTAGTTCAGCTGGTTAGAATACCGGCCTGTCACGCCGGGGGTCGCGGGTTCGAGTCCCGTCCACTCCGCCACGATCCGAAAGGGCGCCGTAACGGGCGCCCTTTTTTTTCGCGACCGTTTTTTCGCGAAGCGGGCCGGCCGGCAAATCTGTACAGTAATACATAAGTATAAATTGCGTATGCCGCCGAAGCGGCCAACGAAGATTTGGAATCTCCCATGTTGCAGACACTACACGACAGGTTTTCCGGCGTTATCGCCAAGATTGTGCTCGGCGTGATCGTCATCATCTTCGGCGGTTTCTTCGGTATCCAGTCGTACATGAACCCGGTCAGCGACACCTACGTCGCCCTGGTCAACGGGCACGAGATCTCGCAAGACCAGTTTCGCGAACACTACAACCAGTACCGATCGCAGATGCAGCGCATGTACGGCAAGCAGTTCAATGCGCTGGAGTTCGACACGCCGCAGCGCAAGCGCGAAATGCTCGACCAGATGATCAATGAGCAGCTGATCCTGGAGGCGAACGAAAAGCTCGGCGCCACCGTGCCGCCGACGCGCATCCAGGAAGTGATCATGAGCACGCCCGATTTCCAGGTCGACGGCAAGTTCGATCGCGAGCGCTACCGCCTGCTGCTCGGCGCGAGCCAGAAATCCGCCGAGTGGTACCAGGAACAGGTGCGCCGCGATCTCGCCGTCCGCGCGTTGCCGGCCGAGATCCAGCGGACCAGCGTCATTCCGGCCGCGCAGGTCGATGCCTACCTGCGCCTGCGCGACCAGACCCGGGATTTCCGCCTCGTAAAGCTCGACAAGCCAGCGGCCGAGGTGAAAGTCGCGGACGCTGACATCGAGAGCTACTACAAGGCGCATGGAGACGAGTTCATGACGCCGGAGAAAGTCTCGCTCGAATACGTCGAGGTCGATGCGGCGAAGATGCAGGCCGACGTGAAGGCCGACGACGCGACGCTGAAACAGCGCTACGAGGAACAGAAGGCGCGATTCGTCACGAAGGAACAGCGCCTGGCGTCGCACATCCTCGTGAAAGTCGCCGCGAACGCCGACGCGGCCGCGCAGAAAGCAGCGCTCGAAAAGGCGCAGTCGATTGCCGCGGACGCCAAGGGCGGCAAGGATTTCGCAGCGCTGGCGAAGACCGAGTCGGCGGACCTGGGCTCGAAGGCGCAGGGCGGCGATCTCGGCTGGCTCGAGAAGGACGTTACCGATCCGGCATTCGAAAGCGCGCTGTTTGCCATGAAGAAGGGCGAGGTGTCAGATCCGGTCAAGACCGACGAGGGCTACCACGTCATCCAGCTGCGTGACATCCGCCCGGAAGCGACGCGCAGTTTCGACGAGGTCAAGGCCGATCTGTCGAAGCAGTACCTGGACTCCGAGCGCGAGAGGATCTACAGCGACGTTTCGGGCAAGCTCACCGACGCCATCTACCAGGATCCGACCTCGTTGACGGCCGCCGCCAAGGACCTCGGCCTGCCGGTGCAGAAGACCGCTCTGTTCACGCGCGCCGGCGGCGAGGGCATCGCGGCCAACCCGGCCGTCGTCAAGGCCGCTTTCTCGAATGCCGTATTGACCGAAGGCAACAGTTCCGATCCGATCGAACTGGCGCCGAATCATATAGTCCTCGTGCACGTCGATCAGCACGAAAAATCCGTCGCGCGCCCGTTCGACGAAGTGCGCGAACAGATTCGCAAGAAGCTCGCGGACGAACAGCTCGCGAAGCAGGCCGACGAGCAGGCCGACGTGCTGTATGCGCGTCTCGGCAAGGGCGAGTCGCTCGAGCAGATCGCCGAGCCGTTGAAGCTCAAGGTCGAGCAGCAGAAGGATATCGGCCGCAACGCGTCGAATGTCGATCGCGCGGTCGTCGCCGAAGTGTTCAAGCTCGGCAGGCCCCAGGAAGGCAAGCCGGTTGCCGCGAAGGTCAAGCTTGCCGGGAGCAGTTACGCGCTCGTGGCGCTCGATGCGGTCAAGGATCCGGATCCGGAGAAATTCGACGCGAAATCACGCGAAGCAGCGCGCAACCAGCTCGCGCAGAGTCTCGGCGAAGAAGCCGTGCGTGGCTATGTGGACAGCTTGCGCAAGACGGCGAAGATAAAGGTGGCGGAAGATCGGCTGCAGTAGTGGATCAGGGCTGAGGGCTAAAGGGCTGAGTGGAGGAGAGCGCAGACGTACGCTCTTCAGCCCTCAGCCCTCAGCCCTCTTTTTCAGACCCCCGTCATGCCGAGCGTGCTGTAGCCGGCATCGACGTAGGTGACTTCGCCGGTAATTCCCGAGGCGAGATCCGAGCACAGGAAGGCGGCTGCATTGCCGACTTCATCGATGCTGACGCTGCGCCGCAGTGGCGCGTTCTGCTCGACGTGGTCGAGCATCTTGCGGAAGTTCGCGATGCCCGCAGCCGCGAGGGTCTTGATCGGACCGGCCGAGATCGCGTTTACGCGCGTACCCTCCGGCCCGAGATTCAACGCCAGATAGCGAACCGCGGCTTCGAGACTGGCCTTGGCCAGTCCCATGACGTTGTAGTTCGCCAGCGCGCGCTCGGCGCCCAGGTAGGTCAGCGTGAGGATCGCTCCGCTGCGGCCGCGCATGAGCGGACGCGCCGCCTTGGCGAGGGCCGGAAGGCTGTACGCCGAGATGTCGTGCGCGATGCGGTAGTTCTCGCGGGTCAGACCATCGAGAAAATCCCCGGCGAGCGCCTCGCCGGGAGCGAAGCCGATCGAGTGAACGAGAATGTCGAGCCCGTCCCAGTGCGTGCCGAGATCGGCAAAAAGCCGTTCGATCTGTTCGTCGTTCGTCACGTCGCACGGCAGCACGATGTTCGAACCGAATGCGTTCGCTGCTTCTTCTACGCGTGGCTTGAGCTTGTCGTTGACGTAGGTAAACGCGAGCTGCGCGCCCTCGCGATGCATCGCATTGGCTATTCCCCACGCGATCGAGCGCTGGCTGAGAATCCCCGTGATCAGGGCGCGCTTGCCGTGCAGAAATCCCATGTTGCCTCCGCTGAAAGTTGGGTCGAAGGACGCTGCAATTGCGCGCCCGTGCCGAATGCATCGCGAGTGCAAGTTTAGCCGAGACGCGCGCGCGCTACCTAGGCGCGGGGTCAGCCCTCAGCGCATGCTGGCGCTGACGGGCTCGTTCAGAAGAATGTGCTGACCCAGGCGCAGTGTGCCGCCGCGCGACAGTCCGTTCCAGCGCAGCAGATCCTCGACGTGCAGGCCGTAGCGCCGCGCGATGTCCCAGAGCGTGTCGCCGGCATGCACGACGAGCGATTCGGGCAGTTGCGCGAGCGCTTCGTCGGCGGGCGTCGGCGCCGCTTCGGCGATCGCGGCATTCGTGTCCGCCGCGACGCCAGGCAACAGCAGACGCGTGCCTGGCGGAAGAGACGCGGTCGCGGCATGACCGTTGACCGCCGCCAACGCGGTCGGATCGATGTCGCCCATCATGGCAAAAAGGTCGAGTGTTTCAGTCTGCTTGAGTACGACCTCGTGCCAGTTGCGCCACACGTATTGCGGCAGCTTGCCGAGCGTCTGTTCGACCAGCCGCCGCCGCGTTGCCGGCACGAGCAGCTGGAACGGACCCTCGGCCGGCATGTTTCCGCGCAGGTAGCCCGGGTTCAACTGGCGCAGGCGCGTGATGTCGAGTCCGGCGAGCCGGGCCGCCAGGTGCAGGTCGACCGGTGCGGGCAGGGCCAGCAGCGCCATTGAGTCCTCTGGTTGCGGCTCGGGCAGGCGAATGTGGTAACGCGCCGGGTCGGAAACGATGCAGGACAGAGCGAGCAGTTTGGCCAGATGGTCGTGCGTGCCCGCGTTGACGGGCAGGCGGCCCAGTTCGCGAGCGGACCATTGTGCCGGCAGGCCCTTCGCCGGAGGCCGCGCAACGAGTTGACGCAGCTTGTACAGGCCGGCGTTGAATGCCATGTCGGCTACGCGCCAGTCGCCGAATTCCTCGTGATACTGCTGCAGCAGCCCGATGGCGGCGACCGTCGAGGTGTAGATATCGAGCCGGCCATCGTAATTCGCCGTGATCCTGACCCCGGCTTCGTTCGCCGTATCGGGCATCAACTGCCAGATTCCCGCCGCGCGGTCGCCGCTCGTGGCGATCGGGACGTAGTTGCTCTCGAGGTACGGCAGGAACGCGAACTCGCCGGGCATGTGGTGCTTTGCCAGCTGCTCGCGGACCAGCAACAGATAGGGCATCGCTTCGCTGAGCGAACTGGCGAATTCGCGCGGCACCTGCGAATACATGCGCGTCCAGTGCAGCACCGCCGCGTTGTACCCGCAGCCCGGCATGACAAACGAGGCGCGCAGCTGCGGCCATGGCGACTCGATCGGAGCGGCTTGCGCGGGCGCCGGCGTTGCGGGCGCTGGTGCAGGCTGCGCCTGAACGGGGATCGGCGGCGATTCGGCCGGGACCGGCGCCTCGACCCGCGGTGCGTTGCCGGCGCACGCGGCGAGAAGCAGGCACGCGCTCCCCAGTGTCGTGCATCCCCCGCCAAGATACGCAAGACGCAGATCGCGCCTCGATCCGGCGGACTTGGGCGTCCCGGGCTTCATGTCACGGGCGCCATGCGGCAACCGGGGTGACGCGCGACGCTGGAGTCGTAAGGGCGACAGGACGTTCGCGCCCGTGCGTGAAGTGAAAGCATGCGGCTGCCACTGACGCGGCTCTCCCCCCGCCGCCGGGGGCGGAACTATACCGAGTTCCGGTCATTGCGCCATGTGCCGCCATGGCGCACCGCACCAATGGCCACGGTATTGTCAACAACACCCGGCCAGGCAGTTCCCGAGGCGTTCCGCCGGTGCGCGCGCAGCCGCTCTTAACCTTGTGAGCGGTTTCCCGCACAATCGACCCATTGCGCAGCAAACTACCAGCATGCCGATCGATCGATCCAGAATCTATGAGGACGGACCTCTGCCGGCCCTGCTGCGCCACGAGCAGGCCATGCTGTCCTCGATCCTGGACGGCGTATTCGGCGTGTGGGGACTGCATCTGCGGCCGCACCGCGAGGCCCCAAGCGTATTGCCGGCGCACCTGTTGAGTTCGGTCGTCAACCTGGCCAGCAACGGTGGCGGTTCGCTCGAGGGCGACGCCCGCTGCCAGCCGCAGCACCTGCCGTTTGCCAGCGAGAGCTTCAAGCTCGTGGTCGCCCAGCACATACTCGAACAGGCACCGAACCCCGAGGAAATCGCCGAGGAACTGGGCCGCGTGCTGGCCGCCGAGGGCATCGCCCTGATATTCGGATTCAACCCCGCCAGTCTGTGGCGGCCGTGGCTCGCCGGCAGACTGCCGGAAACATGGCAGTTCAGCGCCGCGTCGCGCTGGCGCGACGTGCTGTCGCGTTCGCGCCTCGACGTGCTGCAGGTGCGCTATTCCGGCTTGTGGAGCCCTTGGGCGCGCGCGCTGGAACGCGAAGAGGCGTCACCGGCCCCGCCAACCTGGCAGCGGCCACTCGGCCGTTTCTGCGGCAGCTGGCTCCTGCTCGCGCGCAAACGTCGCAGCGCGCTCACGCCGTTGCGGCTCGCCGCGGTGCGGGCCGACCTGAAATTGAACCCGAACTTCGTGCCGGGCGCGCACCGGGAGTGCGCATGACGGCGGCTCCGGGCTCCGTCGAGATATTCACCGACGGCGCCTGCCTGGGAAATCCCGGTCCAGGTGGCTGGGCGGCGCTGTTGCGCTACGGGACCGTCGAGCGTTGCCTGTCCGGCGGCGAACCCGAGACGACGAACAATCGCATGGAACTCATGGCGGCGATCGCCGGGCTGGAGGCACTGAAGCGCGGCTCCATCGTGAACCTCACGACGGATTCCCAATACGTCAAACAGGGGATCGAGCTGTGGGTGCCGCGTTGGCGTGCCAACGGCTGGCGCACTGCCGATCGCAAGCCGGTGAAGAACCAGGACCTGTGGGAGCGCCTGGCTGTGGCGGCGGCGCCGCACAAGATCAGCTGGCATTGGATCCGCGGGCACTCCGGGCATGCCGAGAACGAACTCGTCGATCAGGCCGCGCGCGCGGCGGCCGAACTCGCAGCAGGGATTGGCAAATGAGACAGGTAGTGCTGGACACGGAAACCACCGGACTGGAAGTCGGCAAGGGCCACCGCATCGTCGAGATCGGTTGCGTCGAGCTCGCCGAACGCCGGCGCACGGGGCGCACATTCCACCGCTATCTCAATCCGCAACGCGCGATCGATGAAGGCGCGCGCGCTGTGACCGGAATCAATGACCACTTCCTGCGCGACAAGCCGCTGTTCGAAACAATCGTCGATGACCTGCTCGATTTCATCGGCGACGCGGAGCTGGTGATCCACAACGCGGCGTTCGACCTCGCGTTTCTCGACAGCGAGCTGACGCGCGCTGCGCCGGCCCATGCCGGGTTCGCGTCCCGGGCGCGCGTGCTCGACACGCTCGAACTTGCGCGCGAAAAGTATCCGGGACAGAAGAACAGCCTCGACGCGCTGTGCCGGCGCCTCGAGGTCGACAATTCGCACCGCGAGTTGCACGGCGCTCTTCTGGACGCGGAACTACTCGCCGAAGTGTATCTGGCGATGACGTCGGGCCAGGGCGACCTGGCCCTCGCCACCGCCGTTGCGACGACGGGGCTGGTCCGATCGCCGCTGACTCTCGCGACGCGGCCGATGTTGAAGGTCCTGCTCGCCAGTGCGGAAGAGACCGCTGCGCACGTCGCCCGCCTCATTGCGATCGATGCTTCGAGCCGGGGCCAATGTCGCTGGCGCATGTCGACGCCGTGACCAGGCATCGCATTTGCGCGCGGGATGGCATAATACGGGCGCGTGATGCATGATCGTGGCAAGGGTTCTGGCGGGCGTGGTCCAGACACGCGCGGTTGAATCGACCCGATTGCATGGACACGATCGTATCGGACATGAGCGGGTTGCTCGCGGATCGGTCGGCGGCTTGGCCAGACTGGGGAGTATGGCGATGAAGGTTCTGTCGGGTTCCTTGATGCTGTTCCTTGTGGCGACGCTGATGGCGTCCGGCGCAAGCGCAGAGACGGCAGTCGAAGCGATAGCGGCGCACAAGCACATGGGCGTTGCCACGTGCAGCAACAGCGTGTGCCACGGCGCGTCGCAGCCATTTCGCGACTCGAACGTGATGCAGAACGAGTTCGCGATCTGGCAGGAATTCGATCCGCACGCAAAAACGTTCGCAACCCTGTCCACGCCCGCGGCCAAGGCGATCACGGCGAAGCTCGGTCTGGGCGATCCGGCGCAGGCGAAAGTGTGCCTGGATTGCCACAACGACAATACGGCCGCCGATCATCGCGGCGAGCGTTTCCAGGTCGCCGACGGCGTCGGTTGTGAGAGCTGCCACGGCGGAAGCGAGCTGTGGCTCAACTCGCATGCCGACCGCAGCGTCAGTCACGCCGACAATCTCGCGAAGGGCATGTATCCGACCAACGATCCGATCAAGCGCGCGGAGCTGTGCCTGTCGTGCCACATGGGCGAGAAGGAACGCATGATCACGCACCGGATCATGGGCGCGGGTCATCCACGCCTGTCGTTCGAGCTCGACACCTTCACCTGGCTGCATCCGCACTACAAGATCGGCGACAAGTGGCTCAAGCGCAAGGGAGACTGGAATGGCGTCCGCGACTGGGCCGTGGGGCAGGGTGTCGCCGCCGAGAACCTGCTGACGTTGCTGCTCGACCCGAAGACGGGATCGAACGGATTGTTTCCGGAACTCGTCCTGTTCGACTGCCACGCCTGTCACAAGCTCATGCAGGGCAAGAAGTGGGGACCGCGCCAGGGCACCGGCCTCGGCCCCGGCGTCGTGCGGCTGAACGACGCGAACCTCGTGATGTTCCGCCACGTGCTGGCTCCGGTCGACCAGGCCGCGGAGCAGCGTGTGCTGGCGGAAACGCGCGCGCTGCATCGCGCCACGACCGAAAGCCGTGACGCGACGCTCGCCGCCGCACGCAAGCTGCGCGCCACGCTGGCCGAACTGCTGCCGAAGGTGGCCGCGTACAACTACGATGCGGCGAGCCTTGACGTGATCCTGGCCAGCTTCGTCGCGGACGGAAAGCGCGGCGAGTTCCGCGATTTCTCCTCGGCCGAACAGGTGGCCATGGCGTCGCAGTCGCTGGTCGTCGCATTCGAGAATGCCGGCAAGCTCGACAAGGACAAGGCCGCGCGCCTGCACACCAAGCTCGATGCCTTGTACGATACCGTCAAGGACGAAAACAACTACGCGATGACACGCTTCGATGGTGCTCTACAGGATTTGCGCACGGCGGCACCGTAACCGCGTCGCGGGCGAATCCCCGGACGACTCGCCCGTGTCGATTCCCGGCCGGCGGCTGGCTCCGCATCGGCACTCATGAGCGACGACGTCGAAATCCCCGGCTATCGCGTGCTGAGCACGCTCGGCTCCGGCGGCATGGCCACCGTGTACCTCGCCGAACAGCAATCGCTCGAGCGCGAGGTGGCGCTGAAGGTGATGGCGCCGGCGCTTGCGGCGAACGCGGATTTTTGCGAGCAGTTCCTCAAGGAAGGCCGCATCACCGCGAAACTCAGTCATCCGAA
>Ga0207643_10002263_pt1 | contig 10489 bp, 10 predicted proteins | sample KBSMisM62_FD_184313 | JGI IMG/M metagenome (GOLD analysis project Ga0207643, IMG submission 184313) | Miscanthus rhizosphere microbial communities from Kellogg Biological Station, Michigan, USA - KBS Miscanthus M6-2 (SPAdes) (version 2) | ecosystem: Host-associated > Plants > Roots >... | reverse complement strand
TTTGCCCCTATACATTTTAAGTTGATTTAGTACGCCATATGCTATCATTTCTCCTAATTCAGGTAGAGCCGAAATAAAGATCATGGTATTTTCTAGATTAAATTGCGAGTAGTTTATTGAATTTGAATCACCGTGAATCACATTGTATTTTACGTTACTACTAATAGAAATTTCATTTTGTAGCTCGCAAAGATCTTTATCAATCTCTACTCCCGTTGAATCAAGACCAAGTATGCTGCCACAATATAACAATCTTCCATCACCTGACCCCATATCTAAAATGTTTTGGAATCCAAGATTTTTTACTGCAAGACACATAACAAGAGCAGATAATCCCCATGTCGGAAGAAATGGTTGATAATTAGTGTCATATTTTTTGGAACTTAGCCAAAATTGATTAACATCTCCTTCATAAGACGTACAAGGAATATCAGCTAGTGTGATAGCCTGTTCCTTGTAATATATACTGTTTTGTTTGAAAAATGTGTGTAGTTTTTCTAAATGCGATTTGTCTATCATATTTTGTTTATTAGGAACAGGAACAAACTCTCGGATAGGATTGTATGAATGAAATTCCTCAAGATATTCATTTTTAAGGTCTACTAAATTCTTCACTAAGCACTTAAGATCCAACTATTCTCACAATGTTATGTATTAATTGAAATTGGATGTACCATATTAGTATAATTGATATAATTACAGTACTGATATAAATACACATAATTCATAATCATACTAACTCTTCATTATCCAATTCGTTATAAATTGAATTAAAATAATCCACTTATTGTTACTAGATTAATGAACATATTTTGATGTGTGTAAGGACATAAAGTGGTGTTGTATGCAAGCTAGTCAAATTGTCATTTCATTAATTTCATAAGTATGCCTGGAACTTCGGCGGGTCTTTTTGCTACTGGGATATTAACTCTGGAGAAACTGGAAATTTTTGATTCTGCTGAACCATAATTTCCATAGACAATTGCACCTGCATGGCCCATTCTTTTTTCCTTTGGTGCAGATCGACCAGCGACGTAAGCTACAACAGGTTTAGTGAAACCGGTTTTTTCTATATGCTGCACTAAGGATTCTTCAGCATCGCCTCCAATCTCACCTACTACTACCACTGATTCAATATCGTCTCTATCACTTATTAGCTTAAATGCTTCAATCAAATTTGTCCCATTTATTGGATCTCCGCCTATTCCCAGAGCTATCTTTTGACCTATCCCTGCCTTTGACAAATAAAATGAAACTTCATACATGAGAGTTCCACTTCGAGAAAAGACTGCGGTATTTCCCTTTTTGAATGGTTGAGAAGGCATTATTCCGATTTTATTCACGGAAGGGACAATTACCCCAGGTGTATTTGGACCAATTATTTTTGCACCGTTGGTCTGTGCATACTCCAAGGATTCCATTGCGTCACGTACCGGAACGTGTTCAGGAATCGCTACAAGTAATTTAATCCCATTATTCACAGCGTCTTTCACTGCAGAAAGAAAAAATTGAGCAGGAACAAATATTCCAGATATTTTTGCATTAAAGGTCTTGCTAGCATCTTTTACAGAATCGAAAACAGGTATGCCTTCAAAAGATTGACCGCCTTTATTGGGAGTTACACCTGCTACAATGTTTGTGCCATATTCTCTCATCAATCTGGTGTGAACGGAGCCGAAATTTCCTGTTATTCCCTGAATTATTACGGGCTTATTACCATAATCAGGATCTTCTGGTTTACCTACTAGAATATCAAAAATGTCAAATTTATTGTTCATTCTATTTACTCATCCTCATAAATTGCACTAACGATGAAATCGCTTCCTCTACTGTATCATATAATTTTGCATTACTGTTAGAAAGCATTTTTTTAGATTTCTCCGATTCTGCACCTGAAATTCTGGCATATATAGGGACACTTATCATACCGTCCTCGTATGCGTTAAGTATAGCTTGGGCCACCAGGTCGGTCCTAACAATGCCACCGAACAAATTTACCAAGATTGCCTTTACTTTAGATAATTTGCTTATCACTTCTAAGGCCTTGTAAATTGTTTCTGTAGTAGCGCGACCACCAAAATCTAAAAATGCACCGGGTTTTCCACCTGCGTCATTAACGATATCCAATGTTGACATGACGAGACCTGCTCCATTACCTATTATTGCTATATCTCCATCTAATTCAACGAAAGAGAAACCATTCTTTTCCGCCTGCTCTTGCAACTCAGAAATTTGCATATACTTCCCTAGCTCAGGATGTCTGAATATTGAATTATCATCTATGATAACCTTTGAATCCAGTGCCAGACAAGTACCATCTTTAAGAATAGCAAGAGGATTTATTTCAGCCAACTCTGCTTCTTTTTCTCTTACGAGTTTGGCAAGCTTTATGACTATATTGGAGAATGACTCAATAGTTACACCACTTAAACCTAGTTTTTTTGCAATGGTTTCTGCACTTGATTGCGTTAATCCGGAAATAGAAATGTCCTGGATTACCTTATTCTCCACGGCTTCAATGTCCATACCTCCCTCAGAAGAGGAGATCAACGAGTATGTCCTTTTTCCTCGATTTAGGAACAAGGAGATATAAAGTTCCTTATCTATATTCACAGCCTCTTCAATTAGGATTACCTTTGGGAGCTCTCCCTTTACTTCTTTATTTAATAACTCCGTAAACTTTGGTACTAGCTCTTCTTTATTTGCGCATTTTAAAATTGCGCCAGCCTTTCCTCTTCCACCAGTTGTTAATTGCGATTTAAGTACAACAGGATATTCAAGTTTGTCTTTAATTTGATTCAATTCAGATTGGTTCCTTGCTAGATATGATTTTGGAACTGCAATATTATATTCTGTAAATAATTCTTTGCCCTGGTATTCTAATAACTTCATTCAGCAAGAATCTGAAGCCTATGTGGTGACTTATAATCCTATTTAAGTGGCGGAATTTGAAAATTTATATATCTACAATTAAATCCGTATCCTATGGCTGAAAAAATGACTGCAGTATGGCTCATTATATTGACGATAATTGCATGTGCTGCAATACCTGCTGTCATGATATGGTTGACAACAACCCCTACAGCGTCTAAACCCCATCTTCTATTAGGAATCACTGAATTTCTACCTTCAGGAATTAGTCTCTTAAACTAGAGACCATTTACATGAGTATAATCCTTTCAATATCCTGATTCTTTATTGATAATGAGTATTACATATCGAGTATCAATATTGCCAGATGTTTGAAAATACGAACGAGTAATAGATAAAGGTGAGGGATGAAAACATAGTAAGCATGACTATAGCCTTAAAGGTGCATCCATCTTTTTTCAAGGAATTTGCAACAAAGACATGGGTTTCTCCTGCGGACGTTATTAAGGAGTTGATCGAAAACGCCTTTGATGAGGACGCTACTCGAGTTCTCATAACCATTCTCAATGATAATTCTATTTCAATAGAGGATAATGCGGGAATGGATGAAAGCGAAATTCAAAAGTTTTTGTTGCTTGGTTCACCACATAAGAAACTTGATTCGATATCGCCGAAGTTTAAAAGAATTAGAACAGGTAGATATGGAACGGGTAGACTTTCATTTCTCACATCATTTGAAAAAATGAAAATCAGAACCCGAAAAGGTAACTATCATAAAGCATTTTTGATAGATACAAGTTCTCTTGATGCTTTATTTACCGGTAAATCTAATTTGCGCGAGATAAGGGAATCGCGATTATCTAGAGATGGAACTGAGATAATGGTAAGCGACGCAAAATCACTTGTGGATGAATTAAGGTTAATAAAGGAAATTAGAAAGTTAGCTGTACTTAGGCATCCACTTTTTGAAGTATACATTAAGAAATCAGAGAAATTTAAAGAATGGAACTTTACAAACTCTGAGCTGATAAGGGTACCTGATATCCAGGGTCATAAAATACCGTTAAATTTTGACAAAGGAAACATTGTTGGTGAAATTACAGTAGCTCGTAGACCTTTAACAGAAGATGAGCGAGGAATCGCTGTAATGGTAGGTGGTCATATTGTTATGAGAACATTGTTCGGTTATGATACCAAGATACCCAGGGTAACGGGATTTGTAAGATGTGATTCACTAACGTCCAGATTTGCTGATAAATCTGCTATAATAGAAGATAAAGAATTTGAACGGTTTTCAAGCGTAATGAAAAAGTTCATAATTGATACTGTCATACCCAGTTTAACTCTTTATGAAGACGTTCTTGTGACTAGAGAAGAATCAAAAATTTATAAGCAAATTGACAAGGTCTTGGGTCAGGCGGTAATTGAGACTCTCGAACCCTTTGAGGAGATAGAAGGATACGAGATAGTGGAAACCAAAAAAGTAGTATCAAGACCCAGCAAAAAAACTTCAGCTATACCTGCGGAGGATAATTTGTTTGATAAATCGGTTGAAGAGGAGTATAAGGATTTGACTAAGAAGGAAATCAAATGGTCTAGGGATTCACTGGATGAAAAAGGAGGAATTCAGCAGACCGCAGGAATTGAGGATAACACTTTGCCCAATTATCTTAACAGTAATCAAAACATGGACAATAATAATTACGAAAACGTAACAGTTACTACACAGATAAAAAAACCGCTGATAAAAAAAACATTTGCATTGAAAAAAATTGGATACAAGATTATCCCTTATGAAGATGAAACTGATTCAAGATATAGCTTCATAAACGAAAATGTCGTATTCGTAAATAAGGCAAATCCAACATACAAGGCGGAATCGTCCCGAGGGGATGAATTCCTTTTAAGACATATTATGAATATAGTGGCACAGGCTGTAGCTGAGTCGAGGCATCCTGAAGGGAAGGAGGCGCTAGAGCTACAAAACAGGCTAGTTTCTGAGGCAATAAGGATACATGATACATTCCTATCTAAAACGCCTTGATTGCCCGCTGAGTCTATAGGTGAATCGACGAAACGACTAAATCTAACTACATCCACTACTAACCAATCATATGGCCTTTCAATATATGCCAGGCGCTACTGCTATAGGATTAACTTACCAGGAGGGTATTGTCCTTGCAGCAGAGAAGCGCATAAGTTATGGAAATTTTGTAGTAAACAAGAATACCAAGAAAATATTCTCTATAACGGATCAGGTTGCCAGTGCATGTGCTGGAATGGTCGCAGATATGCAAGTTCTGACAAGACAGGTAGGTGCACTAGCGAAAATTAGAAAATTAGAAACAAGGAGAGAGATGGCTACCAATTCTGTAGCAAAATTAATGTCAGTCATTATGTTCGAAAGACGATATTTTCCTTTACTCACCCAGGTAATTGTTGGAGGCGTACATGATGTGCCTGAAATCTATACACTAGATCCATTAGGTTCACTTCTTCCTGATAATTACGCAGCCGTCGGTACGGGTGCAGAATTAGCATTAGGATTAATTGATTCTGAGTACAAGAAAAGCATGTCAGAAGACGCATCAAAGAAACTTGCTATCAAGGCAATAAAGTCGTCAATACAAAGAGATTCAGCAAGCGGAGACGGTATCGATATCTTGACGATAACCAAAAAAGGGATTGCAGAAGAATCTCTCGATCTATGATTTGAAAATCAATTCAGAATTATTAATTTCAAAATAATCAAACCCGGATAGTTTTTTTCATTTCCCAGTATATATCGCCAATATGATGTATATTGTTCAAGATAACTCCCTTCTCCATATTTCTTGCACTGACATCATCAACTAATGACATACATACTGCAAGCTCCTTTTTGTGAGTCTGGTCTTTTACTAGCACAATTTCGGATTCTTTAAAGGGCGTAAAGTCAGTTATACCAGGCCTCATAATATTGGCTCCATTGCATACAAATTTCACTGCGTTCATATCAACTTGTACTGACGAAAAATAATTCAATAACTCGTGTTGACTTAGATGGGGAATGATAATGTCCGGTGCTAATTGTATAGCAATGAAATTATTTCCAACTAGCAGTCGTTTATTTTCATCTATTACGTAGGCCTGTAGATTCTTAACGGGTACATTAGAATTTGCTGGCCATGTCATACCAATACAATCATTGATATCATGTATTTCTCTCTTTGATAAAGAATGTACCTTCAATTATTTTGTTCTTGTTTTTCAGATATTTATCGATATCCATACACCATTTCCCGAAAATACTTTAAATAGCTAACTCTAATGTAAAAAGTTTGGAGTTTCAGATTTTTTTATGGTGAAAAGAATTTGATATTTTTTTCACTCTATCTACACCATTGATCTTTTCGATTATTCTAAGAGACTGCTCGGGAACAAACTGAGTCCATTTAATATTTTTCAACATTCTCCGTCTAATCTCAGTTCCAGAAAAATGTACGCGATTAATGAGTTTAGGTTCTAGTACCCTGATATTTCTTTGGATAAAAAGATAACCAGTAAATGCGTTATTTGTAAAAACAGCATCATATTGGGGAACTAACATGTCAACTGTGTGAGTCCATGTTGAGTGGATATTTGTATCCGGAATAGGAATTATCAGGGTTTTTTTGCAATCAATTGTAGGGTCAGCATTCAGTGAATCTTTAATCATAGATAATCTTTCTCCAGCGGTAAATGGGTTGTCTGGTTCGTAGCTTGCCTGAGAACTACCAATTACAATTATAAGTTCATTAACCTTCGTGAATGCAAATCGAATCGCTGCAATATGACCCAAATGAAATGGTTGAAACCGACCGATGAATAAAGCTCTTGACAAATTAGTATAGAATATAAGACGAATAATTTAAATTTTGAAGTCTAACTCAATATTTATATTATGTTTGAAGAACAAGAGATTTGTGGTTTTTTTACAAATACATAACTTGTCTGCGAATATTAATGGTAAAGAAATTCTTAATGATCTTTGTTTTGAATTAGAGAGGGGTCAAGTGCACGCTATAATGGGTCCCAACGGTTCTGGAAAAAGCACTCTTGCAAATGTAATCATGGGGCATCCAAAGTATACCGTTACATCCGGAAGTATTTTGGTTGATGGCGAAAACATACTTGACATGAGTACAGAAGAAAGAGCAAAGAGAGGTCTTTTCTTGGGATTCCAATATCCTACTGAAATTCCAGGAGTTGGCTATAGTCATTTTCTGAGGAACGCATACAATATACTGAACAAAAGTCTGAGTGGAAAGCAAAAAGATAGAGAAGTATTCTTGACTGTAAAGGAATTCCATGAGTATCTCAAAAAGAACCTAGATAGCGTGGGACTTCAGTCCACATTTTTAAGCAGATATCTGAACGAAGGTTTTTCTGGAGGGGAGAAAAAAAGATCCGAGGTTATGCAAATGCTGGTCCTCAAGCCATTAATCGCCATTCTCGATGAACCCGACTCTGGTTTAGATATTGACGCAATCCAAGCAGTCGCTGAAGCCATAAACATTTTGATATCAACTGGTGCAGGAGTACTAATCATCACGCATTATGCTAGAATTCTAAGATATTTGTCAAAACTCGATAAAGTACATGTCATGTCAAAAGGGCAGATCATCAAATCAGGAGGAAAAGAGCTCTCCGAAGAATTAGAAGTAAAGGGATATGGCTGGATAGGATTAGCTGACGATACTAGCACAACCCAATAGCACTGAATTATTGATTAGTCTCGTTCGTTGCCTGAGATTTTATTTTCTGAACGTACGATCTAGAAAATACTGGGGCCATTATTGTTGTGATCCAGCCAATTGTTACTGTAATAGAGAATAGAGTAGAATCAATAATACCTGATGTAAATCCAATAGCTGCTATGACCAGTTCCACCATTCCTCTACCATTCATGATAAAGGCAATTGCAAAACTTTCGTCCTTTGTAAATTTAATTAATCTAGAACCGATGTATCCTCCACCTACCTTGGACAGAACGGCAGCGATTCCTAGAATTATGAAAAGCGGAAGGTTGTTTACGATTGAATCCATGTTGATATTTATTCCAATTGTGGCAAAAAATATGGGAGCAAAAAAACCAAAGGTGATAGCCGAAATTATTCCGTAAACTCTCTCGAAATTTTCCTTTTTAATAATTTCCTTGTATACTATCAAGCCTGAAAAAAAGGTACCTATGATAAAATGTAACCCAAATACTACTTGTGCGATAACAGATACCAAAATGGTAGATATAAGTAATATTCCAAATCCTGCTTCTGGTGTATGTAATTTATCAAAGAAATATGCGCCACGACGTTGCAGCCAAAGGCTTGTCTTTCTAAATAAAATATCGACAAGAAATATACCGCCAATAAACAATGATATCTTTATTATTGAATTAATTAGCTGCTCTGCAATATTCACAGGTGTTCCGCCTGCTTCATTCAGCTGTAGAACAAGTGACAGAACAACAAGTGAAAAAATATCGTTTATTACAGCCGCAGTAATTACAGTGTTGCCCAGTTTGGTTTCCAATATTCCAAGTTGCATTAGGACAATTGTAGTCACTGGAACAGCAGTTATTGACAACAACAATGCAACAAACAATGATTGAATCATGGGAAGGCCGAAGAAATAGGCTACTGCAAATCCACTCGCAAAAGGTATTGAAAACGCTATTATAGATAAAACTGCTGCATGTAGTCCAGCCTTTCTTATTTCCCTTGGATCCATCTGTAATCCTGCCAATAACATAAGAAAGAATACTGCTAAGTCTGAAAGTACACCTAGACTCTCATTTGGAGCGATTAATTTCAAAAAATATGGGCCAATTATTATTCCAGCTGCTAGCTCCCCTACCAGAGGAGGCATTTTGAGCCTTTGGAAGAACTCACCTAGTAAGCGTGCAGCTACCAAGATTATAACTACACTGATGAACAGCTGCTCTGTGGCCATGATTTATCAAATTTATCCTAACTAGATTTATCCTTATCCTTTTGGAACTGCCACATTATTCATATTAGATGGTTTGCGATACTATTTCGGTTTTATTGTCATATTTGAATAGAGATGTCAGCTTAACATATCAATCAATTCTCTTCACCCAGTCGTAGCAAGATATTGTCATAAAGTAATCAATAGAAATTAAGTCAAATTTTTATCCATGTTTCTTTAAGATGGTAACTACATTTTTAGATAGTACAATCCAAATCATCATTCGGAATATGCCCCTTCTAATATTAATAAGAAATAATAATTACTACTTTTGGTATCTACACAAATATATCGATCGACAAGTATTTCTTGATCAGTATTGGTCGCCAGTAAGTACTTGCTAAAAAATATTGGCCATTTTATGGCTCGCGCCATAAAGCCTTTACTTTAGCTAAAAACACAAAACCTATCATGTATAATACTAGAACCAGCAATCCAAGCTCAATTGACCACTCCTGTGGAGTAGAAATTCCCATTGTACTTTGAATTATCAGGGATGCATGTGTCGTTGGTACAAAGTAAGAGGCGTATTGTAATTGAATGGGCAATCTTTCAATACTGTAAAAAACTGGTGGTATTATAGAAAGGATCACGTTAACAAACGAAATTATCTGTGACACGTTACGCATGTGTAGCATATGTGAGGATAGAAAAAATCCCATTGATGACATCGATCCCCATACGAGAAATATAGTTACTAGAAGTAGAGGAATGTAAATGGAAGAGGATAAGAAGAAAGTAGCTAATGTTATCAATACCAATAATGCAGGTAATCCGAAAAGTATCTGAGAAATTGCCAAGCCAATCATGTAAGTAATTGGAGACACAGGTGATGCAACAAAGACATCCTGAATCTTGTACTCGTTCTTGTAAAAAGAGATATCTTGGCCCAATGATAACCCATATCCAACTAACGCCATTACCAGACTGCCGGTAATAGAGAGTGGTAAATACCTGCCTTCACTAATAATAAACAAAATAAACAATAAAGAGAACGGACTTATGGCAGAGAAAATCAATGATAATGGATTCCTTTTTAACCAAAGAATACCCGTCAAGTAGGCAATGAGAAAGGTTTGCATTAATGCATTCTTGATTATTGTGATAATCATGCCAAGCAAATCATGTATTCCAGATATATAGGATTTTGTGCAGCTGAATATCAAATGCCAAAGGAAAGAGGAAGAGATCAGGCAGGAGTACGGCATTATCTACAAGAAGTAAAAAACAAATTCATTCTTTACCTAAGCATGCGCCGTCTTACCAAGACACATACCAATGCGGTAGAACAATACAAAAATCCGGCCAAAAGACGAGGAGGGAAACGTCAGAGTGCTGAAGAAGTCGCCCACAAGGCAGCATGGGCAGCTGTTAAAAATAAATACAGAAAAAAAGGCGATAAATGGGTAAGAAAAGAATGAAAAGTTTGATGACTTGATTATTAGTTTGTGTTCGTATGATAATAGAGCGAAGTTCCTAATCAAATTTATTAGCGTTTTTGATTAGGTATGATATTGAAATGTTCAGAATGTGGTAGTAGTCATGATGACTGCAAAGCAAGTGTATCCCCCATTGACCGTACTGGGTGTTTTTTGGATGAATGTTGTTG
>Ga0207643_10002262_pt1 | contig 10493 bp, 8 predicted proteins | sample KBSMisM62_FD_184313 | JGI IMG/M metagenome (GOLD analysis project Ga0207643, IMG submission 184313) | Miscanthus rhizosphere microbial communities from Kellogg Biological Station, Michigan, USA - KBS Miscanthus M6-2 (SPAdes) (version 2) | ecosystem: Host-associated > Plants > Roots > Rhizosphere... | reverse complement strand
CTTTTACAATTCTTCCGCCATCACCACTTCCATGAACTGACTTAAGATCAATACCTTTTTCTTTCGCTAATTTTTTTGCAAGAGGCGAAGCTTTCATTCTTCCGTTTGTCGAAGAAGTTGCTTCTTCTTCTTTTTCAGTCACAGGTTCAGAAGAAGCTTTCGAACTTTCAGCAACTTGCTGTTGACTGTCACCTGTTGACTGTTGACCGGCACCACCTTTTGCGGCAGCAACAACGGCATCAACATCTACTTTACCTTTTTCACCAATGATACATAGCAAATCATTTACCTGGATCTTTTCACCTTTTGCAGCGCCTTGATATAGCAATGTTCCATTTTTATAGCTCTCTAATTCCATTGTCGCCTTATCAGTTTCGATCTCCGCAAGGATATCTCCTTTCTTTACTTTATCACCAACATTCTTATGCCAAGCAGCAATTACACCTTCGGTCATCGTATCGCTTAATCTTGGCATCAATACAACTTCTTCCATTTTTGAAATATTAATTGGGGCAGAGACAGCAGTTGCTGATTCATTACTCATTGCAGGTTGTTTATTACTGGTTGTTGATTTCGCTGCCGTTTCTTTTTTCGGTTCAGCCTTTTTAGGATTCTCACTCTTTTCACTTGCCTGCCCGCCACTTTTTATTAATGAAGAAATGTCTTCGCCCGACGCACCAATGATCGCAAGCAGATCATTTACCTGGAGTTTCCCACCTTTTTCAGTACCAATATGCAGCAACGTTCCATCCTTATAGCTTTCCAGTTCCATCGTGGCTTTATCGGTTTCCACTTCGGCAAGCAGATCGCCTTTTTTCACTTTGTCGCCAACTTTTTTATGCCATGCGGCTATCACACCTTCGGTCATGGTATCGCTCAAGCGGGGCATTAAAATCACTTCGGCCATAACGTAATCAATTGAGCGCCGAAATTAAGGCAATTTCGTGAATGGTGAATGAGCAGGGTGAAGAAGGGGTTTATGTACCCGACAAAAGAATTTCAATTAAGCTTTCGTTGCGTCGCACTCTTGTACTGCAATAATTCTAATCAGCAGAATAAGGTGTTTCTGGAAGCTCACAGCTCGTGGATCAAAGCTTTCTAATAATCCAGTTCCAATCTTAATTTATCTTTCAACTCTTTTACCAACGGATACCTTTCCGTCATCTTCAAAAATTGTTCGCGGGATGTAAGAGGAGTGCCAACAGGGATCTTTTCTTCTTTGTTCTCTTCCATTACAATAAAAAATTGGAGAAGGTTATTATGCAATTTCTCACGCAAAAATTGTGAAGCTTTTTGCCCTCCCTGTTCTATAAAACGCAGTTGAATATTATTGGTGACTATTGCAATAAAACTGTTAGCATCCTGAATTTTTAATTCGGCCATGTCAAAATTAGTACCGGCAGGATTTTTTTCACTTTTCAATTGCTGCACATATTCATTCCATGCAGCCTGTAAACTTTCCAGCTCAAGAGGAGTGCTGATTGTTTCACTTCCGTTCCCATTTTTTCCATTTCCTTTAACTTGGTTTCTTATTTTATCAAGTGGAGAAAGCTTAGTTGTTTGAGGTTTGGTGTTCGATGTCTGAGATTCAGGCTCCTTTTTGTAGTTGGTTGAGTCTTCTTTTACAAATGAAGTTTCAATAACCAATTTTGCTTCTGATTGCTGACTCCTGGCTCCTGACTCCTGACTTTTGACTCCTGACTTTTGGCTTTCAACTTTCAACGGTTTGATCGCCGCTGTTCTGAATGCAAGACTTGATTCAACTATTTTTTTTTTACTTATGCCGCCAGTTTCTGAAGTGAGTTCAATAGCCTGTTGCAGGTAACAAAGTTTTATGATCACAAGCTCTACATGTAATCTTTTATTACGGGCAGCTTTATAATTTATTTCTGCTTCATTAATAATATTTAAAGCACTTATTAAAAAAGAAGGTGCAATATTTTTTGCAGTCGAAATGTATTTTTCTCTGAAACTTTCTACGGCTTCTAACAATACGGCAACTTTTTCATCTTTACACACAAGCAGGTTACGGATAAATTCTGCAAAGCCGTTTAATACAAGATCCCCTTCAAATCCTTTTTTATTAATATCATCATATAATAACATAGCGCCGGAAAGATCCTGTTTTAGCATGCAATCCATTAGCTTGAAATAATAGTCAGCATCGAGAATATTAAGATGCTCAAGTGTGTTTTGGTACGTCAATTTGCCATTAGTGAAACTCACAATTTTATCCATGATGCTAAGAGCATCCCGCATACAACCTTCACTTTTTTGTGCTATTACCTGTAAGGCTGCTTTCTCTGCTTTTATTTCTTCCTTCTCGCAGATCTCCTGCAGATGAACTACCGTATCATTATTGGTGATCCGTTTGAAATCAAATATCTGGCAGCGACTTAAAATTGTTGGGAGGATCTTATGTTTCTCGGTTGTTGCTAAAATAAAAATTGCATAGGGTGGTGGTTCCTCCAATGTTTTCAAAAAGGCATTGAATGCCGAAGAGCTTAACATGTGAACCTCGTCTATGATATACACTTTGTATTTACCCGCTTGTGGGGCAAAACGAACCTGGTCAACCAATGTCCTGATATCATCAACTGAATTATTACTGGCCGCATCCAGCTCATGAATGTTCATCGATGTTCCTTCATTAAATGAAATACATGATTGACACTTGTTGCATGCCTCCCCATCTTTTGTTTGATGTTCGCAGTTAATTGTTTTGGCGAGAATACGGGCACAGGTTGTTTTACCAACACCTCTCGGCCCGCAAAAAAGAAATGCATGCGCAAGCTGGTTGTGTTTGATCGCATTTTTTAGTGTAGTCGTAATATGCGATTGACCAACTACCGTATCAAAAGTTTGCGGTCTGTATTTTCTTGCTGAAACAACGAATTTATCCATAATAACGATGACTGAAATCCGGGATATGAAATCTGACTTCAGGGACTGCAATAATAAAGAAGTTTTGGATGCTGTGACATTTGTTTTTGCACACCCGGCTGCTGATTCCCGGAGTCATGTTTAGTGGAGAATGGGGTGTCGCTTAAATTCTTTTGTTTGATCAAATAAATAACGGTAGGTCGTAAGTATGCGATTGCGATATGTACCCAGAGCTTCAGATACATTTATCATTTTAGGATTGAATTCGCCTATCCATTGCATTTCATAATCGTCATAAATAGGATCTCCTAAAATATATTCTCCATTTTCTATTTTTAGTCTTTGTATAACCTTAGCACCTTCAATAATTATATAACTGTCTACACCTTTACCCTGGAACTCAGGCACAACCCCAAAAACTAACCCTGTAAATTTTCTATTTTTCTTTGTTGCTTTTACCCAAAGAAATTTCAGCTTATGCCAAAGACTAAAGCCGCCATTTAAATATTTAAACCATTGATTAAGATCCGGGAGATTGATCCAGATTGCAATAGGGTCATTTTTATAATAGGCAAACCAGCAAATCCGTTCATCTAACACTGGCTTCATGCTTTTAAACATTTTCAAAACCACTCTTTCTTCCAATTGCTTCATCCCTCCATGCCCGGCCCAGGCCTTATTGTATACTGTGGCAAAGTCCCTGGCAAATTTTTCCAGTTCGTTTTTTTTAATGTAGGCTGAATTATAGTTCGGATCTTTTGCACATTCATCATGGCGATCATAAAACTTCTGTTGAAGAAGTCTATCAGCTTTCATCGCGAAGCAGATCTGGTTGAAATAATTTTTGAAACCATAATTCTCAAATAGCTGCTGGTAATAAGAAGCATTAAAATTCATGCAATACATTGGTGAAAGCTCCGTTCCTTTTACAACCAGTCCCCACCAACGATCTCTTTCGCCAAAATTGATCGGGCCATCCATTGCTTGCATGCCTTTTTGCATCAGCCAATGTTTAGCTACATTAAAAAGCATATCGGCGGCGACCTGGTCATTTATGCAATCAAAAAAACCAATACCTCCAATGGGCACATCATCACCTTTATTTTTATATTTTTTATTTGTAAATGCGGCGATACGGCCAAGAAACTTTCCTTCCTCATCTTTTAATATCCATCTTGTCACTTCGCCTGAACGAAAGGTTTTATTTTTTTTCTTGTCAAAAACTTCATTGATGTCTTTGTCTAACGGACGGATATAGGCGGGGTTATTTTTGTTGAGCTCAACATTAACAAGTAGAAATTCTTTGGCAAGACTTGAATTGGTGACTTCAACCAGTTGCATTCGGCAAAAATAGGGAAGAATATTTCATGGAATTACAGGTTATTTATTAAACATTTTCTCTGCTAATCTTGCATCGTGTCCATAAATATCTTCTCTGAAATTCAAACGGCCATTGTCATCTACCCAGGCAGTATAATAGGTAATGACAACGGGAATGGGCTCCTTTACTTTTACATATTTCTCATCCCCACTGTTCATTGCTTCACTTATTTTTTCAGGCGTCCATTCGGGTTGGTTACGTAAAACATAGTTAGCAAATTTTTCAGGCTCTTTTAAACGAATGCAACCATGACTATATGCCCGTTTATCTTTTTCAAATAAGCTTTTTGCAGGAGTGTCGTGGAAATAAATATTAAAACTATTCGGAAACAAAAATTTCACTTTACCCAGTGCATTTCCTGCTCCCGGTTTTTGACGTACCACAGGAAGTCCATCATCATTTCCTGTGATCTCCATATTCTCTTTTGCGATATAATTTGGATTTTTTTCTATTGCAGGAAGAATTTCTTTGGCAACAATACTTGGAGGCACATTCCAGTAAGGACTAAATACAACCTGGTTCAGATCCCCATTAAACATCATTGTATTATGTCCTTCTTTTCCAACCACCACATCAATATCAAAGGCTTTTTGCTTGCCTTCGTATACATGCAGGACAAATTCAGGAATGTTTACAACGATAAGATTTCCTGAAGGATTATATGCTAACCAGCGCATACGATCCATGTTCATCAATAATTGTTCAATTCTTTTTGTAACCGGAACATTCATTTCTTTAATCAATGAGTCGCTGACAGACCCGGTTTCACTAAACCCATGACGGGCCTGGAAATTCTTTACTGCCGTTACTAATGTATCATTAAAAACCTGGCTGGTATCAATACCCGCAAGATCACCGGTTATCATCAATCTTTTTTTGATGTTGGCTATTTCAGGAGAGCTGGTCCCTTTTTTCAATTGCTTTTTAATAAAATTTACCTGTGGCCATCCCCCATTTTTTGCTATTACTAAATATTTTCCTAATTGATCTTTCAATCCATTGTAAGATTCGTTTACATCTTCAAAATATTTATCATCCTTGTGTTTTTTATTTATCAATGAATCAGCAAGAGCTATCGGGTCTTCTTTTTTCCGAGGGATGAATCGCTCCATCTCTTTACGCTTAACATAACCTTTTTCATAATTATTAAGCATATACATTATGAAATGTTGCGTCAGAGTAAGCTCGGTGTTTATATATTCTTTGTTAGAAGCATTTACGGAAAGTTCATCTTCAGCAATAAGCCTGTCCATTTTCTTCTGCAACTTTTTATCTTTTAATATGGAATCATCCTCATAAGTAGTCACATAATCATGGAGGTTCCAGAAACCACGAGCCTGTTCTGTTAAGCCGTCACGGCTAAACCATGCAAATTCGAAATTGCGGGCGTTATAAAAACTTTGCAAACGACGGGCAATAGAATCACCAATTTTATTTTGTGTGATAAAATTTTTTAAAACCGTGCTGTCTAAAAAAAGATCACTGTAGGAGTTTGAAGGAGTAATACTTTCATCTCTTTTACTTATGTTTTTTTCTTCTTTTGTGATTTTTTCTGTGTTGCTTTCTGTTGTATCTGTACAAGAAAAAAGAATAGCACTAAGCCCAAAGGCGAAAAGGATTTTTTTCATGCTTCTGAATACTGCAAAAGCAATGCCTTAGTAAAAAAATAAAATGCGATAATTAAACGGGGAAATTTTTACTCAGTTCAGCAATTGCTGATCTTGTTTATTAGTAATTGTTGTTCATATCCGGAAGAAGTTAATTCCAGTGCTTTTTCAAAAAATTTCTTTGCTTCGGGTTTGTTTTCAAGATCAAAATACATCTCGCCAATGGAGACGTAGTAAAGATGATGATCTTCTAATCCTTTTATTTGCTGCAATTCTTTCAACGCATTCTGCTTACTGATGGCATACGAAGATGCAATTGCTTTATTCATGGCAACAATAGGATTAGGCTGTAATTGATAAAGCATTTCATACAAATGGTAAATGCTTTTCCAATTCGTTTGTTCAAATGACCTTGCGGCAGCATGTTGCGATGCAATGGCCGCCTCTAAATGATAGGAAGAGACTTCAAAAGGTTCTGTCGATTCTTCCATTAATTCAAAGCCTTTGCTCATTAAGGATCGATTCCACTTGCTTCGGTCCTGGTGTTTCAATAATATAATGTTGTTCTTGTCATCAAGTCTTGAATCGAATCTTGACGCCTGGAAACACATAAGTGCCAATAAAGCTTTGGTTCGGGGCAAAGCAGTTAGCGAGTGTTGCGTTAATAAAAAACATAAACGCATTGCTTCCTCGCAAAGATCTTCGCGGATCAGTTTATCGGGATTTGATGATTTATATCCTTCATTAAATAAAAGATAAAGTGATTTTAAAACTGTATCGACTCTTGTCGACAGTTCATCGTTTTGCGGTACTTCCAATTCTATCTTTTCTGCCTTTATCTTTTCTTTCGCCCTGTAAATTCTTTTTGCAATTGTTTCTTCAGTTGTTAAAAATGCCTTTGAAATTTCATTTACACTTAAACCACAAAGTGTTTTTAATGTTAAAGCGATCTGCGATTCTTCCTGTATTGAAGGATGACAGCATGCAAACATCATTCTTAGCTGGCTATCCTGTATCTCATTTTCCAAAAACAAATTATTAACTGTTGAAGCAAGAGTATATTCTGATTGAAGTAAATAACTGTATTGAGGACTTACTTCCTTAAACTTTTTTTCCCTTCTTAAAAAATCAATGGCTTTATTTTTTGCTACACGATACAGCCATGCGGAAGGATTATCGGGGACTGACTTATAACCCCATGTGCTCATTGCCTGCAGCAATGTATCCTGGACAAGGTCTTGGGCGATCTCAATATTTTGTAAGCCTAATAATCTTGACAAAACAGCGATCATCTTTCCCGACTCATGCCGGAAAAGATGATCGACGAGTTGATTGATGTTTTTATTTTGGTCCATTCGTGTTATGCAGGCTGACCAACTTCAACTTTCATTACCTGTCTTACTTGCACTTTGCTTCCTTGTTCAAGATCAGGACAGCCCTTTGCAAGTTCTACCGCTTCGTCTATATCTTTTGCATTAATAACAAAGAAACCTCCAACTACTTCTTTGCCTTCTGTATAAGGACCATCAGTGACAGATTTTCCTTTTGCACCACTTACTAATTTTCCGCCGGGCAATAAAGGTTCGCCAGCCACATATTGATTGGCTGCTCTCAATTTGTCGATCCAAGCCATCCATTTTCCCATATGTTCCTGCATAAGTGCGGGACTAAGATTTCCAGGTTGAGTACCTTCAAAAATAAACATGAACTTTTCCATTGTAATAGTTTTTAAGTTTTAAAATCTTGTTTGGTATAATGACGAACCGTTTGTTTTGAATCGGACAGAAAAGGTAAATTTTTTTTGGGGTCATTTTTTCAAATAATGGTTGACGGCATTTATTTAGCTTTAATGAGTCAAAAATCAAATACCATGGATTGGAAAAACAAGGTAGCCGTAATAACCGGAGCTAGCACCGGGATCGGCAAAGCAACCCGTGAACTTTTACAAAGCCGGGGAACTATTGTTTATAATCTTGATATTCAGGATACAGATGACAAACATTTTATTAAATGCGACGTACGGATAAAAGAAGATATCAAAAATGCTTTGTCGAAAATTCATGAAAAGGAAATAAGGATCGACATGCTTTTTGCAAATGCTGGCATTCATCTTTTTGCAACTATGGAAGAAACAACTGATGAGGAGTTCGAGAATTTATTGTTGATCAATATCCGCGGTACTTTTTATACAGTCAAATATGTTTTGCCTTATATGAAAGCGCAAGGTAAAGGAAGCATCTTGCTGATGGGTTCAGATCAAAGTTCAGTTGGCAAAGCAAGCAGCTCAGTGTATGGAATGACAAAGGGAGCAATTGTTCAGTTGACAAAAAGTACCGCCATTGACTATGCAAAATTTGGGATTCGTGTAAATTGTATTGGCCCTGGTACTATTAATACTCCTTTATTACATAAAGCAGTTGATCATTTTTCAAAAAAAACGGGCACAGATAAAGCAGAAGTTTACAAAAGTCTTGACGGAGTCCAACCCTGGGGGCGAATTGGTTTACCGGAAGAAATTGCCGCGACTGCCGCCTTTCTTTTGTCTGACGAAAGCTCATTTACCACAGGAGCATTATTTCCTGTTGATGGAGGCTATATAGCTCAGTGAGTTAAAAAATATTTCCTGTCATCCGGCCGTTTTTCCACACTCAATATTTTCTCTTTTAGAGTTGTCCATTTATGCTTTCACACCCCTACCTTTGCGGCCTCAAAACATACCTCCTCTAAAATATTATTATGGGTAAAGTTGGTAAAATCAAACAGATCATCGGTGCGGTGGTCGACGTGCAGTTCGATGGCACACTTCCTGAAATTTATAACGCATTGGAACTGAAAAGACCAAATGGTGATAAGCTGGTACTTGAAGTAGAGCAACACCTTGGCGAAGACAGCGTTCGTTGTATTGCAATGGATGGTACAGAAGGTCTTGTTCGCGGACTTGAAGTTGTTGATACTGGTATTGCGATCGCAATGCCTGTTGGTGAAGATATTTATGGCCGTCTTTTTAATGTGACCGGCGATCCAATCGATGGTTTGCCTGCCGTTTCTAAAAAAGGTGGTCGTCCAATTCACAGTAAGCCGCCAGCATTTGAAAATCTTAGCACTTCTGCTGAAATTTTATTTACCGGTATTAAAGTTATTGACCTCATTGAGCCGTATGCAAAAGGTGGTAAGATCGGTTTGTTTGGTGGTGCTGGTGTTGGTAAAACGGTTTTGATCCAGGAGTTGATCAATAATATTGCAAAAGCATATGCTGGTTTATCAGTGTTTGCAGGTGTGGGTGAAAGAACCCGTGAAGGAAATGACCTGATGCGTGAAATGATCGAAGCAGGTATCATGAAATACGGCGACGATTTCAAACATAGCATGGAGAAAGGCGGATGGGATCTGAGCAAAGTGAATATGGAAGATCTGAAAGATTCAAAAGCCACTTTCGTATTCGGACAAATGAATGAACCTCCTGGTGCCCGTGCAAGAGTTGCGTTGAGTGGTTTGACTGTTGCAGAATATTTCCGTGATGGTGATGGACAAGGAAAAGGGAAAGACATTTTATTCTTCGTTGATAATATCTTCCGTTTTACACAAGCTGGTTCTGAAGTATCGGCGCTTCTTGGTCGTATGCCATCAGCGGTGGGTTACCAACCAACGTTGGCAACTGAAATGGGATTGATGCAGGAAAGAATTACTTCAACTAAGAATGGTTCAATCACATCTGTACAAGCGGTATACGTACCTGCGGATGACTTGACCGATCCGGCTCCGGCTACAACATTTGCTCACCTTGATGCAACAACGGTATTAAGCCGCAAGATCGCCGATCTTGGTATCTATCCTGCGGTTGACCCGTTGGATTCCACGTCAAGAATTCTTACTCCTAAGATCGTTGGTGATGTTCATTATAATTGTGCGAACCGTGTGAAATTAATTTTACAGCGCTATAAAGAATTGCAGGACATCATTGCCATTCTTGGAATGGATGAATTGAGTGATGATGATAAGATGACGGTGCAACGTGCAAGAAGAGTACAACGTTTCTTGTCACAGCCGTTCCATGTTGCAGAGGCATTTACAGGTTTGAAAGGTGTGTTGGTTCCGATCGAAGAAACGATCCGTGGATTCAATATGATCATGGATGGCGAAGTAGATGAATATCCTGAAGCGGCATTCAACCTCGTGGGTAGCATTGATGATGCAATTGAGAAAGGAAAGAAAATGATGGCGGCAGCACAGGGATAATAACGTTAAAGGTTAAAAGTCGAATATTAAACGTTCAACTTTCAACATTCAACTTTCAATAATGAACCTAGAAATACTTACTCCAGAAAAAAAACTATACAGCGGCGAAGTGTACGGCGTTCAAATGCCGGGCATCAGCGGAAGTTTTGAAGTGCTGGAAAAACATGCGCCGTTAATAAGTGCATTGAAGCCCGGTCGCTTGAAAATTTTAAAAGACAAACAAAATCATTTAGCAAACTTCGACATACAAGCTGGCTTTGTTGAAGTATTCAATAACAAAGTAACAGTATTGGTTGAAGGCGCTGTTGCTGTTGAATAAAATAATTTGTGGAAAACCCTTTCTGTGCGTATGCAGATCGTGTTCCGGGATTGTGAAAACAAGTTGA
>Ga0207643_10002260_pt1 | contig 10497 bp, 8 predicted proteins | sample KBSMisM62_FD_184313 | JGI IMG/M metagenome (GOLD analysis project Ga0207643, IMG submission 184313) | Miscanthus rhizosphere microbial communities from Kellogg Biological Station, Michigan, USA - KBS Miscanthus M6-2 (SPAdes) (version 2) | ecosystem: Host-associated > Plants > Roots > Rhizosphere... | reverse complement strand
CTACCAGCGCCTCGCCTAGGCCCCAGGACCCCCAGGTCCCAGTATCTCCAGGCCCTAGGTGCGGGGGCGGTCGGAGGGGGAGGGGAGCTGGGTGACGTTGTCGGGGGGCGGGTCGTCCTCGGGCAGGTCGAGGATGTCGTTGAAGATCTCCTCGCCCCGGCGGATGGTGTGGACCTCGGTGCCGTCCTCGCCCCGGCGCTTCTGGGCGCCGCGCAGCCAGGCGCTGGTCTGGCGGGCCATCGAGAAGGCCGGCGTATCGGCCGACGAGATCGATCACGTGAACGCGCACGCGACGTCGACGCCAGAGGGCGACAAGGCCGAGCTCCAGGCGATCAAGACGATCCTCGGCGATCGGGCCGCGTCGGTCCCAGTCACGGCCAACAAGTCGATGATCGGCCACACCCTCGGCGCTGCCGGTGCTATCGAAGCGATCTCGACGATCATGACGATGCGCGACTCGTGCATCCCCCCGACGATCAACCTGGACCGGCCGGACCCGGAAGCCGACGGCATTCCGCTCGTCACCGGTTCCGCGCTCGGGCAGCAAGTGCGGCTTGCGCTGTCGAATTCCTTCGGCTTCGGTGGCCAGAACACCGCGCTGCTCTTCCGGCGGTGGGACGGATGACGGACGACCTCCAGGCGGGCGCGCCGGTCCCCGGCGACGATCCGGCTCCCGATGCCGCAGAGGCCGCCGTTGACGCTGCTGCCACATCGCCGACGTCGGTCGACACGGTCGTACCGCCGACGGACGGCGGCGACCTCGAGTTGCTGCGCCTGATCGACCGTCTTGCGGCGCTACTCGATCGGTCCGACCTGACCGAGCTCGAGGTCGAAGCTGGGGCCACTGGTCTCGTCCTGCGCAAGCCGTCGGCCCTCGCGCCGATCTCCGTCACGAACCTCGCGTCGACGTCACCTGCCGCAACGACCATGACGGTCCCCTCGAGCGGAGAGCCGTCCGCTGCCGGCCGAGAGCCAGCCGTGGCCTCGAAGCCCTCGATCAAGGCGCCACTCACCGGGATCTTCTATGCGTCCCCGGCACCCGGCTCGGCGCCGTATGTCGCGGTCGGTGGCGAGGTCGCCGTCGGCCAGGTGATCGGCCTGATCGAGGCTATGAAGCTGTTCAACGAGATCAAGTCGGATCTCGCCGGGCGCGTCGTGCGGGTGGTCGCGGAGAGCGGCACGCTCGTCAAGGCGAAGCAACCCCTCATCGAGGTCGAGCCGCTATGACCGACGGGACGCAGCCGATCCGCGCCCACGTCACCGGCTGGGGCCGCTACGCCCCGGCGGGCGTGCTGACGAACGCCGATCTCGAGCGCATGGTCGACACGTCCGACGAATGGATCGTGAGCCGGACCGGTATCCGGGAACGACGCGTCGCCGCGGCGAACGAAACGACCGCGTCGATGGCGGCGGTCGCGTCGATGCGGGCCATCCGGACGGCGGGCATCGACCCGGACGACATCGACCTCATCCTCCTCGCGACGCTCACGCCCGACTACTGGATGCCTTCGACCGCAGCGCTGGTCAAGGAGGCGATCGGCAACAAGCGGGCAGCGGCGATGGACGTCGCAGCCGCCTGTTCCGGGTTCGTCTATGCGTTCGCCACCGCACAGGCGTACATCACGAGTGGCATCGCGAAGCACGTGCTCGTGATCGGCGCGGAGCTGCTGACGCGCTTCCTCGACTACACCGACCGGAGCACCTGCATCCTGTTCGGCGATGGCGCGGGTGCCGTCGTCCTGTCGGCCAGCTCCGAGCCGGGTGGCGCGCTCGGTATCGAGCTGACGACCGCGCCCGAAGGCGCCTACATGATCTGGCTGCCCGCGGGCGGGGCGAAGAGTCCGCCGTCGGCAGAGACCATCGCCCGGGGCGAGCACTACATCCGGATGGAGGGTCGCGAGACCTATCGCTTCGCGACCAAGACGATGGCGACGACCGCGCTCGAGTCGGTCCGCAAGTCGGGCCTCGACCCGTCCGACATCGACCTGTTCATCCCGCATCAGGCCAACGTGCGCATCGTCGAAGCCGTCGCGAAGGGTCTCGACCTGCCGATGTCGAAGATGTACGTGAACCTCGATCGGTACGGGAACACGTCGGCCGCGTCGGTGCCGATCGCGCTTGCGGAGGCGGTCAACGAGGGCCGCGTGCAGGTCGGCGACAACATCGTGATGGTCGCGTTCGGTGCCGGGTTCACCTCTGGTGCCGTCACCGTCGAATGGACGGCCGACCCGGCCCGCGGCCGCGCCGGCGAGGCGGCCGTCGACGCCGACGATGTCCAGGTCCGCCTCCCCGTCGACTGGGACTCGGTCGACCCGATCCCACAGGCTCTCGTCGAGCTGCTGGCCCGGCCGGGATCCGTCGACGTGCCCCTCGACGATGTCGTCCCCGGTGAACCCGAGCGCGCCCATTCGGAGGTCCGCGGATGATCGATCTGACCGGGAAGGCGGCGCTCGTCACCGGCGGCTCGCGAGGGATCGGCAAGGCCATCGGCCTGCGCCTCGCCCGCCAGGGTGCGGACGTCGCATTCAGCTTCCGCGGCAATGCCGACGCGGCGAAAGCCACAGCCGACGAGATCGAGTCGATCGGGACGAAGGCGCTATCGATCCAGGCCGATGTCAAGGACCCGGCGTCGGCCGACACGGTCGTCAAGACGGCACTCGAGGCGTTCGGCAAGGTCGATATCCTCGTCAACAACGCCGGCGTGACCCGCGACGACCTGATCATGCGGATGTCCGAAGAGGCCTGGCGCGAGGTGCTCGAGACGAACCTGTTCGGCGCGTTCTGGATGACCAAGGCCGTCACCCGGCCGATGCTCAAGGCGCGCGCAGGCCGGATCGTGAACATCACGTCGGTCTCCGGCCAGGCCGGCCAGATGGGACAGGCCAACTATTCGTCGGCGAAGGCAGGCCTCATCGGGCTCACCAAGGCGACCGCCCGCGAGCTCGCATCGCGTGGCATCACCGTCAACGCCGTTGCGCCGGGCTTCGTGCTGACAGAGCTCACGAAGGACCTCCCCGAGGCGCTCCAGAGCGAGCTCATCGCACGAACGCCGCTCGGCCGCTTCGGCACCGTCGAGGAGATCGCCGACACCGTCGCCTTCCTCGCGTCCGACGAGGCGCAGTACATCACCGGACAGGTCCTGGCCGTCGACGGCGGCCTCGTGATGATGTGATCCCGCCGGTCGTGGCAGCGATACCTAGACACCTAAGGACAACCACCTAGGACCACCTCCGGCCCTCGCCGGTACCGCTGGCGAGGGGTGCGTCGGGACCCCCGGATGGGACCATCGCTGCGATGACCGCGCGTGTGCGACCCCGCGATGCCGATGGCGCGCGCCCTGGGCCGGGTGCTCACCCCCAGGGGCGCGTCGTCGACGCGCATTCCGTGGCGTTCGCGGGACCGGGTGCTGCGACGGTCGCTTTCGGGACGGACGGTCGCGAAAGCGAGCTCGCCGAGCGGCTGGACAGCGTCCTCGGCATCGCCGAGAAGCTCGCCGCGTCGCACGACCGCCCGGAGCTGTTCCGGACGATCGTGGACGAGACGAAACGTGCGTTGCGCGTCGACTTCGTGACGATCCGCCTCGTCCGCGACGACCTCCTGCCCCTCGCGGCGTGGGCCGGGATCGATGACGAGACCGCCGCGGAGCTCCCGGTCCTGGGGGCCGGTGACGGCTGGGTCGCGGAAGTGCTTCGCACCGGTCGCCCGAGGGCATGGACCGACGCTCGGACCGACCCGCACGCCGGTGTCGAGCGCTACGCCGGGACCGTCGACTTCGCGGGTGACCTCGTGGCGCCGCTGACGCGCCACGACCGGGTGATCGGGGCGCTGTCCGCATGCACCCGCGAGCCACGCGATTGGACCGACGGTGATATCGCCTTCCTCACGACCATCGCCACCCACGCCGCCATCGCCCTGACGAATGCCGAGCTGTTCGAGGGGACCGCGGCCAAGGCCGCGCAGCTCGAGGTCCTTCAGGCTGCCTCTGGGCGGCTCAGTCGGGCCACGACGGTCGAGGCCGTAGGACGCGCGATCGTCGAGGAGACGCGGCGGATCATCGATTATCACAACGCACGCGTGTACCTGCTCGAGGCACCGGATTGGGTCGTCCCGATCGCGTTCGAGGGTCGGGTCGGTGCCTACAACGAGGTCGACCTCGACCTGCTCCGCTGCCGGCTCGGTGAGGGCTTCACCGGCTGGGTGGCCCTCCACGGCGAGCCGCTCCTCATCAACGATGCGAACGCGGACCCGCGGGGCGCCACGATCGCCGGCACCGACGATATCGACGAATCGATGCTCGTCGTCCCGATGCGCTACGACGAGGTGACCGTCGGCGTCATCACGCTCTCCAAGCTCGGTCTCGGTGGGTTCGATGGCGACGACCTGCGCCTCCTGACGATCCTCGCCGACCACGCCGCCACGTCGCTCGAGACGGCCCGTCTCCTGACCCGAAGCCAGGATCTCGCGCGCGAGCTCCGCCGGCTGCTCGACATGAGCGGCGAGCTGTCCGAGAGCCTCGACCCGCGCCAGGTCGCCAACCTCATGGCCGGCCATCTGGCGCGAGCCATGGGCGTCGACGAGTGCGCCATCAGCTACTGGGACCGCCCGACCGGTCGGCTCGAATCGCTCGGCTACCACCCCGTCCTCCGCTTGGAGGAGATGGAGCCGTTCTTCGAGGTCGCTGGCTACCCGGAGACCGTCCGCGTCCTGGAGCGCGGTGTGACCGTGATCATCGATGCCGAAGACCCGACCGCCGACCCCGCCGAGGTCCGGCTCCTGCGGCGGGACGGGATCCGCATGCTTGTGATGCTGCCGCTCGTCGCCAAGGGTCAGGCCATCGGGCTGGTCGAGCTCTTCTCGAAGGCCTACGTGCGCTGGGACGGCCAACAGCTCGAGGTCGCTCGGACCATGGCGAACGAGGCCGCGATGGCGCTCGAGAACGCTCGGCTCTACGAGGACGCGCGCAAGCGCGCGGATCGCGACCCGCTCACGGGTTTCTTCAATCACCGCTACCTGCACGAGCGGATGGGCGAGGAGGTCGTTCGCGCTCAGCGCAACAAGCAGCCGCTGAGCGTGATGATGCTCGACCTGGACGACTTCAAGCTCGTGAACGACACGTTCGGGCACCTGTTCGGAGACCGGGTGCTGACGTGGGCAGCGGAGCTGATCCGCGCCACGCTGCGAGCCTCGGACGTCCCGGCTCGGTACGGCGGCGACGAGTTCGCCGTGATCCTGCCCGAGACCGACGGTGGCGACGCCGCCAGCGCGGCACAGCGCATCCTCGACGCGTTCCGCGAGCAACCGTTCGTGGGTGAGCAGCGCGGGCCCGTGCCGATCGCAGCCTCGATCGGGACCGCCACGTTCCCGGTCGACGGACGGACGGCGACCGAGCTCATCGCGACAGCGGACCGGGCCCTCTACCAGGCCAAGCGCGATGGGCGCGTGGGCCGCCTCGTGCCCGACCAGGACGGAAGTACTACCCGCTCCTAGCCATCGGTACCAGGCGTTCCGGGTGGACGGCGGCGCCTTTGGGCCGCATCCTGTATTCCCGACGTGAGCCGATCCACACCGCGCACCGCGCGCTCCATGGATCCGTCGGATCGCCGGATCCGCCGGTCCTGGTGGATCTTCTTCGGAGCATTCCTGCTCCTGAGCGCGATCGTCCTCCTCGACGCCCTCTCGCCCGACGCGTCGTTCGCCGATCGCGCCCTGCTGGTCGTGGTCGTGATCGCGGGTGCTGCCGCCATCGTCAACGGGCTGCTCGTCGGGGATCTCGAGACCCGTCGTCGCGGGGAAGCGGAGTCCTTCGCCCGGATCCTGAGCGGGCTGTCCCGCTCCGTGTCACCCGACGCCATCGTCGATGCGATCGCGGAGGAGCTGGGCCGCGCGACCGGCGTCGACCATGTCGTCGTCGTCCGTCGCGATGAGGCCGGGCGATCGCTGGCGGCCCACCTGGTCAGCCTCCGGCCCGGCATCCCGACCCATTCCACACCGCTGTCGTCGAGCGACCTCGACGATGACATCGGCGGTCGCCGGGCACGACCGGCGGAGATCGCCGACCGGATCGCCCGAGGCGTCCGCGATGCCTACGGCCTCGGCCAGGTCATGGCGGCACCGCTGGCGGTGGGGGACACGGTGGTCGGCGCGATCGTGGTCTCGCGCCGGGTCGGCACGACCTGGCAGGAGTCGACACGACGGATCCTCAACGGCGCGACCGTCGAGGCATCGGCGGCCTTGGCGCGGGCAGTGTCGCACCGCGATGCCGAGGCACGTGCGTCGACCGATCCATTGACCGGGATCCCGAACCGACGCTACTTCGATGAATTCGTCGGGCTGCTCGCCCAGCGCCGCCGGGCGGGCGATGCGGTCGGGATCCTGATGGTCGATATCGACCGTTTCAAGGCGCTCAACGACAAGCACGGCCACCCGACCGGCGACGCGGTGCTGCGCGGGGTGGCGGCGGCGATCGTGTCAGCCGTGCGCGAAGACGACGTGCCGGCGCGCTTCGGCGGCGAGGAGTTCGTCGTCCTGCTGCGGAACCCGGCTCCCGGGGTCGCGGTCGAGGTCGGCGAACGCATCAGGTCGGCGGTCCGTGCCCTGGATCTGAGCGAGCTCGGCGTGCCGCCCGTCAGCGTGTCGGTCGGCGTGGCCGTCGCCAGCGGTCCTGAAGACACCGTGGAGGACCTCCTCGCCACAGCCGACCAGAACCTGTATAGCGCCAAGCGCGCCGGCCGCGATCGCGTGGTCGCCGCATAAGGAAGAACCGCCGTCCCGGCTACCATCGCCGGCATGCCCCGACGCGTTGCCAGGACCGATCCGCCGTCGGATGCTGCCGACCTCGAGACCGAGGATCCGGCCACCCGGAGCGATGACCTCGACCTCGCGCCGGCCGATGCCGACCTGCGCGAGGAGGAGGATCCCAGGCGAGGCGACCTCACGAACGGGGATCTCGCTCGGATCTTCCACGACATCGGCGACATGCTCGAGGTCAAGGGCGAGCTCCGGTTCAAGACCGTCGCGTACCACCGCGCGGCGGACGCCATCGGACGCAGCCCGGTCGATCTCGTCGCCGCCTATCGCTCGGGTGACCCGCCCAAGATCCCCGGTGTCGGCGCCGCGATCAGCGACAAGATCACGGAGCTCGTCACGACCGGCCGGATGGCCTACTACGACAAGCTCATCGCCGAGGTCCCGCCGACGCTCGTCGAGCTGCTGCGCATCCCGGGCCTCGGACCACGCACGGTCCGCCAGATCTGGGTCGAGCTGGGGATCGTCTCCATCGACGACCTGCGCATCGCGGCGGAGGGGGGCCGCATCCGCACGCTCAAGGGCCTGAGCGACCGGACCGAGGCCTTGATCCTCGACGGCATCCGCCGCCTCGAGACGACGCCGCAGCGGATGCTGCTCAACAAGGCCGAAGCCACCATCCTCGGCTTCATCGAGGCGCTGACGGACACGCCCGGCGTCAGCACGATCGAACCGGCCGGCTCGTTCCGCCGGAAGCGGGAGACCATCGGCGACCTCGACCTCCTCGCCGAGACCGACGACGGCCCCGGCCTGATCGAGCGCTTCACCGGTCTCGGGATCGTCGATCAGGTCCTGAACAAGGGTGGCTACAAGGCCGCGGTGCGCGTCATGCGCGGACCACAGGTCGATCTCATGGTGATGCCGCCCGGCGCCGCGGGAACGTACCGCGTCCATTTCACGGGCTCGAAGGAGCACAACGTCCGCCTCCGGGAACGAGCCCGGGACATGGGCTGGAGCTTGTCCGAGAAGGGCTTCCTCCGGATCGGCGAGGACGGCGAGCCGCTCACGGGCGATGACGCCGAGCTCCGGACCTTCCCGACCGAGGAGGAGACCTACGCCTTCCTCGGGCTGCCTTTCATCGAACCTGAGCTGCGCGAGGACGAGGGTGAGATCGAGGCCGCGCTCGCCGGCCGCGTACCGACCCTCGTCCGGCTCGAGGACCTCACCGGCGACCTGCACAGTCACTCCGAGTGGTCCGACGGCACCCACCCGATCGAGGTCATGGCCGAGGCGGCTCGCCGGCGTGGGCACGCCTTCCAGGTCCTGACGGACCACAGCCAATCGCTGGCGATCGCGCGCGGTCTCACCCCGGATCGAGTCGAGCAGCAGCGCGTGATCATCGCCGAGCTCAACGCCCGGTACGCGCGGGAGGAGGCCGAGGGCACGGCGCCGCCGGAGACGCCGCCCGAGGGGTTCCGCCTGCTCCACGGCTGTGAGCTCGAGATCCGCGCGGACGGCGAGCTCGACTACCCGGACGAGCTCCTTGCGCGGTTCGATCTGGTCGTCGCGTCGGTCCATGTCTCGCGGCGCCAGTCCAAGGCCGAGCTGACGCGACGGACGCTCAACGGCATCCGCAGCCCACACGTCGACGTGATCGCCCATCCTTCCGGCCGGATGATCGGGACGCGGGACGATCTCGACCTCGATTGGGACACCGTCTACGGCGAGGCCGCGCGCACCGGGACGATCCTCGAGATGAACGGGTCGCCCCACCGTCTCGATCTTGCCGTCGAGCGGGCGCGCCGCGCCGTCGGCATGGGCGTCACCCTGTCGATCGACTCCGACGCACACAAGGTCGCCGAGTACGACCACCTGCGCTGGGGGGTCACCCAGGCTCGGCGTGCGTGGGTACAGCCGGCGGACGTGATCAACACCCGCTCGCGCGCCGACCTGCTCACGTGGGTCGCCGGCAAGCCTGACCGCGTATGACGACGTCAGCGGCGGGACCCGCCTCGCGTACCATCCCGGCGATGCAGGACGATCGTGCCGGCCGTCGCGACCTCGCGCTTGCCGCGGTCACGATCGTCGGGCTGTCGCGCCTCATCGAGCCGCCGGGTGTCTGGTTCGTCGCGGCGTTCCTGCTCGGCGCCGTCATCCTCGGCAGCCTCCAGGTCCTGCACGACGAGACCGTCGATGCCGCCGACCACGCGCTCGGCATCCCGATCGAGTCGTTGATCCTGCCCGCCGTCGCAGCCGTGGCCTGTCTCGGCGCGATCCGGCTCGTCCCGTTCGGACTCGCGCTCGTCCCGGCCCTGATGATCACCGGCTTCCTCATCGAGCGGTGCCTGGCGCTCGAGGCGCGGATCCTGTCGTCGCCCGGCGGGCTGGACGCCGATTTTCGGACCACCGTGCTCGTCACGACGCTGATCGTCGCGTTCCTCGCATTCGTCGGGGTGGCCGCGACGGTCCCAGGCGGTCTCGCCCAGCCGGGCACGAGCGGCATCGCCGGTCAGCCACTGCCGCGTCGCGACCTCCTTGTCCTGGCCACCGGTGACGCCATCGTCGCGTTCCTGCTGGGCTACCGCGCGGCTGCCCTGCGGGTGACGACGCTGCGCGACGCCTTATGGTCCGCGGCCACGTACGGCATCGCGATCGCGATCGCCGCGGCCGCGCTCCGGTTCGTCCAGATCCCGCGGCTGATGGGTCCGGCGCTGCTGACCCTGACGTTCTATCTGTGGGACGCGTTCCACGCCGCCGGTCCGTCACGACGACGGGACGTTCGCTGGATCTGGCAGACGGCACTGCTCGCGGTGCTCGGCGTCGCGGTCATCGCCCTGAACCTGTTGATCCGCGACTGACCTGCAGGGCGTCCACCGTGAACGATCCGGGGTCCCCGTTTGACGCCACCTCTCACCGATGCTAGAAACGCCGAGCCCCGAAGGACCTGAAAGGACGACGAGCCCGTGACGTTTCCCGATGTCGAGACCAACCAGCAGAGTCCGGTCAACCTGACCCGGACCAAGCGCCAGCTGGCCGAGCAGGCGATCGCCCAGGCCTCAGCGGCGCAGTGGGAGGACGCGGCCGACACCAACCGCAAGCTGCTGGAGCTCGGCCCGGATCCCGAGTCGGAGAACCGCCTCGCCAAGGCCCTTTGGGAGCTGGGCTCGCTCGGTGAGGCACGCGAGCACTATCAGACCGCGCTCGCCCTCGACCCGACGAACCGCATCGCGGAGCGCAACATCGACCGACTCAAGGTGCTGCTCAACGCTGCCGGCGAGAAGACCGTGCCGGCGCAGGAAGGCAGCAAGGCGCCGGTCAGCATCTTCGTCGAGGAGACCGGCAAGACCGGTTTCGCGTTCCTGACGGACCTGGCCTCTCCCAAGGAGCTCGCCCAGGTCAACCCAGGTGACGCGGTCGAGCTCGTCCCGGAGCGCAGCCGTCTGATCGCGTTCTCGAATGGCGTCCGGATCGGTGTCGTGGAGCCGCGCGTCGCGGCGCGGCTGCTCAAGCTCATCGCGGATGGGAACAAGTACGCGGCGGGTGTCACGAGCCTCGGTGACAAGGACGTGCGCCTGATCATCCGCGAGACGTTCCAGGACCCGAGCAACTACGGCAAGGTCAGCTTCCCGACCGCCGCCAAGTCGACCGACCTGCGGCCGTACACGAAGGGCACGCTCGTCCGCGAGGAGATGGAGCTCGAGGAGGACCTCGAGGACGACGAGGAAGACGAGGAGATCGAGGACCTCGATCGGG
>Ga0207643_10002253_pt1 | contig 10512 bp, 8 predicted proteins | sample KBSMisM62_FD_184313 | JGI IMG/M metagenome (GOLD analysis project Ga0207643, IMG submission 184313) | Miscanthus rhizosphere microbial communities from Kellogg Biological Station, Michigan, USA - KBS Miscanthus M6-2 (SPAdes) (version 2) | ecosystem: Host-associated > Plants > Roots > Rhizosphere... | reverse complement strand
GGCGAGTTGATTGTGGTGATCAAGACTGGCCACTGTGTGAAAGTCTTTCTCTGCGCTCTCTGCGTATCTCTGCGTCCTCTGCGTTAAATACTTCCCACGGCAAACTATAACGCAGAGGACGCAGAGATACGCAGAGATCGCAGAGAAGACCCGAAGCGTGATGCAAGACACTTTTCGGGCAAAGCCAGTTCAAGCTTTAGCTTGCTGGTTTGATCCTGGTTTTCCTAAGAGGCAAGCTAAAGCTTGAACTCTGAACTTTAGCGCGGCAAGCAAATTGCACGTGGCTGCGGCGCATGGCTTATGAAGTAATTAGAATCACTTGTCACAATGAATCCGCAATAACGCGGCTTGTCCTTGAAGGAAAGCTCGCGGGCGCGTGCGTCGATGAATTGGACAAGTGCTGGCACGACGCACCCGCCAGGTGGTCCACGCTTCTGATTGATCTGACGAGTGTTAGCTTCATCGACGACCGTGGCAAGCAATTGCTGAAAAAGATGCATGACCACGGAGCCACGCTCATCTCCACCAGCCTCATGAGCCGCTGCCTCATCGAAGAAATAAATCAAGCCTAGCCGCAAAAAGGCACAAAGGCACAAAATAAAATCTTCTACCTAATTGATTATTCTTACTTCATTTGTGCCTTTTGTGCCTTTTTGCGGCGACAACTTTTATGACGAAATATCGTCACGTGACCAACTGTTGTCACATCACTCACGCTCAATCACTCAAATCTCCAAACACACGCAATGGCAAAGTTGTTGCTTATGACCAAAGCAACATTTTGACATGCACAGGCAGGCGCGGCCTGTGCGCGAAGGCAGGTGGACTCGCGCCGAGATAGTGGGCAACGGCAGCGAGTCCACCTGCTGCGGGGGAATCCGGAGAACAAGATGACGAAGATTCTGAAAAATCGAAAAGTAAGTATTTCTCTGCTCGTAATCGCCGTGGCCGCGGTAGCGGTGCTGCTTGGTTTTGCACGTTCGAGTAAACCGGCGCAGGCGGCGCCGCCGGTGCTTGCAGTCGGCGTGGTCCAGGTCGAACAGAAAAACGTTCCGATTTACAGCGAATGGATCGGCACGACCGAAGGCATGGTCAACGCAGAGTTGAAAGCACAGGTGACAGGTTACCTGCTGCGACAGGATTACAAAGAAGGCTCGTTCGTTAAGAAGGGCCAACTGTTGTTTGAGATCGATCCCCGGCCTTTCCAGGCCGCACTCGATCAAGCTAACGGCCAAGTGGCGCAGTACCAGGGACAAGTCGAGCAAGCCAGCTCGCAAATCACGCAGGCCGAGGCGCAGTTGGCCCAGGCTAACAGTCAACTATTACAAGCGCAGGCACGTCTCGAGCAGGCTCGTGCGAACCAGGTCAAAGCTGAACTCGACGTGAAGAAGTACCAACCGCTGGCTGAACAAAAAGCCGTTACGCAACAGGAACTCGACAACGCTTTGCAGGCAAACACGGCCGCGAAAGCGCAGGTCGACGCTGAGAAAGCCGGTGTGGAAGCAGCGCGTGCGCAGATGGCCCACGCCAGCGCCGAGATCAAGACCGCTCACGCGGGTGTCGCGACCGCGAAAGGACAACTCGAAAACGCTCAAGCCACGGCGAAGACCGCGGCCTTAAATCTGAGCTTTACGAGAATCGTCTCGCCAATCGACGGCATCGCCGGCATGGCGCAGGCGCAGGTTGGCGACCTCGTGAGTACTACGAGCAATCCGTTGACGACAGTCTCGACGCTCGATCCGATCAAGGTTTACTTCACGCTCAGCGAACAGGACTACCTGCGCTACACAAAACCGTTTCTCGGCAGCGCGGAACAGAGTGGCAGTCTCGATCATCTCGAGCTGGAGCTGATCCTTTCGGATGGCACGACGTATCCGGAGAAAGGCACGTTTTACTTCGCCGATCGACAGGTGGATCCGAAGACGGGCGCGATTCGGATGGCGGGAGTTTTCCCGAATCCGAACAATGGTCTGCGCCCGGGACAGTTTGGAAGAGTGAGGGCGGTCACGAGCACGCAGGAGGATGCGTTGCTGGTGCCGCAGCGCGCAGTGTCGGAGTTGCAGGGCACTTATCAGGTGGCGGTTGTCGGTTCAGATAACAAGGTGAGCTTTCGCGTAGTGAAAGTGGGCGAGAAGAGCGGCTCGATGTGGGTGATAAACGAAGGACTCAAGCCCGGCGAAACGATCGTCGCTGAAGGAACGATCAAAGTCAGGCCGGGCATGGTGGTTAAGCCGACTGCTTACGTTGCGACGAACAATTAATCATTATGATTTCAAGATTCTTCATTAATAGACCGATCGTCGCGATCGTGATCGCCATCGTGACAGTCATTGGTGGTCTCATCGCGATGTCGGGTTTACCGCTGGCACTGTTTCCCGAGATTTTGCCGCCGCAGATCATCGTCTCGACCACGTACACCGGCGCCGACGCGGTCACGATCGAGCAGTCAGTCTCAACACCGATCGAGCAGCAGATGAACGGCGTTGACAACATGCTCTACATGCAGTCGGTCAACGCCAACGACGGCAGCCAGCAGTTGACGGTCACGTTCGGCGTCGATACTGACGTCAACATCGATCAGGTTAACGTGCAGAATCGTTTGGCCCAGGCGCAGCCAAATCTGCCGACAGACGTAAACCAGTTTGGCTTGACGACGCGGAAGTCGACCGGCCTGCCGATGCTCGTCTTCTGTCTTTACTCGCCAAACAAAACTTACGACTCATTGTTTCTTGCCAACTACGCAAACATCAACGTGAATGATGTGCTCTATCGCGTGCCCGGTGTCGGCGAAGTCAGGGTGTTTGGCTCCAGCGATTATGCGATGCGCATCTGGGTGAAGCCCGATGTGCTTGCGAAGCTCGGTTTGGGAGTTCCGGATCTCGTCAACGCCGTTCACCAACAGAGTAACGTCAATCCTTCGGGCCGCGTGGGCGCCGCGCCCGCCCCTGAAGGCATGGAGAAGACGTACACCGTGCGCGCGAAGGGACGACTCGAAACGCCGGAAGAGTTTGGCCAGATCATCGTGCGCGCAAATAATGATGGTTCGGTGGTTCGTTTGAGCGACGTCGCGCGCATAGAGCTAGGCGCGCTCAACTATCAACAGAGCTCGCGCATGAACGGTCAACCGGGCGCGATCGTCGCTGTGTTCCAGTCACCAGGCTCCAATGCGCTTGCAACCGCCGAAGGCCTGAAAAAGACCATGGCGGAGTTGAAAGAGCGCTTTCCAAACGATCTCGATTACGCAGTCGTGTTCGATACGACACTGCCCGTGAGCGAAGGCATCAAGGAAACACTGACGACATTGCTCGAAGCGATGGTGCTCGTGATCATCGTCGTATTTCTCTTCCTGCAAAACTGGCGCGCGACATTGATACCCGTGATCGCGGTTCCCGTGTCGCTCATCGGCACGTTTGCGATATTTCCGCTGCTTGGTTTCTCGATCAACACGTTGTCGTTATTTGCATTCGTGCTCGCGATCGGGTTGGTGGTTGACGACGCGATCATCGTCGTCGAAGCAGTCGAGCATCACATCGAGCAAGGAAAGTCTCCACGCGAGGCGACGATCCAGGCGATGAAGGAAGTCGGCGGACCCGTAATCGCGATCGCGCTGATCCTGTCGGCTGTTTTTCTGCCCGTCGCGTTTATGGGCGGCATCCAGGGGCGGCTCAACAATCAGTTTGCGATGACCATCGCGATCTCGATGCTCATCTCTGCATTCAATGCGTTGACGCTTTCGCCCGCGCTCGCGGCGTTGTTGTTGAAGCCGCGACAGAAATCACGCGGCATACTCGGTCGCTTCTTTGGCTGGTTCAATCACGGCTTCGACAAAGTCATGCACGGTTATCTCAACTTGAGTCATGCACTGCTGCGCAAGGCTGTGATCGGTGTGGTGATCATCGTTGGATTCACACTCGGCGACGCATTTATGGGCCGGACACTGCCGACGAGTTTCCTGCCTGAAGAAGACTACGGCTACGCCATGTTGCACGTGCAACTGCCGCCGGCCGCTTCGCTCGAGCGCACTGATGAAGTGTTGAAAAAAGTGGAGAACATTCTGGGCCATACGGAAGGCGTGCGTTATTACACCGGCATCGGCGGCTTCAGTTTGTTGAATCGAATTTCGGCTAGTTACCAGGGCTTCTTCTTCATGAGCTTCAAACCTTGGGATGAACGCACGTCGCACGAGCTTCAGGCGCAAACGATTCTCGCGAAGATCAATGGCGAGCTCGCGACGCAGGTTCCGGAAGCGATGGCTTTTGCTTTCATGCCGCCGTCGATTCCGGGTCTTGGTAGCGCCGGCGGTTTTTCGTTGTGGCTGCAGGATCGGAGTGGCGGCTCGGTTGAGTTTCTCGATCAGAACGTGCAGGCGTTTCTCGCTGCCGCGCGCAAGCGTCCCGAGCTGGCGGGCGTGATGTCGCAGTTCTCCGCGGACGTACCGCAGATCTATGCCGACGTCGATCGCGACAAAGCGTTGAAGCAGGGCGTCGCTGTTGCCGATGTCTATCAAACGTTGCAGGCATATCTCGGTGGGCTTTACTTGAATCAGTTCAATCGATTCGGGCGGCAGTGGCGCGTGTTTCTGCAGTCTGAGGGCGACATGCGACGCAGTGAAGAAGACATCGGCACTTACTACGTGCGCAACAACGAAGGCGAGATGGTGCCTCTTTCGGCGCTCGTGTCGACACGCAGGATAAGCGGGCCGGAGTACACGAATCGATTCAATCTTTATCGCAGCGCGCAGGTGCTCGGCGCGGCCGCGCCCGGATACAGTTCGGGTCAGGCGATGCAGGCGCTCGAGGAAGTCGCGCGCGAAACACTGCCACGGGAAATCGGTTACGACTGGGCCGATCTTTCCTACCAGGAGAAACAGACTTCGGGCGCGGCGTTTAAAGCGTTGGCGTTGTCGCTGGTGTTTGTGTTTTTGATTCTCGCTGCGCTTTACGAGAGTTGGTCGCTTCCCTTTTCCGTTTTGCTGACTGTGCCGATCGCGCTGTTTGGAGCGTTCATAGGTATCTGGCTGCGCGGTTTCGATCTTGGTGTGTACGCGCAGATCGGTTTGATTGTCGTTATTGGACTAGCGGCGAAGAACGCGATTCTGATCGTCGAGTTCGCGAAGATGGAATTTGAAAAAGGGCGCGGTCTTTTGGAGGCGGCGCTGGAAGGAGCGCGACTGCGACGTCGGCCTTTGTTGATGACGTCGCTGGCGTTCATCGCGGGTTGTTTGCCGTTGTGGTTCTCGACCGGCTCCGGCGCGGCTGCGCGACAAATATTGGGAACAGTCGTGATTGCGGGCATGTTGGCTGACACACTGATCGCGAGCTTCCTGATACCGGTGAGCTTTTACGTCGTCGAGAAGTTCTCGCTGCGCTTCGGACGCAAGCACCCGGAACTGCAGCCTGCGTCAGGAGATTAAGATGATCCGTGTGAATCCGTGTAAATCCGTGGCTGCATTTGTCCTTCTGATTATCTCGCTTCCGGGAAATGTTGCGGCGCAAACTCCCAACACTTTTCGTGGTGCTGAGGTAACAAATCAGAATTCGATCGGCGATCTGAAATGGTTCGAGGTTTTCAAGGACCAGGAGCTACAGAACTTAATAAAGACCGCAATGGCCCAGAACTACGATCTGCGCACAGCCGGCGCGCGCATCAACGCCGCACGCGCCAACGTCGGTCTCGCGCGCTCCGAGCAGCTTCCGCAGTTTGACGCCACCGCCGATCTCACTACGAACCGCTTTTCACAAAACGGCCAACTGGCTTCTTCCGGCCAGAGCGGCCAGCGACGCAGCTTCGGCAGTGTACTGCTGAACCTGCTCACGTTTGAGATCGACGTCTGGGGACGCCTGCGAAATCAAACCAAAGCCGCGCGCGCGGAGTTGCGCGCCACGGAAGAAGATCGCAAGGCCGTAATGACGACGGTTGTCGGCGACGTCGCGACCGGCTACTTCAATCTGCTCGAGCTCGACAGTCAACTCGACATCGCCAAACGAACTTTAGCAACGCGCGAGAATTCGCTGCGCCTGATCAAAGCCCGCCAGCAAGGCGGTCTCGGGACCATGCTCGACGTGCGTCAAGCAGAAGAACTCGTCTACCAGGCGTCGCAAACTATCCCCGACACCGAACGCGCAATCGAACAAACCGAAAACCAGATCAGTCTGCTCCTGGGAAACAATCCCGGTCCGATCCTGCGGGGAGAGCCAATGGCCCAACAGGAAGTACTGCCTGCCGTACCCGCCGGCCTGCCGTCATCGCTGCTCGAACGTCGACCAGACATCCGCGCCGCCGAAGAAAATCTCGTGGCGCAACGCGCGCTCGTTTCAGCAGCGAAGGCGGCGTACTTCCCGCGCATTAGTTTGACCGGCCTGCTCGGATTTCAAAGCAACCAGCTCTCGAGTCTTTTTACCGGGCCAAGTCGCGCATGGACGTTCGTGCCGCAAATCACGCAGCCGATCTTCACTGGCGGCCGCCTGAAATCAGACGTGAAATTCGCGCGGTCACAGCAGGAGCTCGCCCTCGTGGCATATCAGCAGACGATTCAGAACGCATTTCGCGAAGTTTCGGACGCGTTGATTCAGTATCGCAAAGTAAAAGAGATTCGCATCCAGCAGGAGTTGCTGGTGTCGACCTTACAAGACCGATCGCAACTGGCGCACCTGCGGTACGAGGGCGGCGTTGACACTCTGCTCAACGCGCTCGACGCCGATCGCGAGATGTTCGAAGCAGAGTTAAACTTAACACAAACAAGACGAGACGAATTGGTTTCAGTGGTCCAACTCTACAAGGCTCTGGGTGGCGGTTGGCAATAACTAAAAGTTTAGAGTTCAGCCTTTAGGCTGTGGTCTCGGGCAGACAAGCTAAAGCTTGAACTCTAAACTAAATCGAAAGGAAAGAAATGACGAAGAGTTTGAATGAATATGTAACGCTCGGACGTTCGGGCCTGCGCGTCAGTCCACTATCGTTGGGCACGATGACCTTCGGCACCGAATGGGGCTGGGGCTCGGAAGAAGACGTCGCGCGCGCAGTCTTCAATACTTACATCGACGCCGGCGGAAATTTTGTCGACACGGCAAACGTCTACACCGAAGGACGCAGCGAAGAACTGGTTGGCAAATTCATCGCCGAGCGCAGCTTGCGCGAACAAGTCGTGCTCGCAACCAAGTTTACTTTCAACCCTCAACCCGGCGATCCAAACGCCGGTGGCAACGGTCGCAAGAACATCTTTCGCTCGGTTGAAGATTCATTGAGACGACTGCAAACGGATTACATCGATCTTTACTGGCTGCACGCATGGGACACAGTCACGCCGGTCGAGGAAGTCGTATCGGCGCTCAGCGATCTGATCCGCGCTGGAAAGATCCGTTACTACGGTTTTTCCGATACGCCTGCGTGGTACGTTGCGCGCGCTAAGACGATCTCGGAGCGCAGCGCTAACGACGGATTGATCGCGCTTCAGCTGGAGTATTCGCTCGTCGAACGAAACATCGAACGCGAACATATTCCGGCGGCGCAGGAATTAGGACTCGGAATTACGCCGTGGAGTCCGTTGGCCGGTGGTTTTCTGACAGGCAAGTATCAGCAGACTGGCGACACCGGAAAGGGTGAAGGACGTTTGGAGACGACGAAAGAGTCCGGCAATCCCATCTTTCATCGCTTCACTCCGCGGAACTGGGAAATACTCAAAGTGCTCGTCGATCTCGCGAAGCAACTCGGCAGGCCGGCGTCGCAAGTCGCGCTCAACTGGGTCGCGAATCAACCCGGCGTGACTTCAACGATCATCGGCGCGTCCAAGTTGTCTCAACTCGAAGACAACTTGCGCTACGCAGAGTTCGAGATTCCAGCCGAAGGGCGCAAGCGACTCGACGAAGTGAGCGCGATTGAGTTGGTGCATCCGTACGGGTTCTTCAGACCGGATTTCCAGGGTTGGATCAGTGGCGCCACAGGACTGCGGCCGTGGCAGCCGGCGCGAGTCTATGCGCAACCGGCGAAGGAAGTTTTGGTGGCCGCAAAAGCTGCGAGTGACTAAAGACAAAATTCTCACGCAAAGGCGCAAAGAAAACCTGGCGTCTTCTTTGCGCCTTTGCGCGAGACTCCTTTACTTGTAAGCTTCACACAAGGAGGTAACTATGGAAACAGACTTCACTAACATCGCAGGCATATACAAAACCAATACCGATATCGTCAACAAAGCCATAGGCAACATCGATCCCGAACATTGGTTCAAGAATCCAGGTGACGATTCAAATCACCTGATGTTTCTGATGGGACATCTGGTGGTTCACCGCGGTCACACATTGAAAGCACTCAGCGTCGATTTTAATAACAAGTGGGTGCCGCTTTTTTCGCAGGGCGCCAACCGGCTCGCCGATACTGCATATCCTTCGGTCGAAGAAATGCGCGCCGCATGGGAAGAGGTCTCAGCTAAGCTGAATAACGCGCTCAAGCAACCAGTGGCCGACGTGTTGGGCAAAAACACGCCCAAGGGTCTGCCGACTTTCGATGGCAAGATTAGTGGCACTGTTGCATTCTTTGCTTTTCACGACGCCTATCACGTTGGCCAAGTCAGTTATCTTCGCAAGTGGCTCGGCTACGGCAAGACAATCGGCTAAAAATTTTTAGAGTCGTTGTCGATTTGGGCGTTCGTCACGCGTCGTAAGGTTGAATGCAGGGATTTCAACCAAACGAAGGAGCAAAGGCATGAAATACATGTTGCTGATTTACCACGACGAACAAGGATGGGGAGCGATCACCGAGGCTGAGCGCCAGCAAATCTACGCCGACTACAGAAAACTGCGTGAGGAATTGGTGTCGCGCGGTCAGTTTGTGACTGGATCCCAGTTGCAACCGATCGCGACCGCGACGAGCGTGCGCGTGCGCGACGGCAAAGAGCTCGTCACTGACGGGCCGTTCGCCGAGACGCACGAACAACTCGGCGGCTATTTTCTAATCGAAGCAAAGAACCTCGACGAAGCTACGAGCATTGCGGCTCGCATTCCATCCGCACAAACGGGGACGATCGAGGTCCGTCCGCTCGTCGAGACGGCTGCCGAAGCGTCCGCGTAAAAATTAACCACAAAGGCACTAAGGCAGGAATTTGTGTCTTCGTGTCTTTGTGGTTCAAAATGTGGGACGTTGCACGCGTCCCTCGAACAAGTTTTTCGTGAAGAGTACGGCAGAATCATCGCCACGCTGATCCGTATCTCCGGATCGTTCGACCTCGCGGAAGAAGCACTGCAGGAAGCATTCACGTCGGCTGTATCGAAGTGGGAGCATGAAGGCACGCCTCAGAATCCCGGCGCGTGGTTAACGACCGTTGCGCACCGCAAGCTGCTCGATGCATTCCGCCGCGATCGCACACGCACTGACAAGCAAACAGAACTCGCTTTCGAAACTACTCGCTTACAGCCCTTCGTCGAGCCTGAAGAGCCAGTAGAATATCCGGACGATCGTCTACGACTAATCTTTACTTGCTGTCATCCGTCTCTAACTCGTGAAGCGCAGGTCGCACTAACGCTGCGCACACTCGGCGGGCTGACTACCACTGAAATCGCGCACGCGTTTCTGTTGCCCGAAGCGACGTTGGCCCAACGGCTAGTGCGGGCGAAACAAAAGATACGGCTCGCGGGCATTCCCTACGAAGTTCCATCGCTGGAGATCATCGGCGAGCGACTGTCTGCTGTCCGTGCGGTTATCTATCTGATCTTCAACGAAGGCTATGCAGCCAGCGCCGGTCAAAGTTTGATCCGCAACGATCTCTGCGCGGAAGCGATTCGCCTCGGACGCGTGCTTTGCGAGCTGCTGCCCGATGAGCCTGAGAACATGGGCCTGCTCGCCCTGATGCTCCTGCAGAATTCACGACGCGAGGCGCGTGTAAACGATCGAGGTGAACTGGTTACTCTGCAGGAACAGGACCGCACGCGTTGGGATGCGGAAGAGATTGAAGAAGGTGTGCGGCTGGTCCAGGCGGCGCTTTCTCTGCGGCGCGTTGGCAGTTACCAACTACAAGCCGCGATCGCAGCCGTTCATGCTGAAGCGAAGCGTGCGGACGAGACTGACTGGCGACAAATCGTCGCGCTTTATGAGGAACTGTTGCGCATCACTTCATCGCCCGTTGTAGCCTTGAATCATGCAGCAGCCGTGGCAATGAGCGAAGGCTGCGAGCGAGGTCTGAGTTTCATCGAATCCGCGGGCGCCGGCGGCAAACTCGAAAACTACTATCTCTTCCACGCCTCCCGCGCCGATCTCCTGCGCCGTCTCCACCGCCTCCCCGAAGCCCGCGCCGCCTACGAACGCGCCCTGTCACTCACCACCAACCACGTCGAACAAAACTACATCCGCCGCCGTCTGGAAGAGCTCACAAATGCCGGAGGGGTTGGCTATGCTGGTCCAAATTAACGCCGAAGGCGTTGGCTAATTGCAGCCCAGGGTTGGAGCTTGCGACAACCCTGGGTCACAATCACAAAATAATTGCTTAACCCTGAAAGGGTTTCTCCGCGTTCAATTCTCGCGAGTTTAACC
>Ga0207643_10002251_pt1 | contig 10513 bp, 9 predicted proteins | sample KBSMisM62_FD_184313 | JGI IMG/M metagenome (GOLD analysis project Ga0207643, IMG submission 184313) | Miscanthus rhizosphere microbial communities from Kellogg Biological Station, Michigan, USA - KBS Miscanthus M6-2 (SPAdes) (version 2) | ecosystem: Host-associated > Plants > Roots > Rhizosphere... | reverse complement strand
ACGCGAAGCAGCAGCTGAACGTCTGGCGCGACCTCGCGTGGCACCAGACCGTGGGGCACGCGCGAGACTGGCTCGCGATGTCCATGCTCGGGAGCGAGGCGCAGGATGCCGTGCGCGCGTTCCTCGATCGCACGAAGGAGGAGCCCGATGGCCGATGAGGTTCTCAGCGCACGCGACGGCGCCGTCCTGACGATCACGCTCAACCGCCCGGACGTCTACAACGCGATCAACCGCGCGATGCACGAGGCGCTCGCCGGTGCGCTGCGCGAGGCCGCCGATCCGGCAGTTCGTGCGGTCGTGCTCACGGGCGCCGGCCGAGGGTTCTGTGCCGGGCAGGACCTCCGCGAGTTCGAGTCGCTCCCCGGCGGTGTCCGCGCGGCGCTCGAGCAGACCTATCACCCGAACGTGCGCGCCATTCGCGGGCTCGAGAAGCCGGTCCTCGCGGCGGTCAACGGGGCGGTCGCCGGCGCCGGTCTCTCGCTCGCCTGCGCCTGCGACGTTCGCATCGCGTCGGCCGACGCGAGCTTCGTTCCGGGGTTCATCGGGATCGGACTCGTGCCGGACGCGGGCAGCACGTGGTTCGTCCATCGACTGCTCGGCTTTGCGCGTGCCTTCGAATGGATGGTGTCCAACCGCCGTCTGAGCGCCGACGAGGCGCGCGCCTGGGGTCTCGTCTCGGAGGTTGCTGCGGCGGACGACTTCAGCCCCCGAGTCGCCGAGCTGGCGGCCTGGTATGCGGCGCTCCCCACCCGCGCGGTCGCGATGACCAAGCGGCTCTTCGAGCACGCATACACGGCGTCGCTCGACCAGCAGCTCGGGCTCGAGGCCGAGCTCCAGCAGGCGGCGACCGAGACCCAGGACTTCGCCGAGGGCGTGGCCGCATTCCTCGAGAAGCGCCCGCCCGACTTCAAGGGTGCGTAGTAGGAGCGGTCGCCTCGACGGCGAACGAGACGTCCTCTCACCACCGTCACGGCAACTCCCTGTCGGGCGGTACTCGACTCACGGGGCGCTGGGGGTCCACGCCCGACGACGGATCCTCGGCGCTCCCCTCTTGGCAGCGATCGGGATCCGCTAGCGCGGAGTCCCGATCGCGCAATAACCCCTGAAGCGGCCGCATGCGCGGCCGGTCGCATCTAGGGTCGGCCGGGCATGGAGATTCGCGCGACCGACTATCACACTGCGGGAGAGCCGTTCCGGATCGTGACCGGCGGCGTCGAGCCGCCTCGTGGAGCGACGATCCTCGACAAGCGCCGCGACGCGCTCGAGCGCCTCGACGACGTCCGCCGCCTCCTCGTCCACGAGCCCCGGGGGCACGCGGACATGTACGGGTGCTTCGTGGTGGAGCCGAACGACGGGGACGCGGACCTCGGGGTCGTGTTCTTCCACAACGCCGGGTACTCGACCGCCTGCGGTCACGGGACGATCGCGCTCGTCACGTGGGCGCTCGACGAAAGGTTGGTCGAGCGCCGCGAGGGCGAGAACCGCGTCGTCGTGGACGTGCCGTCGGGTCGACTCGAGACCTGGGCGGCGGTCCAGAACGGCCGCGTGCGCTCGGTTCGCTTCCGCAACGTCCCGTCGTTCGTCTGGGCGGAGGGAGTCGAGCTCGGCGAGCGCACGGTCGACGTCGCGTTCGGCGGCGCCTTCTACGCGTCGCTCGAGGAGCGTGTGGAGCCCGCCGAGCTTCCGCGCCTGATCGAGCTCGGACGCCAGATCAAGCGCGAGCTCGAGGCCTGGCAGGACGTCGTCCACCCCCTCGAGTCCGAGCTCCGGGACATCTACGGCGTGGTCTTCTGGCAGGAGGAGAGCGAGGCGCCGCTCACCCAGCGGAACGTGACCGTGTTCGCGGACGGCGAGGTCGATCGGTCGCCGTGCGGCAGCGGGACTTCGGCGCGGCTTGCGCTTCTCGACCGCTCGGGCCGGCTCCCGCGCGGCAGCGAGCTCGTCCACACGAGCATCGTCGACACCGTCTTCACCGGCCGCGTGGTCGGCGACGACGAGGTTGCGGGCATTCCGGCTGTGGTCACCGAGGTCGAGGGAAGCGCGTTTCGAACGGGCGCGCACGTCTTCACACTCGATCCGGACGACCCGGTGGGGGATGGGTTCCTCCTCCGTTGAGGGGTGTAGCGCTCGACCGGAACGGGTAGAACGTCGGCATCGCGTTGGACGTCCTCCCCAGGAGGTACGCCTCCCCTGATCTGGTCGCCCACGGTGGCATGGGCGAGGTGTATCGAGCCACCGACACCGCGCTCGAACGCACGGTCGCGGTCAAGGTGCTCTCTGACCGCTACGCGCGCCAGGACGACGCGCGCGCCCGCTTCCGGCGCGAGGCGCTCGCTGCTGCTCGCCTCTCCGCCACGCCCAACGTCGTGACGGTCTTCGACGTCGCCGAGCACGACGGCAGGCCGCTCATCGTCATGGAGTACCTCGAGGGCGGCTCGGTGTACGAACGACTGCGCGCCGGGCGCATCCCACGGGGCCAGGCGCTCACCTGGCTCGAGCAGGCCGCCGACGCGCTCGACCGCGCGCATGCGAACGGCATCGTCCATCGCGACGTGAAGCCGGCGAACCTCCTCCTCGACCGCGACGGAAACGTTCACGTCTCCGACTTCGGGATCGCGTCCGCCTCCGGCGCCGACATGCTGACCGAGCCGGGGACGGTCCTCGGGACGGCCGGCTACCTCTCGCCCGAGCAGGCGCGGGGGGAGCCTGCCACCTCGGCGAGCGACCGTTACTCGCTTGCGGTCGTCGCGTTCGAGCTGCTCACCGGCCGCCGCCCGTTCGGTGGTGACACGCCGACGACCGAGGCATTCGCGCACATACACGCATCGATTCCGCGTGTCGGCGGGGTCGATCCGACCCTGCCGCTCGCGCTCGACTCGGTCTTCGACTCGGCCCTCGCGAAGGATCCGAGCCAGCGGCCCGGGACCGCGCGCGAGCTCGTCCGTCGGCTGCGCGAGGTGCTCGACGACGCGCCGCCCGTGACGGTGGCGGCACCTACGAAGGTCCTGGAGCCGCAGCCGCGTGTCGTACGCACGCGCCAGGTCGTGCGACGCGAGCACCATGCGCGTCGACAGCGTGGCCGGCTCGCTGCGCTCGTGGCGCTCATCCTCCTCGGTCTGGGTCTCGGCACGGCGGCACTGGTCACCGTCGGGGACGGCTTCTCGCCGCCGCAGACCTCCGCGCAGGACACCCGTCGCTCGGAGGCCGCGTCGGCTTCGCAGGACATGACGACGCAGGAGACGACCACGTCCGAGCCGGAGGTCGACGGTGCAGCGCTGAACCGGGACGGCTTCGCGCGCATGCAGGCGGGCGACTTCGCCGGCGCGCTCCCGCTGCTGCGCGAAGCGGTGCTGGCGCTCAAGGGCTCGAACACCCTGGACGAGGCCTACGCGAGCTACAACCTCGCGTACTCGCGGTTTGCCGTCAGCCGGTGCGACGGAGTGGTGGGCCTGCTCGACCGCTCCGAGCGGATCCAGGGCTACCGCTCGGAGATCGACGAGCTCCGCCGACAGTGGGAGAAGCGCTGCGCTCCGGGCGAGGACGGTGAGGCTGCGCCGGGCAACGGGCACGGCAAGGCGAAGGGGCACGACAAGGGCGACGGCGAGGACGGCTAGACGGAGCCGTTCAGCAGCGCCGCGATCTCCCCGTCCTCGGGGAAGCGGCCGCGCTCGTGCTTGGAGAACACCCGCCGTCCGTCGGCGAAGACGTCGAACTGACCCCGCCCGCCCGGCGTGATGGTCGCGTCGATCCCGAGCGCATCACCGAGCTCGGCCGCGAGACTCGCAGCCCGTTGGTCGTACCCGCTTCAGGTCGGGCAGAAGAAGATCTCGACGGCCACGCGAAAACTCTAGTCGCGGCCCAGTGGAGCCGGGGGCTCGGGTCTCTCGTCCGCGGGCGACCGGCGCCAAATCTCTGCGTGACGAGCGACTCGCTAGATCGACCTGGACTGCTCGAACGGCCGGAGCACGTGTCGCGCTCGCGCGCGGGTCTCCTCGTTGTCGAGACCGCGGTAGAAGCACGTTGTGCGTCGATGCAGCACGTCGTCTGCATCTCGCGCCCACTCGCGCGCGACGGCGTACCTCGCCTGGGCGGCGATGTCAGGCCCGTCGGGATGCAGCCGTTCGAGGAGTGCGGGTTCGTCAACGGTCGGAGCGAGCACTTCGCCAGCGAGGCTTCCGTACAGGTGCAGGAGGTGTGCCCGGACCTCGGGCTCGAGCGCGGGGGGAAGCGACACGTTGTCGAGCCCGGTCGCGCCCGGGAGTGGCCAGGGCATCCGGTCCAGTCGGTGGATTCCAAGCTCTCCACGGAGACGGTCCAGTGCCTCCAGTGCGATGCGCCGGTACGTCGTCAACTTCCCGCCGGCGACGTTGAGCATGCCCCCCGCGCTACACGAGAACACCGTCTCGCGTCGCGCGCTGACGCTCTCGCCCTCGCCCGCAGGGAGGACACGGACACCCGCGTACGACGCGCACACACGGTCGGGCGAGAGGAGCGCGGGGTCGAGCGCGACCGCCGCTTCTTCGAGGAGTTGCGTGACGTCGGCCGTGTCGGCACGCACGTTGCTCGGATCGTCCGTCCAGGGCTCCTCCGTCGTGCCGAGGAGCAGCATTCCGTACCACGGAACCGCGAAGGTGACGCGCACGTCGTCCTGCGGGACGGTCAACGCTGCTGTCCAGTCGACGTCGGCGCGCACGAGGACGTGCGCACCCTTGCTCAGCCGGACGGAGCTGCCCGCGTCCGGATCCTCGAGCCGGCGGATCCGGTCAACCCATGGGCCTGCTGCGTTCACGGTCACACGCGCCTGCACGACGACGTCCTCGCCGTCGACCCGAACATCTGCTCCGGTGATGGAGCCGCGCGTTGCGCGCAGCGCCACCACCTCCGCTCCGTTGAGCACGACCGCCCCTTCGTCCGCCGCAGCGCGAACGTTCGCGAGACACAGGCGTGCGTCGTTCGTCCAGGCGTCGGCGTACAGCGCGCAGGAGCGAAGCCCGTCGAGCCGGAGCGCAGGAACCATCTCTCTCGCACGAGACGAACCGACGAGCCAGTGCAGACGCGACCGTGCAAGCGTCGAGTAGAGGAGGATCCCGCTCTGGACGAACGCCGGGCGGAAGGGGCCGCTCTCGTAGAGCGGTAGGAGGAACGGCATTCGACGAACGAGATGCGGTGCGACGACCCGACTGAGAGCGCGCCGCTCGTGGTGTGCCTCGCGGACGAGGCGCACGTCGCCGAGTCGCAGGTACCGAAGCCCACCGTGGATCAGCTTCGAGGAGGCGCTCGACGTAGCGCCGCCGAAGTCGCCCGCGTCCACGAGCGCGACCGCGAGCCCCAGACGGGCGGCATGGGCCGCGATGCCGGCTCCGATGATTCCCCCGCCGATCACGAGCAGGTCGAATCGGCGAGAGGCGATCTCGTCGACTGTCCGCCCGCGGTCTATACGGGGAGCGGGTTCGCCCACGCCTTCCTCCCGTCTGCATCGGTGATCTCCACCCGGACGTGGCGCGCGGACGATGGAATCTCGAGCCGGGACAGTGTGATGAGCCCGCCGTCGTCCGAGTCGAGCACCCTCCCCAGATGTCGATAGCCCAGTCGTCCGGCATGCACCGCCGCGCCGGTCGCCTTCCCCGAGACGAGGGCGACGGTCCGGCATGGCGAGCAGACGACCTCGACCTCGCCGTCGTCGACATGCACGTTGTGCAAACGCGGTCCGGTCGACGAGTAGTGAAGATCCCTGGCAAGCGCCGAGAGCACGGCTTCGGCCGAGCGAGTCTCGGACCGCACCCAGGTCCAGGCGAGGTCCGAGTCGTAGCCCGGGTGGTGAGAATCGTCTGTCGCGATCGCAGAGCACAGACGGCCGGACTCGAGGAGCTCGTCCCAGTGCACTGCGGACAGGCCACGGCCCACCTCGAGCTCGCAGCCCGCATTGTAGACCTCGACGCCCACCACGTTCGCCGGCAGCTCGAGCGTGCCGGGGGTCACGCCGGTCCAGTACGGATGCGCCAGGAACGCGATTCCCCCATGCGCTTCGATCCAGTCGGCGGTCATCGCCAGGTCGGCGTGCTCGCGCGCGAGTGCGCTGGCGTCCTCGTCCGAGGCGGACACGCCGAGCCCGAGCACGTGCCCGTCTCGGGCGCCCGGAAGGATGCAGTTGAGCTCGACGCCGGTGATCACGACGAGGCCGTCCACGGTGTCGTCGCCGGTGACCTTCCAGTGATCCGTCATGGCGAGCACGTCGTAGCCCGCGCGCGCGTAGTGCCTCGCGAGGTCCCGTGGCGTGAGCTCGCCGTCGGAGCGGTTCGTGTGCGCATGCAGAGCGCAGCGAAGCCACGTGCCGTCCGTCGTCCAGGGTTCGCTCATCCCCACCTCTTTACCATTCCTTCACCTTCCGTTCCGGCAGCGCGCGCCATAGGATCGAGCTTTCTACCTGGAGGAGGTGTTCGTGGAGGACTACCAGGAGCAGGAGTACGAGTTCTGGCGTCGGCTCGACGACGAGACCATCAGCCGGAGCGCGCTCCTGAGGAGAGGCATCGCCGCAGGCGCGGGTCTCACGATCCTGTCGCTGTCAGATGTGGCGCTCGCGGCACGCGCCCGCGCGCTAGCCGAGCCGCCGCTCAGGGGCACGCCTGGCGGGATGAAGGCACTCATCGCGGCCGCGAAGAAGGAAGGCAAGCTGAACGACATTGCGCTGCCCGACGACTGGGCGAACTACGGCGGGATGATCAAGACCTTCCAGAAGAAGTACGGCATCGAGTTCGCCCGTGACAATCCGGGTGGCTCGTCGGCGCAGGAGAACCAGGCGATCGTCTCGCTCAAGGGCGATCCGCGCGCTCCGGACGTCGTCGACGTGGGACCGTCGTTCGCGGTTGCAGGCGCCGCGGCGGGCCTCTATGCCCGGTACTTCGTGAGCACATACAAGACGATCCCGCGTGCGATGAAGGACACCCGCGGGTTCTGGACGGGCGACTACTGGGGCGCGGTCTCGATTGGCTACAACGGAAATCTCGTCCAGAACGCCCCACGCACGTTCGCGGACCTGGCGAAGTCCGAGTACAAGAACAGGGTCGCCATCAACGGGAGCCCGCTCACGTCGAACTCCGCCGTGGCGGTCGTTCTCGCGGCCTCGATCGCGAACGGCGGGTCGCTCAACAACGTCGGGCCGGGAATCGACTACTTCGCGAGGCTGAAGAAGAGCGGCAACTACATCCCGGTGCAGACGACGCCGCAGACCGTGGCGTCCGGACAGACGCCGATCTCGCTCGACTGGGACTACAACAACTTCGCGTACGTGGCGGAGTTCCCGGCGGCGAAGTGGAAGGTCCTCGTCCCGTCCGACGGTGTCTACGGCGGGTACTACTGCCAGGCGATCAACGCGACGGCGCCTCATCCGTTCACCGCGCGCCTGTGGCAGGAGTTCCTCTACTCGGATCAGGGGCAGATTCTCTGGCTCAAGGGGTACGCCCACCCAGCCCGCTTCACGGATCTCGCGGGACGGAAGGTGATCCCGAAGGCGCTGCTGGCAAAGCTGCCCTCTGCAGCGATCTACAACAAGGTGAAGTTCGCGAGCCTGGGTCAGATCTCGAAGGCCGCCGCGCAGATCAAGGCGGAGTGGCCCTCGAAGGTCGGCTAGAGCGCTGGCAACCGAATCCGTACGAGCAGACGTCCTCCGGCCGAGCGCAACGCCCGGCCGGAGGCGCGTCTCGCTTGCCTGGATCGGCGTCGTCCCGTTCTTCGCCTACACGCTGATCTTCCTGTTCCTGCCGGCGGCGACCGTCATGGTGGGCGCGTTCCAGGGAGCGAGCGGCGGTTACACCTTCCACAACGTCGCGGACATCGTGCGTAACGAGAGCATCCGCCACGCCTACCAGACGAGCATCGAGATCAGCCTCGTCACCGCACTCCTCGGCGGGCTGCTCGGCTTCCTCATCGCCTACGCGGCGATCCGCGACGGCACGCCGAACTGGCTCCGCTCGGCCTTCGGGACGTTCTCGGGTGTCGCGGCGAACTTCGGGGGCATCCCGCTCGCGTTCGCGTTCATAGCCACGCTCGGGACCATCGGCATCGTCACGCAGTTCCTCACGAACCAGCTCCACTGGAATCCGTACTTCCACGGCTTCACGATCTTTGGCAAGACCGGCGTCGAGCTGGCCTACCTCTACTTCCAGATCCCTCTCATGTTCCTCGTCATCGCGCCAGCGATCGACGGGCTGCGGCAGGAGTGGAGCGAGGCGTCGGCGAACCTCGGCGCGAGCCGTCTTCAGTTCTGGCGGTTCGTCGGCCTGCCGGTGCTCCTCCCGTCGCTCCTCGGAGCGGTGATCCTCCTCTTCGGCAACGCATTCGCCGCCTATGCCACCGCATACGCCCTCACGAGCGGAGGCGTCAACCTGATCCCGATCCTCATCGGCGCCGACCTCTCCGGCAACGTCTACACGAATCCGCACGAGGGCCAGGCGCTCGCGTTCGGGATGTTCGTCGTCCTCGCCGCGATGATGCTCTTCTACATCCCGCTCCAGCGGCGGGCCACGAGGTGGGCGAGATGAGCAGGCGGCACATCGCGCCCTCCGCGGTCGTCTGGCTGCTCGTCGGCGGCATCTACTTCATGCTCCCGCTCGTCGCGACGTTCCTCTTCAGCATCAAGGACGCGAGCACGGGGAAGTGCTGCAGCCTCGCGGCGTACGACTTCATCCTCGACGACCCGCAGTTCTGGACGACGATCAAGCTCTCGTTCCGGCTCGCGCTCGAGACGATCGTGATCGGGCTGCTCCTCTTCGTGCCGACGCTCTACTGGGTACACCTGAGGCTGCCGAGGCTGCGCCCGGTGATCGGCTTCATCGCGCTCGTCCCCTTCGTCATCCCGCCGATCATCCTCGTCGTCGGGCTCCTGGAGTTCTTCAAGGACGACCTGCATGCCCCGTTCTGGTTCCTCGGCAAGCCGGACCTGTTCCTCGTCGGCGCGTATGTGATCCTCGCGTTTCCGTACATCTACTTCTCGCTCGACGCGGGCTTTCGCGCGATCGACGTGCACACGCTCACCGAGGCCTCACAGAGCCTCGGCGCGAGCTGGCGGACGACGCTCTTCCGTGTGATCCTCCCCAACATCCGGGTCGCCGCACTCGCGGGCGCGTTCCTCACACTCGCGATCGTGATGGGCGAATTCACGATCGCCTCGCTCGCCACCTTCCACACGTTCCCGACCTACATCCAGTACATCAACGAGACGCAGGCGTACCCCGCCGCCGCCGTGACTCTGATGAGCTTCGCGATCACCTGGGCGGCGATGCTCTCGCTGCTCCTCATCGGGCGACGGGGCGGCCGGCGGACCGTGCGGCTCGGTGTCGGCAGGTAGGCCGTGGCGTACCTCGAGCTCCAGGGCCTCTTTCGCGCGTTCGGCCCCGTCGTCGCCCTGCAGGGGATCGACCTCGCGCTCGAGCAAGGGGAGTTCGTCTCGCTCCTCGGCCCGAGCGGCTGCGGGAAGACGACCGCGCTCCGGCTCGTCGCTGGCTTCGACCGACCGGATGCCGGCCGGATCGTCGTCGCCGGCAGGGACCTGACCCGCGTCCCCCCCAACAAGCGAGACATGGGGATGGTGTTCCAGGCATACAGCCTCTTCCCGAACATGACGGCCGAGCAGAACGTCGAGTACGGGCTCCGCGTCCGCCGCCGCTCGAAGGCCGATCGTCGCGCACGCGCGCAAGAGCTTCTCGAGCTCGTCGGCCTCGGCCACGCCGGGAAGCGGTATGCGCACCAGCTGTCGGGCGGCATGCAGCAGCGGGTCGCACTCGCCCGTGCGCTTGCCATCGAGCCGCGCGTCCTGCTGCTCGACGAGCCGCTCTCTGCCCTCGACGCCAAGGTGCGCGTCCAGCTCCGCGAGGAGATCCGCCGCATCCAGCTCGAGCTCGGGATCACGACCATCTACGTGACCCACGACCAGGAGGAGGCCCTCGCCATCTCCGACCGGGTGGCCGTCCTTCACGACGGGCGAATCGACCAGGTCGGCACGCCGGTGGAGATGTACGGCGCTCCCGCCACACCCTTCGTCGCGGAGTTCATCGGCACGATGAACCGACTCGCATCCACGGTCGTGGGAGACGGCGTCGTCGAGTACGAGGGCCAGCGACTCGCGGTGGACGCGGCCGAGGGGCTGCCGAACGGCGAGCGCGTGCTCGTCCTCGTGCGTCCCGAGACGGTGAGCGTCGTGGCTGCAACCGACGGGGACGGGCCCGAGGGCGCGTTCGCGGGCGAGGTCGTCTCTCAGATATTCCTCGGATCGGTCACGCGAGTCAGGATCGAGGGCTCCTCTGGGAAGGGTGAGCTCACGGCCGACCTGCCGACGTCTCGCGCTCAGGAGCTCTCGGTTGGAGCGGCGGTCACCGGGACCTTCCCGTCGGACAGCGGTCGTCTGCTCAGCCTGGCGGAGCAGCCAGCACCTGTCGCAGTAGATCCGGACGATCGCTGAAGATCCCTTCGACGCCGAGCGTCGCGAGCTCGCGCATCCTCGCTGGCTCGTTCACGGTGT
>Ga0207643_10002246_pt1 | contig 10526 bp, 5 predicted proteins | sample KBSMisM62_FD_184313 | JGI IMG/M metagenome (GOLD analysis project Ga0207643, IMG submission 184313) | Miscanthus rhizosphere microbial communities from Kellogg Biological Station, Michigan, USA - KBS Miscanthus M6-2 (SPAdes) (version 2) | ecosystem: Host-associated > Plants > Roots > Rhizosphere... | reverse complement strand
CGTTCTGCGTACCAGCGCTTGTTTGCCAGAAACGCCGGAAGCACGTCACGTTCAAGCACGGACCTCGATTGGCCTTGCGATAGGGAACTCCAGCCCTGGGTGACGACCAGCGTCTCGAATTCGGCCGGTGTAGTTGAGACCTCCACCTTCGAGGCGTCCCGTTCACGGAGTAGAAACCAAAAGAACCCGTACGGCGCGAGCGTGATGAGATAGGGCGCATCGCCGACCGGCGGGAAGCTCGTGCGCCCAAGCAATTCGAAGGGGACGCGTCCCCGCCAGGGCGACAGGTCGATCTCGGCCGCTTGGGCCGAGCGTGACAGATTGGCGACGCAGAGCACGACCTCGCCTTGATATTGCCGAACATAGACGAGCACCGAGCGGTTCGCTGGGCGGATGAAGCTCAACGATCCGCGGCCGAACACCTTGCTCGACTTGCGAACGGATATCAGGCGCTTGGTCCAGCTCAGCAGGGAGGCCAGGCTGCGAGATTGGGCCTCTACATTGACCGCCTCATAGCCGTAGACCGGATCCATGATCATCGGCAGATACAGTCGTGCCGGGTCGCAACGGGAGAATCCGCCATTGCGGTCGGGGGTCCATTGCATCGGGGTGCGGACACCATTGCGATCGCCGAGGTAGATATTGTCGCCCATTCCGATCTCGTCGCCATAGTAGATGATCGGCGTGCCGGGGAACGACATCAGAAGCGAGTTCATGAGCTCGATCTTCCGCCGGTCGTTGTCCATCAAGGATGCCAGGCGGCGTCTGATCCCGAGATTGATGCGGGCGCGTGGGTCGGTCGCATACGTCGACCAAAGATAATCGCGTTCCACGTCCGTCACCATTTCGAGCGTGAGCTCGTCGTGGTTGCGTAGGAACAGCGCCCATTGGCAGTTGAGGGGAATGTCCGGCGTTTGCCGCAGGATATCCGCGATCGGAAATCGATCTTCCTGGGCGATCGCCATGTAGATGCGCGGCATCAGCGGAAAGTGATATGCCATGTGGCATTCGTCGCCGTCGCCGAAATAGGCACTGACGTCTTCCGGCCACTGATTGGCTTCGGCGAGAAGCACCTTTCCGGGCGCATATGCGTCAAGCTCGGCCCTGATGTTCTTGATGATGGCGTGGGTTTCCGGAAGGTTCTCGTTGTTGGTGCCTTCGCGCTCGCACAGATACGGAATCGCGTCCAGGCGAAAGCCGTCGACGCCGAGATCAAGCCATCGCCGCATGATCTGGACCATGGCGAGGAGCACCCGCGGATTGTCAAAATTGAGATCCGGCTGATGCGAGAAGAAGCGGTGCCAGTAGTAGGCCTGCGCGTCCGGGTCCCAGGTCCAGTTTGATTTTTCGGTGTCGTTGAAGATGATGCGCGTTTCGGAGAAACGATGATCGGTATCGCTCCAGACATACCAATTGCGGGCATCGGATGACGGCCGGCCTCGGCGTGCGCGCTGAAACCAGGGATGCTGATCCGAGGTGTGGTTGATGACCAGCTCGGTGATCACCCGCAACTTTCGCCGCTTGGCCTCCTGCATGAAGCGGCGAAAATCCTGCATCGTGCCGAAATCGGGATTGATGTGACGGTAGTCCGAAATGTCATAACCGTCGTCGCGCCCCGGGGATGGATAGAATGGCAGCAGCCACAGGGCGGTAACCCCGAGATCTTCGAGGTAGTCCAGCTTGCTGGTGAGCCCGGCGAAATCTCCGATACCGTCGCTGTTGCTGTCGGCAAACGCCTTGACGTGAAGCTGATAGATGATCGCGTCCTTGAACCAGAGCTCGTCGCTCTCGACCTGGGATTCGACCTTGATGTCGGGCGCAACATTCACGGTGCAACCCTCACGCGAAGCAGCGAAACAGCAGGGCGGGGTCGCGGTCCTGATCGATACGCAGCCGGACGCCGCCCCATTCGAGCGTATGCCGCTCGCCGGTGATCAGGTTCTCGATCGATTTGACGCGACGCCTGTCGTCCGGCGGGCCGATCTCGAGCTCGCCGAAATGAAACCAGAATTCTCGTGGTCCAGCTTTTGTCAATGCCACCGCCACAGCGACCGCATTATCGCGCTCCACCGATTCCTTGACAAATCCGATTACTTCGCCGTCGTCGATTTGCGCGAAGCGCAGGTCGCTGGTCTGCAGCAGAGCCGGGTTTCCTTTCCGTACCCGATTAAGCTGACCGATGTAATCCTTGATATTGCCGGGCTGCTCCCAGTCCCTGACCTTCAACTCGTATTTCTCCGAGTTGAGATATTCCTCCTTGCCGGGTATCGGTTCATGTTCGAGCAACTCGAATCCGTTGTAGATGCCGTAGCTGCTCGAAAGTGTGGCAGCGAGCGCGACACGCGCCTTGAACATCCACGGCTCTCCGGTCTGTAGATGCAACGGCAGGATATCCGGGGTGTTGACGAAAAGATTCGGGCGGAAGTACTCCCGTTCCGGGTAGCGGGTGATCTCGCTCAGATAAGCTTGCAACTCCTCCTTGCCGGTGCGCCAGGTGAAATAGGTGTAGGATTGCGAAAAGCCGAGCTTGGCGAGCGCTTTCATGACCTTCGGGCGGGTAAATGCTTCCGACAGGAAGATGACGCCAGGATCAACCGATTGCACCTCCCGGATCAACCACTCCCAGAACGGAAATGGCTTGGTGTGCGGATTGTCGACCCGAAAGATCCGAATTCCGCGGCGAACCCAGAACAGCACCACGTCGCGCAAGGCCCCCCATAGGCCCTCGCGGTCGGCGCCGTAGAAGTCTGGATTGACGATATCCTCGTATTTTTTCGGGGGGTTCTCGGCATACTGGATCGAGCCGTCGGGACGGCGCTTGAACCATTCCGAATGTTGCGAGAGCCACGGATGGTCGGGCGAGCACTGGACGGCGAAATCCAGCGCGATCTCCATTCCGTGGTCGGCGCAAGCCGCGACCAGCCGGCCAAAATCGTCGAGCGTGCCGAGCTGGGGGTGGACCGCGTCATGTCCGCCTTCGGCGGACCCGATTGCATAGGGACTCCCGGGATCATCCGGACCGGACGTCAGCGAATTGTTGCGACCCTTCCGATTGACGCGCCCGATGGGGTTGATGGGGGTCAAATAAAGGACGTCGAAACCCATCGCGGCCACGTCCGGTAGCCGAGCGATACAGTCGTCGAACGTGCCGTGGCGGGTGGCCGTAGGCGATTGGCTGCGCGGCATCATCTCGTACCACGCCCCGGCGCGCGCAATTGGGCGATCCGCCAGCAATGGATAGCTCGGGCTTCGGGTCAGATCGGACTGCGTACCTTTGCTGGCCGCGGCGGCGAGCTCGTCTGATAGTAGCATTTCAGAATCGGCCGTTCCGGCCGGTGCCCGACAGACCTCGCGAATGAGGCGAGCCTGAGCGACATTGCGCGCCTTCAGCGACATCAGGATAGTGTGGCCTTCGGCGATCTCGAGAGCCAGGTCCATCCCCGCCTCTCGTTTCGCGATAAAGTCACGGCGCCAAGTCGCGAACTCGTCGGTCCAGGCTTCAATGGCGTACACGTATCGGCCGGGTTTCGGCGGCGCAAAATTTGCAGACCAACGGTCGTTTGGCCGCGCCAGCATCGGAACGCGGGACCATTTGTTGGCGGCTTCCGGCCGCCACAGCAACTCCGCGGCAAGGACGGCATGACCGTCCCGAAAAATGTCGGCCCATACCTCCACCGTCTCGCCTGCAATTCGCTTGACCGGAAATCGGCCGACGTCGACGAGCGGATAGACATCCTCGATGTAGATGCGACGACCGGAAAGGTCGCCGACGGAGGGGATACTCACGTTCGCTGTCACGTCTGGATCGTGCATTGCCGTCCTGTCAGCCCACCCGGACGGCAGGAGAGGTGTTGGTGGAACCGATAGGTCCCCGCTTTGGTTCCGCCCTTCCCCCGGCCTCGGGGATGCTGGACCGAGAAACTCGCCTACCCGGTGCGGAACGCGGTGGCGGAACCAAGTGGTATCGGCCAAGTTGCCGGTCGGCTGATTGTGGGGAAAATGTTACCTGTTTGCGCCTGACCGCCACTGCCCGATTGCCACATAGAGCCCGCCGATCATGAACGATATTCTGGAACGTGCCGCCCGATGCGGCCTGGAGACTGAATATCGCGACGCGTTCGGGCAGCTGCAATCCGTAGAGCCGGAGATCCTGGCGAGACTCCTTGATTCCCTGGCAGTTGGTGGCGAGGAGCCGCCCCGCATGCTGCCGCGGACCGTGGTGATACGCGGGCAAGCCGATCGCTCCCTCCACCTGAGCGTCCCGGAAGGCCTCCCGCTTTGGTGGGAGATCTGGTCGGAGCAGAAGATCACCGACGGCGAGGGCGTTTCCCCCGTGCTCCACCTCCCGCAAGGCCTGCCGCAGGGGGTCTTTCGCCTGCATGTCCGAGTCACGGCTCCGGCAGGTCCATTGACCAACGTCGCATGCCTGGTCGTTTGCCCGGATCGTGCCTATCAAGGTGGTGAAACCGCGCTCCCGAGGATGTGGGCGCTTGCGGTGCAGCTGTACGGGGTCAGATCGTCCGGCAATTGGGGCCACGGCGATTTTTCCGATCTGATCACGCTCATTGACCTCGCCGCCGATCTCGGCGCATCGGGCATCGGACTCAACCCGTTGCATGCTTTGTTCGATGATCGGGCGCACGAGGCAAGTCCTTATTTTCCCAACAGCCGCCTCTTTCTTAATCCACTTTATATCGACGTCGCAGCGGTGCCGGAATTTCCCGGACTGAAAGCGGCCGGGCTGGCGGACGCGATCGAGCGGCTTCGGGACAACAATATTGTCGACTACCACGGGGTTGCAAACGCCAAGACGCGGGGGCTCAAGCTCGCGTACAAAGCGTTTCGGGCGCACGGCACCACGGCAAGACGCGAGGCCTTCGATCATTTCCGACAACAGCGTGGCTCCTCACTGGCCCGCTTTGGGTGCTTCGAGGTGATGCGCCGGAAGTTCGTCGGTCCCTGGTGGGAATGGCCGGACGAATGGCGGAGAGTCGATGACAAGGCCATCGAAAGCCTGCGGCGGAGTGCGCCCGCGGATGTCGGCTTCATCGAGTTTGTGCAATGGATCGCTCACGAGCAACTTGACCTTTGTCGAGCCCGCGCCCGCGCGCGGAATTTGCCAATTGGGCTTTATCTTGATGTCGCCGTCGGCGTGCGGAACGACAGTTTCGACGCATGGTGCAACCAGGATGCCGTCTTGTCCGGAACTGCCGTCGGTGCGCCGCCGGACATTCTCAACATGGCGGGACAGAATTGGGGATTGGCAGGGTTCAATCCGGTCGGCCTCGAAGATCGGCAGTTTGATCCGTTCTGTCGCATGCTGCGAGCCTCCATGCACTATGCCGGGGCAATCCGGCTCGATCATGTTCTCGGATTGAAACGTCTATATGTCATTCCCCACGGCATGCGGGCGATTCAGGGAGCGTATATTCGCTTTCCCTTCGAGGCGCTTCTGGCTGTCGCGGCGCATGCCAGCGTTGAGCACCGATGCATCGTCATCGGGGAAGATCTCGGAACCGTTCCCGACAATTTCCGGGAAACGCTCGCGGACTGGGGGTTGTGGTCATATCAAGTCATGCTGTTCGAACGCGGTTGGGACGGGACTTTTTCCACCCCGGACAATTACCGGCAAAACGCGCTGGTGACGTTCGGAACACATGACGTTTCGACCTTTGCCGGTTGGCGGGACCACCGTGACCTCGCTGTCAAGCGGGCACTCGGCATCGACCCCGGCGAGACGAGCGAGCAGCGGCATGGCGCCTTCCATGCTTTGGATCAGGCGCTCCGGCAGCGCGGCATCGAGGGGGCCGACTTTCCGGCCGTGGCGAATTTTCTAGCGGGTACGCCCTCGCGGCTGCTGGTCATATCGCTCGAGGACCTCCTTGGAATAACGGATCAGGTCAATCTGCCGGGGACGGTCGATGAACATCCGAATTTTCGCCAGCGCCTTCCGATTGCCCTGGAGGAGCTTAGAAATCACGAGGAGGTTACGCGTGTCGCCGAGATCATGCGTTCAGCGGGGCGTAGCACGCGCCGGTGATCTGACACGGGCGATGGCGGCATCTCCCAGCTCATGGGTGCCGACCGTCGTCAGCCGGCGCCTGTGGTCATCGGCAGTCGTGGTCTAGCTGGCAGCCGAGAGTCGCGCACGGCCGGCCCGTGCGCAGGTCTCTCGTAATCCCGGGCGACTGCAGTGAGAAGCAAGATCCGGGACCCGTACCGCCGCTAGGCGCCTTTCGGCAGATACTTGGCGGACCGTTCGTCGACTGCCTTCCATTCCGCGTCGCTGAGTCTGGCCAAACCCACGAATTTGTTGGTGAACATCGTATCGGTCTTGGGCAGGTTCTTCACGCCCATGTAGGTCTCGACCGTGCGCGCCGTCTGCTCCACCAGCGCGGGCTCCATGTAGCCCAGACCGTCTTTCTTGAACGCGGGCACCGTCCCCAATGCAGTGCTCACGGCCTGGCCGTACTCGATCACCTTCTGGTTGGCGATACTGCCGCCCTGGAACTCCTTCTCACTCTCGAGGTGAAGCTGAACGGATTTTTCCGGGTTCAGGTAGACGTATTTGAGGCCGTCCATGAGGCCTTCGACGAAGCCCTGGCAAAGCTCAGGTCGCTTTTCGATCGTGCCGCGCTTGCATGCGACGACGTTGCTGAGCATCTTGATCCCGTAGTCCTCGTAGAGGATGGAATTGATCTCCAGTCCCTGCGCCCACAGGCTCGGCGCGATGCTGCCGAAGAAGTTGCCTTCGGCCTTCACCTGCTTCTCCACCAGCACCTTGATCAACGCGGCCGCATCCATGGTGACCTTGTTCACCTTGCTGTCATCGATGCCGGTTGCTTTCACGAACGCCGGCCACAACTGGAAATCTCCGCTGCCGACGTCGAAGGCGACGGTTTGGCCTTCGAGATCCTTGGGTTTGTTGATGCCGTATTCCTTGAGCGAGAAGATGCCGACCGGCGAACGCGGCCAGATACCGGCAACCGCAACCAAGTCGAGCCCGCGACCCACGCAGTTCATCATGACCGCAAGGTCGAGGATTCCGAAGTCGTATTGACCCTGGTCCACAGGCACACACACCTTGCCGGAGCCGAAGCCGCGATCGATGGTGACATCGAGGCCGCGCTTCTCCCAGAACCCCATTTTCTTGGCCACGAATGCGTAGCTGAACGTGCCGAGCGGCAGCCACGGCAGTGTCATCTTGACCGGAGTCGCGGCGTGTATGATCGCCGGCGCGGAAACGCCGAGCACACTGCCTGCGCCGGCCGCTCCGGCGAGCCTCAAGAAGGAACGACGATGTAACCGAGCCATCTCTGGTTCTCCTCTGTCTGGATCATTTTTCATTTCAACATCACAACATTTGCCACCGGCGCGGCGCGCAATCAGCCTCCCGCGGCACCCCCGATGTCGTTTGGTGTCTGCCAGTAGACCGCGCGTCCTTCGGCGGCGGCGATCATGCCGTAAAGTGCGAGACCGCTGATGCTGAGCACTGTGATCGCCGCCATCATCAGGGGGGTGTCGAGCAGCCCGCCCGCGAGCTTGATGAGATAGCCGATGCCCTCCTGCGAAGCCACGAACTCGGACACGATGACGCCGATGATCGCCAGCGTGATCGATATCTTCATGCCGGCAAAGATGTAGGGCAGCGCATTCGGCATGCGAATCTTCCAGAAGATTTGCCAGCGCGTGCCCATGAATGTGCGGGCCATGCGATGGATATCTTCATCGACCGCCTGAAAGCCCATGGCCGCATTGATGGTCATGGGAAAGAACGCGACCAGGAATGCGAGCAGCAGACCCGACATCGTGCCGGTCCCGAACCACACGATGAACAGGGGGGCGATCGCGATCTTCGGGATCACCTGTGAGACGATGATGACGGGATAGAAGCCCTTTCGCATGATCGTCGAGTAGGTGATCAGGATGGCCACCAGCACGCCCCCGACGACCGAAAGGGCAAATCCGAGCACAGTCAGGTAGAGCGAAGGCCACAGATGTGTGAGCAGGAGATCGTGCCGTGCGATGATGGCCTGCGCGATCTCCGACGGCGGCGGCAGTATGATGCTGCGGATCCCGAGTTCGCGGACTGCGAATTCCCAAAGCGCCAACATGGCGAGGCTGATGCCGATCGGCCAACCCAGTTCGCTCGCGTATCGGCGCACCTTAGCTGTCATGGCTTGCCTCGATCGCTTTTCGCAGCCTGCGCACGTGGCGATTGAAGCCTTCGTCCTCCATCATCGCGATGTGGCGTGGACGGGGCAGATCGATGATCGCCTCCTCCACGATCGTCGCCGGCCGCCGGCCCATCACCAGCACTCGGTCGGAGAGGAACGCTGCCTCGCGAATGCTGTGGGTGACGAAGATCACGGTTTTTCGGTTTGCTTGCCAGATGCGCAAGAGCTCGACGCCCATCTCGTCGCGGGTGAGGGCATCCAACGCGCTGAACGGCTCGTCCATCAGCAGAATGCCGGGATCGTGAATGAGTGCGCGGCAGATCGATACGCGCTGACGCATCCCACCTGACAATTGCCGCGGCAGGTGATGAGCGAAGTCGTCGATCTTGGCCATGGCCAGCAGATCCATCGCGCGTTTCTCGTATTGCGCGCGCGGCAACTTGAGCAGCTCGATCGGGAACAGCACGTTGTCGAGCACCTTGCGCCACGGCAGCAGCACCGGCTGCTGAAACACCACGCCGACCTCGCGTCGCGGGCCCGACACCGCCTTCCCGTTGATCGAGATCTCGCCCTCGGTGGCGTCGATCAATCCTGCAACCATCATGAGCAGGGTGCTCTTGCCGCAACCGCTGGGGCCGAGCAGGCTCAGGAATTCGCCGCCAGCGACATCGAACGATACGTTTCGTATCGCTTCGAGTTCGTCATAAAATTTGCGCACCGCCTTGATGTGCAGCGCCGCCGAGGGCGGACTATCGGTGGCCCGCTCGGCAAGACCGGGGGACACCTCGGACAAGGCTGCTGTTCGCATTCAGGTCGCCGTTCGGACCACGCCAGACGCGTCATGCTATGATGCTAAAGACCATACCACAATGGCTGCGCGCGGTGAGACTGACAAGGCTGAAGGCCGGTGGCGATGCGGAAATTGTGCGCACGCGTGCTCAATCTTGGTGCGAGGCACGCGCGCAGGCCGATGTCGTACACGCCCGCGGTGCGCAGGACACTGCGGCGTTTCACCGAGAGTGTCGCTGCGTTCGAGCATGCACCCGCCATCGATAACTCGAGGTCAACCATTGGCGCGGGGAGGTCGCGATCTCTGCTCTGTTCAGAGTTGCTATCGTACTGAAAATAGCCTCACAATATTTTCCTCTGTTTGAGCCCTGGCCTGCGGAGCAGTACTGATGGCGAAATATGGAATCGGAGCGTCTGTTCTTCGGAAGGAAGACGATCGATTCCTCCATGGCCGCGGACAGTATGTCGCGGATCTTCGTCTCGCGGGAACGCGCGAGGTCGCTTTCGTGCGAAGCCCGGTCGCTCACGCGCGGCTGCGCGCAATCCATATTCCTGAAGGTCTCCGCGATGTCGTCTTCACCGCGAAGGACCTGGTCGGGGTGAAGCCGATCATCTCGTCGCCGCCGCTCAAAGGGTTCAAGCGCTCGTCGCAACCGATCCTGGCGACGGACAAGGTCCGCTACGTCGGTGAGCTTGTGGCGATGTGTCTCGCCGCGACGCGCGCCGAGGCGGAGGACATCGCTGCTTCAGTCGATCTGGATTTCGAGGAACTACCTGCGGTCACCGATATGCTGGCTGCCCTGGAACCCGACGCGCCACTGGTGCACGAGGAGTGGGGCGACAATGTCTTCATCGCGTTCTCGGAAGACGGCCCGGTGGATGAGATTGCCAAGACCGCGGCCATCAAGGTGACGCGCAAAATCCGCACCTCTCGGCACTGCATGTTTCCGATGGAAGGACGCGGCGTCGTCGCCTATCGCGACCAGCGTTTGCGTTACCTTACGCTTGTTACCTCGACGCAATTCCCACATTCCGTTCAAACCGGGCTTTGCGAGTGCCTTGGGCTCGACGATGGCGCGGTGCGGGTCATCTCACCTGATGTAGGCGGGGGCTTCGGGTACAAGGGCTTGCTCTGCCGAGAGGAAGTGGCGCTGGGATGGCTGGCCTTGCAGGTGAACCATCCCGTCCGCTGGCTCGAGGATTGCCGCGAGCACCTGAGTGCGAATGCGAACTGCCGCGAGCACTACTACGACATCACCGGCTATGCCTCACGCGAGGGCAAGCTGCTCGCGATCGACTGCGTCGGCTACGTGGATGCGGGTGCGTATTCCGACTATCCGATTTCCTCCGCTGTCGAGGCAGCGCAAATTGCCAACCTGCTGCCGGGCCCCTACGTTTTCTCGACCTACCGCTGCCGTTCCGCCGCCGTGGCCACGAACAAATGCCCGATCATCCCGTACCGCGGGGTCGCGCGCACGGGCATATGCCTGGCGATCGAAGTGATCATGGATGCGATTGCGCGTGAAGCCGGCCTCGAACCGTACGACTGTCGGCTGCGCA
>Ga0207643_10002243_pt1 | contig 10529 bp, 8 predicted proteins | sample KBSMisM62_FD_184313 | JGI IMG/M metagenome (GOLD analysis project Ga0207643, IMG submission 184313) | Miscanthus rhizosphere microbial communities from Kellogg Biological Station, Michigan, USA - KBS Miscanthus M6-2 (SPAdes) (version 2) | ecosystem: Host-associated > Plants > Roots > Rhizosphere... | reverse complement strand
CTGAAAGAACGCACGGCGCCCCTGGAACTGGAAGCCCGCCCGAAAGGCACGAACGGTTTGCGTGTGTTTGAGACAACTGCCTGCAAACCACCAAAACCTACCGGCACGACGCGCTTTACCGGTTGTCCAATAAGTAGCTCGATTGCTCTCATCGACAACTCGTCGACAGGCGTCACGATCGTGATGGCCTTACCGTGCTTACCCGCTCTACCCGTGCGACCCACTCTGTGTACGTAGTCTTCAGGAACACTGGGCACGTCATAATTGATGACGTGTGAGACAGCATCAACGTCTAATCCACGCGCCGCGATGTCTGTGGCTACCAGCACGCGTGTATGGCCCTCGCGAAAGTCCCGCAAAGCTGCTTCGCGTTGTGGCTGACTTCGGTCGGCGTGAATGCGATTCACTTTATGATTGCGCGCTCTGAGAATGTGTGACAGGCGTTCGGAGCCGCGTCGAGTGCGCGTAAACACTAAAACCTTTGCCAGCGATTCTTTTTGATCTTCCCGCTCGAGCAAATCAAGCAAAAGCGCTGTCTTGTTTTCCAGCGAAACCGAATAGACAGTTTGCTCAACCATCTGCGCTGCACGGCCGCGCGCGTTTACTTCAACCAACTTCGGTTGTCTCATTGTTGAGCGAGCCAAACTCTCAATGGTTGAAGACATCGTGGCTGAGAACAACAGCGTCTGCCGCTTTCCAGGCAACATTGCAAGAATTCTTTTGATCGCTGGTAGAAAACCCATATCCAGCATGCGATCGGCCTCGTCCAGGACAAGAACTTCGACAGTGGAAAGATCGATTGCGCCACGTTCTGTAAGGTCCAGCAAGCGGCCGGGTGTGGCAATCACGATCGTTGCCTTGCGACGCAGATCGGCGATTTGCGTTCTAATATTGGCGCCACCGATCACGAGCACGCTCTTGTTAGCTTTCAGATGATTGAGCTCGCTGTAGTTCTTTTGGATCTGGAGTGCCAGTTCGCGCGTAGGCGCCAGCACGAGGACACGAATGCCCGGGCGCATTTGGGCGCTCAGGTTGTGAATGATCGGAAGGAGAAACGCGGCCGTCTTGCCTGTTCCGGTTTCCGCACAGCCAATCACATCCGCGCCGCTCAGAATTAGCGGGATGCATTTAATTTGGATGGGGGTGGGATTTAAGTATCCGAGTGATTCGCAAACGCGCAATTGTGCGTCTGCCAATCCTAACTGAGAAAAATTCATAAGTTCCTTTGTGTATGCGACGGCTGCTTGAGCTCGTCGCGAAAATTACAACGGCAGTGTCGATCTCCGCGATCATTCCTGGATCGGGTGACCCCGATCCAAGTGCGAACCTTACTTTTAGGCAAAGCCATCATGCGGAGATCGAACACTGCGTAGAATGCGAATTACCAGCGTGGCTCAGAGCGACGTCCCGAGTTGCCGCCGCCGCCACGACCAAAGCCGCCGCCGTTGCGATTACCGCCAAAGCCACGTCCACCACCGCCACCACCTCCACTGCGATTTTCGCGTGGGCGGGCTTCGTTGACATTCAAGGCGCGACCGGCAACTTCCTTTCCGTTGAACTGTTCAATTGCTGCAGTCGCTTCTGCTTCCGTAGACATTTCGACGAAGGCGAAGCCTTTCGATCGTCCAGTGTCGCGATCCTCAATCACGCTTGCTGATTCAACCGTTCCGGCCTGAGCAAACAGTTGCTGAAGATCTTGACTGGTAGTTTGGAAAGCGAGGTTTCCGACATAAAGTTTTTTTGACATAGAGATATACCTTTCCCTGTTTAGGAATGAAAAAGAAGCTGGCGAATCGGATTTGGCTTCGGCGAACGGTAGCGTTCGAAGGATCAGGTTCGGATGCTCTTAACTAGGAGCGGCTTCGATGTGTGAAATAAGCCTGCTCTCGAACCATCCAAAACGTCCGGCGCTAATCATTTTGTGCGCGGAGCGCATCACCGTCGATGCGCGAGAGAAGGGTTAACGGGGGCTATGATGCCCTATATACAAGGCAAGTTGCAAGCTCACTGGGGCGGGGGAGTGCCTAATCTGAAAGCTATAGGTGTTCTCGGTAAACCTGGTCAGTACCACGGTAGGATACTGACCAGTGCAATTAGATCCCTTAAATTAGGGCGTACGGGGTCCGGGCCCTGTCGTCATTTTGTTCGTTCAAATTCGCCGCGCAAGTCAATCGGCTTACCGTCTGGCTTAATGAAAGTGAACTCTACGACGTGTTTGTTCGCGTCAATCATGGTGAACGCCATACGCTTCACCAATCCTCCCTTTGTGTTTCCCGCGACGTCGAGAAAATCGAACTCGCTGGTCTTTCCATCAGGCGACGCCTTGCCTTCAAAGCGAGCCCGATTTCCGCCATCACAATAATGGGTTGCGAGCAGGCGATCCCCCTCTACGTAGAACATCGTGATCTCATGGTCTGGAGGACGCCCTCCACCTGTTGTCGCTTCATGCAGAATTGCGGTACCACTCGACGTGAGGCGAATTGTGACGTTGATCGAGATACCCATAATCGTACCTTGCCACGAACCCGCCAGGGTTTTCATTTGGTCGAATGTTTTCTGCGCATCCGATTGCGATGTCGTCTGAGCAACAGTCGTCCCGTGGCCCATTGCCACCACGAAACAGATCAGGAGTGCTGGAAAAAGTTTTGAGAGCCGTGCATTACGGTGATTGATCCTGGCTTGCATTGTTCATTTCCTTTCGGTCTGAGTGACAACTTCCAATCCGTGCGTGAGAGGCTATGGTGTTTGAACTTCCAAGTCTCCACAGACTGTAAATAGTTTGTAAAAAGTTGTATTGAGGAACCGAAGCAGGACAGCTATGCAGGTTGATGCATCAGCGGCGAGCAATACAGCGTAGTCAGTCAACCTTCTCGAGGTTGATAGTGAGCCTATTGTCCTGGATACCCAGCACGTAGGTGTAGCGTCCAGGCGTCAACTGGTGTTCGCCGACATAGTCGTATGGTTGCAGTCTTAGCTCTCGACCGCCGGCGTTCACATGAATCTCGGCATATCGATAAGCCCGAGTCGTAGATTTGAAGTCGCTCGATGCGCCTTTGGGGATGGGTCCAAAGTGTGCTTCATCCCGATCCGGAAACACTACTCGTACGGAGTCAAAGTCGATCTCGCTATCGTTTCTGATCTGTATTTCGATGTCCACATCCGTCTCCTGGAGCACGACTTCTCAAGCAAGGGGGAAAGGGCGCCCAACTGTGAAGTCGAGCGCCCACAAGTTACACCCATTCGCGCCGAATGTCAGATCCTCATTACATTCAAGGACTGAGCATTGTCCTTTCCGGTCCACGCGATGACTGGCGCGCTCTGCAGGGCCGAAACGGTCGGACCAAATGACGAAGTATCACCATAGGTTATCTTCCCGAAGAAATTCACCCCGTTGGTACTGCGCAAAGTGTTCAGCCGGTTCTGCGCATCAGTGCCGGTCCAGCCAAGGATTACATTGCCACCAACGTTGTCGATCGTCGGTCCGACAAAGCTGTTCTCGCCCAAGGTGACCTTGTTGAACCATGTAGAGCCGTTAAAGGCCATGACGTTGAGTCGCCGTCCGGCGTCGGTGCCCGTCCAGCAGATGAGCAAGTTGTTGCCGAGAGTACACAGGTCGGGACCATTGACCGAAGTGTCATTGAGCGTCAGTTTGCCGGTCCAGGTGGTGCCGTTGCCGGACTGAATGATGTTCAGGCGACGAGCGCTGTCGGTCCCGGTCCATCCGAGCACGAGTCGATTATTGAACACAGCGAGGGCTGGCCGGTGAAAGGTCGTCTCATTCAAGGTGACCTTGTTTGTCCAGTTGACGCCGTCAGCTGATGACATCACATTGAGCTGGTTGTTGCCCACACCTCGCCATGCAATGTAGAGCCGGTTGTTGAAGACTGCCAGCGCGGGGCCTGACTCCGACGTGTCGCCCATCGTTACCTTCCCATACCACACTCGCAGCGTATCGGTGGCCATCACGTTGAGCCGGTGTGCCGAGTCGGTACCCGCCCAGGCAATAAAGCCACGATTGTTGAAGGTACAGAACGATGGAGACGTAATGGACGTATCGGACAGGATAGACTTGGCGCTCTGGTTGCCGTAGATGGAGCGTATCCCATTGATATCATCGGTCGCCAGGTTCTGCTTAATCCCGCTGTAAAACGCGAACATGATCGCGTTGGCATCGGCGGAATGGTCCAGACCGAGAGTGTGACCGATCTCATGGATCGCGACGCTGAGGAAATCGATTCCGGTAGGCGGGTTGTTCGTGGTCCATGTTTCCGCATCGTCGAAGTGCAAATCGCCGGCAATGGCGCCGCCGTTTGGTGGAGGATAAAACCCGTGCGCGAGCACATTGCCAGCTCCATCGAATGGGGATCCGTCGTTATGGTTGCCAGTCCTGAAAGCGATATCAATGTCCGGGTTGCCACCAACTTCCGTAAACGTCAGGAAGCAGACGTTGCTCCACGACTGAAACGCGCGGCGGATGTTGGCAATGATCACCTGTTGCGTTAGGTCGCCCGTGAAGTTAGAGAAGCCGTAAGTCACATTTGATTTGTTCCAACGATTGCCCTGTGCCACGAATTCAGCCAGTCCCGGCGCAGCCGTTACCTGGAAATGCCGGTTTGGCGTGTCGGGATTGCCACAACGGGGCAACGTTGCGAGATGCACCGTATCGTCGTCGAGTTGACCTGTTACAGGTAGCCCATAAAAGGCCTGGAATTTTTTGAGTGCTCTCTCCGTAGCATCGTCAAATGATCCCGTAGTAGCGTGTTCAATGCCTATGTCTCTCTGCTTGGCAAACGCGACCGTTGCGGGTTGATCGGCCTCCAGATAGCCGAACTTTTTCAGGTATTCCTGCATTTTCGCTATACCTGTACCGTTTGAACCGAGGGGCCCGCCGTTTCCCAATGAAAAAGCGGCCTTAGCCTTCTTGACTGTTGGGGATGTTTTCCTGGTGCTGCTGGTCTTTTTAGCTCCGCGTGCTGCCTTCCTGGGCATAATTAATTCCTCCATTTGAGATGAAATCTACTGAGAGACCTACCTGATATGAGTTGAGTATCAAAAACGTTTCGGGCGGAAGCTGACGGGTGAGATCCAGTACAGCTTGAAGAGATTGATCGAGGAGCAGCAGCTTTTAAAGTTTATGTGGCGCAACCACCAGGATGCTGCGATACATGAGCCTCAACACGTTTGAGTCCTCCAGCTCTTTGAGAGCCTGCCAGGTTTTTTGCCGGGACGCACCAATTAGATTTGCGAGATCCTGTTGAGTGATCTTTATTTTGATCGGCTGGTCCGGTACGTTACCTGACTCTTTGATCACCAGATCGATCAAAACTTCCCTGACCCTGTGGGAGACATCGTTGCAAATGACATTAACTAACTGGGCTTCGGCCTTTTTTAGCCTTAGGCCCACGGATTTGAGCAACTGAAACGATAACTCCGGGTACATGCTCAAGAGAGTTTCCAGGTCCTTTCGGTGAATTTCACATATCAGAGAAGTCTCGAGAGCCTGAGCTGAAGTGGTGCGGGGTATGCCGAGGATTGTACTCGTATAGCCGAAAATCTCCCCTGGTCCAACTATTCCATGCACTACTTCGTGACCATCTTCGCTTAAAGCAGTGATCTTCATCCGGCCTTCCTGCAGAAGGTAGACGCTGTCGGCGCGGTCGCCATTCACGAAGACCCATTCACCGCGCCGGCGTTTTGTTCTTCGCATCATCGCATTGAAGCGATGCACAGCCTCCTGACTCATTCCTTGCAGCAGTTCGAGTCGGTCTATAAACCCAGGCTTCGAAAAACCGTGAGCAACTTCTGTTGATGGGGTCATGTTGGTACTTCCTCTTTGCGAGGCACACGAGTGCTATTCAATTGTTTGGTTAATGAAACAATCACGCGGAAGGGGAAGCGAGGGCGGCAGTATACCGCAGAAAGTGATGGAACTGTAAATCGGATAACATTCTTGATTACCAATGCCACGGGCTGCCCGTGGCATCCGAAGAGTTGGGGCTAGATTAATCTTCCAGTAAACTTACCATTCATTGTCATGTCATTATTTAACTTACATCCTGTTCGTCCTCTCCTTGGCCTCCTTCTCCTGAGTCTGAACATCTGTGCTCAGACTCCACCGCAGACCGACTATGACGACCTTGCGAACACGCTCGTTACGGTCAAATCTGCGCAAGAGCGTGAGCAGTTGCTCTCCAAAAACCCAGCTTTGATGACGCCCGATTTGCGTAAGGCACTAATCAGGCACGGGAATTCTCAACTGTTGGCCGGACGCTATTCGACCGCCTTCGATATTTACGGCGTTGCGCAAAACGTCGCTGAGAAAATCGGTGATAGAGAAGGTGTCGCGACGGCGTGGTTGGACATCGGGACTGTTTATTATTTTCAAGCCAATTATCCGGCGGCGTTGGAACACTACAAGAAAGCGCGCGACCTGTTTACAGAGGTCACAAATCATCACGAGGCGGCTAAAGCACTCTCCGGTCTCGCGTTGATTTACAAAGAACAGCGTCGAGAAACAGAAGCACTTACGGCCCTGCAACAGGTCCTGAAGGAATTCACCTCACTTGGCGACAAGGACGAAATCGCCAACACGCTGAACATGATCGGCACTATTCACTATGGCCGGGGAAACTATTCAGCGGCGGCCGACGCTTTTCGAAAAAGCAGTGAAGCAAACAATAATGTCGACTCCATTGTGCGCCTCGCTGACGTCTTATACATGCAGGGCGACTATACGCAGGCATTGTCTTTCTACAAAAAATCTCTCGAGCGTGCTGAAAGAGGAGAAATCGGCGCCATCGTCGCCGCACTGAATGGCGCGGCAAATTCCGCTTACTATTCCGGCGATTACGACGAAGCTCTTCAGAATTATCAGCGCAGCGTCAACCTTCAGAAAACGCTGCCTGACAGATTGGGTCTTGCCAATGCGCTCAGGGGAATTGGAAATGTGCATCGGACTCGCGGCGATTATGGCGCGGCACTGGAGAGCTATTTCAACAGCCTAAGCATCTTCGAAGAGATCAAAGCCCCGCTCGGCACCACGCTGGGAAGTATCGGCTTAGTAAGAGCTCTACAGGGAGACTACCCTCGCGCGCTCGAGTACTACAGCAAGGCGCTGGAAGAGTTTAAAAACAATTCTAACCGGGTTGAGATGGCCCGCGTCTTAACGCTAATCGGAAATGTTTACTACGGGCAAGGGCAGTACGATGCGGCACTCAGCTCGTACCGGCAAGCCCTGACGTTGCGCGAGGAAATGGACGATAAGTCAGGGCAGGGCGATATTCTCGCCGGCATCGGTTCCACACACCTTCGTCTGAAGAATTACTCCGAGGCGTTAGACAGTTTTGAAAAAGCGCTCGGGTTGTTCAAGTCCGTTCCCAATCAGGAAAAAATGGCGGAAGTTTTGACGCGAGTTGCTCAGGCTTTTCTGCTTCAGAATGATTATGCAAAAGCACTGAGCGCCGCTGAGAGTGTGGCATCGATCTCGACTCAGCTCGGGAACGGTGAGCTTCAATGGTACGCCCGAATGTTGACGGGCAAAGCCCATTCGAAGTTAGAACATGGACCACAGGCATACAACGCGTTCACGGGGGCTATCTCGACAGTTGAGTCGCTGAGGGAGGAAGCCTCTGTAGCCACGGCCGGCGACCATAGCCGCTCACTGCCGTACCTGTACGCTATCGATTTTCTGATGAATGAGCATCGACCGAGTGAGGCTTTCCATTATGCCGAACAGGCAAAGACGCAATTCCTGATAGATCTACTGAAGAGCAACAACGCCGTTCCGCAAAAAGGGCTTTCCGTCGATCAGCGTCGTGAGGAGCAACGCCTGGCGGGTGAGGTTGCCTCGCTCGAAATCCAACTCGAACGCGATGCAGAACAGCGTTCGCAGAGTGAAGCGCGTCGCTCAGAGTTGCAGGATAAATTGCGAAGATCTCGCGCAGCGTATGTTGACTTCCGCCGGAAAGCCTTCAGCGCAAATCCAGGTTTGAAAATCAGCCGGGGCGAGCTCGCTCCGCTCAAACTGGATGACATTCGTTTATTGATAAACGATACGTCAACCGCGCTCCTCGAATACACCACCACTGAAACTAACACCTACCTCTTTGTCTTGACGGCGGATAAGACCGGGGCCAGAACGGCTCAAGGCAAACGGCAAATGGAGATTAATCTCAAGGTTTATCCCCTGGAAGTCAGACACGATGAGCTCGCATCAAGAGTGCGACACTTTCAGGAACTACTAGCTTCACGTGCCGGTAACTTTCATGAGCTCGCGCAGGAACTTTACGACTTACTGGTGAAGCCGGCGGAGGATCAAATCGGGCTCAAGACGAAATTAGTCGTCGTGCCTGATGGATCACTCTGGCATTTGCCATTCGAGGCATTGCAGCCTTCGGAAGATCACTACGTAGTGGACCAGGCACAAGTATCGTACGCCCCGTCTTTATCGTCACTGCGCGAAATGCGAAAGCAGCGTCTGCCCGCCGGACGTCTCAATTCGTTACTGGTCGCCTACGGAAATCCTGAGCTATCTAAAAACTTTCAGAAGCGATTTGAACTTGCTTATGCCGGTGTAAAGCTGGAATCGTCTGCTGAGCAGGAAGAGATCAGACGTATAGCTGCGAACTATTACGCTGGACCACAGGCAAGTGAAGAACGAGTCAAGTCAGCTATTTCGCAGGCCAGGATTGTGCATTTCTCAAGTCCTGCAATCCTGGATGACATGAGTCCGATGTCATCTTTTATCGGGCTTTCATCCGAAACAAGCCAGCAAGATGGGTTTCTCCAGATCCGTGAAATCATGGATCTACAAAGCACTGCCGAACTGGTTGTCGCATCAACAGCACAGCCGAGCGCCGTCCTCAACGGGAACGCCGCGGTTGGTTTTTCCTGGGCGTGGTTTGTCGCGGGTACTCCCGCGACATTAGTGAGTCGTTGGAAAGTCGAATCGCCCACGCTCCTCTCCGCATTCTATTCCTCAATGAAACAGACAAGCCGCCCCCGAGTTTCCAAGGCTCAAGCCCTACATCAAAGCATTTTGGCAATCAGACGATCACCTGATCATCAACATCCATACTACTGGGCGAGCCTTGCGATGATCGGCGACGCCCGCTAACAAACCGAAGATGCCACGGGCTTGCCCCGTGGAGTGTCACGCTGGACGCTACACTAGTTCAGCTTTAGAAAATCACCTGGCCGTTGTGAACCAACTTGCCAACCTCAAAGGTGACTTTCCGCAACTCCTTCCCCTCTTTTTTAAAGAACTCCGGAGCCACGTCGAATGTGAACCGCTTGTTGGCCTCTGTGAGCAAGGGCTTCCCCTGATCATTAAACCGCGGAAACAGAAATACGATTTCGTTTCTCTTGGCTGTAAAGGAAACATTGACGGCCGCACGTCGTTCACCTTTGTCATTCGTCAACGATATTTGACGCAAAAGTTCTTCACGCGGGAAGCGCTTCAGAATTGCCACCACATCGACAACCTCTTTCATTTGAAGCGGCGGAAATTGATTCGTAGATGAGCGGAGCTCCATCGGATCGCGCACCGTTGAGAATAGCGTGACTATGTAGTGCTTATCGCATTCAGGACATTTTAGAAGCCCATCTACCTCGGCGTCGTAGTCGGCTTTATGTTCTTTGGAAATCTTGTCGTACGGGATAGTCAGTTGCATGCGCCGCACGATAGCTTGTCGTACGGGAAGGGCTGAATAGAGTCGGACCTCGAGTAAATATGAAACACCAGATGTGCGGCTTGACTCAGACTCTATCCGCGCCCACGGTGAGTTGGTCAAAATACGCCAGGCTTCGTCCAGCGTCCATTGTTCGTAAGGTTTGTTATAGATCGATTTCTGTGCGGTGGTGGTAACAACCAGCCCCATGGTGAAGAGCACGATTACTGTTAGTTTGCTCATGTCGGTCCTGTTCTCGTATAAAGCACGCGTAATCTTTGGTCAAGCTTTCACGAAACTTTCTAATGGAAACGATCACGTTGTACAGACCAGTTGGACCTAAAAATGTTTGTTGATTAGAAACATGGCTGATTTACATCACGAGTTCCTGCTGCTCTCCAGAGAACAATATCCGTATGCTGAGTACATGCAGTGGATCAACAATCCAAACGCAATTCAACTGCACGATGATCTGATGCACTATCTTGACGACTCGCTCCGGTGGATTACTTGCTACAACCCGGCGAAACGCATGTCGAGGCATAAAGGCCTGAACTTCTATGGGCCAACGGTTATAAAGTCTGACGGAGCTGTCGTTTTGCAGAGGATCCTGAGCGGCTGGTCAGAGATTTTTTCATCCGGCCCTAAGCGCATAGTTCTCACCGGACCATACGAGCGGCGTGAGGGAGAAACTGGAAGCCACACCGTCATCAAACTGGACCGTGATGTCGTTGTCAAAACACTAAACAGGCTTTCAAATTACGCTCAGTCCGTTAGCCAAAGCGAAGACAAGCTGTACATCCTGCACCTTGGCATGTAATGTTCGAAGGGTTTTAGCACCTCAATCCCCGACGACAGTTT
>Ga0207643_10002241_pt1 | contig 10531 bp, 7 predicted proteins | sample KBSMisM62_FD_184313 | JGI IMG/M metagenome (GOLD analysis project Ga0207643, IMG submission 184313) | Miscanthus rhizosphere microbial communities from Kellogg Biological Station, Michigan, USA - KBS Miscanthus M6-2 (SPAdes) (version 2) | ecosystem: Host-associated > Plants > Roots > Rhizosphere... | reverse complement strand
CAGGAGAACGTCTACTACTACCTCACCTGCATGAACGAGAACTACGCGCATCCGGCCATGCCGGAGGGCGCGCAGACGGGCATCATCAAGGGCATGTACCGCCTGCGCGCGGGACGCGACATCGAGCCGCGCGTGCAACTCCTGGGCTCGGGCACGATCCTGCGCGAGGTGATCGCCGCCGCCGAGCTGCTCGAGACGCAGTTCGACGTCGCGGCCGACGTGTGGAGCGTCACGAGCTTCAGCGAGCTGCGCCGCGAGGCGCTGGACGTCGAGCGTTGGAACGCGCGTCACCCCGAAGCCGAGGCTCGCGTGAGCTACGTCGCACAGTGCTTCGCCGCGACGAAAGGTCCGTTCGTCGCCGCCACGGACTACATGAAGCTCGTCTCCGATCAGATCCGTCAGTGGGTGCCGGGCCGCTACGTCGCGCTCGGAACGGACGGCTTCGGGCGCAGCGATGGCCGTGCTCCGCTTCGTCATCACTTCGAGGTCGACACGAAGTCCGTCGTCGTGGCTGCGCTGAAGGCGCTCGCGGATGACGGCAGCATCGATCGCAGCACCGTAGTCAAAGCGATGACCGATCTCGGCGTCGATCCCGACAAGCCGAATCCCGTCACCGAGTAAGCCGTCGCTGCACCGTGGAAGTCGTCGTACCAGATCTTGGTGATTTCGCCGACGTAGAGGTCATCGAGGTCCTCGTGAAGCCCGGTGACTCCGTCGCGGCGGAGCAAGGCCTCATCACCCTCGAGACCGACAAGGCGACGATGGACATTCCATCGCCGGCCGCGGGCAAGATCGCCGCAGTCAAGGTCAAAACCGGCGACCGCGTGTCGGCGGGCAGCGTCATCGCGGCACTCGAGGAGCCCGACGGCAAGAAGTCGGCGGCGCAGCCGGCCTCCGTCGACACCCGGCCGGAGAGCGATCGCACCGTGGAAATGCCGAAGCTCGCGCGCTCGGCGGGAGCGGCCGACGCTCGCGAGCCGCGCGTCGTCACGGTACCGGACCTCGGCGATTTCTCGGGCGTCGAGATCATCGATGTGCTCGTGAGCCGCGGCGATGTGAAACAGCAGAGGCGTGGAAATGTTGTAAGGCAGGTTCCCGATGACGCGCAGCCGGCCACCGCGCATGCGGGCGAGCGCCGCGAGATCGAACTTGAGCGCGTCGGCTTCGTGCAGCTCGAATGCCTGCGGCGCCCCCCAGCGGGCGCGCAACTGCGCGGCGAGATCGCGGTCGATTTCGATCGCATCCAGCGTGCGGGATTGGCCGATGAGCCGTTCGGTGAGCGCGCCACGGCCGGGCCCGATCTCGAGCAATGCCTGGTCGGGCTTCGGCGCGACTTCGCGCACGATGCGATCGAGCACGCTGCGGTCATGCAGGAAATGCTGGCCGAACCGCTTGCGCGCGAAGATCAAGCTCGCCTCGCAGCGAACTCCACGGCGAGGCGGGTGGCGGCGATGAGGCTGCCGGCATCGGCGCGGCCCGTACCGGCGAGGTCGAGCGCCGTGCCATGGTCCACGGACGTGCGGATGATCGGCAGGCCCAGCGTCACGTTCACGGCATGGCCGAAACCGGCGTGCTTGAGCACCGGCAGGCCCTGGTCGTGATACATGGCCAGCACCACGTCGTAGTTAGACAGCGCCCGCGGCACGAACACGGTATCCGCCGGTATCGGCCCGTCCACCAGCATGCCTGCCGCGCGCGCGCGCTCGACGGCGGGCGCGATCACATCGCGATCTTCGACGCCCAAGTGGCCGCTTTCACCGGCATGTGGATTGAGACCGCACACGGCAATGCGCGGCCGGGAGATGCCCCAGAGGCGGCGCACGTCGTCGGCGAGAATCCGCAAAGTGGTATCCAGCAGCGTAGGCGTAATTGCATCACTGACCGCGCGCAAGGGCAGGTGCGTGGTCGCAAGCGCCACGCGCAGCGATTCGGCGGCGAGCAACATGACCGGATGCGCGGCGCCGGTGTGCGCGGCAAGGTATTCGGTGTGACCGGTGAAAGGCACGCCGGCATCATTGATCACGCTCTTCTGTACGGGCGCCGTGACCATGGCAGCAAACTCGCCACCGACACAGCCGGCGATGGCGCGGTCCAGCAGCGCCAGCACGTGCTGCGCGTTGGCCGCATCGAGCCGGCCAGCCACGCAGGGTGCCGCGAGTGGTACGTCGATGACGTCCATGCCACCGGCTACGCGCCGGGCCTGCGGGTCGCGCGATAGATAGGGATGCAGCGTGACGTCCAGTCCGAGCTGACGTGCACGCTCGGCGAGCAGCGCGCGACTGCCGATGATCACGAGTGGGCTTGGTAGGTCGAGACTGGCGAGGGCCAGACAGAGATCCGGGCCGATGCCTGCGGGCTCACCCGCGGTGACGGCTATCAATCTCAGAGCTTGTACTCGACGTACGCCTCGTCGCGCAGCCGCCGCAGCCAGAGCTCAGTTTCCTCGTCGGCCTTCGCTTCGCGCAACGCCGTGAATGCGCGCTGGCGGATGACGTCCTGCGTCGTGTCGAACTGGCGACGGCCTAACAACTGGATGATGTGCCAGCCGAACTGCGTGCGGAACGGCTGACTGATTTCATCGGGCTGCAGCATCGCGAGCTGTTTTTCGAACTCCGGCACGAAGGTGCCGGGACCGGCCCAGCCGAGATCGCCGCCTTCGGCCGAGGAACCCGGATCTTCCGAGACCACCGAGGCAACGGCGGTGAAATTTTCGCCCTTGTTGACGATGCGGTCGCGGATCGACACCAGCTTCTGTTCTACGGTGGCGTCGTCCTGGAGCTCGTTGGGCTTGATCAGGATGTGGCGCGCGTGCACCTGGTTCACGATGACCTGCGCGTTGCCGCGCATTTCGTTGAGCTTGATGATGTGGAAGCCCGACGGCGTGCGGATGGGCTTGGTGACATCGCCGGTCTTCATGCCGGCGATGACTTCGCCGAGGAAGGTGGGCAGCTCAGGTCCCTTGCGCCAGCCGAGGGAGCCGCCTTCGAGAGCGGTCTGGGCGTTGGAGTACGAGACCGCCAGACGTCCGAAGTCTTCTCCCGCGACGGCCTTTTGATAAACCTCTTCGGCCTTTTTGCCAGCTTCGTCGAGCTGCTCCGGGGTGGCCGCCTGCGCCACGGCGATGAGGATGTGCGAGACGTTGTACTCGTTCGACTCCGACGGCATCTTTTTCTGTCGCTCGAGGAACTGGTCGATCTCGCGCGGGCTCACGTTGATTCGCCCGATCACGTCGCGCTGGCGAAGGATCTGCATCGCGAGCTCTTTGCGCAGGCCATCGCGATAGGTGGCGTAGTCGACGCCTTGCGAGGCGAGCGCCGCCGGGAGATCCGCGAGCGCGATCTTGTTCTGCTCGGCCACGTCGCGCAGTGCGTTGTTCAGGGTTTCATCCGACACCTTGATGCCGGCGCGATTCGCGCGCTGCATCTGCAATTCCTGCAGCACCAGCCGGTCGAGCACCTGCTGGCGAAGGACGTTCTGGGGCGGCAGGTCGAGGTTCTGCGAGCGCAGGCGCTCGGAGATGGCGAACATCTGCTCGTCGAGCTCGCTCGAGAGAACGACGCCCTCGTTGACCGTGGCGGCCACACGATCGAGCAGCACACCGGAGCTCGAGGCTTCACGGGTCTGGGCGAGGGCTGCGGGGGCGCCGACGACAAGCAGCAGAATGAGGGAGGCGCGCGAAAATGCTTTGAAAATCATGTACTTGTTTTTCACCGAACCGTGGTTTCCGGCGAGTATCCTCGAATTGCGTGTTCCAGGAAAGCGTCTGCGTTTCCGACACTGGAGAGACCCGTCAGTTCCATCTGCACGTAGAAGCTGGTTTCCTGCGTGCCCTCGCGATTGGAGATCGCGCGTCGCGCCACCGCACGCAGACGCCAGCAACAGGCCTTGTATTCAAACCCGGCAAAACGCTCGATCAACTCGCTGTCGCGCAGGCTGTAGACGCCCCGGGCATAGGCATTCCAGTTTTTGCCCAACGGCCAGGCGCCCGAGATCTCCGTCTGTTCGAGCACATCGCGTTGTGCTCGATAGGCCAGGTTCAGAACCCGCTGGCCGTCGAGGCGATATTGAACCCGAAACTGCGAGCGTTCGGTGCGGGTGTCTTCGGGATTCCATTGCAGTCCGGCTTCGACGTTCCAGTTCTTGTACGCCGACAAGGACACCTGCGCGATGAAGTCGGAAGTGTCGCGAGTCGCTACCGGCTCGTCTGGCAATACCACGCGCGGTGGATCGAAGTAGTAGACCTGACCGATGCTCGCGGCGAGGTACTGGGCGCCGCTGTCAGAGTTGAAGAGTCGCGAGGTGAGTCCGAACGCCATCTGGTTGGCATCGTTGACCCGATCGGCACCCACATAGCGATTGGGGCGGAACAGCTGCACCAGGTTGAGATCGGGCAGGCCGGTGTCGAACAAGGGTAGTTCGCTTTGCTCGCGGAACGGCGTGTACAGATAGAGAGCTCGTGGCTCCAGCGTCATGCGGCGCTGGCCCTGTGAGCCGGCGGCGCGTTCGAACACCAGGCCCGCATCGAGCGATGCGACTGGCAGGGAACGGCTGGGAGAGTCGTCGGTGCCTGGCGCCTGGTTCTTCAGCCCGTATTGCGTGTAGCGATAGCCGGCGGAGGGACGCACGAAAAATCCCGGCGCCGACCAGTCGAGGCCCACACGGGGCGCCACGTCCATGCGCCAGCCCGTGACGCCGAGATTGCGTTCGAAGTTCACGAACTCGGCATCGAATCCGTAGTCGATCGCGCCCTGGCCCAGGTCCCAGTCCCCCGAGGCGAGCACGCGAGGCGTGCGCGCATACGGCCGGTCCTCGGTGGGCAGGTTCTCGTCGATGGTCTGAAAGTCCTGCACCTGTCCGCGCACATTCCAGTGTTCATCGCGATACGAAGCTTCCAGGAGCCTTTCGGTGAACGGCACGCTGGTGCCTTCGGGGCCGTGCGCGAAGTCCTCGAAATAGCTGGTGTCGCCGACATCTGTGGCGTCGATGCGGAAACGCCAGTCGCCGGGCAGGTCGGCAACGTGCACGAGGTGTACGTGCGTGCGGTCGATGCCCTCGATGTCGTCGCTCGGCAGGAAGTTGAAGTCGAGTGTGCCGCGCTGGCGCGGCGTGAGATAACGCAGCTCGCCGGCGAAATCCACACCGCGCTTGCCGTAGTAGGTGGGCTCGGCCATGAAGTCCATGTTCGGCCGGATGTTCCAGTAGTAAGGCAGCATGACTTCCGCGCCGTTGCGCGACGAGCCACCAATGCTCGGAAAGAAGAAGCCGCTCTTGCGCTGCGGGCCGACGGGGAAGGTCATCCAGGGCAGGTAGATGATGGGCACGCCCTTGAGCTCGACGCTGGTGCCGCGCCCCGTGCCATCGTGTCTGCGCGAGTCGATCACGATGTTCCGGGAATTCAGCTTCCAGTCCTCACCAGTGACCGGACAGGTGGTGAACGACACGTCGTCCAGCGTCACCGTGCCGTTGGCGTCCACCTTCATGTTGCGCGCTGCGCCGCGCACGTTGTGCTGGGGCAGTTCGAACTGCGCTCCTTCGAATTGCGCGCCGAGCGCCGGCGAATACTCTCCGCTGCTGCCGCGCACCTTGAGCACGGGACTCGAGAACTCCACGGCGCCCGTGAGCCTGGCCTGTCCGCTCTTCGCGTTGTACTCCAGTCGATCGGCGTGGATGACCTTGTCGCCCTGGCGCATGACCACATTGCCGGATAACACGGCGTTGCCATTGACGTCGAAGGTGAAGTCTTTGTCGTCGGCCTCGATGCTGACTTCTTCGTCGACTGGTGTTGCCGGCACATCGGTCGCCGGTTTCGGCGGAAATACCTCCGCCGTCCGGGGTTGGGGGCAGTCCGCTTCACAGCTCTGAGCCCATGCTCGCGACTGGAAGGCAATTGCCAAAATCAGCAGCAGTGGTGCGGTCGAAGTCTCTCTCGCCATTTGCGCACTATACTTATACGAATGCTCAAGAACGACGCGCGACTGTCCCTCATCCGTTCATGGCTGACACGCGACCTCGGATGGCGCGTAGGCCGAATCAGTGTGGCATCCGCTGACGCCAGCTTCCGCCGCTATTTCCGGGTGTCGCGTGGCGATGTCGATCCGGCGGCATGGGCGCCCAGGGCCGACACGCTCATCGTCATGGATGCGCCACCCGGCAAGGAAGACGTCGCCCCCTATCTCAAGGTGTCGTCACTGCTGGAGCAGGCCGGGGCGCATGTGCCGCACGTCCATGCATCGGACAGCAAGCGCGGCTTCATCGTCATGGAAGACCTGGGCGACATCCAGTATCTCTCGCGACTGAAAACCGGCCGGGGCGTCGACAAACTCTACGGCGAGGCACTCACCACGCTCGCCAATATCCAGGTGCGGGGCCTGCGTGCCGCATCTGCGCTGCCGCCCTACGACCGCGCGCCGCTCGAGCGCGAGCTCAATCTCATGCCCGAGTGGTTCCTCCGCAAACATCTTGGGCTGGAGCTCTCGCCTGAAGAACGCGCGTTGCTGACCGTCTCGTTCGAATTCCTCATCAACGAAGCGCTGCTGCAGCCGCAGGTCTTCGTCCACCGCGATTTTCACTCGCGCAATCTCATGGTGCTGCCCAACGACAACAAGGGCGGCCCGGGAGTCATCGACTTCCAGGATGCGCTGTGCGGTCCGATTGGCTATGACCTCGTCTCGCTGCTCAAGGACTGCTACATCAGCTGGTCGCGCGAACGCGTCGAACGGTGGGTGCGCGGTTACCGGCGTGTGCTCGGAAATCTCGGCGCCAACGTGGGCGACAGCGAATACCAGTTCATGCGCTGGTTCGATCTGATCGGCGTCCAGCGCCACCTCAAGGTGCTGGGCATATTTGCGCGCCTCTGGCATCGCGACGGCAAGATCGGGTATCTCGCCGACCTGCCGCTCACGCTCCAATATGTGCGCGATGCCTGCCGCCGATATCCCGAACTCGTGGAGTTCGAGCGATGGTTGGCGTGGCGCGTCGAGCCGCAACTCGCGCCGGCCACGGCGCGCCAGAAAGTGAAGCCGCCGCGCGTTGCGTCCCGACGCAAGGCGAAGCCCAAGCCCAAGCCCAAGCCCAAGCCCAAGCGTAAGAGCGCGGGCATCAAGAAGAAGGCAGTCGCGGCGAAGAAGAAGTTGAAGCGTGTGCTTCGAAAGGTTCGCGCGGCGCGAAAGACACGCAAAGCGAAGCGCGTGATCAAGCGTTCGGTAAAACGCGTCATCAAGCGCGTAAAACGTGGTGGCCGGAAGCTGACCGCTCGCCGTCGCCGGACTCGCCGGCTGCACAAATGAGAGCCATGGTTCTCGCCGCGGGACGCGGCGAACGCATGCGTCCGCTGACCGATGAGCAGCCCAAACCGCTGCTGCGGGTCGGGGGCAAGCGCCTCATCGAATATCACCTCGAACGATTGTCAGCCGCGGGTTTCCGCGAAGTGGTGATCAACACGGGCTGGTTAGGCGACAAGATCGAAGCGGTGCTCGGCACCGGCGGACAATTCGGGCTTTCCATAACCTACAGCCATGAGCGCCCCGAGGCCCTCGAAACAGGTGGAGGCATTTTCAAAGCGCTGCCGCTGCTAGGATCCGCACCGTTCCTGCTGGTGAATGGCGACGTCTGGACGGATATCGACTTTGGCGCTTTGCGCCGCGATCCGCCCGAAGGATCGCTCGCGCACCTGGTCTTCGTACCGAACCCGCCGCAGCACGCTCGTGGCGATTTTCTGCTCGAGAACGGTCGCGTGTCAGAAGGCGAGGGACCGAGACAGACGTATTCGGGCGTCGGCATTCTCCGGTCGCAGTTGTTTGCCGGCTGCCAGCCCGGAAAATTTCCGCTGCTGCCACTGCTGCGCCGGGCGATTGCCGAGCACGCACTCAGCGGCGAAGTGCACACGGGCCGCTGGTATGACATCGGCACGACTGAAAGGCTCGCCGCGCTCGATGCGCAGCTGACGAGCGGAGCAAAGGTTTTTTAGGGAGTGGAAATGAAAAAGATAGTCGTAGTGGTGGCAGTCCTGGCGCTGGCGCTCATTGTCGCGCCGTGGGGCGTCGGGAGAGTTGCCGAGACGCGCCTCAACGCAGGCCTCGACAAGCTGGTCGAGCAAGCCCCGTACCTCAAGGTCGTCGATCGCAAATGGACGGGCGGCTGGTTCAAGTCCGAACAGATCGTGACTTTCGAGGCATTCAGTTCGTGGATCGACGCCATGAACCCGAAGGCCATCGAAGACGCCATGAAAAAGGATGCGGCGGAAGCAGAATCCTCGGTGGAGTCAGATGGCGAACCGGCTGTGGTGGCTTCGCCGGACGCGGTTCCTCCGTCGGCCGATGAAGCGCCGGCGCCGGTTGCACCCGAAATGCTGCGTTTCACGATTCGCAATGAAGTCTGGCATGGACCCGTGCTCGGCCTGTCCGGGCTGGGTATTGCGCGTGTGAAGACGCACCTCGTGCTGAGCGATGAGACGCAGAAGAAGATCGCCGAAATATTCGGCCCCAAGGAACCGATCGAGATCAGCACGCGCGTGGGATTCACGGGCGGTGGCACCACCACTCTCACGTCGGAAGGCCGCACGATCAAGCCGGACAGCAAGTCGGAGATTTCCTGGGAAACTTTGAAGCTCGCGCTCGGCTATTCGCGTGATGCCGACAAATACGACCTCGATGGCAAGTGGCCGAAGGTCACGGTCACGAGCCACGAAGAGAAGACGCAATTCGTCATGACGGACATGACGATCGACGGCGTCGGCAAGCGCATCAGCGGCGATCTCTACGACACCGATTTCAACTTCGGGATCGACAAGCTGGGCATCCTCGGCGGCGACGGCGAGCGCATCGAAGTCGGGAACCTGCACTACATCCTGGAGACCGATGCCAAGGATGAGTTTCTGGAGTTTGCCGCCAAGATGGGCACGGGGGAGGTCAAGAGTAAGCAGCTCTCCTCGATCGGCATCGAGCTCAAGGAGATCCACTACGATTTCTCGATGCGCCGCCTGCACATCGGCACGCTGGTGAAGATGTTCGCTGGCATGAAAGCGGCATATGCGAAGCCGCTCGCGAACGCGCTGGAGATGAACAAAGTCATCTTCGCGCCGCTCAAGGAACAAGGTGTGGAGCTGCTGAAATACGATCCCGAGCTCAGCATCGATCGCATCGGCGTCGTGACGCCTGAGGGCGATGGCTATCTCAAGGGCGTGATCACGATCAAGGGCGCAACGGCGGAAGATTTCGCCGGCAACAGCGCGGGACTCATCGCGAAGGTCCACGCCGACCTCACCATCGACGTGTCCGAGAAAATGGTCCAGAAATTCCCGAATGGCTCGATGGCCGCGGGCGCGGCTGTGGATTCGGGCTACGTCCAGCGCAAGGGCGACCGGCTGGTGTGCAAGATCCTGTTCGCCGACGGCGCGCTCACGGTGAACGGGAAACCCCAGGCAATTCCGGGGCTTGGAGGCCCACCCGCTGCAAGCACGGGAGAAGGAATGCCGCCGGCGGAGTAGAATCCACGCCTCGAATGGCATCACTCAAGGACATCCCCGTCGTCACCGAATCGCGCGCGATTCGCAGTGGCGAGAAGTACGTGACACCGCAGGGCTTCACCGCCATCAAGGACGGTCAGAAGCAGCGTGCGGGGACAGTTCCGGCCCCAGCCACCGGCCGCAAGCCCTCGTGGATTCGCGCGCAGCTGCCGGTGGGTGCAGGCTTTGGCGCGGTCAAGGGCATCGTGCATGAGCACCGGCTCGCGACCGTGTGCGAAGAGGCCAAGTGCCCGAACATCGGTGAATGCTGGAACGCGGGCACCGCCACCATCATGCTCATGGGCGCCGTGTGCACGCGCGCCTGCCGGTTTTGCAGTGTAGACACGGGTAATCCGCGCCAGTGGTTAGATGCGGAGGAGCCCGAGAACACCGCGCGCAGCGTCGAGCTCATGAAGCTCAAGTACATCGTGCTCACCTCGGTGAACCGCGACGATCTGCCGGATGGGGGCGCCGGGCATTACGCCAGCGCCATTCGCGCCATCAAGCGGCGCACGCCACACGTCGCCGTCGAAGCGCTCACGCCGGATTTCCAGGGCGTGTTGCGAGATGTCGAGACCGTGGTGGATTCTGGACTCGAAGTGTTTGCGCAGAATGTCGAGACCGTGAAGCGGCTGACGCATCCCGTGCGCGATGCGCGCGCCAGCTATGAGCAGACGCTTGCGGTGCTCGAACATGCCAAGAAGTACAAGCCCGAGGTCCTGACCAAGACCAGTCTCATGCTCGGGCTTGGTGAGACCGACGAAGAGATTGCGCAGACCATGGACGACCTGCGGGCCGTGAACGTGGATTTGCTCACGTTGGGTCAATACCTGCGGCCCACCGTGCATCACCTCGAAGTGCAGCGATTTGTCACGCCAGCGCAGTTCGACCAATACCGCGAGTGGGCGTTGGCGAAAGGCTTCCGCGAATGCGTTGCTGGCCCTCTGGTGCGCTCCAGCTACCGCGCCGAGCAGGCGCTGGCCGGCAACAACGCCGGCATCAAGAACGGAAATGGGGACATTCCTCATT
>Ga0207643_10002231_pt1 | contig 10561 bp, 9 predicted proteins | sample KBSMisM62_FD_184313 | JGI IMG/M metagenome (GOLD analysis project Ga0207643, IMG submission 184313) | Miscanthus rhizosphere microbial communities from Kellogg Biological Station, Michigan, USA - KBS Miscanthus M6-2 (SPAdes) (version 2) | ecosystem: Host-associated > Plants > Roots > Rhizosphere... | reverse complement strand
CGAAGGCGTTGGCTAATTTCAGCCCAGGGTTGGAGCGCAGCGACAACCCTGGGATCTAAAGCCAAAACAACACATAAACCCTGAAAGGGTTAGGCATGTGCGCTATTAACCCTTTCAGGGTTGGACCGGTATCGAATCGATTACCCAGGGTTGTCACTGCGCTCCAACCCTGGGCTAAAATTGGCCAACGCCTTCGGCGTATTTGTTTACAAAATTCAAACTGACGCACTACCCAAGTTTACAAAATTCAAACTGACACTACCCAAGTCAGGCTACCGCGGGCATTATCGAGCTTCGCATTGCATACTCGATTAACTCTGCGCTACTTCTGATCTGCAGGTGCTCCATCATCGTGTACTTGTGAAAGGCAACGGTGCGTGGAGATACGTTAAGCACAAACGCAACTTCCTTCATCGACCGTCCCTCTGCTAACAGTTGCAGCACCTCTTTCTGTCTCAGTGTTAAAGGGTTGGTGCTCTTTCTTCGCTTGAAGTTCTGTATGAATGAACCATCCATACCTTTAGTCATGAGTGGGGTGACGTAGTAACCACCGCGAACAACTTCACGTATTGCGTTCTGTAGTTCGATGGCTGCGGAATTCTTAAGCAGATACGCCGAAGCACCTAAACGGAAAGCTTCGCCTGCCATATCGGGATCGTGGTTCATCGTCAGGTAAACGAGCTTTACCAGCGGCATTTCCTGTTTGAGTCGTTGCCCTGCGTTTAAGCCGTTCATCATCGGCATGCCGATATCGAGCACGATGACATTCGGATTGAGTCTGGAGGCGCCTTCCATAAGCGCGCGGCCATCAGCGAATGTCCCAACCACTTCGAACTCCGGCTCGAGCAGGTTCTTTAATGCATCAAGGATTAATGTGTGGTCATCTGCGAGTATGACGCGGGGGCGTTTCATAAAGTCCTCCAGTTTCTCTAACGAAATTTACCTGTCGCGTCGGGAAGCCCGGGGGAATTCAGGCTTTCGACTTCAACGGCACGGACACCTCAATGCGAGTGCCGTGTAAGGGTTTTGAGTAAAATTTCATTTCACCGCCAACGACATGTAACCGCTCTTTCATGCTGATAAAGCCCAAACCTTTTTCCATCAACTTGCTTTTTGTGTTGAACCCACACCCATTATCAGAAACCATGAGTCGAACGGCATTTCGAGCTTTGGTCAACACCACCCGGGCAGACTCTGCGCCGCTGTGCTTTTCGCAGTTGCGCAAACCTTCCTGTGCTATTCGAAAGACACACAGGGTTATGTCGTTATCAAGCTGCGCCGGAAATCCGGATTGATGGAACTCCACTTTCACTTTCCCACGCTTGGTAATCTCAGCGCAGAGACTCTTGACGGCAGCCGCCAAACCCAAGTGGTCCAACTTCGCGGGATGAAGTTTGTACGAGAGCCGGTGAATCTCCGCTGCGATCTCCTGCGCCTGGGACTGGAGCCGCCGGATATCGCGATGAAGGCCGAGCGGTTTTTCGATTTTTTGTCCCAGTTGCTCCAGCTCGACCGATAAAACTGCCAGCCTCTGATTGAAGTCGTCGTGTAATTCACGAGCAACCCTGCGACGCTCTTCCTCCTGAGCAGCAATCAACCGGCCACCTAAATCTTTCAATACCTCTTCAGCTTGTTTTCGCTCTGAAACGTCGATCATGAAGCCGTGAATTTTGGTGGGCCCATCTTTCTGAGCGCCAACACTGATTAGGTTCTGCACCCAAACCAACCGGCCATCACTGGCCCACATGCGAAAAGTGAGATCGAAGTGTTCCCTAATTCGAGTTTGTTTCTCATACGCGGCCAGCACCCAGCTCAAATCGTCAGCGTGGATATGCGAAGAGAGGAAATGGGGCTCGTACCACGATGCTGCCGGATAGCCCAGCATCTCTGCTGCCTGCTCACTTACATAGGTGAACCGTTGACCTTCAACCTCACCATCCCACGCCAGAATCTTTGTCCCCAGGAGCTCAATCAAAAGCTCCTTACTGTCTCTGAAGTCTTCCCGTATCGATGGCAACTCTTCATGAGTAATCAAAACTCGGAAAGTCGTCCCCGGCAGATTCAGACGTGCGGCATGTATGACAAAAGGCCGTTGCTCGCTTAACGAGGAAACAAAATATTTGCGATGAAACTCCTTCTCATCACCGAACAGAATGTCTTGAATGTCGTCGGCCAGGTTGATACTTGGCTCTTCATCCGAATCCGGCGGCGTGAACCTTCTACAGCTCTCGAAATACGAGAGCGGCGTACCCTGATCGAGCAAACTCCACGCTCTGCTGGCGTAAATAATCGATCCTGATTCATCAAGAACCGCAACGTTTGAGACACAAGCATCGATGATCGCCCGTAATGAATCATCGGGTGAGCTGGTGCTTTCCCGCGGAATGCCACTAACCATCTTTTCAGCAATACTCGGAAACATAGTGCGGTTCCACTGCGTCCTTCAGGGTTTACACAGGTGCGAAGTTACATTTGCTTTCGAGTCAATGCTGCGGATGCTCAACACCGTTATCGCACCTCTAAGAACGGCGAAGTCATTTGACTCGAGATAATTATTCAAATCATTTTCCGTTTCCCATTCGCTGACGAGCAGGGTTGAATTCTCGTCCGTCGTGTCGAGATAGAAATCGAGCGTGCGGCAACCTTTGGCCTTCTTGAGTGGATCAAGTAATCGGCCGATGGTTTGAAAAAATTCTGTGCGCTTGTCCGGTGGCACAGTAATCCTGGTAGTGTTGACTATCATCGCAGTCCCACTAAGCACACGAGTAGATACGAGCCGCACACTCCGCATCTCACATTTGCGGAATATTCTTTTGTCTTAAAACTCCCGGCAACGAGAGGGGCGAAAAGTTACGTTGTGGTGCACTTTGTGTTGCAAAAGCCGTGCACAAGCGCAGTCTTCGATGGCGAAACCAAGCCAGGCCTTTACTCTGAACACTTTAGGTGCGGTACCGTACAAAGTCTCTGTTAAATACAAATAAGAGTTGGCCGTTGTATTTCGCGGGAACTGTGATACTGCGTGGAAGATGCGGCGTGGATCTTCGTGGGTCGTGTCATTACGTGGTTCAGTTGAGCGCTTAATTAAATGAGGCGCGACGCCGCTGTATTCCGAGCTTTACCATCCTGGTCCGTAGAGTACTCGGATTCAGTCCCAGAATCTTCGAGGCACCAAAGGGCCCTTCGATTCGCCAGCCGGTATTTTCGAGTGTGCGAATGATGTAATCTCGCTCAACCTCTTCCAGAGTTTGCGTGGACGGTAAAGTTTCCGGAGACATCTGTTCAAAGTGATCGACAATCTGGAGCACGCTTCCCGACGTATGTATGACTGCGCGTTCAATCACGTTTGCCAGCTCTCTGACGTTTCCCGGCCACGAATGAGATTGCAGGCTCTGCATTGCTCGTGGCGAGACTGACAGGATGGTTTTGCCTGACTTCTTTGCATAGGTGCTGACAAAGTGCTCGACCAATAGTGGGATGTCTTCCTTGCGCTGTCGCAGCGGCGGCATGGTTACCGGATAGACATTCAATCGATACCAAAGATCTTCCCGGAAGGTTCCCTGCTCCACCTCGAGTTTCAGATTACGATTGGTGGCCGCGATAATGCGGACATCGACCTTTATTGTTTTACTTCCGCCCAACCTCTCAAACTCACTCTCCTGTATCGCCCGCAACAACTTCACTTGTAGTTCAGGCGGCAGCTCTCCGATCTCATCAAGAAAGATCGTGCCGCCGTTTGCCAGCTCAAAACGACCCTGCTTCCGTCCTACGGCGCCGGTGAACGCTCCCTTCTCGTGTCCAAACAATTCACTTTCGATCAGAGTGGGAGATAAGGCGCCACAGTTCACCTTTATTAAAGGCCTGTCTTTGCGGGAGCTGGCGCCATGGATCGCGCGGGCCGCCAGTTCTTTTCCGGTTCCTGTTTCCCCTGTAATAAGGACAGTTGAGTCAGTCGGCGCAACCTGGTTGATCTTGAAAAGCACGTATTTGATCGCGTCGCTCTGGCCGACGATCTCGCCGAACTTCTGGTCCAGTTGCAGCTCTTGCTGAAGGTAAATATTTTCGGCCTCCAACTGGTTTTTCAATTGGTGTAGTTCTGCGTGAGCAGTCTGGAGCGCCACTTCCGATTCTTTCCGCTCGGTGATATCAAGGCAGGAACCGATGTAACCGAGAAAGACGCCGTCAGATGAAAAGTGCGGAACGCCGCAATCCAATATCCAGCGATATTCGCCATCGTGCCGGCGCAGCCGGTATTCCATCTCGAAAGATTGTCTTTGAGCAAATTTAGTCGTATAGGTCTCGACGGTTGCATCGTGATCGTCTGGATGAATGCCTTGCATCCAACCCTGGCCTAATTCCTCTTCCTTACTTCGTCCGGTGAAATCCAGGAAGCGTTCGTTGACATATGTACATTCACTGTCCGGATCGACCATCCAAATCATGACAGGTGCGGCATCGGCCAGATCTCGAAAACCTTCTTCACTTTCGATCCGCTCCGTGACGTCGTTTGAACTCACCAGCAGGAACACTTTCCCATCAATCTCAAACGTCTCGGCGGACGAAAGCAGAACTCTTAGTGACCCATCTTTAGCGCGGAATCTGGCTTCGTGGTTAACAACTGAGCCTTTGGCCTGCATTTGCTTAACAAGCTCAGGCCGCTCATCAGGGTTTTCCCACATTCCGAGCTCTAACGACGTATGGCCAATAACTTCCTCGCGCGTGTAGCCGCTCATCGCCAGAAAACTGTCGTTGACGTCGACGAAGAATCCCGTCGCCAGCATCGTCAACCACATTGGCTGTGGATTCGCGTGGAACGCTTTGGCAAACCGTTCATCGCTGTTTTTTTCGACAAGTTCGGCCAGGCGTTCAGACTCTGATTCAGCTTGTTGTTTTTTTTTCCTGATAATGAACAGACCTAGAATGAGGAGTGCTTGAAAAGCAGCAAAGACGAAGACTACCGGCCATTGGGCTAAAGCCCATGGCACCCGCGGGGAGATAAAGGGTCCCATCACCAAACTCTCGACGTTTCACTTTCTTCTAACTGATCTGCATCGTACAAAACACATTTTGTATTTTTATGACGTATTTAGCCGCGGATGTACACAGATTTCATATACGGATTTTTCTTAATCTGTGAATGAAATCCGTGTTCATCCGTGGCTATAAAACAGCGCGGGGGCCGCAGGCTTTCAGTGTCATGCGCCCTGCGTGACACCTCCCCAAAAGTGCCTGCGGCTTCCGCGCGTCGGGAAAGTCACCTCGCTAGGAATCGCCCCACAATTTCTCTAGCGGCGGCGACCACCTCCTCCTCGAAATCCACCACCACCACCACCTCTGAAACCACCACCTCCACGAGAACCACCTCCATAGCCGCCAACGTTGCCCCGGTTAGGACTACGGCTATATGAACCAAAGTCGCGACTGCGTTGGGTGCCACTGCTGCGCGCGGCCCGATCGCGTTCGAGCGTACCCATTGTCCCCCGATCTGTGCCGGCGGATGGTTGACCTATTCGGTCTCCTCTCGCTCGCTCAGATCGCTCCGTCTGCCGCGCGCGATCGTTCAACATACTGTCTCGCCCCGCCGAATTTCTTTGTTCAGCTCTTGGCACCGAATTCCAATTGCCGTTATCCCACTTGCTCCAGTTGCCGTTCTGATCGCGCTTGTAAACATTCCCATCACGTCCCGCATAAACGTTCTCGCCCTTTGCGCCGACGAAGCCGCCGCCGTCAGGCCCACGACGAGAAATCATGCCGCCCTGATCTCCGCGAGTAACACGCGTGGTATTGCCGGAGCTGTTGGTGAACCGTTTTGTGTTTACCCAATCATCGCCGCGCTGCACGTGTGTGGATCCCCAACTGCCATAGACGTTCGAGCCCTGGCGCGTGGCTGCATAGGTTCCAGTGCGAGGGTTGTAAGCCTGTGCGGCGCCGCGTGCTCCGTATGGTCCATACGCAAAGGCGCCTCTGGCATAGGTTCCGGTCGACGGGTTGTACCTGGCGCCGTAGCCGACACCGCCGTACGGACCATAGATCCTTCCGGCTGTTCCATAGATACCTGTGTACGGGTTGTACCAGGCGCCATATCCATAGGTGCGCCAGTATGGGTAATAAATCGGGTAGTAACCGCCGTACCAATAGTATGGTGGGTAGTACCAGCCCGTTCCCCAAACGGCGCATCCCCAACCAACCATCAGCCCGGTATAGCCGCCGTAAGCGGCATAGGTCACCCAATCGTCGTTATCGTCTTCATCTTGCTGAACCGTTACATACGTGACGCTGTGCGACGGAGAGCTGGGAGGGATTTGATAAATTTCGTCCGGTACCTTTTCGGCTATGGTCCAGGGACCTTTTGGAGTGTTGGCCATAAACCAGACGCCCTGGTAACACATGTAGTACTTGTCGCCGACTTTAATGATCTCTTTGTCGGTGTTGACCGCGCGTTGCAATTGCGTTCCCTGGATTGGCTGGTATTGCGGATCGCCCTGGTATGCGACATCCGGAGCAGCGAGCTCTTTCTTATTCACGCGAGCAAATTGCGGGATCTGCGCGAGCAGAACTGCTTCTGCGGCCTGCTGTGTCCCCGGCACTGAAGCCAGCACACGCGAACGCGGATGTTCCACTGAAATTCGTTTGAAGTCTTCGGGCAAGCTCGGCGTTGCGAAGGTCCATTGCCCACCTAATTCCGGCGCGGTAAACCATCTACCAGCCACCAGATAGAAGACAGGACCGTCCTTCCCAAGTCGGAACAGGTCACTTTCCGTGTTGCTGATCCAGAGCAGTCCGGTATTCGGAACAGGCTCATATTTAGGCTCGCCTGCAATAAGAATCAATTCCGACGGATCGGTGGTGGCGTAAACCTGTGGCAGGTTTTTTACAGGGGTTCCGGGAAGATTGGCGCGAACGTCCTTCCAGTTGTCATCGTCCGGCAGCTTATTGAAACTGTCAGGCAGTTTGGCTGCACGCGACCAATAACCTTTTATGTCCGTCGCTCTTAACCACATTGTGTCGTAACGCAGGTAGTACAACCCTGTGGGCTGATGCTGGAAGACGTCCCAGTTAGTGTTCACTGCAAACTTCAGCTCGTTGTCCTTGATCGGGCTCCAGATCGGCTCGCCATCGAAGCTAACGAGAATGGCCGGTGTTTTGGTGATGATTATTCGCGGTGGATCGCTTTTCAGACCATCGACGTTCTTTGGATTAATGGTGCTCTTGTCGACATAAGCGAGTACGCGATCGAGTGTAATAAGACGATCTTCCTCAGGGATATTCTTTTCGAGCTCGCTGACAACTTCCTGCGTTTGTTCCTTCGAGAGAGTTTGAAAATTGGTTTCCGTGATCTTTAGCTGAGAAAACTTTACGAGTCGTTGTTCCAGAGAGACTTCGGTATCTGTTTCGAACTTGATCGTTCCCAACGCGGGCTTTTGCTCACCTTTCACGACATGAGAGACGGCAGCATAGGCGACGAGATGTTTCTGATTATCCCAGTTTGCGATCTGTGGTTGATAAAGCACGATCTGCGCTTCGCTGGGCAGGCTGTAACCGCGTGGCCACCCTCGATCCGCGGCGTTCTGCGCTGCCGGTGCGCGGGGCGCACCTGTTTGTGCGAATGAGACCTGTACGCTGAAAGAAAGAGTAAGAAGCAAGACCGGAATGATAGTTCGTCTCATGAGGTGAATTTTATCGATGCAGAAGCTGGTGGAAACTGTCACTTTTTACAGGCGAGATAAATCTTGGTTTTTTTGGCAGTAGTAGGTTTGCGATACTTACGCCGAAGGCGTTGGCTAATTCGAGCCCAGGGTTGGAGCGCAGCGACAACCCTGGGGATCTGCAATTCAATTTCGCTATTAACCCTGTAAGGGTTCGCCAAGCGCCGAACCCTTTCAGGGTTTCAATTCATTGCTTAGCTTACGAACCCAGGGTAGTCGCTGCGCTCCAACCTTGGGCTCAAGTTAGCCAACGCCTTCGGCGTTATTTTTGTGCCTTTTTGTGGCCCTACTCATCAACCTCTCGAGGATCAATTTGTAGGGTTCGGGTGAGATACTGGAGCGACCGTAAAAAGGTTTGTCGTTGATCACGATCATGAAGAGAACTACCGCCAAAAAGCCGGACATCAAAACTACCAGAACAGCGTGAAGCTTTACGTCGACAATCTGATAAAAATATGCGACGCCAATACTGATCGCCGCCCCAAGCCAGATCACCGCCCACATCGTGCTTGAAAGTCCGCTTTTCACCGCATCGATTCGCAAATGCCGATACTCGAGCAGGGTGTTATACGCACGCAGGGTTTCACTGTGCAGTGCCATCTGACTCTGATTCGCAGGCTCGAAGCTATAGAGCCGGGCTTGAAAATCATCCATGATCGACTTTCCAGGAACCGGCAATTCACCTTTCTGCTGGGACGGCCACGCATCATCAATTACGTAAACGGTGTACTGTCGTAAGGTTCCTTGCAGTTCTTCCCGCAAAGGTGACGGATAAGCGCTAACGTCGCGATACAAGGACCCGAGCGCACTCGCCTCTCTCGAAACCATATCTGCAGCGCTTGTATTCGTGTTCCAGACGGCGACCGCAATCAAACCAACCGTGATGCCATAGAACACGCCGATCGCCTGCACAGTTCCGCTGACTGCGTCGTTAATGCCTTCCCCAAAGTGAAAACGAGGAATGAGGTACCGCCTGGTAGCGAGAAGACCCGCCAACGAAACCAACTCGACGAACGCAATTATGCAGAGAGCTGCGTGCAGCTGCGATATGTTGTATAGCCAGATGGGCACGCCAATCCTCTCTCTTAGACAGACCCGCCGCAACGAAGCACAAGAGCAGGACACAGCTGGCCACTGTTTGCTCTCGTGCCTCCTTGCGGCCTTTGAACCCGCTAGGTTTGAACCAGCGGGATCTCAGAAGCCAGTTGCAGATCGATCATCAGCGCGAACATCGCGAACATCGCGGAACGAACCAATTTCGACCTCATGTCTTTCTCGTTCAGTTACTTTCGCGATGGATGCGGAAACTGCTTGAACATTTTCTCGACCGCCTTACGGATCGGCTTCTCAGCGGTTTTGGCATCTTCAACCTTGCTGCCGCTTGGGCCTTGCTTCATTGTGTCGCTCGCCGTTCCACGCCAGACTTCGTTCTTGCTTTTGGTATCCGAGATATTGACCACCAGCGTTCCCTGAGTCACCGGCCAGCTTTGAGCGCCAACGTAGACGCCTGTAGATATTGGATTCAACGACGGGTGCCAACTCGGATTCATCATGTGCATGTCGCTTTGCGTCCAGACCAATGCCGATACCGTGAGCTCCGGATCTGTATCAACTTTCTTCAGTCCTTTTGCTGCCAGTTGAGAATCGACGGCTGCGACTATTTGTTGGTTGATGATTGCGTTTGTGCCGCTTCTTTCGGTGGACCAGGCGTACGTTTTGTACTTTGCTACATCCACCGCGGGGTCAGCACCCACCCTGACTTTCTGAGCGTATGCCGACAGAGCACCGGCAAAAACCAGGAGAGTGGCCAACAAAAGTTTGATCATATTCATCCTCACAATCTTTAGTCCGCCGCCTGAAAACTTACTGTCACAGCCCTATGGGTGGTTGTAATTTCACCTTCCAGCGAAACGCGCTCGATTGACTTTTGGCCGCGCAGGTGTACTTCACCATTTGCCTCTATTCCACCGCCAGTAGCACCGCCGGTGATCTTTAGATTGATTAACTTCTTGTCATTGTCTGCACGCGCCCACGTTCCGCTTATAAAGACTGTTATTTCTGAAATCAGGTTGATCTCGGCTTTACCGCCTTCGAAGAGTTTTATAACCACCCCGGTAACCTTGAATTGTTCATCACCTACCTTTAGAACGCCGGTGCCGTTCGCATGCGCCACGATCGATTTCGGTTCCTTTTGTAGCGCCTGCACAGGTATCGTGAGCAACAACAACAGCAGACAAAGCGCAATATTCTTAGTTACTCGCATCGGGCCTCCGACTCTCAGAATTTCCCGAGCATTCTCAGTGCGATTGCGGTACTGGAGAAACTGTTAGTTTTAACAGGATCAAGTTCTTAGCCTGCGAAGCTTCTTAGCCTGCGAAGCTTCTTAGCCTGCGGAGCTTCTTAGCCTGCGGAGCTTCTTAGCCTGCGGAGCTTCTTAGCCTGTGAAGCAGGCGTAAGCATAAAGCCTGGGGCGCAAGCCCCAGGTTAGCCAAACAAACCAAGCTCCAAGCCCGCGGAGCGGGCGACAGCGCTGCCGCCCGCTCCGCGGGCTCGCGCCCTTTCTTTTGCGGCTTCCCTGGGGCTTGCGCCCCAGGCTTTATGCTTACGCCTGCTTCGCAGGCTAAGAAATGACAGGGCTAAGAATGCTTACGCCTGCTCGCAGGCTAAGAAATGGCGGGCTAAGAATGCTACGCCTGCTTCGCAGGCTAAGAAATGACAGGCTAAGAATGTTTACGCTTGCTTCGCAGGCCGAGGAGACCTGCTTCTTTGTTGCAAGCGCGCCTGGTACAGGGCATTTACGACCGCGAATATGAAAGCCCCGGACAATCCGCATAACAGCACTCCCGAGATCCCCTCGA
>Ga0207643_10002230_pt1 | contig 10564 bp, 1 predicted proteins | sample KBSMisM62_FD_184313 | JGI IMG/M metagenome (GOLD analysis project Ga0207643, IMG submission 184313) | Miscanthus rhizosphere microbial communities from Kellogg Biological Station, Michigan, USA - KBS Miscanthus M6-2 (SPAdes) (version 2) | ecosystem: Host-associated > Plants > Roots > Rhizosphere... | reverse complement strand
CCCATTCGACGAGTAACTGCTGGAGCTCTGCCGCGGAGAGAATCGGCAAGGCGGAGAGACGCTGTTGCGGATCAGCCGCGGCTGCCTGCAGCAGGTTTTTTAAGTGGCCCACCTTCCGCTTGATGGTGCCGGCATCGAACAGGTCGGTGCTATAGCCCATCGTGCCGAAAACCGCTTCACCCGTATCAGTCAATTCCAATTCAAGATCAAACTTGGCCATGCCGGTTTCAACTTCGAGCGGCTCAATACTCAGCCCGGGCAGTTTCAGCGAAGATGCTTCCGCTACATTTTGAACCGCGAGGGCTACTTGAAAGAGCGGCGTGTGGCTCAAGCGGCGTGGGACGTGCAGCTCTTCGACCACTTTCTCAAACGGAATCTCCTGATGCTCATACGCTCCCAGACAAACTGTCTGCACCTCACGCAGCAACTCTTCGAAACTCTGTTCCCCGCGCACCTGCACCGGCAGCGCCAGCGTGTTTGCGAAGAAACCTACCAATCCTTCCAGCTCCACCCGGCTCCGCCCCGCGATCGGCGCTCCCACCACCAACGTCTCCGCTCCCGTGTACCGCCACAGCAAAGCCTGGAATCCGGCCAGCAAGGTCATGAACAGCGTCACCCCATACTGCCGGCTCAAGGCCCGTAAACTTGCCGTCAACTCACTTCCCAGGACCACCGCTTCGCGCGCGCCGCGATGGCTCATCTCCGCCGGCCGCACTCGATCCGCCGGCAACTCCAAAACAGTCGCTGCCGCCGTTCCCAACTGCTCCTTCCAGTACTGCAACTGCTCATCAAGCACGCGGCCGCTCAGCCACTCGCGCTGCCACAACGCGTAATCGGCGTACTGCACCGGCAACTCTGCCAGCGGCGACTCTTCCCCTTTGCTGTAGGCCGTGTACAAGGCGCCCAGTTCCTGAATCAGCACTTGCATGGACCACGCGTCGGAGATGATGTGGTGCATCACCACCAGCAGCACGTGCTCATTTGCCGCCAGCCGAAACAGCGTCACGCGCAACAGCGGCCAGCGGTCCAGTTGAAACGGAAGTTGGGCCTGCTGGTTGAGACGGCGGCGCAGCTCGGCGTCACGATCACTTGCGGGGATCGATGTCAGGTCCTGGTGAATAATCAACAGCGGTTGCGGCGGCGCCAGGAATTGCGTGGCGTGGCCATCGAGGGCCGCGAAGCTGGTGCGCAAAATTTCATGGCGGCGAATGATTTCGTTGAGGCTCTGCTGCAAGGCTGCTTTGTTCAACTCACCCGCGAGGCGAACGGCCGTCGTAATGTGATAAGCCGGGTTGCCCGGATCCAATTGGTCCAGAAACCACAGCCGTTCCTGTCCGAACGACAAGGGCGGCGCATCGAATTGGTTGCCCTTCTGCTTCAGACGGAGAGCCAGAAGAGCGCGCTTCTCGGTAGAGAGGCCGGCAATACGTTCAGCTAGATCACTCATTTGAACTAAGGTGCGAGGCTATAACGTGGTTTGAAGAGCGTTACTCCGCGAAATCTGCGGCCCTGCCTTCGGCGGCCAGCAGTGCTTCAGCTTCCTCGTGGGAGAGTTGTTCCAGCTCCAACAAAAGCTGCTCGACGTCTTGATCTCCGCGCGGCCTTTTCTGCAGCGCCGGCGCTTCCGTTCTTAGTTGTGCTGACATTTCCCGGCTGGTCGCCTCAGCTAATCCGGCCACCGTCGGTTTCTCAAAGAAACTCCGGAGCGGCAGCTCCACCTGAAAGATTTCTCGCAGGTGCGAGCAAGCCTGCGTGGCCAGCAAAGAGTGGCCGCCGAGCTGCAGGAAATTGTCATGCACGCCTACTTGCTCGATGCCGAGAAGTTGTTGCCAGACACCGGCAATGATCTGCTCCGTCTCATTACGCGGCGCGACATAGGGATTCGTCAGGTGCGGGCGCGGATGTGCCGGTTCGGCTTGACGCGTCTTTTCCAACTGTTCGAGGTAGGCGCCGGCGTTGAAATTTCTGTTTTGCTGTCTGAGGAATTCAAAGTCGCGCATCGAGACGGCGACCTGCGAAAGCCGGCTGTGCAGGATTCGATGAAAGACTTCTACACCCTCTGCTGACAACATCCCGGCTTCCACCTCGCGTTGCCGCACGTCCCTGAGCTCGAACGGCACCGCCGTATTAACCGCAAGACCGACTTCCCGCCAAATGTCCCAATTGACTGACACCGTCCACGGTCTGTTGCGCGTGGCCTTGCGCTGCGCAAAAGCATCGAGAAACGCATTGGCGCCGGCGTAGTCAACCTGTGCCGGATCGGCGAGCACTGAAGTCAGCGCCGAGCAAAGAAGAAAGAAATCCAGTTTCTCTTCACCGAGCAGAGCGTCGAGCACCAATGTGCCTTTAACTTTCGGTGCGAGCACGGCTGCGGCCGCTTCCGTCTGTTTCACCTGAATAATGCCGCCACCGGCGATGCCCGCCGAATGAATAACACCGTGTATCGCGCCGAAGCGTGCTCTCGCCTGCGCGATGACCTTCCGCATTTGCTCCTCATCGGCGACGTCGGCGCCGGCAATCATCACTTCGGCGCCGCACTCTTCCATAGCTTGCAGCTTTCTTATCTTGCGGCTGTTGCTGTCGGCTGCATCGTGAGTCGATAGCCAGGCGGCCCATTCATCGCGCGCCGGCACGACCGTGCGCCCGATCAGAATCAGTTTCGCCCGCGTCGTTTCGGCAAGATACGCAGCTATCTCGAGACCGATGCCTCCGAGGCCGCCAGTGATGAGATAAACTCCGTTCTCACGCAAGACGGGCGGAGCCCCGGCGCTTTCCAGGCGTACCGGCTCGAAAATTTGCACCCACCGGCGCGCGTTACGATAAGCAATAATCTCATCCGTCGATTTCGTCGCGAATTCCGCCACCAGGGAATTCAGCAGTTGTTCGCGCGACATTTCGTCTGTGGGAAGATTGATGTCGATGCTACGACAGTTGACGTTCGCGTATTCAAGCGGGATCACCTTGCATGGTCCAAGCACCGTAGCTTTCTCAGGCCGCAAAGCTTCGTGGCCGCTGACGGACTGCATGTTATTCGACATCACCCAGAGGTTGAGCGCCGCACTCGCATCACGACTCCCGAGCGATTGCGCCAGATGTAACAGGCTGTAGAAACCGCGGGCCTGTGTTTCTTCATAATCAGCGAGGCTCGCCGGTTCATCGTCGGGCGTCACGCTCCAAAGGTGAACGATATTTGTCAGGCTCCGCTCATGAGTGTTGAGCTCTCTCATGAGCGAGTCGTAATCTTCAACGCGGCGCGGATTAATCGTGTAAGAGCTCGCGTCGCGTCGGGAAAATCCTTCGCCCGCGTTGATGGTAACGACCTCCTGTCCCGCTCGCGATAGCAACTCAACCAAATCCGAACCTATCCCGCAGTTATCGATGAACACCAGCCAGCGTGAATCGCTCGTCGCCAATGCGCCGGATTTGGGAGCCGACTGTTTCCAACCGGGAACGTAGAACCAATCGGCAAGATCCAGCTTCTTGTCTCCTGACAGTTGGCTCGCGGCAGATGGGTTTCGTCGTTTCGGTTCTATCCAGTAACGTTTTCGCTCGAACGGATAAGTCGGCAGCGAGACGCGGCGCCGTCGCTCGTGCCGGTAAAACCCGTGCCAGTCAACTTGTGCTCCGGCGAGCCAGAGTTGTCCGAGCGCGCCCAGGAGGAACTCCGAATCAGGCTGCGGGTCATACGACTGGCGGACGGAGGCAACTGCTTTGCAATCCAGCGGTCTGGCGGGATGCGACCAGACCAGACTGCTCAGAGTTTGTCCCGGCCCGACCTCCAACAGAATTCGATCGGGTTGCTGCCAGAGCGTTTGCAAGCCTTCGGAAAAACGGACGCCCTCGCACATGTGCCTGGCCCAGTAAGCGGGGTCGGTGGCTTGCTCGTCATTTATCCACGAGCCGGTCACGTTGGAAATGAAAGGAATGCGCGGCGGTTGCAGGTTGACTTGCTTGAAGAGTTGGCGAAACGCGGCGACGCTTGGCTCCATCATGTGGGAATGAAAGGCGTGGGTCGTCTGCAGACGCCGGTAGACCAGATCTTTTTCAGCGAGTTTGTTCTCTAACTCGGCAATGGCGTCGTTCGTGCCCGACACTACACACATCGCTGGTCCATTGGTCGCAGCAAGAGAGAGTTGCCCGGCGAGCAAAGGCTCAACCTCTGCCGGCGAAAGGGGCACGGCCAGCATCGCTCCGGCCGGCAACTCCTGAATCATCTGTGCTCTTTCAGCGAGTAGCAGCAAAGCCTCTTCGAGGGTAAAGACTCCGGCGAGGCAGGCAGCGACATACTCGCCAATGCTGTACCCGATCATCGCCTGCGGGTTCAGGCCCCACTCCATCCACAAACGCGCGAGGGCATACTCCAGTACGAACACTGCGGGCTGGGCGATGAACGTCTGGTTCAGCTTTTGGGCGCTGCTTCCCGCGGCTGCCTTTGCCGGGTGGAGCATTCTGCGCAGGTCGAAGCCCCGGCCGCCGTTGGACGAATCCGTTTCTACTGACTCGGTCGCGGCGGGATAAAGTACCTCTCGCAGATCGATTCCCATCTGTGACTTGAGTTGCTCTGAGCAGAGATCCACTTGCTCACGGAAAGTTGGTTCAGTCTGGTAAAGACCGCGTCCCATATTGACGTAATGATCGCCAAGTCCGGGAAACATGAAGACGACGGGACACTCCCCGGAAGCGTGTCTGCCGCTGAAGACTCGTTCAGGATTTTGCGTTTCCAGGGCCGCGGCCGCGTCATCCGCATTCCGGCAAACCAGCGCGCGGCGCTGTTCAAATGAGCGGCGACCAAGCGCCAGCGTATAAGCGATATCGGCCAGGCCGTGCTGTTCGTTCGTTCGGAGATGGTGGACCAGGTTCGCGGTCGTTGCTTCCAGAGCGGAAGAAGTCTTGGCGGACAAAACCAAAAGTTGCCACGGTCGTGAATCTCCCGAAGGTTCGACGGCTGCCGCTTCCTCGAGAATCACGTGCGCATTCGTTCCGCCCAAACCAAAGGCACTGACCCCGGCACGACGCGGAACGCCTTCCGGCACCGTCCACTCGCGCAGCCGCGCATTGACGTAAAACGGAGTGTTGTCGAAATCGATTTGCGGATTAGGCTCGCTGAAATGAAGACTCGGTGGCAGTTGACGATGTTTGAGCGCGAGCACGGTCTTAATCAGCCCGGTAACGCCCGCCGCCGCGTCGAGATGCCCGACGTTGGTTTTCACTGCACCGAGAGCACAGAACTGTTTCTTCTCGGTGCTGCTGCGGAAGGCTCGCGTCAGGGCCGCGACCTCTATCGGATCGCCGAGCGGTGTGGCACTGCCGTGAGCTTCCACATACGTAATCGTCTCCGCCTCGACTTCGGCCATCGCCAGCGCGTCCTGGATGACGGTCGCCTGTCCCTTGAGGCTCGGGGCGGTGTAACCCACTCGATCCGAGCCGTCGTTGTTAACGGCCGAACCCTTGATGAGCGCGTGAATCTCATCGCCGTCGGCCAGCGCGTCAGCCAAACGTTTCAACATGATGATGGCGACGCCGTTGCCGCTAATCGTTCCATCCGCCCGCGCATCGAAGGTACGGCAGTGACCGTCAGAAGAACTTATCCCTCCTTCATCATAAAAGGAGCCGATTCGCTGCGGGACACCGAGAGAAACGCCGCCGGCCAGCGCCATGTCACATTCGCCCGCGAGCAGACTCTGGCAAGCGAGATGGACCGCGACCAGTGAAGACGAGCAGGCCGTCTGGACATTGATACTCGGTCCGCGCAAATTCAGTTTGTATGAGACGCGGGTGGGCAGGAAATCCTTGTCGTTAGCGATCAGGGTTTGAAACGCACCTACCGAAGTAACCAGCTCAGGATTCGTAGCGAGATAGAACAGCAGGTACGTGTTCAAACTGATGCCGCCATAAACGCCGATGCGCCCGTTATATTTATCTGCGTCGTAGCCGGCGATCTCCAGCACCTGCCACGCACACTCCAGAAAGAGACGCTGTTGTGGATCGATAATCTCGGCTTCTCTGGGTGAATAGCCGAAGAAAGCAGCGTCGAACAGATCGGGATTTTCCAACACCGTCCCGGCGGGGACGTAATTCGGCAGTTTCAGCACGGACGGATGCACACCCGCGGCGATCTGTTCTTCATCGGTGAACCTGACGATCGACTCCACGCCGTCGCGCAGGTTACGCCAGAACTCATCGATATTTTCAGCTCCGGGGAAACGGCCGTTCATCGCGATAACGGCAATCTCCAGTCCGGTCTGATTGGAAGCTGGTTCGTTCACGTCTATTTACTATCCTCTCCGTCCACGCTGGCGCTGTCTGAACTGCTGCCGCAAACGATCCTTGCCTTCGCGTTGTTTTTCCGTTTGCGCCGGAGTGTTTGCCGCGGTCGCCGCTGCCGCCGCCTCTTTCTCGCGACTCAGATGCCTTGCCAACGCGCTGATGGTCGGGTGTTCAAAAAGCTCGACCATGGCCACCTCGCGGCGCACGACCTCACGCACCTCGTTGAAGACCTGGGCCATGAGGATAGAATGCCCGCCCAGGTCGTAAAAGTTATCGTGTACGCCGACGTTCTCGACGCCGAGCACCCTGGTCCAGATCGCAGCCACCTGTTTTTCCAGCTCGTTACGTGGCGGCACAAAATCCGCCCGCGCCGGCTGCGCCTGTATATCGGGAGCAGGCAAGGCGCGGTAGTCGACTTTACCGCTGGAAGTCAACGGCAGAGTTTTCATCAACACCCGCGCTGCTGGAACCATGTAAGCAGGCAGCTCCTTTTTGGCGAAACTCTGAAGTTGATCAATCGCAGGTGTGGAGTCATCGTCCGGCACGAGGTAAGCCACCAGTTTCTGATCGTCAGGCGTGTCTTCGCGCACAGTAACGACGGCCTGCCGGATGCCGGGGAAACGACTCAGGACAGTTTCGATTTCCCCGAGCTCGATGCGATGCCCTCTGATTTTCACTTGCCGGTCGATGCGTCCGAGGTACTCGATGTTTTTGCCGTCGAGGTAACGAGCACGATCGCCGGACCGGTAGAGACGCGCGCCGGGCTCGAGGCTGAAAGGATCGGGAACGAACCGTTCGGCGTTCATGTCCGGGCGATTGACATAGCCTCTGGCCAAGCCCGCGCCGCCCACAAACAACTCGCCCGGAACACCGGTGGGCAACGGCTGCAAATCCGGGTTCAGGATATAAACTGTCAGGTCGTTGATAGCCGATCCGATAATGTCACGCCCGCTTGCAAGCTGGGCCGATGACACCGGATGAAAGGTCACGAAGACTGTCGTCTCGGTAATGCCGTAACCATTGATCAACCGGGGGCGCTCGTCTCCGTAACGATCAAACCATCCTTTAAGCGTTGGTAAGTTGAGAGTCTCTCCACCGAAGATGATCAAACGCAGGCTGAGCTCCGCCGGAATATTCTGCGCCTTGTCCGCCGCTCCCATTAATTGCGTGAACGCCGATGGGGTCTGGTTAAGCACCGTCACCCGCTCCGCGACCAGCAAGTTGTAAAATGCTTCGGGCGAACGACTCACCACATAAGGCACGACCACGAGGCGCCCGCCGTGGAGCAGCGCACCCCAGATTTCCCAAACGGAAAAGTCGAAGGCGTAAGAATGAAACAGCGTCCAGACATCCTGATCGGTGAATCCGAACCGTGCTTGCGTGCTCTCAAACAAACGCAACACGTTCTGATGAGTAACTAAAACTCCTTTCGGCTTTCCGGTTGATCCGGACGTGTAAATCACGTACGCAGCATTGTCCGGCGTCACCTCAACGGCGGGGTTGTCTACACTCTCGCGAGCAATCTGTTCCCAATCCGCATCCAAAGCGACGGCCCGAACGCCGCCCTCGCTGACGTGTTCCGCCAGTTGCTGTTGCGTCAGCACCAGCGTCGCGCGCGTATCAGCAAGCATGAAAGCCAGACGTTCTTTCGGATACTCAGGATCGAGCGGCACATAAGCGCCGCCCGCTTTCAAAATTCCAAGCACACCAACGATCATTTCCAGCGAGCGCTTCATCAGCATGCCGACCGGCACTTCCGCGCCTACTCCGAGTCCGCGCAGATAGCGGGCCAACTGGTTAGCCCGGTCATTCAACTCGGCGTAGGTCAACTGTTGCCCTTCGAAAATCAGCGCGACTGCATTGGGCGTGCGCGCCGCCTGTTGTTCGAACTGTTGATGCAGGCAAAGTGATGGTTGAAGAGTGACCGGCAACCTCTCGGATGTGGTGGTCGTTCGCGCTGACGCCGGTGCTCTGCGCTCGGCTTCGGTCAACAGCGGAACTTGCTTGAGTTTCTGCTCAGGATTGGCGACGAAAGCGGCCAGAATAGTTTCCAGCTTCTCTGACATTCGCTTGATTGCGGCGGTCGAGAAGCGTTGCGAGTCGTACCAGATTTGCAGGACCAACTCCCGGGCCGGCTTGACGATAAGATTGAGTGGGTAATGAATCCGCTCGAACAGGCGGTTTTCGCTAACCTCGAGGCTTCCCTTGTGCTCACGCAACGCTGCATCAATCGGGTAGTTTTCAAAAGCGTAAACGCTCTCAAACAATACCTCTCCGCGTTTGACCTCGCTCCAACGCTGAACGTCAGCCAGCGAGCTGTAATCGTATTGGCGCGCGATCGACTGTCGCTCCTGCAATTGCTGCAGCCACGACATCACTTGCTCGTCCGGCGCAATCTGCACCCTCACCGGCAGCGTGTTGATGAACAGGCCTACCATGTTTTCAGTGCCACGCAACTCGCTCGGACGGCCTGACACCACTCCGCCGAACACGACATCCGGCGCGCCGCTATAGTGGCTCAGCAAAAGTGCCCAGGCTCCCTGCAACATCGTGTTGACGGTTACACGATGCCTGCGCGCGAACGCTTTCAAAGCCGCGTGCGTCTCAGCCGGCAATGTGATCTGGTGCTCTGCGTGACTCGACTCAGTTTCCGTTTCTCCACTTCCCTCTTCCAACATGACCGGCGCCGGCCCGCTAAAACCTTTCAGCGTCTCTCTCCAAAACTGTTCGGACTTCTTCATATCCTGGTGTTGCAGCCAGGCGATATAGTCCCGGTAAGGTCGCGGTCGTTCGAGCTGCAGCTCTTCGCCTCGCACTAAAGCTTCATAGATAGCCAACGCTTCATTCAGCACCCGGAACAAGGACCATCCATCGAGCAGAATATGATGGTGGCTCCAAATGAACTGGTAACTCTCATCGGCTAACCGGATCAGCGTGAGACGCATCAGCGGCGGCTCGGAAAAATTCATGCCGCGCTGCCGGTCGGCGATCAGGAACGGCCCCAGTTGTTCCTGTTGTTCAGCCGGCGAAAGCTTTCGCCAATCGAGCTGTTCAAGAAATATTTTCACTTCTCGATGCACAACTTGAACCGGCTGCTCGAGTCCCTCCCAGTGGAACCCCGAACGCAACACCTGATGCCGTTGCACGACCCGCTGCCAGGCTCCGGCAAGAGCTTCCGCGTCCAATGGACCATGCAGACGAAAACTAAACTGGTTGAAATACTCCTCCGAGTCAGGAGCGAAACGTTTGAGAAAGAACAAGCCAAGCTGCAAAGGCGAGAGAGGATAGATGTCTTCTATCTTCTCATTCGATCTTTCGAACTCCTGCGACCGGCAGTGAGCAATAAGCTTCTGCAAGTTTTCCTTAAATGCCTCTGCGAGCGGCTCAATCGTCTCTCGCCGGTGCAACTCCTCACTGTAGCCCCAACCTAAGCGCAACTGTCCACCTACCACACTTCCGTTGATCTCCAACAAGTGCGGCCGGTTTTCCTTTGGACTTACTACCGGGCCAGCTGATTCGTTCGCTAACTCAAACAACGCGCCCTGGTTCAACACCTGATCGAACTGGCCCAGGTAATTGAAGCTAACTTGTGCCCCTGATCCACGCCGCATCTCCTCTGTGGCCTCTTCGTCGCTCATGTACTTCAGCAACCCATACCCTGTCCCTCTCTTCGGCACTCCTCTCACTTGCTCCTTCACCTGCTTCAATATCTCTCCCGTTTTGCTCCCTTCCTGCTTCTCCAGCACCACCGGATATTGCGTCGTAAACCAGCCCACCGTCCTCGTCACATCCAACTCACTGCCGATCTCCTCTCTCCCATGCCCTTCCACCTCTATCAGCACTCGCCGCTCTCCACTCCATTCACTCAAGGTCTCCAGCAGCGCAGCCAGCAGCACTTCCTGAATCTGCGTTTGGTAGACATCCGGCACTTCCTGCAACAGGGCTTGCGTCTCTTCTGCACTTAGAGAGACAGAGAGCGAGCGCGCAGCACTTACTTTGTTATTCTTTCCCTGGAGCTCGACTGGCAAGGGCCTGATGAGTTGGCTCCGGGCAGCAATTTCCAACCAGTATGAGGTTTGATCTGCGACCTCAGCCGATGCGGCATACTTTTGCAACTGCTCGGCCCATTGCTTGAACGAGGTAGTCTTCGGCGGAAGACTAATGGGCTTGCCAACTCCGGCCTGCTCGCAGCCGAGCGCCAGATCCTCGAGCAGGATGCGCCAGGAGACGCCATCCACTGCCAGGTGATGAATGATGATAAGCAGTCGCCTGCCTCTCTCCGCTCCGAGATCGAAGT
>Ga0207643_10002225_pt1 | contig 10574 bp, 7 predicted proteins | sample KBSMisM62_FD_184313 | JGI IMG/M metagenome (GOLD analysis project Ga0207643, IMG submission 184313) | Miscanthus rhizosphere microbial communities from Kellogg Biological Station, Michigan, USA - KBS Miscanthus M6-2 (SPAdes) (version 2) | ecosystem: Host-associated > Plants > Roots > Rhizosphere... | reverse complement strand
GGAAGAAATTTTCCATTGGGAAAAGCAGGCGAAGAATGTCAATATCATAAGGGATAACTGGGGTATCCCGCATATTTACGGGAAAACAGATGCTGATGCTGTCTTTGGGCTGATGTATGCACAGTGCGAAGATGATTTTAAAAGAGTCGAGATGAATTATGTTGAAAAGCTTGGAAGGATGGCAGAAGTAAAAGGAGCGTCATCATTATATGATGATCTGTTGATAAGGATGATCATTGATTCAGCCGATGCTGTAAAAGATTATAACAACTCGCCTGCATGGTTAAAAAAACTGTGTAATGCATTTGCTGATGGCATTAATTATTATTTATACAAGAACACGAATACTAAACCTGCGTTATTAAATCGTTTCAAACCGTGGTATCCTTTATTATGGACAGATGGAAGTATAGGTGCGATAAGTACCGCTGATATTTCTGTAAATGAATTAAAAAGCTTTTATTCTGGTGAACCATCTGTTTCATTTGTTAAAGAACCTGAAGAAGAAATACTAACCGGTTCAAATGGTTTTGCTTTCTCACCAAAGATCACAGAATCAGGAAATGCGATCCTTTATATCAATCCGCATGTTACTTTTTATTTTCGTCCCGAAGTACACATGGTGAGTGAGGAAGGATTAAATGCTTATGGGGCGGTTACATGGGGGCAATTTTTCGTTTACCAGGGGTTTAATGAACATTGTGGTTGGATGCACACTTCAAGTGCAGTTGATGCAGCGGATACTTATATTGAGAAAGTTTCAAAAAAAGACAATAAGTGGGTGTATGAATATGATGGCAAATTAAAAACGGTTATTCAAAAAAGAATTTCGATCAAAGCAAAAAAAGAAACGGGTATTGAAACAACTAATATCAATGCATTATTTACACAGCATGGCCCTATCATGGCAAAAAGAAATGGACAATGGTTAAGTGTAAGAGCAGACAACCGGATCATGAATGGATTGATACAATGCTGGCAGAGAACAAAAGCAAAAAATTTTGACGATTTTAAAAAGACACTTGATCTCAAAGGAAATATTTCAAACAATACCGTTTATGCAGATGCCGAGGGAAACATTGCTTACTGGCACGGCAATCGTATTCCTAAAAGGGATACAAAATATGATTGGAGTAAAGCTGTTGATGGAAGTGTAACTGCAACAGAATGGAAAGGTTATCACAGTATCGACGAAACTGTATTTAGTGTAAACCCTCCAAACGGTTGGCTGCAGAATTGTAACTCTACACCATTTACAGTTGCAGGAACAAATAGTCCTAAAAAAGAAAATTACCCTGCTTATATGGCGCCTGATGGAGAAAACTTTCGTGGCATAAATGCTGTAAGAGTTTTGAGTGAAGAAAATAAATACACAATTGATAAAGTGATCAAAGCAGGGTATGATAAAAGACTATCTGCATTTGAAATTTTAATTCCTGCATTGATAAAATGTTTTGGACAAAATGTTCATGGCAACGACAGTCTTTATAACAAGTTGAATGAGGCTATATCAATTTTTAGAAACTGGGATTTTCGTTGCGGAGAGAATTCAATTGCTACAACTTTGGCGGTTGAATGGGGGCAAAAGATCTTACCATCTATTTTTAGAACGAAGGTTGTTGACGATGAAGAGGCTGACCAGGTTGATAAAGCAAAATATTTTGCAGCAAATGCAAAACCAGAAGAACTACTGCAGCCATTAGTAGCCACAATAAATGAATTGAAAAATAAGTTTGGCGACTGGAAAATACAGTGGGGCGAGATCAACCGTTTTCAAAGAATTTCTTCTGACATTGACAACAAATTTGACGATAATAAACCGAGCATTCCCGACGGGTTTGTGTCATCAACATGGGGAATGCTTCCGTCCTATACCAGTCGCAGTTTTCCCGGCACCAAAAAAAGATATGGAGTAAATGGAAATAGCTTTATATGTGCTGTAGAATTTGGAAAAAGGATAAAAGCAAAATCGTTATTGGCAGGGGGAGAAAGCGGCAATGAGAATTCAAAACATTTTTTTGACCAGGGATCGATGTATAGCCAAGGTCAATTCAAAGATGTTTTATTTTATAAAGAAGATGTGATGCAACATGTAGAAAAAATGTATCACCCGGGCGAGTAACAAATAAAAAGAGTTGCTTTTTTGCAACTCTTTTTATTATATATATCAGGGTTAATTGAATTTGTTGGCTGTTTCACTTACAGCAGACTTTTGACCAAAAAGGTTACCCAAACTCCCCATATTTTTTTCTAAAAAGTCTCCTCCTCTTTTTTTAAGTTCTGCTTTTTGTTCAGGAGTCATTTTAGTATAACGATAAACACCATAAGCTGCAGCGGCCAATATCAAGCCTAATAATTTTTTTTGCATTGTTTTTATTTTAAGGTTAAGATTTAGAATATATAAACATAAAATATCGTGCCGCAAATAAGGTAAATATTGGTGGGACATTAAATGAGACTAGACTTCGATAATTCGCAGCTTTGCATAATTCAGCATTATCTTTTTTTCTCCGTTGTTCTCAAATTTAATAGTAGCGATCGGGTTATGTGCCGCTCCTTCTTTTTTTATCACTTCTCCAAAACCAAATTTCTGATGTTCCACTTTTTGTCCCACTTGTAAATTTGAAACATCACTTGCTTTAAAATCTGCAGAGGGAACATGCTCAATAACTTTTGTAATGTTTGATTTTGGGGCAAGATAAGATGGAGTTTCTTTTTTTGTTGACGTCCGGTTGTCAGATGTCCAATCCTTGCCGCTTCCTCCCCATCCTTTCATTCTTTCAAATGCAGTTCCATTTCCATAACCCTGGTTTTTTGCGCCACCGCCAGCAAAACTTCTGTCAATAAAATTTTCAGGAAGTTCATCTATAAAACGACTTGGTTCATTTTGCACTAAGGAACCAAAACGATAACGTGTATTGGCATAAGTGATCCATAATCTTTTTTTGGCTCTTGTTATTGCTACATAAAACAATCTCCTTTCTTCTTCCAGTTCTTCTCTTGTATTTATGCTGAGTGCATTTGGGAAAAGCATTTCTTCGAGGCCGGCAACGAACACTACTGAAAACTCAAGACCCTTTGCAGCATGTATTGTCATCAGTTTCACAGTATCTGCATTGGGATCTTTGTCATCTGCATCGGTTAATAAAGTGATCTGTTGCAAATAACTTCCAAGGCTTTTATCTACCACCTCTCCTTCCTCATTATCCGGGCTTTCGATCCATTCTTTTATTGAGTTCAATAATTCCTGTATGTTCTCATATCGTGCTACACCTTCCGTGCTTTTATCATTAAAAAGTTCCTTTACAAAATTTGTTTGCTTGCCTACATGAAAAGCTACATCATAAGCATTGTGCTTTTGCAACATGCTTTGAAAACTTTTTATCATTACTACAAAACCATCAATAGCTTCTAATGTGCCGGCCTTGAATCCAAAAGTTTTTGCCTGTTCCAGCACTTGCCACATGCTGATATTATTTTCATTGGCAAATAGAACAGCCTTGTCTATTGTTGTTTTACCAATACCTCTTGCAGGATAATTGATGATACGTTTCAGCGCTTCTTCATCTTTTGGATTAATAGTAATTCTTAAATAAGCGATATAATCTTTGATCTCTTTGCGTTGATAAAAGCTAATGCCGCCATAAATAGTATAAGGAATGCCCATGCGGCGAAGTGATTCTTCAAAGGCCCGGCTCTGCGCATTAGTACGGTAAAGAATTGCAAAATCCCTGTTGTAAAAATGGTTACGAAGCTTTTGTTCCTGGATGGTGTCAGCAATAAATTTCCCTTCTTCGTTATCGGTCATTGTTCTTACAATACGGATCTTCTCTCCTTCTGCATTCTCCGTCCAAAGATCTTTTGGTATCTGGCTTTTATTTTTTTTAATGACCTCGTTGGCTGTATTTAAAATGCTTTGTGTACTGCGATAATTCTGCTCCAACTTTATCACTTTTACTTCTTCATAATCTTTTTGAAACTGTAAAATATTCTGGATCGTGGCGCCACGAAAACTATAAATGCTTTGTGCATCATCACCCACTACACATACATTTTCATGCATAGCCCCAAGTAGTTTTATGATTTCATACTGTGCAGGGTTGGTATCCTGGTACTCATCAATTAAAATATACCTGAACTTATGCTGATACTTACTCAAGCTTTCAGGGAAGGTTTTTAATAGCTCATAAAACTTCAATAGGAGGTCATCAAAATCCATTGCACCGTTCTTAAAACAACGTTTTACATACGCATCATAGATCTGGCTTATGGCCGGGCGATTGCTGCGCATATCTTCCTGCTGAATATAATAGTCGTTGACATATTCTGCTGGCCCCACCAATGCATTTTTAGCCGAAGAGATCCGGTTATAAACTGTTGAGGGCTTATAATGTTTATCATCAAGATTTAATTCATTGATCACGGTTTTCACCACGCTCTTTGCATCATCGGTATCATAAATGGTAAAGTTGTTTGGATAACCCATTTTCGGAGCTTCGGTCCGAAGAATTCTTGCAAACACAGAATGGAATGTTCCGATATATAAATTTCTTGCTTCATTGTTGCCAAGAATATGCTCGACCCTTTCCTTCATCTCCTTTGCAGCCTTATTTGTAAAAGTGAGAGCGAGAATATTGAAAGAATCTATACCATTTGCCATCAGGTGAGCCACCCGGGTTGTAAGTACTTTAGTTTTTCCACTGCCGGCACCTGCCACGATCATTAATGGCCCATCAATATGTAATACGGCCTCACGTTGTCTTTCATTCAAACCTTCTAAATAATTTGTCATTTTGTTTTTGTCACCCTGGGCTTTGCAAAGGGTAATTATGGCTGCAAATTACGTCATCAATGCGGCTAAAAAATTTGTCTTAAAAACTTTTACTAATTAAAAACCCCGCATCAGCGGGGTTAAGTTTTTAAGAAGGATTCTTCTTCGGCTCCAATAGTTGGAAAAACTGATCTAATTGTGGCAGGATCACTATTCTTGTTCTCCTGTTTGCTGCTTTGTTTTCTGCAGTAGTGTTTTCGAACACCGGGTTGTATTCTCCGCGGCCGGCTGCCGACATTTTTTTTGGATCAAGACCATATTCTTTTTGTAAAATTCTTACCACTGAAGTAGCTCTTTTCACACTCAGGTCCCAGTTGTCGATCAATACACCATTGCGATAAGCGACATTATCCGTATGGCCTTCTACCATAAATTCTATATCCGGTTGATTTTTTAATACAGCAGCTACTTTACCAAGCACGGTCTTAGCCTGTGACGTTATTTCATATTTACCGCTTTTGAAAAGCAGCTTGTCTGAAATATCAATATAAACAACACCTTTATCCACTTTAATATTTATATCCTGGTCTTCCATATTACCTACTGCGCCTTTCAAATTCATCACCAATGCGAGGTTCAATGAATCTTTACGGGCCATGGAGGCCTGCAGGTCCTGTATATAAAGATCTTTGGCACCAATATTATCAAGCGACTTTCTGATGTTTTCTGCCTGTGCGGAGGATACAACAGAAAGGTCTTCCATTTGTTTTAATACTGTGGTATTAGTTTGTTTCAAAAAATCGATCTGCTTATTAAGGTCAGCGATCTGGTTATTAAGACCTGCTTTATCATTTTCCAGGGCTGTTTTCTGACGCCCCAGTTCTGCTTTATCATCATTACATTTTGTAAGATCACCCTGTAGTGCAGTGTGTTTTGTTTGCAGCTCCGTATAATCTGATTGCGATTTTTTAAATTTTTTACTGCTGACACAAGAAAAAAGAAAGAAAGACGATAGCATTGTTATCGCTACTAATTTGTATTTCATTGGTAAATGTTTTTGGTGTTTGAAGGTATTAATTCAAAAGTATTTGGTCAAATCAATTCTTCCGAAGGCTAAATGTTAAAATTCCGGCATTTGATTGATAAAAATATTATCCGGCAAGGTCTTCATTTGAGGAAATGCTTTCAATATAGGCAACGATCTCATCATGAGATCTATTCATTATTTTCTCCAGTCTTAGTATTAATTCTTCTTCTTTGCCGGGAATATATTCTAGATCCTCATCTGTTAAGTTGATGTCATTCTCTTTCATTCTTTCTTTTACAACTTCCCAGGGAATCTTTAATCTCAAAACAGATTGATTTTTCATGTTCGGTATTTTATGAATGATAGGTTGAAAACAAAAACTATGAGTTTCAAGACCAAACCCGGTGCCAACAATGGGGTTTTGCAAAAAATCCCATATTATTTTAGTAACTTAGAAAAGAGTGAATTAAGATAATATGCGAAGTCTGATTATTTTTTGTTGCCTTTCTTTTATTTGGGTAAGTGGTTTTTCGCAAAGAACTATAGATGTAGATAAAGACCCTAATGTAAATGGCGGGATACTTCAAAATGCCTATAGTGTAGGTGGTAAATTATTTGTTACGGCGAAATTTTCAAGAGTCATAGAAGGCACTCCATTTTTTAATGAACAAGTGATGCATGGCACGATCATTTTGGGCGACGGAAAAGAACATAAAAACCTTTCAGTACGACTCAATCTTTTGGAATCACAGGTAAATTATTTAGGAGATAAACAAGTTGAAATGGTAGTTACTTCACCTGTCAAAGAAGTAACATTGTTAGACACAGTTCAGAAAATTGATCATCATTTTATTTTTTCTGAGTTTATAGAAATACCCGACAAGCCGGAAAATGATTTTTATGAATTATTGGAAACCGGTAAGGCAGTATTCTACAAGCAGTACAAAAAAAAGTTGTTGGAAAGTAAACCATATGGCTCTGCCACTATAGAGCAAAAAATTCAAACCGAAATGCGCTATTTTATTTTAGTAAACGGGCAATGGATAAGAATAAAGAAAATGAAAGATCTTGTTACTGCCTTTTATAAGAAAAATAAAGAAATTGCAAAATTCATCACCGAAAGAAAAATCTCTGAGAATAGCGAATCTAACTTCGAATCAGTAACCGCTTACTACAACAGTTTGTTTCCGGTCAAATGATCAATGCAGTTATGGGGAGCTGAATAATAGTTCTATTTCCATTTGATATTACACCCAATACTAGGTCTTTGTTCTTGTGGAACAGGCTCATTATTTATTAAACAATCTAATGCGTGGCGAATATCTTTCCCCGTTACTGGTATTTCATTTCCCGGACGGCTATCATCCAGTTGTCCGCGGTAAACGAGCCGAAGCCCTTTATCATAAATAAAAAAATCAGGAGTGCAGGCGGCATCATACGCCTTTGCTGTCTCCTGTGCTTCGTCATATAGATATGGAAATGGATACTTCAATTGTTTCGCAACCTGTGTCATTAATCCAGGCGAATCCTCAGGATGATTTATTACATCATTTGAATTGATAGCGACAAAGCGAATTCCTTTGCTTTTATAATCATTACCCAACTTTACTAATTCCGCATTTACATGTTTTACAAAAGGGCAATGATTGCAAATAAACATGATCATGGTTGCTGTTTCGCCTTTTACATTATCAAGTGATAATTGTTTGCCGCTTACAGTATCGGGTAGTAAAAAATCAGGAGCTTTTGTGCCCAGCGTAACCATCGTTGAAAGAGTTCTTGCCATTGAGTAAAGTTAGCATATCAAAAACTTTTTTTTGGTGAAGCTTCATAAACTTTTTTGCCTTCAAACATTGTCCAGAGTACACGGGTATCCTTCATCTCTTCCGGGCTTATAGCTAATATATCCCTGTCAAGCATAATTATATCAGCATATTTCCCTGCTTCAAGTGAGCCAATTTTTTTTTCGGCCATCATTGCTTTTGCTGCATTAATTGTATAAGCATAGAGCATTTCCATGCGTGGCATGCATTGAGTACTGTCTAAAACACCCATTGGCCCCTGTCTTGTTTCTGCATTATAAATAGCTTCAAAAGGATTAGCAGTGCTGACCGGCCAATCACTGGCACCACAGATAATAGCTCCAGCCTGTAACATTGACCGTGCAGGATATTGCCATTTATAAAGAGAAGGGTCTATATAAGGCTTCACAATATCAATAGTTGTGATATCACCAAAAGCCCATAATAGTTGGTACGAGGCTAGGACATTTAATTTTTTAAAGCGTTCAAAATCGGACGGCAATACAATTTGTAAATGTGTTATAGTATGTGGTATTTTATTATTGCCGTTGACCTTACGGGCAGCTTCAAAACCATTGAGAGTTTCAGTTACTGCTTTATCGCCGATGGCATGAACATGCACTAAAAGACCCTGCTTATCTGCTGCAATTGCAAATTGGGCAAACTTTTTCGGATCAAACATAAGCACACCTTTTGATGATGTGCCTGTGTAAGGCAATGATAAGGCTGCAGTATGTGTGGGATGTTCTATTACTCCGTCACCAAAAATTTTAAAGCCAATTATCGAGAAGTCTTCCGTATTATATTTTTTCTGTAAATTTTTTAATTGGGTGATCTGTTTTTGAGGATCATCATCCGCATCAGCAACGATACAAGCCGCAATATGTGCTGTGAGTTTTTTATGATCGATCAGGTCTTTGTACCAGTCAAGATAGCCAGTCCGGGAATTATTTAATGATGATGCAGCAGGATCGAGCCATGCAGTGATACCATAGCTGTTATTGTATTCCATGGTTTTTACAGCCGCTTTGCTGAAGTCGGTCTCTACTGTGAGAACTCTTGAGATCTTTTGGTAACCGCTTTCTGAAACAAATCCATTTGGCTCATCATTTTTTGTGGTACCGAAAAAGATCTTTTCTTCGGGCTTTAGAGATTGAATATATTTTTTATCAAGACCAGCACGTTTTAACATCGCATTATTTACCCAGGAAGTATGACCATCAGAACCTCGTAGTACGATCGCTTGTGAAAGAAACATATCAGCATTGAACCTTTGTATAATAATATCCAACCGGGACCACATACTGATATTGATCCCATAGATCACCAACACATCACCGGTCATTCCATCTTTCTTTTCTAACTCACTTTTTGCATAAGCTACCAATTCGTCAATTGTCATCAATAGATCACTGACATTTGCTTTGGTCAACCCTCTGCCGCCGCTGATACCGTGATTATGACTGTCAACAAACCCCGGCATTAAAAAACCGCCCTTGCAATCGATCAATTCTGCTTTTGTGCTAACGGATCTTATTACTTCAGCATAATTGCCTACAGCCATTATTCTTTTGTCTTTTATTGCAATTGCTTCAGCAAAGAGGTGTTCAGAGTTCGCAGTAAAAATGCGGGCATTATAAAAAACTTTTTCCTGGGCGGTAACCAATAGCGGTATAAGAACAATCAATAACAATTGCAGTCGTTTCATATTTCAAGAATATGAAGGAAGGTAAAAATTAAAAAGCAATTCTAACTGCTAAGCGGCTTTTGCGAGGTTTCTTTTTTTCCTGTTCAAATATTTCTCAAATACTATATCACTCATCGGTTTGTTGTAAACTTTACTTTCTACCCATGAAATGACATCGAGATAGGCAAATGATCTTGTTTCAAAACGATTCTTTTCAAGATGCTTTATTTTATCCAGGAACTTTTCAAGTTCCGGTTTTATCTTCTTGGGAGAAACATTGAATGAATGTCTTAAGAAACGAAACATCTCCTCTTCCACAACCGTAAGGTTTTTCATTTTCGCCATATACCGGTAGACGGATTTTATGAGTGATTCAATTATCTCATCATTGCCTAATTCATAATGTGCCATGAGGTGAAGTAAACGAGCATAGCATTGCAGATCTATCCGGAGATCACCCGCACCATTGATGATCTTTTGTAAGTAATCAATTGCTATTCCGTATTTGCCGGCGCCGAAATAAAGTGTGGCAATTTTATAATTGAATACAAGTATGCGATGCCCGTCAACAAACAGTGCATATTCTTCGAGGTTTTTTTCTATCGAAGGCACCAATTTCAATCCTTCTGCAAAACTTCCTTTCATCAGGTGCCAGTTTATTTTGGCAGTATTGATATAAATAGAAGTATGTGTACGGAAATTATCATGACGTTTTGAAATATCTGTCTTTGCAAACATTTCAAATTTTTTGAGCACGGTTTCAAATCTTTCGAAATACCGGAGATCAAAAAAGGCATTCAGCAATGTATGTACTCCTTTTATATAATGCCCTGTTTCCACTTCTTTCATCACCGGCTGTGCTTCAAAAAGATCGATCCATTTCTGACTATAGCGATAATACATCAGGAAATCCTGGCGGATAAAAGCATACCAGCAATAACTCTGATACAAATAAAGTTTTTCATAAAAGCCATTTACTTTCTGCACATCCGCTGGCAAATAATTTTTGAAAAACGTATTCAGTTCTTTTTCATCCTGGTCATTTCTTGCATGACCATATAATACAAACCAACGGTATAAAAGCAATGCAAGATTAGAAAGCCTTGTTACCCTGTCTATATGCCCGCTGATCTCCAACGCCTCTTCCGTCATCTCTTTTGTTTTATCGGTTGTACTGCGGGTAATATGCAATGTTTCAATTTTCTTTTCCAATGAAAGCAATTGAACGAGGGTATTAAACTTTTGATTCGCCCTTGCAAGTTCTTTTGCTCTTTCTAAAATGCGAAG
>Ga0207643_10002224_pt1 | contig 10574 bp, 7 predicted proteins | sample KBSMisM62_FD_184313 | JGI IMG/M metagenome (GOLD analysis project Ga0207643, IMG submission 184313) | Miscanthus rhizosphere microbial communities from Kellogg Biological Station, Michigan, USA - KBS Miscanthus M6-2 (SPAdes) (version 2) | ecosystem: Host-associated > Plants > Roots > Rhizosphere... | reverse complement strand
CGTGAAGCACAAGGGAAGCGAAGTGAAGGTGTGTTGTCGCTGAGTGCGATGACTGTCGGCGAAAGGATCGTCATCAAGATTGCCGACGATGGACGTGGCATCGATCGAAATGTCGTGGTTGAAAGGGCAAGGGCCAGAGGTATCAGCCAGGAAAACTCTGAGATCGATGATGAAGCTTTACTGGATCTGATTTGCACGCCCGGATTCTCCACGCGCGATGAGGCCGATCGAGAGAGCGGCCGTGGCGTGGGAATGGATGTAGTTAAGAAGGCAACCGAAGAGCTCGGCGGACGAGTGTCACTAGTGACGAAAGTCGGGGAAGGCACGACTTTCACGATCGAGTTGCCTTTGACGCTCGCGATCGCGGAGGCGCTCATCGTCAGCGTGAATGGACAAAGGTTTGCGGTGCCACAGTCGGCGGTGAGGGAAGTGCTGGAGGTCGAGTCGGCTTCAACCAGTGTGTTGGAGAACAACGAGATCATTTCGTATCGCGGAAAAGTTCTTCCTTTGCTTCGGCTGGCGCGTGTGTTTGAGATGAATTACCAACGTGAAACGAGCTTTCATGTGTTGGTGCTTGGCGAGGAAACAAATGCGGTGGGTCTGGCGGTTGATCGCATACTCGGACAGCGAGAGATCGTGGTGCGCGCCATTAAGGATCCGCTCGCGCAGAGCAAAGGCATCGCCGGGGCTACCGAGCTCGGGGACCAGCGAGTGGTGCTGATTTTGGATACCAGTGCGTTGCGGCAATTAGCGATAACGTCAAAACATTAGCCACGGATGACACGGATGAACACGGATTCTTTATCTGTGCCATCCGTGTCAATCCGTGGCTGAAAGGATCACCTGAATTTGGAGCCATTCATACTTTTCGAGTTAGCGGGCACGACGTACGGTGTTCGCAGTCGCTTCGTGCAACAGATCGAGATGATCGAAGACGCTGCTTCGGTTCCGAATGCGCATCCCGCGGTCGAAGGCGTGGTCCTGGTTCGTGGCCAGGTGATTCCGGCATTGAACCTGCGCACGCGTTTTGGGTTCGAAAGAATTGAACGCGATTTGCGTTCGCGATTGGTTGTTATTAACACAGGAAACAGGGTGGTCGGGCTTGTTGTCGACACGGCGCGCGAGTTTCTGAAGATTCCGGCGGAGTCGATCGAGCCGCCGCCCGAGGCGCTTACCGGGCTGAGTGGTCACTACCTCGAAGGCATCGCCACGATCGGCGAGCGCATGATTCTGATTTTGAATTTAGATGCGGTGCTTGACTTGGAATACGAAGTCGAGCCGCAGATTTCACAGATGATGACGGATGGGAGATAGGACTATGGCCCAAGTACTAGAGAACTCTGGCAACAACCTCGAGAGAGACATTGGTTTGGTTCGCCGGCAAGCAGTGCAGGTTGCTGAATCGGCCAGTCAAATCACGGTAACAGCCAACGAGGTGGCTGAAGGAGCGGAAGTACAGCTACGCGTACTCGAAGGAACACTCGCTGTCGCCGATGAGATGACTGCATCCATGGGCGAGACCACGACGCAACTCGAGTCGATTGCTACTTCAACCGAAGAACTCGCGTCATCAGTCAACGAAAGCGCCGCGTCGATCGAAGAGGTCAGCAAGAATGCTGAGTCTCTTTCCGCTTCGATCACACAGATCTCGGCTGCCGTCGAGCAGAACGCGCGTTCGACTGAGGTTGTCAGCAGCACGACCCAAAACATGGCGACATCCTCTGAAGAAGTTACCGGCGCGATGACAGAGATTGCCAGTTCCATCAAATCTGTAAGCGCAGATACGGACGCACTTTCCGCCTCGGTAAATGAAACCGCGGCCAGCATCGAAGAGGTTGCAGCCTCGATAGCGAGTCTCTCCGGAAATGCCGATGACCTCACGGTCGCAGCGGAACAGACGTCGTCCTCGATCAACGAAATGGCTGCGTCGATCGAAGAAGTCGCGGCGATGACGGAGAGCCTTGCGTCGTCAGTTGAAGAAGTGTCGACGTCGATCGAACAGATGGCGCGATCGGTGCAGGGAGTCGCGCAGAATGCGGAGCGCATTAACGAAGCAGCCACGGGCGCCGCCGGCAGCGCTAATCAAATGGACCGTTCGTTACATTCGGTGGTTGCGTTGACCAAGCGTGCCGAAGAAGCTACCACACAGCTAAGCAGACAAGCGGAAGAAGGCGGAGCCGCCGCACAGAAATCGATGCAGGGACTATTGCGCGTGCGTTCGGCGATGGAGCAATCGTCGGGGGTGATCCGCGAAATGGGAAAACGTTCTGACGAGATTGGCGGCATCGTCAATACCATCAACGTCATTGCGGAACGTACCAACATGCTTTCGCTAAACGCTTCGATTGAAGCCGCTCGCGCCGGCGACGCCGGACGAGGCTTTGCAGTGGTTGCGGAAGAGATCAGAAATCTTGCCGATCGCTCAGCACAGGCGACCTCCGATATCGCCGCGATCATCAGGTCGCTCCAGGAAGTCGTCAGAGAAGCGGTGAATGCCGCAAGCGACGGAATGCGCATCGCTGATGAAAGCGGGCAACTTGCGGAAGAGGGCGCGGCAGGTCTCAGGAAGATACTGGCCGGGATCAATCAAACGACCGAGTTGGTTGGACAAATTGCCGATGCAACCGAGGAACAACTGACTGCGGGACAACAAGTGGTGACGGCAATCGAAACTACTGCCACGCAAACGAGACACGTTTCCAGTGCTGTAATTGAGCAAGCGCAAGCGACGCAACAGATCGTCAAGTCGGCGACGCAGATGCGCAAGACGGCGAAGGAAGTCAGCAAGGCGGTGAATGAGCAAGGTCGTGCTGCGAGGGAGATCATCAAGGCGGCGCAGAGCACGAGTGGCGCGGCGAAGCAAGTGCGCAAGGCTTCTAACGAACAGGCTGCGGCTACCAAACAGATCACACAGGCCGTGGAATCAATGCGACGGGGAGCGGTTTCAACGTCGCGGGCGTTGAGTGAACAGGCAGTTGCCGGAGATCAGGTTTCGAAGGAAGCGCTGCAACTGGCGCGGCAAGTCAGTGAGATCAGCAAAGCGATGACTGAGCAGGTAAAGGCGACCGCGGAGATTGCTACGGCGACGCAGAGTATGCGTTTGGAAGCCGATCAGGTAAGCAAGGCGATGCGTGAACAGGCACGAACCGCACACGAAATGAGTGCCGGCGTCGCAAATGTTTCTAAAGAAGCGCTGCGAATTACCAACAGCAATCGCAATCACCTCGAGGCGGCCGACAGGATTCGTGACGGAGTCAACGATCTGCGCCAGATAACGAGTCGCAATGCGGATGGTGTGAGAGCGACGTTAACCAGCACTTCGGGGCTGGCAAATCAGGCGCGTGAGCTGGGTGAGATTATGGACAGCATGGTGAGTGGCAACTTTGCCGCTAACGGCAATCAGACCGGTACGACTAAACGCAAGCGCGCGAGAAAGTCAGCCGCGGAGACCGAGCATTCCTAACCACAAAAACACGAAGAATAAAGTTCAGAGTTCAACCTTTAGGTTGTTCTTCCCGAGGAGACAAGCTAAAGCTTGAACTCTGAACAAAACACCTTGCAATGATCGGCGTTTTCACAACAGATCTTCACCTGGTAATTCAAGTTTGGGATGCCACCCTCGCGCGGCTCACCGGAATTAGCGAGGAGTCTGCTTCGGGTCAGGTGTTGACTACACTGCTTCCTGATCTCGAAGAGCGTGGGTTGCTGAAACGTTTTCAGCGATCGCTGAACGAGGGTGTAGTTGAAGTGCTGGCATCTGCCTTTCATCACTACCTGATTCCGTGCGCTCCAATCACTCCTGCCAAACACTTCGACAAGATGCAGCAACGCATTACAATCGCGCCACTGCGTGACGACCAATCGATTGCCGGACTCATCGTCACTGTCGAGGACGTTACCGATCGACTCGAACGTGAGTTATCGATGCCCATACTTGAAGCGCTGAGCGATGAAGATTGGAGAGTTCGTCGCGAAGCGGTCAGGGAAGTATCAGAGCGCGCGGCACCGGAGGCGATCGCCGCACTCTTAAGCTCTGTTGTCGAGAATCATCACAATCCTTCGCTCTTGAATAGCGCGCTGCAAGTGTTGGCGGCGACTGACGTCGACACTCGCGAAACGTTAGTTGAACTGCTGCACGGACCCGATCCGGATCTGCGAATGCAAGCAGCGTTGGCCTTAGGTGAACAACAGGACATTCGCGCCGCCGGAGCATTGATAAAAGCATTGCAGGACGAAGATACCAACGTGCGGTATCACGCTATCGAGGCATTGGGCAAGTTGAAGGCAACCGACGCCGTAGATGCACTGGTTGAGATAGTCGAATCAAGAGACTTCTTCCTCGCTTTTGCGGCATTGGAGGCGCTCGCAAAGATAGGCGACGCGCGCATCGCGCCACGCATGGTGCCGCTTTTGGAAGACGAGCTCCTGCGAGAGCCGGCAATTAACCTGCTGGGCCAACTCGGTGACGAAAGTGCGATAGCGCCCCTGACGTCGTTGTTGAATACTCCGACTGCGCCAACGGATTTGATCGCCGAGGCGCTGGCCGCTCTCAGCGATCGATATGAGCAACAGTATCGCGAAGGCGCTTATATTGCGGATCTAACAAGCCGTGAAATCTCGCCCACCGGAATTCAAAATCTGCTCGACGCGCTGGAGACGCCTGGCAAAGAAAACCTGCGCTCGATAGCGTTGGTCCTTGGCTGGCTCAAACGATCCGGCGTGGATCGCGCACTCACGCGATTGATGGGACGCGTCGATCTGCGCAACGAGATAATCGAAGCGCTCGTGCGACACGGCCCTGCGACTTTAGATTTATTGATGGCGCAGTTGTCAGCGGAAGACCTGGAAGTGAGACGTTCGGCGGTGGTGGCGCTCGGGCGGATCGGCGACTCGACTGCAACAACCGCACTGGTAAAAACACTTGGTGATGAATCTCTGACGATTGACGCGGCCAATGCACTCGCCGAGATCGGAGACCCTAAAGCAGTCGATGGACTACTGGACTTGATCGGTAACGACGATGCATCGATCCGGCAGGCTGCGGTAAGCGCGCTCAATTCGGTCATCGAGCCGTCAATGTCCGAACGTATCATTCCGCTTCTACATGACCCAGATCCGAACGTTCGCGAATCGGCAGTGAAGATTGCCGGATACTTCGGATATCCGGACGCGGCTGGTGCTTTGCTCGAGCTGAGCCACGATGCGAACGAGCGTGTGCGGTGCGCGGCGATCGAGCACCTGCCGTATGTCGAAGACGAACGGGCTTTCGAGATTCTCGTCGAGGCAATCAAAGCAGAATCGCCGGACGTCCGTGCTGCCGCGGCTCGTGCGCTGGGCACTATGGATACGCCGGAGGTCGTCCAACCGTTGATTGAAGGACTTTCTGATGACGACGTGTGGGTCCGCTATTTCAGCGCGCGAGCCCTCGGTCGTCGCAGGTCTGAGGAGAGCGTCGCCGCTCTCGAGAAAGTGATTGAGAAAGAGAAGTTTAACCACGTTCGGATTGCGGCCCTTGATTCGCTGGGACAAATCGGCGGTCAGCGTATCGCCGGGATTGTTGCCGGGCTGGTTAGAGACGACGATCCCGACGTTGCGCACGCCGCCCAGGTCGCATTCGGAAAGTCTCAGCCTGCGAAGCAGGCGTAAGCATAAAGCCTGGGGCGCAAGCCCCAGGATCGTTATTAATAATAGGGCGCGAGCCCGCGAATGCGGGCGACAGCGCTGCCGCCCGTTTCACGGGCTTAACCGTTGGGTTTTAATCGCTACCCTGGGGCTTGCGCCCCAGGCTTTATGCTTACGCCTGCTTCGCAGGCTAAGAAGAACTATGTTGTCACGTTCACAGAATCTCGCATTGCCTGAAGGCACCAGCACGCTGATTCGAAACTTGATCAATGAACGGACGGGAATGTTTTTTGACAACGGCAAGAGCGATCTGCTGATCGACAAACTCTCGCCGCTCGTTATCGAGCGAGGCTTCAGTTCGTATCTCGACTATTACTACCTGCTGAAATACGACGCCTCGTCGCGAGTCGAATGGCAAAACGTCATGAATGCGCTCTCGGTACAAGAGACGTACTTCTGGCGAGAGATCGATCAGGTGCGCGCCTTGGTCCAAACACTGGTACCACAGTGGCACGCTCGCAATACCGGTTTGCCTTTGCGGATCTGGTGTGCAGCGTGTGCCACCGGCGAGGAGCCTTTGACGATTGCCATGGCATTGAACGAAGCTGGATGGTTTGAACGTGTACCGATCGAGATTTTAGCGAGCGACGCGAGTTCCAGGGCGATCGACCGTGCTGTCAATGGTGTTTATAAAGAGCGAGCTTTTCGAAACTTACCGCCCGAACTGCGCGAACGTTATTTCGAGCCGGACGCTTCGGGCTCCCGCATAAGAAGCGACATACATTCGCGCATCAAGTGGGGCATTGCAAACTTAATCGACGAAAGCCAGATCGCGCCGCTGGCAGCCGCCGACTTTATTTTTTGTCGTAACGTTTTTATTTACTTTTCCGAGAGCGCTATCGGCCGTGTGGTTCGTTCTTTCTCAAGGTTTATCCGGCCTCCTGGTTATCTGTTTGTTGGCGCTGCCGAATCATTACTGAGACTGACGACAGATTTTACATTGACCGAAGTTGACGACGCTTTTGTTTACATGAAACGCGAGAGAGCAAGCTGATGGATCGAGTCTTAAGAGTAGTGGTGGTCGACGATTCTGCTTATGTGCGGAAGGTAGTCAGAGAGATTCTGTCTCGCAGTCCTTTCGTCGAAGTTGTCGGCACTGCGCGCGACGGTCGAGAAGCACTGGATTTGGTGGAACAACTCGATCCGGATGTGGTCACGTGCGATCTCATCATGCCTGAGCTCGACGGCGTCGGTTTTGTGCGCGAGCAAATGCAACGGCGTCCGGTCCCGATCATAATTATGAGTGTCGCGAAAGAGACTGCTGAGGCTGCTCTGACCGCGCTCGATGCGGGCGCGATCGATTTTGTGCAAAAGCCAACCGCGCTCGCGAGTGAAAAGATTTTTGAAGTCAGCGCGGAGTTGATCGAAAAGGTCAAAGCAGCCGGAAAGATCGCGCTGAACAGAATTCCGACCGCACCTCCACCGCCGAGCACGGTGACAAGCGAGCCGGCGGTAACAGTCGCCGGCAGTCACTCGGTAGACATGGTGGTGATTGGTATTTCGACTGGTGGACCACAGGCACTTAAACGGCTGATACCACAGTTGCCGGAAGACTTTCCGGTTCCGGTAGTGATGGTGATGCACATGCCGGTCGGGTATACCGAGATGTACGCGGCGAAGTTGAATGAACTATCTCGACTCGAAGTGCGAGAGGCAGCGGAGGGAGACGAGATCAAGCCCGGGCTCGTGTTTCTTGCGCCCGCGGGTCGTCACCTGACATTGAAACGGGATGCAAGTGGCAAGGTTGTTACACACCTCGATGCCAGGCCTTTTGATATGCTGCATAAGCCGGCGGTTGATGTGCTGTTTAAGTCCGCGGCTGAAGTTTACGGCAATCGAGTATTGGGTGTGGTGATGACCGGAATGGGATCGGACGGAAAGCAGGGCGCGGGGTGGATCAAATCCCAGGGCGGACTTATCTTCACAGAAGCGGAGAGCAGTTGCGTAGTGTATGGTATGCCATGCTCGGTGGTGGAAGCCGGACTTAGTGATAAGAGTATCGCACTTGAAAACATGGCCCACGCAATCAGGGAGGTCGTATGAGCGGAAAGATTCTGATCGTCGATGATTCAGCACTTTCACGCAGAACTTTGCGACGAATCCTCGAATCCGCCGGTTACGAGGTGGTGGAAGCAGACGACGGAATGGCCGCGCTTGAAGTCTACTTTCTCGAGAAACCAGGTTTGGTGTTGCTTGATCTGGTAATGAAAGGCATGTACGGACTTGATGTGCTCGTGAAATTGCGTGAGATGGACCAGGAGGCGCGGGTGGTAGTTGCCAGTGCCGATATACAGAGTTCGACACGCAAGATGGTTGATGAGGCGGGTGCCCTCGGCTTTATCAATAAACCGTTTGTTTCAGAGCAAGTGGTTGCGGCAGTTAAGGCCGCGCTCGCAAAAGGAGCTATCGGTGAAGTTAACTGAGCGACAAAGTGACGCCCTTGAGGAACTTATCAACATCGCTTTCGCGCGAACGGGCGCAGCGCTATCGGAACTGACCGGGCACCGCGTGGTGCTCAACCCGCCTGAGGTTGCTGTTTATCGAACTGCAGAGTTGCGCGGTGCGCTGGCTAAGTTTGTTCCCGGAGATATAGCGTCGATTCATCAGGTTTTTGCTGGGCCTGTGGCTGGTGATGCGCTGCTGCTGCTCAATTACGAGGGCGCTGTGCAGCTTACTGATTTATTAACCGACGGTCACAATCCGTCGAACTATCTCGATGAGTCAGCTCGGGAAGTGTTAACTGAAGTCGGTAACATTCTCTTGAACGCGTGTCTGGGAATGTTTGGAAATCTGCTGAATGTTCACGTGACGTTCTCTGTGCCGCGGCTGCATCTCGAGACGCTGGATGAGTTGATCGCGAATACGACGACCGGCAAGACCGAGATGCATTACGCGCTGGTGATCTATACGGCGTTTACACTTCGCGACAGTTCAGTCAAAGGGTTTTTGGTGATCGTATTGAGCGTCGCATCGCTCGATCGCTTGATCCAGGAAGTCGACGTCTGGGAGGCACAGCAGGGCCGATGAGTAATACGCCGAATACGGCGGCTCTTGCTGCCCCATAACGCCGAAGGCGTTGGCTAATTTCAGCCCAGGGTTGGAGCGCAGCGACAACCCTGGGATCGAGAATAAAAGAAACGAATCAACCCTGAAAGGGTTTATCTCGAGGCGAACCCCTTCAGGGTTGAACACAGAATCGAATTGATGGTCCCAGGGTTGTCGCTGCGCTCCAACCCTGGGCTGAAATTAGCGAACGCCTTCGGCGTTATGAATGTGATGACCGAGACAAGTTCCAAGGAAACATTGCTCAACGCCGCGGTCTTGCACTGGATGCACGATCTGGCGGCGCAGGGGATTGTGACGACTGATAACGAATTGAATGTAGTCGAATGGAACCACTGGATGGAGGAGCACACCGGAAAACGTGCTCACGATGTAATCGGCAACAACCTGCTCGACCTCTTTCCGGAACTGATCGAACGCAGACTCGATCGACATTACAAGTGGGCGCTGGAAGGCCAGGTGCGAGTCTTGTCACAAGCGCTGCACGGGCATTTGATCTCAATGCCTGCCGTTTCCGACGAACATGGTTACGCGCAAATGCAACAGGCCGTCCGAATCTCTCCACTCAGTCACGAAGACCGTGTAATCGGAACGTTAACGATCATCGAAGACGTCACCGAACGTGTAGCGCGTGAAGCCGAATTGCAAGCGCAAATCGAAGCGCGCTCGCAACTCTTATCGAGTGAGAAGCTAGCGCGAAGTGAAGCAGAGCGAGCGAACCGGTTAAAGGACGAGTTTCTGGCTACGATCTCGCATGAGCTGCGCAACCCGCTGAATGCGATCATGGGTTGGGCCCACATGCTGCGTCTTGGCAAACTTTCAGACGTGAATGCAGAACGCGCAGTGGAAACTATCTATCGCAACGCAAAAGCCCAGGCGCAATTAGTTGCCGATCTCCTCGACGTGTCGCGCATCATTTCCGGCAAGTTACGGCTCGACGTGCGTACAGTTGATTTGATTTACATCATCAACGCAGCGATCGATTCAATTCGTCCCGCGGCTGAGGCTAAAGGCATTCGTGTCCAGACATTGTTGGATCCGGCGGCTGGTCCAATCTCCGGCGACGCCGATCGACTGCAACAGATTGTCTGGAACCTTTTGACTAACGCGGTCAAGTTCACTCCGAAAGGTGGTCGCATACAAGTCAAGATCCAGCGTATCAACTCGCACGTGGAGATAGTAGTGAGTGATTCAGGTGTCGGGATCAGCAAAGAGTTTCTGCCTTATGTTTTCGATCGCTTCCGTCAGGCAGACGCGACCACCACGCGAATACATGGAGGTCTCGGACTCGGTCTTTCCATCGTGCGTCAACTGGTTGATCTTCATGGCGGCAGTGTGAGCGTGCACAGCGAAGGAGAAGGGAAGGGCACAACCTTTACCATCACGTTGCCGTTTGTTGGCGTACTTAGTCAAAACGAGGCTGAGTCTGTTCATCCGACGCAGGGTGAGGAGGTCATTTCTTTCGATGGCTTGCCTTCACTTCAGGGCTTGAAGGTGTTGGTGGTTGACGATGAGGCAGACACGCGCGAATTGATCAGCGAAGTGCTCAAGGAATGTGGTTCTGAAGTAATAACCAGTAATTCTGCCGCCGACGCTTTAGTAGCACTCGAAGAGCATAAGCCTGACATTCTCATCAGCGACCTGGGAATGCCTGATGAGGATGGCTACTCACTGATCTCAAAAATCCGCGCGCTGCCTGACGAGCGCGGCGGACAAATTCCAGCGGCCGCGCTCACCGCATACGCACGCGCCGAAGATCGAATGCGCGTCCTTCGTTCCGGATTCCAGTTTCACCTTCCCAAACCCGTTGATTCGGCGGAGCTGGTGAC
>Ga0207643_10002210_pt1 | contig 10602 bp, 7 predicted proteins | sample KBSMisM62_FD_184313 | JGI IMG/M metagenome (GOLD analysis project Ga0207643, IMG submission 184313) | Miscanthus rhizosphere microbial communities from Kellogg Biological Station, Michigan, USA - KBS Miscanthus M6-2 (SPAdes) (version 2) | ecosystem: Host-associated > Plants > Roots > Rhizosphere... | reverse complement strand
ACCTACAGCCATCCAAACCTTGCACGCCTGTCCGCGGTTGAGGCAGCGGACGAACTGCGCAGGTCCAGGGACGTCATCAGTGATCAACTCGGCGTCGCGGTTGATCTGTTCGCCTATCCATTCGGTAAGCCGGACGTGCACTTCACTCGGACGACAATCGACGTGGTTCGCGCACAAGGCTACCGCATCGCGGCGGCGGTCACGTTCCGCGGAGTGCGGGACTCCGATTCCGTGTACACGATTCCGAGGTTCTTCACTGATGGTGACGATGTCACCAAGCTCGACGCGAAGATCGCGGGCCTCTACGACGTGATTGGCTGGTGGCAGGATCATGCACCGCTCTCCGTGAAGAGGCTGGTGTCACCGGACGATTTCAGGCGCTGACTGCCACGACCCGGGCCATAGATGATGCGCGCAACGGAGGCAAGCATCAGCCCTTCCGCATATCCGGGTCGAGATCGTGCCGCACCATCCCCGACCACTGAAGCAAAAGTCGCCACACAAACCAAGGATTGTTGATCAAGTATCGGGGCCCCAGGCGGCGAGGCTCGCTTGCCAGGCGGAACAGCCACTCGAGGCCGCTTCGTTGCATCCAGCGCGGCGCCTGCCTCTTCAGGCCGGCGTGGAAGTCGAACGCGGCACCTACGCCAATCAGTACCGGCACAGGCAGGCGTCCAACGTATCGAGCCATCCAACGTTCCTGCTTCGGAGTACTCAGTCCCACCCAGACGATGTCCGGACGTGCCACGGTAATCCGGTCGATCATCTCCTGTTCCTCGGCAGCGCTGAGTTCGCGAAACGGCGGGGACCAGGCGCCGGCAATTTTCAGTCCTGCGAAGCGCTCCCCGAGCCGTGCCGCCAGGCGCTCGGGCACGCCCTCGGCGCCACCAAAAAAGTAATGACGATAGCCCCTTGAAACTGAGACACGGCAACAGGCGAGCATCAGATCGGGACCGTAGACCCTTTCCACGTAGCGGTGTCCGCTCAACCACGATAGCCAGACGAGTGGCATGCCGTCCGGAGCCACGAGCCCAGCGCGGTTATGGATGTCGCGGAGAGCCGAATCTCTTTGGCTTTCCATGACGCCGTGCACACCGGTGACACAGACGTAGCGGTTGGAACCTGTCGCAATCCACCGATCGATCAGCGTTAACGCGTCCGCGATCGTGATCGCGCTGACACCGACCCCTAACACGTTCACCCGCTGTGGCGGATCGCTCTCGAGAGCCGAGACGTCCCTGTGGGTCACTTGGCGCGAAGCGTCGTCACCGGCTTTGTGGCAGACTCACTGCCGACGCCCACCAACGAACTGCGCGCCACTTGCTCCTCAATCCAGGTATACGTTCGAGCCAGCCCCTCCTCCAGTGAAATCTGCGGCTCCCAGCCGAGAACCTGCCGCAGCGTGGAGTTGTCGGAGTTTCTTCCGCGCACCCCCTGAGGCCCTGGCACATGTTTCTTGACAATCGAGATGCCCGCCACCTCAGACACGAGGTCCGCGAGTCCATTGATCGAAATCAGGCGGTCCTGGCCGAGATTCAGCGGCTGGTGGTAATCGGATCGCATCAGACGGAAGAGGCCCTCCACGCAGTCGTCGATGTAACAGAACGATCGCGTCTGCTCGCCGTCTCCCCAGATCTCAACTTCCGGATTGCCCGTCAGTTTCGCAACGGCGACCTTGCGACACAGAGCGGCAGGTGCTTTTTCACGGCCGCCCTCCCAGGTTCCTAACGGCCCGAATATGTTGTGGAAACGGACGGTTCGCGTTTCCATGCCGTAGTCGTCCCGGTAATGTTCGCAGAGTCGCTCCGTAATCAGCTTCTCCCATCCATATGCGTCTTGTGGTGCGGCTGGGTATGCGTGTTCCTCGCGAAGTGGCTCGACGTTGATGTCGACCTGTCGATACTCGGGATAGACACAGGCCGATGACGTGTACAGGTAACGGCGAACGCCGTTTTCGCGCGCTGCGTCGAGCGTGTGTGTGCTGATCAGAATATTGTTGTGGAGAATCTGCGCGTGATGCGAGGAGATAAAGCCCATTCCCCCCATGTCCGCTGCCAGTGCGTAGACTTCTTCGATTCCCGACGTCGCTTCCAGACAATTCTCCCAGCGTCGTAGATCGAGAAGCTGGAATTCGTCCGCCACCGTCGCACCATATTCGGGTCGTTTCAGATCGACTCCCCTGACCCAATATCCCCGTTGCTTGAGAAACGCGACGAGATGGTGCCCGATGAAACCGCCGGCACCCGTGACGAGCACTCGAATTCCAGAAGTCTTTGAAGAAGACATGCCCCGCTCTCCACCCGATCTGAGGACCCGCTTGAGTGCTCTCTACTCGGCGCCCTTACCGCTTACCACAGCCGGAATCGTCTTTGCCAGAATCAGAGCATCCAATGCGAGAGACCAATTGTCGATGTATTCAAGGTCGAGCTCCACCCAACGCTCGAAATCAATGTTGCATCGACCCTGGACCTGCCACAAGCAGGTGATCCCCGGCCGCATGCTGAACCGACGCATGTCCGAGGGTCGGGTGATACGCCGTACGTCACGCCAAGGCAGAGGGCGCGGGCCCACAAGGGACATGTCGCCGCGCAGAACGTTCCAGAACTGCGGCAATTCATCGATAGACGATTTTCGTAAGAGCCTCCCCAAAGGGGTCACGCGCGGGTCGTCGCGGATCTTGAACACCGGTCCGTTGGCCTCGTTTCGCTCCTCGAGCGAGTCCTGGAGCTTGTCAGCATCGGTATACATCGACCGGAACTTGTACATCCGGAAGGGTCGCCTGCCAAGGCCGCAGCGATCCTGCGGATAGACGATCGGGCCGGGGCTCGTGAGCTTGATTGCAGCTGCCACAATCAGCATCAGAGGGGCGAAGAGGACCAAACCCGCTGCGCCACCGACGAGATCGATCGCGCGCTTGACAACGAGGCGATAACCGTCCGGCACCACCTGCATCGCGACGAACGCCCGATCACCCTGGGCATCGTAGCGGGGAAAGGCGACGGTGCTCTGGAACATATCAGCACCATACTTGGCCTGCACCCCAGCTCGCTCGCAGACGCTGATTACGTGTTGAATCTGCTGATAACGGGACTTGACAGGGAGCGCGATCACAACTTCGTCAATGACTTCGCGCATCAGGATCTGCTCGAGTTGCGGAAGAGTCGCGATCAGCTGCCGGGACACGTGGCCGGCTGGCAGACCACCGGCCGGATCATCCACAAAACCGACCACTTCGTATCGATGCGATCGGTCACTCTGGATGTCTCTGTATGCGCGCCGAGCCAGATCACCGGTGCCGATAATCAGGGCGCGCCGCGATTGACGAGTGCGCGCGTATTCGACGGCTCGCTTACCGGCTCGTACCAATAGGCAGAGGCTGAGCTGGGCCAGCCAGAAATACGGTATCTGCCAAACCGTCACGGTTCCGGTCGAGCTTGTCAACGGGAAGACAAGCGCCAATGCCGTTCCAGCGGTTGTAGCGGCTATCAGACGACGGGCCTCAGACGCGAAGTGCCGAGTCTGGTAAAGGCCGAAGAGGTGAAACAGGAGCGGCCAGGCGGTCGCCAGGAAGAGAAGGAGTATTACGTTTTTTACGGTGATGCGCGCCGAAAGGAAACTGTCCACACCACCCGGAAGGCTCGAAAAGTTGACGCTTACCCATACAGCCACGATGCCGAGCACCGCCGCAAGGCTGTCGAGGCAGGCGATGAGGCCTGCACCACGGACGAGCGTGGGCTGACTGCGACTCGCCGAGACACCAAGACGCACGCGTGAGGCTGAATGGGGAATACCGTCGGAGACAGAAATAGGGGAAAGGGTTTCGTCCATCGTTGGTCGTGTTCAGTTTCAGGTGCGGGGCGAGCGACGGGCGCGCTGAAACTGCCGATCGGTCACTCAACCATGAACGCTGTGGCGACAGGCCGACCTGACGCTTACGGTCACGAAGTGACACTAGCGATCAGTATCCGTCCACACTTACACCGTTCTGTGTCCGCGAAAAGCGACGAGCAAGGACGGAGCCAATACCTGAGCGCCGACTGAAGCGTATTTGCACGGGAATTTTTTCGGCCTTTTCACGCGATCCACGGCCGAGTGTAATTTCGGCGACACAGACCGAACGACTATACAACGGTGATGTAAATTATTGATTCAGCGGCTCCAAGCCAACTGAAGATCACCCCACCCCGTCCTGATGGGGTCGATCGCGACAACGAACTCCTAACACGCAAAAGAATCTACCTGCGAATGGCGTTATGTCTTCGTTCGACATGACATCGCAGCGATTCTTCAGAACCGATGGCGCGAACCAGTATGTCGAGTGGGCCATCGGTGCATCCGAACGCACGTGCCTCGATTACGTGATCGTAATCAACCCGACGCGTTGATTGTGACCAGCACGTTGCCACTCCGGTGTGCGCTGACTGAGTGTCGCGTGCGGTGATCTGAAAGCACGTCACGCGTACAGCACGCACTGCGACCTGGTTGCGGGCTTCGAAATGGAGTCCGTATCCTCATTACATTCTTGAGAGAGTCATCGCGGTCGAGGTGATCTACTGGATAGACCTGAGTCTCAGATCACGGCCCACCTTGATTGATCACTGCTGACGTGTGTAACTCGTAGTTCCTCTGCACAGAATCCGGCCACTCGTCGCCAGGATTCGACGCGCACATCGCGATTTTTGTTAGGACTTTCACTTTTCGCGATGGCACTGACGTTGCCCCGCGCTGACCGACTCCCGCCGCTCCCCCGCCGGAAGATCAGAAGGATTCACCAGTGTTTCAGCTCGCGCGGCGAGGTGGCTCCCTCGCAAAGGCATTCGTGTGTCCCGCCATTTTTCTTGGCGTCACGATCACGATGAGTCCGCAAGAAGCAGCGGCGCAGGGCAACCGGCCAACGGTGTCCGTGACCAGCCCTGCGGACGGCGCCACCTACCCGGCGGGGGCTACGGTTCCTTTCTCGGCGACAGCCTCGGATCGCGACGGGATTGCGCGCATCGAGTTGTACGTGGACTCGGTCTTATACGCGACGTCGTACTCGGACACGGCCACCATTTCACTGACCAACGTGGCGCCAGGCTCGTATACGTTGACCGCCGTCGCGTGGGACGGCAGGGGTTTCTCGTCGACGTCTCCCGGCGTCACCTTGATCGTCAGCTCGCCCACTGGTGGAGGTGGTGGAGGAAACCAGCCACCCTCGCTATCGGTGACGAGCCCCGCGATCGGAGCAATATATTCCGTCGGCGCCACGATTCCATTTTCGGTGACGGCATCGGATCCTGACGGGGCTATCACCTGGGTTGGGTTCTATGTCGACTCCGTGCTGCAGTCGTCGACGACCTCGAGTCCCTACAGCACGTCGTTATCGAACGTCACGACCGGCGTCCATAAGTTGACGGCTATCGCGTGGGACAACGCAGGTGCGTGGACGGCGTCTGCCGATCGCACAGTCACAGTGAGCTCGTCTACCGTCGTGAATCAGCCACCGTCGGTCTCAGTGACGAGCCCCGCGAGCGGAGCAAGCTATCCCGCCGGCGCGCCGATTACGTTTTCGGTAGCGGCATCGGATCCCGACGGGACCGTCACATGGGTTGGATTTTATGTGGACTCCGTCTTGAGCTCGTCTACGACCTCGAGTCCCTACAGCACGTCGTTGTCAAACCTTTCAACCGGCGTCCATAAGTTGACGGCCATCGCGTGGGACAACGCAGGTTCATGGACAACGTCTGCCGATCTCACTGTGACTGTAGGCTCGTCTGCTGTCGTCGTCACACAGCCCGCCGTAGTGATCACCAGTCCCACGAACGGAGCGAGCTATCCCACCGGCGCGACGATTCCGGTTTCGGCGACGGCATCGGATTCTGACGGCACCATCACATGGGTCGGCTTTTATGTCGACTCCGTCTTGCAGTCGTATGTGACCTCGAGTCCCTACAGCACGTCGTTGTCCAACGTCGCGACCGGCATCCATACGTTGACAGCGATCGCGTGGGACAACGCAAGTCACTGGACAACGTCTGCGCCGATAACGGTGACCGTTGGATCATCCGGTAGTCCTTCGAATCAGCCACCAGCAGTGTCACTCACGGCTCCCGCTGCCGGCGCAACATTCACCGCCCCAGCATCGATCACCCTGAGCGCCACGGCCAGCGACGTCGATGGCACCATCGCGCGGGTGGATTTCTACGCCAACGGAACGCTCCTCGGGACGGACACGAGTAGTCCCTACAGTTTTTCGTGGACGAATGTCGCGGCGGCCAACTACGCGCTCACAGCAGTCGCTCGCGACAATGGCGGCGCCACTACTGTTTCGTCAACACGAGACATCTCGGTGAAACCTGCGAACTTGCCGAGCACCGCCGTCTTCACTCCGTCGAGTAACGACGCGACTGCCGTCGACCGTTACGTCCTCGAGGTATTCCCTGTCGGCGCAGACACGACGGTCGCCAATCCAGTGGCAACTCGCGACCTGGGGAAGCCGGCGATTACAAATGGTGAATGCCGCGTCGATATCTCGTCGACGATTCTGGCGCTGGCACCCGGCTCGTACATCGCGACAGTCACCGCTGTTGGCAGCGGTGGAAGCACACAGAGCGCGCCCTCTCCGCAGTTCACGCGGTGACGTTCTAAACGCGCGGGGCCCGCCGCGGTCACGTGATGAATGCGGCGGCCCTTCCGCGTTGCGCTGAAATGCGCAGGGTGGTCACCTCAGGATCCCCCTTAATTGATCACTGTCGACGAGCGTAACTCACAGTTCCTCTGCACAGAATCCGGCCACACGTCACCTTCAAACCAGGATTTTTACTGAGGACTTTCGCATCGCGAGATGGCACCGACGTTGCCCCTCTCTGGCTGAGTCCGCGGTTCCCCCGCCGGAAGTTCAAAGGAATCAGCAGTGTTTCAACTCATTCGGCGAGGTGGCAACCTCGCAACGGTATCTGTGTGTCTCGGCGTTGTTAGTGGCCTCGCAATCACGATAGGGCCCCAAGAAGCAGCGGCGCAATCCAATCTGCGTCCAACGGTGTCAGTGACCAGCCCAACGAACGGCGCCATCTATTCGGCGGCCGCGCCGATTCCGTTTTCGGTGGCGGCATCGGATCCCGACGGGACCATCACCTGGGTCGGGTTTTATGTCGACTCCGTGCTGCAATCGTCTACGACCTCGAGTCCGTACAGCACCTCGCTGTCCAACCTCGCGCCCGGCGTCCACAAGTTGACGGCTGTCGCGTGGGACAACGCCAGTGCCTGGACATCCTCTGCCGACCGCATGGTGACGGTGAGTTCGTCTACTGTCGTCAACCAGCCTCCGTCGGTGTCGGTGACGAGCCCCGCGACGGGGGCGAGCTATGCCGCCGGCGCACCGATTACATTTTCGGTGGCGGCTTCGGATCCTGACGGGACCATCACCTGGGTCGGGTTTTATGTCGACTCTGTGTTGCAGTCGTCTACAACCTCGAGTCCGTACAGCACCTCGTTGTCCAACCTCGCACCCGGCCTCCACAAGTTGACGGCGATCGCGTGGGACAACGCCAGTGCCTGGACATCGTCTGCCGACCGCATGGTGACGGTGGGTTCGTCTACTGTCGTGAACCAGCCGCCGTCGGTCTCGGTGACGAGCCCCGCGACGGGAGCGACTTATGCCACCGGCGCGCCGATTACGTTTTCAGTAGCGGCATCGGATCCGGACGGGACCATCACCTGGGTTGGGTTTTATGTCGACTCTGTATTGCAGTCGTCCACGACCTCGAGTCCGTACAGCACCTCGTTGTCCAACCTCGCACCCGGCGTCCACAAGTTGACGGCTGTCGCATGGGACAACGCCAGCGCCTGGACATCGTCTGCCGATCGCACGGTCACCATCGGAGCGTCGGGTACTCCCTCGAATCAGCCACCAGTAGTGATACTCACCGCGCCCGCCGCCGGGACAACGTTCACCGCGCCCGCGTCGATTACGGTCAGCGCCGACGCCAGCGACGTCGATGGCACGATCGCGCAGGTGGACTTCTACGCAAACGGAACGCTCATCCGCACCGACACCAGCAGTCCCTACTCCATTTCGTGGACGAATGTGACGGCAGCCGACTACTCGGTTACAGCCATCGCTCGCGACAATGCCGGCGCGGCTACGGTTTCGTCAACGCGGGACATCTCGGTGAGACCCGCGAGCTTGCCGAGCACGGCCGTCTTCGTTCCATCGAGTAATCACGCAACTGCTGTCGACCGCTATGTCCTCGAGGTATTCCCTGTCGGCGCAGACCCGACCGTCTCGAATCCCGTAGCAACCAGCGACTTGGGGAAGCCGGCGATTTCAAATGGTGAATGCCGCGCCGACATCTCGTCGACAGTTCTGGGCCTGAGCCCCGGCGCGTACATCGCGACAGTCACCGCCATGGGAAGCGGCGGGAGCACACAGAGCGCACCCTCTCCGCAGTTCACGCGGTGACCGGTTCCGGGTTCGTTCGCGCGCGACACTGCGCGTCATCGCACGCTCTGGCGCGAGTACGTTACACCATCAACGACGACGGGTGCCGATCGGATCAGTCACTACGTACAGACTGATCCGCCACGGTGCCCTCTCGTTCAGAAGTGCGTCAATTTCCGATCTGCAGGCCGATGATTTCTCCCGACACAATCAACTCGACGCGACGGTTCTTCTGTCGCCCCTCGGCGGTATTGTTGTCGGCAACCGGCGTGGTCTTGCCGAAGCCACGAGCCGTGACACTCTCCGCGGGCAAGCCTTGCTGGACCAGATAGCCGCGCACGGTGTCGGCACGCTGCTCCGAGAGCGTCTGATTCAACTCGTCACTACCCGTGCTATCCGTGTGGCCTTCCACGTCGAATCGCAAACCGGGATGCGCCAACGCAATTCCAGAGAGCCTCGCTAACGCCTCGCGCGTCGGCGGGCGCAGATCGTATTTCCCTGTGTCGAACAATACGTCGGCCATCGTGACAACGAGGCCACGCGCGCTGTCCCGCGTCTCCATGATGCGATTGAACTGCTCGAGCAACTGTGCGCGCAGTGCCTCCGCGGCCTTCCGCGCCCGTTCGGTTTCGGCCCTCGCTTGCTCGGTCTGAAGCTGCGCCTCTCGTGCCGCGGCGTCTCGCGCTGCGGCCTCTGCCCTGAGTTGCGCCTCCTGGCGCGCCGCCTCGGCTTCGCGCGCGGCTGCTTCCGCCCGTAGTTGAGCCTCGCGCGCCGCCGCGAGCTCCGCCTGCCGCCGCGCTTCCGCTTCTGTTCGCTGCTTCGCGGCCGCGGCTTCCGCCTCTGTTCGCTGCCTCACGGCAGCGGCTTCCGCAGCAGCTTTCGCTTCTGCCTCGGCCTTCGCCTTCGCCGCGGCGGCCGCCTTCTCGGCGGCGATCCGCTCCTCCTCCTTCCGTTCGACAGTGAGTGAGCGAGCATCCTCAGATGACTGCGCCATCTGCCGAGCCAGCGAGGCGACGTCCTTCGTCTTGCGCGTGAGCGCGTTCTCGGCAAGCTCCAGTCCGCCTTCAGCCTTCAAGAAGATCTCTGGTGCGTACTTGCCAGCGCCTTGCGTGCGTGCGATCTCCACGGTCGTTGCGCGCCTGGTACATCTCGAGAGGGACGTTCTTCAGGTCGAGTGACAGCGCAAGCCGGTTCTCCCGGACCTGATACTGGTTCCGCTTCATCAACTTGTAGTCTTCCACGATGAAGAGGCGGCCTTTTGTGTTCTTGCGAACCTCGTTCTCGAGGATCAGCATCTCGCTCGGCTGGCGGACGAACGGGTAGGGTTCCGCCGTGACGAACAACGAGAAACTTTGAAGCTGCGTCGTCACCTTCAGCGCGCCGCCGCCGTTTTTGTCGCGTCGAACCTCGCCAAGATTGACGGCTCGCCCTTCGGGCGAAACGGCCCACACCACATACGAGAGGAATTCCGTGCCGATCGGCGTAGGAAGGGCGAGTCCCCGTGCCTTCACCTCAATCGTCGTCACCGACCCCTTGGCCTCCACCTTCGCTTCGCCGGTGGCGGCAGGAATGAGCCCGGAGCTTTTGAGATCGACCGTCGTTCCACCGCCACCCACGTTGTAGCCGATCGCCTTGATCGACCGTCCGGTCACGTCTGAGGCTGGCGCCTGCGGTGATTGTGATTGCGTATGTGCCGCCGACACGAGGAGCACGGACAATCCGAGAGTAGAAAGCAGTGTCTTCTGCAACATCGTCATTCATCCGAATTGAACAAGTTACCTTGCACATTAGAGAGTTGAGGTTGTTCAGAGGGCAAAAGTGTGGCCACAGGGGTGACCTCTAACTGAACGATCTCGGTGCATTTCCGTCATGGACCTTCCATAGTTACGCGCGGCCCGCCACGGCCGGTCGCGGGCGGCGGTCTATTCGATTTCGGGACGATCGCGCCTCTCGTGCAGACGCCCTTCAACGAGCGGCCTCACCGGACGCGCGAAGTCGATCGGTAATCTCGTTCTGTGCCCGATCTACTCATTGCAACTTGAGGTTGCGGATCGCACAATGTGCGTTCCGTTCACAACGTTTTCTCTGCTCAACAAGAAGGAGGATCGACGATGGGTTTTCTCTACTGGATCATTGTCGGGCTCATTGCCGGATGGCTCGCGGGCGTCGTGATGAAAGGCGGT
>Ga0207643_10002209_pt1 | contig 10603 bp, 10 predicted proteins | sample KBSMisM62_FD_184313 | JGI IMG/M metagenome (GOLD analysis project Ga0207643, IMG submission 184313) | Miscanthus rhizosphere microbial communities from Kellogg Biological Station, Michigan, USA - KBS Miscanthus M6-2 (SPAdes) (version 2) | ecosystem: Host-associated > Plants > Roots >... | reverse complement strand
AGCTCTGGTTTGTATAAACTAACCTTTACTGCATTTTTCATCTTATTCCATGCTTCCTCACCATCATCTGTAAAGTAGACATCTACGTCATTTGCGAATTGAAAATCGCTTATATCTCTTCCAGCTCTTTTTGCATGATCTTTGATAATATTTGCATGATGTTCGAACAGCGCGGGAGTATACCCTATTGGTATCCATCCATCTCCATAAATTGCACAGAGTTCCAGGGTTTTTGGAGCGCCTGCTGCGATGTATACTGGAGGTCTGGGTTTTCTAATGCTCTTGGCCTGCAAACAAGCATTAATCAATTTGTAGTATTCACCATCATAATTTACCCTGTTGTCAGGATCGGAATCGAAAAGTGACTCTATAACTTCCAGTTGCTCTTTAAATTTAGTTACTGGCTTTTTGAACTCAATTCCGAAATCCACTACATTTTGTGCTTCTCCTGCACCGATACCCAAAATAGCTCGACCGTTAGTCAGTCTATCCAATGTAATTGATGAAAGTGCAATAGTGGAAGGATGTCGCCTTATGGCATCAGTTACGCACGTTCCTAATTCGACATTTCTTGTAACTGCACCAATTGCCGCGAGTAACAACCATGCGTCATTTACAACTGCATTTTTCCACTGAGGTACGTTAGAATGATCCATTGACCAGATAGAATCAAAATCAATTCTGTCGGCAATTTGACAAGCTGTCATAATTTGTATTTCATCCAGACCTAGTCTGGCAATATTTAGTCCCTGGGTAAAGCCGAATTTGGTCCTCATTTTATAATGGAATTATGCATATCACTTGAGTATATAAGGTTTGGATAAGTTACGTCCTAAAGAAATCTAGTAGAAGATTTAATTTTATATTTAAAACTTTTAGTTGAATATATATAAAATAGAATTAATCAAAAAATATTGTGAGTTCCAGAGACAATAATAACACAACTAGAGACAACAACGAGATTATTTCTGCTCGATTGTTGATTGCCGGTAAAGTTCAAGGTGTTTATTTCAGATTAAATTTGCAGCAAAATGCAAAGAAAAATTCAGTGGTAGGCTGGGTACGAAATCTACCTGATGGGGGGGTTGAGGCTTTATTGAGTGGAAACAAAATTGATGTTAACAATGTCGTGGAATGGAGCAAGATAGGCCCTGAGAATTCCAGAGTAGATGAGGTAAAAATCGAATACGGTGAACGTCGTGAGGAATACCGTGATTTTGTTATACAGCCAGACAAAACTTAGCCCAACTGAAATATCACTCAATAAAATTAAAAGCCAGAATATTCTCAGTAATCATTATCAATGCGTCCCATACCTTCTCCGAAAACAATCAATCACATAGCTATTAGCGTTCCTGATTTAGAGAAAGGTATGAAATGGTATCAAGAAGTAATGGGTTTTACAGTGGTCAGGGGCCCTGCGGAGCTAAATGCCGAAGATAAGGCCGTAGGTAACGTTCTTCGAAATATTTTCGGCTCTAAATTTAAGCGATTAAGGATTGTGTGGATGTCTTCAGGGAATAATGTAGGATTTGAAATTTTCCAATTTGTTAATCCCAAACAAGAGACCAAAAATCAACGAATTAAATATTGGGCTGGTGGGATTATACATGTGGCCATCACTGAAAGAAATATTGAGGAATTAACTAAGAAGATTGTTGAAACTGGTGGAAGACAACTAAGTGATATTTGTGAATTGAATCCGGAAAAACATCATAAACTGGTATTTTGCACAGATCCTTTTGGAAATATTATTGAAATCTATTCGCATAGTTTTGAACAATTTCATTCGAACAAGTAAGACAACAAACTACAAACTATCTATCTTGATAGGGACTTATTTTTCAATCTACTATTCAATTAATCTATTGTCTTTTACCTTAAGCAGTTGTTTCAAATTCTTGAAATATTTGATTGTTATAGTTGACCGTCAACCAGCAACAACATTCATCCAATAGACACCTTATACATTCTAGAGGAGATATACTTGCTCTGCAGTCATCATGACTACAACCGCATTCTGAACATTTCAATACTATTCTTAATCAAAATCACTAATAAAATAGGAACATCAGTTTATTAAGAAACAAGCATAAAATAATAATCGGTTCATCAAACTTTTCATTCTTTTCTAACCCAATTATCGCCTTTTTTATATATTTGTTCTTACCCGCCGCCCATGCTGCCTTGTGGGCGACCTCTTCAGCACTCTGACGCGCGCCCCTCGTCTTTTGACCGGATTCTTGTATTGTTCTATTGCACTGGCATGTGCCTTGGTAAAAATGTGCTGCGCGTGCTCAGGTAAAGAATCAATTTGTTTTTTAGTCCTGCTGGATAATATCGCAGACTTACCCGGCGGCTTCTTACTTGAGGATTTTCTTTCCTTAGACATTTGATATCCACCAGCACATAATCCTATATATCTGGAATACAAGATTTGCTTGGCATGATTACTACAAAAATTAAGAAGGCAGTTATGCAAACATTCCTAATTGCCTACTTGACGGGTATCCTTTGGTTGAAAAGGAATCCATTATCCTTGATTTTTTCTGCCATCAGTCCGTTCTCTTTATTGTTTATTTTATTTATTATAAGTGAGGGTAGGTATTTACCACTCTCTATTACCGGTAGCCTGGTAATGGCATTAGTCGGATATGGTTTATCGTTAGGCCAAGATATCTCTTTTTACAAGAACGAGTACAAGATTCAGGATGTCTTTGTAGCATCACCGGTATCTCCAATTACTTACATGATAGGCCTAGCAATTTCTCAAATACTTTTTGGACTTCCAGCACTATTGGTATTGATAACATTAGCTACTTTCTTCTTGTCATCTTCCATTTACATCCCTCTGCTACTAGTAACAATATTTCTCGTATGGGGATCGATGTCATCAATTGGCTTCTTTCTGTCCTCACATATGCTACACATGCGAAATGTATCACAGATAATTTCGTTTGTTAATGTGGTCCTTTCTATAATACCACCAGTTTTTTATAGTATTGATAGATTGCCCATTCAACTTCAATATGTATCTTACTTTGTACCGACGACCCATGCCTCCCTGATTATTCAAAGTACTATGGGTATCTCTACTCCAAAAGAATGGTCAATTGAGCTTGGACTTTTTGTTCAAGTATTGTACTTGCTCGGTTTCGTGTTTTTAGCTAAAGCAAAGGCTTTGTGGCGAGAGCCATAAAATCGGCATTTTTAATATGTTTTAGAGTACCTTTTATTATTAAGAATTTAATTGTGATTGTAAATTTGTGTAGGTACCAAAAGTAGTAAATTAATTATTATTTCTAACAATTTTTCAATATAATAGACTGAGAATATGTCGAGAGACGATATTGTTTATACTTTCTAAAACATATAGTTACTCATTTAGAGAAACATGGTTAATTATTACTAAATATCTGATGATTACTTTATGACTATTTCTCGCTACCCTTGGTAGGATAGAATTGATTGATATGTCATGCTGACATCCATATTAGAATTGACAATAGAAGTAAAGGTACAAACCATCTTATGTGAATAGGGTGGCAGTTCTAAAAGCATAAGGATAAATCTAGTTAGGGTAACTTTGATAAATCATGGCCACAGAGCAGCTCTTCATTAGTGTAGTTATAATCTTGGTAGCTGCACGCTTACTAGGTGAGTTCTTCCAAAGGCTCAAAATGCCACCTCTGGTTGGGGAGCTTGCTGCTGGAATAATTATTGGCCCATATGTATTAAAACTAATTACTCCAAATGACAGTCTAACTGTACTTTCGGACTTGGGAGTTTTCTTTCTTATGTTATTAGCAGGGTTACAAATGGATCCAAGAGAAATAAGAAAGGCGGGACTACATGCAGCAGTTTTGTCTGTAATAGCATTTTCAATACCCTTCGTAAGTGGATTTACAGTAGCATATTTCTTCGGACTTCCCATGATTCAGTCATTATTTGTAGCGTTATTGTTGTCAATAACTGCAGTTCCAGTGACTACCATTGTCCTAATGCAATTGGGAATATTGGAAACTAAACTGGGCAATACTGTAATTACGGCGGCCGTTATAAACGATATTTTTTCTCTTGTTGTTCTGTCAATAGTTCTACAACTAAATGAAACAGGCGGTACACCTGTGAATATTGCAGAGCAGCTTATGAACTCAATAATAAAAATATCATTGTTCATTGGCGGCATATTTCTCGTTGATGTCTTATTTAGAAAAACAAATGTATGGCTACAACGTCGCGCTGCCTATTTCTTTGATAAACTTCATACAAAAGAGGCAGCATTTGGAATATTACTAATATCTACTATTTTGGTATCTGTTATTGCACAAGAGGTTATTGGGTTACATTTTATCATTGGTACCTTTTTTTCAGGTTTGATAGTATACAAAGAAATTATTAGAAAGGAAAATTTCGAGAGAGTTTACGGAATAATTTCAGCTATAACTTTTGGTTTCTTTGCCCCGATATTTTTTGCGATAATTGGAATAGATATCAATATGGATACAATCATAAACAACCTTCCATTTTTCATAATTCTAGGCGCCGCAGCTATTGTATCTAAGTTAGGCGGTGGTTACATCGGTTCTAGATTAATTAAATTCACAAAGAACGAAAGCCTTGCAATTGCCTTTATCATGAATGGTAGAGGAATGGTTGAACTGGTAATAGCGTCAATTGGGTTTTCTGCAGGTATAATTGATTCTACACTATTCTCTATAACAGTAACAATTGGCTGGATTACAACAATAATGGCTCCGGTATTTTCTAGACCGTATGTCCAGAAAATAAAATCTCAGGCAGCAAACGAGACTAATCTATAATTGGTTATTGGGCTGCGTTACTATCGTCAGCCAATCCTATCCAACCATATCCCTTTACTTCTAATTCTTCGGAAAGCTCTTTTCCTCCAGTTTTGATGATTTGCCCTTTTGACATGACGTGTACTTTATCAAGTTTCGATAGATATCTTAGAATTCTAGCATAATGTGTGATTATTAATACTCCTGCTCCAGTTGATATCAAAATGTTTATGGCTTCAGCGACTGCTTGGATTGCATCAATATCCAGTCCAGAGTCGGGTTCATCTAGAATTGCGATAATTGGCTTTAGGACCAGCATTTGCATTACTTCGGATCTTTTTTTCTCACCTCCAGAAAAACCTTCATTCAGATATCTGCTCAAAAATGTAGTCTGAAGGCCAACGTTATCTAGATTCTTTTTAAGATATTCATGAAATTCCTTTACTGTCAAGAATACTTCTCTATCTTTTTGTTTTCCACTTAGGCTTTTATTTAGTATATTGTATGCGTTCCTTAAAAAATGACTATATCCAACACCCGGAATCTCCGTAGGATATTGAAATCCCAAGAAAAGACCTTTCTTTGCCCTTTCTTCGGTAGTCATATCAATTATATTTTCACCATCAACCAAAATACTTCCGGACGTAACTGTATACTTTGGATGTCCCATTATTACATTTGCAAGAGTGCTTTTCCCAGAGCCGTTTGGACCCATTATAGCGTGCACTTGACCCCTCTCTAATTCAAAACAAAGATCATTAAGAATTTCTTTACCATTGATATTCGCAGACAATCCATTTATTTGTAAAAAAACCACAAATCTCTTGTTTTTCAAACATAATATAAATATTGAGTTAATTTACAAAATTTAAATTATTCATCTTATATTTTAAACCTATTTGTCAAGAGCGTTATTCATAGGTAGGTTTCAACCATTCCATTTGGGTCATATGGCAGCAATTCGGTTTGCGTTTACAAAGTTCGATGAACTTGTAATTGCAATTGGTAGCTCACAGGCTAGCTACGAACCAGACAATCCATTTACCGCCGGAGAAAGAGTATCTATGATAAAAGATTCACTAAATGCCGACCATACAATTGATTGTAATAAAACTCTGATAATTCCAATTCCGGATACAAATATTCACTCAACATGGACTCACACAGTAGACATGTTAGTTCCCAAATACAATGCTGTTTTTACGAATAATGCCTTTACTGCTTACCTTTTTAGCAAAAGAAATATTACAGTAATAGAACCAAAACTCGTTAATCGCGTACACCTTTCTGGGACTGAAATTAGAAGAAGAATGTTGAAGAATATTAAGTGGACTCAGCTTGTTCCGAAACAGACCGCAAAAATAGTTGAAGATGTTAGCGGTGTAGAAAGAGTGAGAAAAATATCAAATTCATTTCACCATAAAAAAATCTGAAAATTCATATCGTTTAGATTTGAATCAACCATTTAGTATATTTTCAGGAAAGGGTGTATGGATATCGATAAATATCTGAAAAACAAGAACAAAATAATTGAAGGTACATTCTTTATCAAAGAGAGAAATACATGATATCAATAATTGTATAGGTAGGACATGGCCGGCGAACTCTAATGTACCCATTAAGAATCTACAAGCCTATGTTGTCGATGATAATAAACGATTGCTGGTTGGAAATAATTTCATTGCAATACAATTAGCACCAGACATTATTATTCCGCATCTAAGTCAACATGAGTTGTTGAATTATTTTTCATCAGTCCAAGTTGATATGAACGCAGTGAAATTTGTATGCAATGGAGCTAATATTATGAGGCCCGGTATAACTGACTTCACACCATTCAAAGAATCCGAAATTGTACTAGTAAAAGATCAGACTCACAAAAAGGAACTAGCTGTGTGCATGTCATTAATTGATGATGTCAGTGCAAGAAATATGGAGAAGGGGGTTATATTGAACAATATTCATCATATAGGAGACATATACTGGGAAATGAAAAAAACTATCAGGGTTTGATTCTTTTGAAATTATCAAATATCGGTTGATTTTCAAATCATAGATTGAGAGATTCTTCTGCAATCCCTTTCTTAGTTATTGTCAAGATATCAATACCATCTCCGCTTGCGGAATCTCTTTGTATTGATGACTTTATTGCCTTGATAGCAAGTTTCTTTGATGCATCTTCAGTCATGTTTTTCTTGAACTCAGAATCAATTAATCCTAAGGCCAATTCTGCACCTGTACCTACAGCTGCATAATTATCCGGTAGAAGTGAACCTAATGGATCCAGTGTATAGATTTCAGGCTCATTGTGTACTCCTCCAACAATTACCTGTGTGAGTAAAGGAAAATATCTTCTTTCGAACATAATGACTGACATTAATTTTGCTACTGAATTGGTAGCCATCTCTCTCCTTGTTTCCAGTTTTCTAATTTTCGCAAGCGCACCTACTTGTCTTGTCAGAACTTGCATATCCGCAACCATTCCTGCACATGCACTGGCAACCTGATCAGTTATTGAGAATATTTTCTTTGTATTCTTATTTACTACAAAATTTCCATACGATATGCGCTTTTCAGCTGCAAGAACAATACCATCTTGGTAAGTTAGTCCTATAGCAGTAGCGCCTGGCATAAATTGAAAGGCCATATGATTGGTTAGTAGTGAATGTAGTTAGATTTAGTCGTTTCGTCGATTCAGCGGACAATCAAGGGGTTTTAGATAGGAAGGTATCATGAATCCTAATCGCCTCAGAAATTAGCCTATTTTGTAACTCTAGTGCCTCCTTCCCTTCAGGATGCCTTGACTCAGCTACAGCCTGTGCCACTATATTCATAATATGTCTTAAAAGAAATTCATCCCCGCGGGACGATTCTGCCTTGTATGTTGGATTTGCCTTGTTAACGAATACGACATTCTCGTTTATGAAGCTATATCTTGTATCCGTATCATCTTCATATGGAATAATCTTGTATCCAATTTTTTTTAATGCAAATGTTTTCTTAATCAGGGGTTTTTTTATCTGCGTTGTTACCGTTACGTTTTCATAACTATTATTATCCACATTTTGACTACTGTATAGATAATTAGGCAATGTGGTGTTATCAATTCCTGCGGTCTGCTGAATTCCCCCTTTTTCGCCCAGGGTGTCCCTAGACCTTTTGATTTCCTTCTTTGTCAAGTTCTTGTACTCCTCTTCAACCGATTTATCGAACAAATTATCCTCAGCTGGTATCGTTGAAGTTTTTTTAGTAGGTCTTGATACTATTTTTTTGGTTTCTACTATCTCGTATCCTTCTATCTCCTCAGATGGTTCGAGGGTCTCAACTACCGCCTGACCCAAGACTTTGTCAATTTGTTTATAAATTTTTGATTCTTCTCTAGTTACAAGAACATCTTCATAAAGAGTTAAACTGGGTATGACAGTATCCATTATGAATTTTTTCATTACAGTTGAAAAAGTTTCGAATTCTTTATCTTCTATTATAGCAGATTTATCCGCAAATCTAGACGTTAGTGAATCACATCTCACAAATCCTGTGACCCTGGGTATCTTTGTATCATAACCAAACAATGTTCTCATTACTATATGACCACCAACCATTACCGCAATTCCTCGCTCATCTTCTGTTAGAGGTCTACGAGCTACTGTAATTTCACCAACAATGTTTCCTTTATCAAGATTTAACGGTATCTTGTGACCTTGGATATCAGGTACTCTTATTAGCTCAGCATTTGTAAAATTCCACTCTTTAAATTTCCCTGATTTTTTAATGTATACTTCAAAAAGTGGATGTCTTAGTACTGCTAGTTTTCTAATTTCCTTTACCAACCTTATTTCATCAACGAGTGATTTTGCGTCGCTTACCATTATCTCCGTTCCATCCCTAGACAAGCGTGTTTCCCTTATCTCATGCAAATTGGATTTACCGGTAAATAATGCATCAAGGGAATTTGTATCGATCAAAAATGATTTATGATAGTTACCCTTTCGAGTTCTGATTTTCATTTTTTCAAATGACGTGAGAAATGAAAGTCTACCAGTTCCATATCTACCGGTTCTAATTCTTTTAAACTTTGGAGATATTGAATCAAGTTTTTTATGTGGTGAACCAAGCAACAAGAACTTTTGAATTTCAGTTTCATTCATTCCAGCATTATCCTCTATTGAAATAGAATTATCATTCAAAATTGTTATGAGAACTCGAGTAGCGTCTTCATCAAAGGCGTTCTCGATCAACTCCTTAATAACGTCCGCAGGAGAAACCCAAGTCTTAGTGGCAAATTCCTTGAAAAAAGATGGATGCACCTTTAGGGCGATTGTCATGCTTACTATGTTTTCATTCCTCACCTTTATCTATTACTCGTTTGCGATTTTTAAATTTCCAAGACTGCTACTCTACCTGTACTATTGATTTTAGATTAAGAATCAAAGATAATGGAAGATACTGACGTAAATGATGTCTAGTTTAAGATACTAATTCCCGAATGTAGAAATTGAGTGATTCCTAATAGAAGATGGGGTTTAGATGCTGTGGGAGTTGTTGTCAACCATATCATGACAGCAGGTATTGCGGCACATGCTATTATCGTTAATATTATAAGCCATACTGCAGTCATTTTTTCAGCCATAAGATACGGAATTAGTTGTAGATATATAAATTTTCAAATTCCGTCACTTAAATAGGAATATAAGGCGCCCCATAGGCTTCAGATTCTTGCTGAATGAAGTTACTAGAATATCAGGGTAAGGAATTATTTACAGAGTATGATATTGGAGTTCCGAAATCATATCTGGCAGGAAACCAATCTGAATTAAATCAAATTATAGACAAAGTTGAATTTCCTGTAGTACTTAAATCGCAATTGACAACTGGTGGAAGAGGGAAGGCCGGTGCGATCTTGAAATGCGCAAATAAAGAGGAGCTAGTACCAAAGTTTACGGAGTTATTAAATAAAGAAGTAAAGGGAGAGCTCCCAAAAGTAATTTTAATTGAAGAAGCTGTCGATATCGATAAGGAACTTTATCTGTCCTTGTTCCTCAATCGAGGAAAAAGGACGTACTCGTTGATCTCTTCGTCCGAGGGCGGTATGGACATAGAAGCCGTGGACAATAAGGTAATAGAAGACATTTCTATTTCCGGAATAACTCAATCAAGTGCAGAAACAATTGCAAAAAAACTAGGATTAACTGGCACTACGATCGAGTCGTTTTCCAATATAGTCATAAAGCTTGCCAAATTAGTTAGAGAAAAAGAGGCAGAATTGGCTGAAATAAATCCACTGGCCATACTAAAAGACGGAACTTGCCTGGCACTGGATTCAAAAGTTATCATAGATGACAATTCAATATTCAGACATCCCGAGCTAAGAAAGTATATACAAATTTCTGAGCTGCAAGAACAGGCCGAAAAGAGTGGGTTTTCGTTTGTCGAATTAGAGGGAGACATAGCAATAATCGGTAATGGTGCAGGTCTTGTCATGTCCACATTGGATATTGTTAACGATGCAGGCGGAAAACCCGGTGCATTTTTAGATTTTGGTGGACGTGCTACTACTGAAACAATTTACAAGGCCTTAGAAGTGATAAGCAAATTATCTAAAGTAAAGGCAATCTTGGTAAATTTGTTTGGTGGAATAGTTAGGACCGATTTGGTGGCCCAAGCGATACTTAACGCATACGAGGACAGCATGATAAGCGTACCCATATATGCCAGAATTTCGGGTGCAGAATCAGAGAAGTCTAAAAAGATGCTATCTAACAGTAATGCAAAATTATATGATACTGTAGAGGAAGCAATTT
>Ga0207643_10002208_pt1 | contig 10605 bp, 7 predicted proteins | sample KBSMisM62_FD_184313 | JGI IMG/M metagenome (GOLD analysis project Ga0207643, IMG submission 184313) | Miscanthus rhizosphere microbial communities from Kellogg Biological Station, Michigan, USA - KBS Miscanthus M6-2 (SPAdes) (version 2) | ecosystem: Host-associated > Plants > Roots > Rhizosphere... | reverse complement strand
GCGCATAATATCACAGGAGCGCCTCAAAGGAAGAAGGATCAGCCACAAAAGGGCACAAAAAGCACAAAAGGATCTCGGCAAAACCATTTGTGCTTTTTGTGCCTTTTTGTGGCTACCTTTGCCTTCTGCGTTCGCTTCCTTTACCTTGTCTCTTCTCATATGGCGATAAGTCTTCTGGCTCTCGATTTGGACGGGACTCTGCTCGATTCTCGTGGACGTATTTCTGAGCGCAATCGCCTCGCAATTGATAATGCACGCGAACAGGGTGTGCGCGTGGCCCTCGTGACCGGGCGGCGCTTTCGTGATTCGCGCCCGGTGGCTTTGGAGCTCGGCCTCGACGTTCCGCTGATCTCACACAATGGCGCGCTGACAAAACACGCCGCGACGCTGCAAACCGTTTCGGTGTTGCCTCTGCCACACGCAGCCGCGCGTGAGGCGTTGCGAGTCGGGCGCACGGCCGGCGCTGATGCGTTGTTGAGTGACGATCACGACGGACTGGGCGTGCTTGTTTACGATCACATTCGTGGTGGAAACTCCGCCGCACACAAATACATTTCCTGGGCGCGAAGGATTCATGGCGAGGAAGAAGGCGCCAACGCTGTACAGCAAGTCGAGTCGCTTGAAGACTACCTGGACCACGATCCGATCCATCTCTCATTTTCCGGCGGCTGCGAGGAGATGGACCAGCTCGAAGAGATACTCAAGTCAGAACTCGGTTCCAGCGTAAAACTTCTCAGCACGAAGTATCCGGAACAGGATTTCACGTTACTGGACATCGTTAATCCAGCAGCGTCAAAAGGCGCGGGCGTTGCCGCCGCGGCAGCCGAGTTGGAAACGACTCGCGAAGAGATCATGGCCATCGGCGACAACTACAACGATCTCGAAATGTTGCTCTTCGCGGGCGTGGGCGTGGTGATGGCAAATGCGCCGCTGACTTTGCGTGAAATTTCCGGCTTGCACCCGACTGCTTCCAACCGCGAGGACGGCGTGGCGCTCGCGATCGAGCAATTCATCTTGAACCGCCACAATTAATCAACCAGTAAGGAGAAGACATGGCAAATCGAACCGCAGTAATCCAAACGAACAAGGGGACGATTCGAGTTGAGCTTTTGGAGTCGGACGCACCCAAGACTACGGAAAACTTCATCACACTAGCAGAGCGTGGCTACTACGACGGCATCATCTTTCACCGGGTGATCAACGGCTTCATGATCCAGGGTGGCGATCCGACCGGCACCGGGCGTGGCGGGGAGTCAGCGTGGGGCGGACGCTTCAACGACGAGATCGATACCACGTCGCCTGTGTATCAGAGGGGTTACAAAGCGGGCACGATTGCGATGGCGAATGCTGGTCCAAATACGAATGGATCGCAGTTTTTCATCATGCACGTCGATTATCCGTTGCCGCCCCTTTACACGATCTTTGGCAGAGTTACTGAAGGGCAGGACGTGGTGAACGCAATCGCGACGACGCCGACTCGGAGCGAGCGGCCGGTGTCAGAAGTGAAGATGGAAAAAGTGACGATTGAGTAGATCCATCCACAGATTACACAGATTATATAAGCTAAATCTGTGTAATCTGTGGATTCATAAAGGTCTTGCGCCGTGGCCGATGCGGGGCGCTGATCGGATTGCGTTGGTTACGTATTCCTTCGCCGCTCCGACTGCTTCTTCGAGAGTCATCCCTTTTCCGAGAGATGCTGCGATCGCGGCTGATAAAGTGCAGCCCGATCCATGCACTTCACCGACGTCAAGATATTCGCCTCTAAACTCAGTCAAACTTTCGCTCAGCAGAACATCAACGGCCTCACCCGCCGTCATCTGCCTGTGCCCGCCCTTCACGAGCACCGCGCGTGCGCCGAGTGATTGAATTCTTTCTGCTGCCCGCCGCATGTCCGCTTCGCTTTGGATCGAGAACCCTGCCAGCTTTTCTGCTTCGGGAATGTTTGGCGTAACGACGCAAGCAAGTGGAATTAATTTGCTCTTCAAAATTTGGAACGCTTCATCGTCAATTAATACGTCACCGGACGTCGCGACCATCACCGGATCAACTACCGGTGCCGGCAGGCTCTCTTCAGCAAACAGTCGCGCCACTTCAGCAACGATCTCTGCCGTCGGCAGCATTCCCGTCTTTGCCGCCGCCACGGTTACATCCTGAACAATCGGCTCCACCTGCGATCGCAACGTCGCAGCGGATTGATGTTCAGCGCCAAACACGCCGGTCGTGTTTTGAAACGTGATCGACGTCAGCGCCGCCGCGGGAAAACACCCAAGCGCGAAGATCGTTTTGATATCAGCAACAATCCCCGCCCCTCCCGAAGGGTCAAGGCCGGCGATGCTGAGCACAACTGGTTTGGACTCACTCATAAACCGCATTCAACGCTGGGGTGGCCACGGAGGGCCACCCCTACAAACAATCTCTAGCATTCGTGCGTCATTCAAAAGACGAATTGCCGCGATGCCGCTGGCGCCCGCGTCTAAACATGCGGCGGCGTTCTCGAGTGAAATCCCGCCGATCGCAAGCACCGGAAAATCGTCGAGCTCACTCGTAATCTTACGAAGCTTATCCAATCCCTGCGGAGTACTGAAGCCGTGCTTCTCGAAAACCGGACCGAACACAACGAAGTCTGCGCCGCCGTTCCGAGCTGCTCGCGCTTCCTCAAGCGAGTGTGTGGAAACTCCGATCAAAAAATCCGAACCAAACACGTTGCGCACGACGTCCGTAGGTAACGATTGCGAAGTTAGATGAACACCGTCAGCGCCGGCCGCGCGCACGATATCCGCACGGTCGTTTACCAGCAACCGTGTTTTGCTGCCGCGAGTAATCTCAGCCGCGCGAGACGTAAGCTCGTAAAGTTCGCGCGCCGGCAAAGACTTCTCGCGTATCTGAAACAGAGGGACCTCTGCTTCGACAGCAGCTTGAACCAATTGAAGTATGTCGAGGGATTCCTGCTTACCGCTCGTTATCGGATAAATAATCGGAGGTGGTAGGTTCAGCGGCATCTTCTGTGGAACGTCTCGCAGGGCTCGTCTGGTTTTGCAAAGCAGCGACGGTGCGATTGAAGTTGAAGATCTCCCAGAACGCAATACCCAGGTTCAAAAGCCCGACGCCACTCACCGCGCCACGCACCCATCCCGACGCGACCACTGCTTGAAGGCCCTGAATACCCGTCTTACGCGCTGCATATAACAGAAAATAGTTATTGCCCCAGTCGCTGATGCCCCACATCCCCTGCGGCCACCATGGCAGCACCGTAAGGAAGATGCCAATCTCAACGCACAAAATAATATAAAAGATAACGCTTAATTTCGCTGACATGTACTGCTCTATCCGTGCAAATCTGAATCCACGAGCCGCAAAATCCGTGGCCCTTATTCCTGTTTCTGTCGTAACTGGCTCAGCTTCTCCGCAACTTCACGATACGAAACATCCACGCCGTACACTTCCGTGTAAAACTCACGCGCGCGTGTCAGATCGCCAAGCTGCTCGTACGCCGACGCCAACTCATAACGTAATGCCTGATACTCGTCTTCAGTGTGTCCGGGCGCCTGCAATCCCTTCTTAAACCAGAGCACCGCCGCTTCCGGCATACCCTTATTAATGAAGCAATGACCCAGCATATTGCAACACTGCAGGAACCGAGACGTCCCGTCGCCCGGTTTCACCAGGTTCGCCGAGGTCTGAAACTCCTGGATGGCCTCGTCCATGAGGTCCATCTCTTTGTAAGCCGTGCCCATGTTGTAATGAGTCTCAAAATCCTCCTGGACGGTATCGCCTTCTTCGGCGACGCGAAACTCTTCAAAGAGCTCGGCGAGACCAGCGTCAATGCCGGCGACGGGCTTCGCAGTGCCGGCACTGTTGTCGCCATCTACCAACGTTGCATACGCACTGTCGGCGTCGAAGGTTATCGCTTCCGCTGGTGCCGCGGGCGTTGCCACTTCTTCCGCATTGCCAAACTCGAAAACAGCGGCTTGCTCTACCGGTTGCTGCTGATCTCTGGCGGCAAGTTTCTCACGACGCTCCTGGATGTCAGGATGCGGACCAAACTGTCTTTCGAGCATCTCGAGTGTGTCGACCGCGATGTCTGCATAGCCCTGCGCGATGTAGAAATCAACACTCTCGAGCTCCTGCCGCATTATGTTTTCATGCCGGCCTTCTTCAACCGGGCTGGCTTCGGAACTCGCCGGCGGCGTGGCCACGTCAACGGGCGCAACGATGTTGAAGTCGACTTCCTGAAAATCGCTCGCCGCGGTTGAAAACGCAGACTCCTCTTCGTTGAGATCCGCAAACGAAGCGGTCGGATCGGAGAACGACGAACCCGGAGTCGCGTTAGTTTCAAACTCGTCTTCAACCGCCACCGGCGCATGGATCAGTTCCTCCTCATCCTGCACCATGGCGAACGTTTCAAACTGCGGCACTTCGCTCTCAGGCTCGGGCACCGCGGGAAAGTCTTCCGCAGCCTCTTCCTGCAAACCGCCGAGCAAATTCAGTCGGTCGAGGTAACGCTGTTCGTCAGGCGCGAGCCGCACCAGTTGCGTCAAAGCGTAACGCTCTTCATCGATCAGTTCCGAAGCCTCAGCCGACTCCGCCAAACGCTCGAGCGACGCACGCAGCGCATCCATGTCACGCTGCCACCAGTGAATGCGCACCAGCATGCGCAGCGCCGCGACGTGATCCGGATTGCGATCCAGCACCTGGTTGACGATCTCCAGCAGCTCGCGCTCTTCGCGTCCCGCCAGCATGCGCTCGATGATCGTCGAGAGAATGCGGATCACTTCGTCTACTTCGCCGGCCTTCAAATAAAGCCGAGTGACCGGAAGAAACTGCGTGTAGTTCGACGAGTCCTGCTTCATGAGCAGCGACGTGGCCCGCTCCGCGCCTTTCGCATCTTCAGCTTCGAGATACGCGCGCGTCAGCATCGACACGAGTTCCTTGTCTTCTTCGTTCGTCTCGACCGCGCGCTCAAGCACCTCAGCGGCTTCGTCGGCCGTGCCGCGCGCAATGTGAGCTTCGAGCATGCCGCGCAACGCCTCGCGATCGTCGCGCACCAATTTCAGCGCGTTGGAATAAGCTTCGAGAGCTTTGTCCTGCGCGCCCGTCTGGTGCAGTCGATTGGCTGCCTGCACGAAAGCTGCCGCGGCTTCGCGTCGCATGTTCTCTTTGAGATAACCGTCGGCGAGCTTCAGCCGGATTTCAGTGTTATTTGGATCGAGATCGGCGATCTTGTGAAGGACTTCGAGGGCGCGTTTGTTGTCGCCGGAACGAGTGTAGGCCTCGACGACGACCAGATACTGCGCGCGCGCGTCGTGAACAAGAGCTTCGTTCGCGTAAAGCTCGGCGAGTTTGAGAGCGATGATCGGATCGCCTGTACGAAGACGCTCGATCTTCTTGTACATCGCGATCGCTTTGAGATTGAATTCCTGGGCGCTGTAGTGTTCCGCGATGCGTTCGAAGCAGGAAACGGCTTCCTGTTTTTTGCCGGCACGCACGTAAAGATCACCCAGCATGTTCAAGGTAGTAAGATCGTCAGCGTCGTTCTCGACGATCTGCCGATACTCCTTGATTGCTGCGTTGATCTTTCCCTGAGAAAGAGACTTCTCAGCGGCTTTTAAGACCTTAGCTTTATCGAAGGCCATCAGGAAACTTTGCTATTTAACACGAACGTCGGCGGCTTTAAACGTAGGCAGCGGGCAGCGGGGACAATGCCATTTCAGTTAAGTACGCGTTCTTAACTCCACTTTCCAACTCCGGCAAACAGCCGCGAGATACGCTAACATGCGTAAATAAAGCGTGTCAACGCAACCATTTCTGCAAAAGATGATGCTCAAAAACGGCGACAGCCCGGGCGGAAAATTGGGACAACAGATCGCTCTGGCGGGACTGGGAATCTACGTTCTCTGTGCCCCTCACTCGGTCGCCGCCAGCGCCATCGGCGTTGGGGTAGCAGGGTTCGGATGGATTGTACGGACGGTGACAACCGGGAGTCTGGGGCTAAGGCGTTCAAAGTTTGACCTCATCATCGTGCTGTCGCTGCTCTGGACGGTCGCTTCCGCCCTGCTCTCAGAAGAGCCTCGTATCAGCATCGCCAAGCTTCAGGCGTCGTGGTGTGTTTTTCTCTTTTATTTAGCTCGGGCGACGGTTACGCGAGCGTCCGCACTCGTGCTCGTCCTGTTATTGATCTTTTCAGGGTCGGTGGGCGCGCTTTACAGTGCTTTTGATCTGTGGCGAGGGCGTGGGGTCGTCGTCGAGTCGATTGCGACTGGGAGTCCGTTTCAGCAGGTTGGCGTCCAACCCGGCGACACGATCTGGCGTGTCGATGGCCGGCGCGTTTATTCCGTTGAAGATATCGAGCGTGAATTGAGCCGGGCGCCGCTGAATACGGCATTTAACGTCGGCATTCTTTCGCGCGGTGAGCAGGTCGAACGTCCTCTGACCGTTACACAGATCTCTCCTGCCGGTGTTACCGGGAGCGAGCACAACCATCGCTTTCGCGCTTCGGGATGGACACGCCACTACGAGACGTTTGCCGAGTTGCTCCAAATGATCGCGCAACTCGCGTTAGGTCTGGCGCTGGCGCATCTCATACATCACGGTCCAAACAAGTATTTCCAAATCATGATTGTCGCAGTGTCGCTATTGACAATGGGGCTTCTGTTGACGGCCATGAGAACGGTCATCATCGCCTTTGTTATTGGGGCCGCCGTAATCGCGTGGAGATCACTGGGCGGCGTGCTGAAAGTGGTCATCACTTTCGCGCTGTTCTTCGTGCTTGCTTTCGGAGCAGTGGTCGTGTGGCAAACGCGCGATCAGAATGCGATCTTCTTCGGCGATCCGAGCTCGTCGCTGCGTTGGCAGGTCGCGCGTGCGGGCCTCGAGCGAATTCCGGTTCATCCGATCTTCGGGCATGGCATGGACGCGATGAAGCGGCACTGGAACGAGTGGGGCTTCCCCGGCAAAGACATGCTTCACCTTCATTCAACACCCCTACAACTCGCCTTCGATCGAGGCTTGCCAATGCTGGCAATTTGGTTGTGGCTGATGATCGCGTTCTGGTTATCTATCGCCCGCGCAGAAAGAAGCCTTGCCGGGCGAAGTGACACCCACACCTACGGCCTCCTCCTCGGCACCCTTGGCGCCCTAACCGGCTTCCTCGCCAGCTCACTCGTGAACTACAACTACGGCGACGCCGAAGTAGCGATGCTCTTCTGGTTCCTGATGGGCATCAGCCACGCAAACACGACCATCTCTTCTAACGTAGCCGAATAAGAAATAAATAAGAGTAAAGCCTGGTTCCGCACGCGCTTTCACTACGAGGATGCGATGTTAAGTTCCAGGTTCGAGTCCTACCTGCGGACCAATTCTTTTCGATGCCTTACATCCCAGTTAGTTGATGGTACTAATGCAGCCTTCAAAGTGCATCATTAACTAATTGAAATCGCTATTGACGATTCCCAACTTGAGTGTAGAATGACTCATCCTCGAGTTATTCCGATAATGACTCACAGGGTCACAACGGATTAAAAATCGCCCCGTTCAATGAGAAGCCACCAAGTCTGTGTCGACTTGGATGGGTAGTTCAGATAACTATCGGCGTTGGCTCACGCTGACTTCACATCAAGTAGATAAAAGCCAAGGCAACTGATATCTGGAAGTCCGTTACAAAGCTAATGCCGAAAGTTTACGGATAAGCATCGGAATACCTTCATGAACCTCAGATGCATACCGATAGTTGTAGCCGGTTTGTTATTTGTGCTGTGGTCACCGCAATCTCCGGTGTCAACTCCGAGTCCTTCGCCTAGCCCATCGCCGACTCCGCAAGAGAAGATTCCTCCGGATCAGCGAGAGCGGACTTTCGATCAAGTAATTAAGGGTGCTCGCCAGATAGATGCCGACGGCGATGGGATTTCAAATGGAGTGGATAACTGTCCCGCAGTGGCTAATGCAGATCAAAAGGACACAGATGGAAACGGTATTGGTGATGCTTGCCAGCAGAACCCCCAATCTCCTACGCCAGCGGTGAAGAATTGCAACAAGAGTGCTCCCAAATCAAAAAGGCCCACCAAGAGACGCGCGAAGAAGAGCATACTCAAGACGCGACGAAGCGATCAGACTAAGACTCCACCTCCACCTCATTAAGGAAACTCAAATGTCATTAAAAAGAATCATTTCGCTACTCACGCTTCTTTCAATCGTATCCATTATCATCGTCACGCGTACCAGTTGGGCACAATCTGGCCCAGTCATAATCTCAGGTAAGTTCTATAGACTGGATGTTGTCGCTGCGGTTGGACAACAGGGTATGACGAACATTTTTGGGTCATCGTCTATTAATAGCACTGGCGTAGTATCGTTCATCGGCTCAACCTCCACTGGGGCGAATGGCCAGATCTTCAAAAGCAATGCGGCCGGAGATCTTGGAGCTATCAGCTTCACCCAAATCTTCTCTGGAAACGTTCAAATCAATAACGCCAATCAAGTGGTTGCACACGAGTCAATTCTGACCACCACTCCGCCTCGTAACTTTATACGCAGATGGGACGCAACTACGACGAATTCCTTTGTGATCATTGCGACCGCGCGTAACCCATCAACGCCAACTGATTTCGATCAGATCTATGCTAATCCCTCAATGAATAACAGTAATCAAGCCGCCTTCAATGCCCGGCGAGGAAACACCACCAACGAATTGGTAACCGGCTTCAACCCCACTTTTAGTGAAGCCCCATTTCAAAATGCTGCTGGCACGTTGCGCCCCATGGTCTCCGATGATAGCCGTGTGTTGGTGCGCGCAGGAGGAAAGGGCAGCGATCCGCTCCTCTTATATCCTTACAACTTGACTTCACCGGTTGCTATCGCCAGCAGCCCAAACTTTAGTGCCGTAGGACAAAGTCCCGGCATCAGCGATGACGGAGCAGTAGTTGTGTTCTGGGGAAACCTCACTTCGGCTGGCGCTACAGCGCTGAACACCACAGCTGGCCCAGGCATTTTCGTGAGCGTTGACGTGGGAAGCGGAACGCGCCAGATATTCAGGCTTGGTAACGTTGAAGATAATGCCGCTACGGGCGGAAATGATAATTGGATCTGCGATCCCGGCGAAACTTGCACACCGGGACAGTTGGGTTTTAATGCATCAGGCAGTCCGTCCTTCTTCAGCTCATTTACCGACTTTGAGGACAACTCCGCAGCGGGCGGAGACGATGACGGGATCTGTGAAACCGGTGAAGTTTGCGAGATGAGCAATCGAGTGGCTGTCACGCACCAATCCGGAGGTGTGCCGGGTGATGGAATCGAGGGAGATACCTTCGTTGTCTCATTCATGGGTACGCCGAATGCGGCGGGTCAGTATTTTTCCAATCAACTCGGACTTTGGACAATGCGTGTGGATATGAAGCGCGAAGCCGGAGTCCTGCTAGCTAGACATTCAAACGCGATCCCCGTGATACAGGTTAACGACCTGATCGGAACGCGCACAGTCAATGACATCAGCGTTTACGATCAAATTGCCAACGCTACCACAAACGATGCGGGCACAGCTCGCACCGAAAGGCCCGGAGATCACAAAGTCACCTTCGCTGCCGGAACTAACACGGGAAGGATCATTGTACGCGGCAGTCATATGGATACTGACGAGGACGGGCTACTCGATCACTGGGAATCCAGCGGGATCGACTTCAACGGCGACGGAGGAACTGCAGGGATTGACTTGGCGCTGCACCAGGCTCCATTCAGCGCCAATCCTAATCGCAAAGACCTCTTCGTAGAAATTGACTACATGCCTGGCGTGGCATCTGGCCCTGGCGCCCATCCGTCTCATCAGCCAATTGCCACAGGACTGCAAGATGTTGCGGCTGCTTTCGCAGCTGCACCGGTTACTAATCCTGTAGGAGGTGACGGCATTACAATCCACAACATGGTAGACGAGGCAGTTCCTGAGATTGGCTCGATGCCATTCCTAACTCGCCTTCCAGGAGCAGGAAACGACTTTAACGACATCAAACTTGGCCAACCAGCAAATCCCTGCGGCACGGGCGCTAATGATGGCCACTTTGGAACCACTGCCGATCGCGGTTCGACGAACTGCACCAATATTATCGGGGCGCGCCGGCTAGTTTTTCGGTATGCAGTTTTCGCTCACGCTTTTACTGAGGACCCTAACTCCTCAGGCATTGCCGAGTTACCAGGCAACGACTTTATTGTGACCTTAGGAAGTGCAAGCAACGCCTGCCAGCGCGAGCGCCGTAAGGCCGGCTGATGTCGCGGCCTGCCCAGCGCCGAGTTTCGGTGTCATTACCAGCATGAGACCGGCGAAGCCCAGCGCGATCCCGATCCACTGCCGCGCGGAAACGCGTTCGGAGACGATCCAGGCCGCGAACCAGCAGACGTCCGCGCTCGGACGTCTGCTCGCCGTTGTCGAGAACTACCCGAACCTGAAGGCGAACGAACAGTTCAACCGCCTGATGGACGAGCTCTCGGGAACGGAGAACCGGCTCGCCACCGAGCGCATGCGCTACAACGAACGCATCCAGGAGTACAACACGCAGCGGCGCCGGTTCCCGTCGAACGTCACCGCCAAGATGTTCGGCTTCAAGGAGTATCCGTACTTTA
>Ga0207643_10002192_pt1 | contig 10651 bp, 6 predicted proteins | sample KBSMisM62_FD_184313 | JGI IMG/M metagenome (GOLD analysis project Ga0207643, IMG submission 184313) | Miscanthus rhizosphere microbial communities from Kellogg Biological Station, Michigan, USA - KBS Miscanthus M6-2 (SPAdes) (version 2) | ecosystem: Host-associated > Plants > Roots > Rhizosphere... | reverse complement strand
ACTTGCTGATCCCAGGCCGGCCCTGTCTTATGTATCTCTACCCGATAGAGATGATTCTCGACGCCGCGATAAGTAGACTGGGGAGAGATCGAGCACGGCTCGTCTGACTGGGGTTTCTTTTTAGCTGTCGCTCTGAGCCCGCCGCGGTTTGCAGGTTGGAGCAGTTTATCAGTCAAAACTCGTAGGTACGTTTCTGCTGCCGCACGCGAGTTCTCTCTGGTAGCAGAGTTTAATAGCCTGGCGGCATCGGCTTGCATTCTAAGTACGTCCTCTTGCGGATCATTACGCGCGGTTACACTGTCAACTTTCACTTGCCACGTTACTCGCGCGCGCGACGAGGTGTCTGGGCCACCCAAAGCCACTTCACGGATCGATGCATCCTGCACCGCATTAATATGGCGCTCCCAAACATCGAGGTAGACGAGATAGCTGATGTCACTTGTTCCTTTGAGTTCGTTCTGCGGCCGGAAATCATCCTGCTCAGTGTAGGCAATGAGGTTGTCGTTTTCGCACAGCATGCCGGCGACGTAATAACGACCACGTCCAATGGAGAAGTCGTTCTTTTCCTTACCGCTTTCCGTGCGCACTGCAATCGAAAACGCTTGATTAGCAGCGCCTTCAAATTGCTGCGGTCCCCAGGTTGGTCCAGCCAGATCGGTCGCCAGGGCACGCAGGTAGTGCAGGAGGATCGCGGCCTGCTCATTCCAGTCTTCGTCGAGTATCACTCGGCCCTGTTGCATCAATACACGCGAAAAATGTTTGACCGACGCGAAAGTATCTCGCGTGAAATCACCTCTATATTCGCCTTGCATAGCTTCCTCCTTAACCGACTTTAACTCGCGAAGATGACGCCCACGTTCAGTCCAGCAGGCGTGAACTCGTCCAGACGTGCACGCAGGTTGGCTTCCCGTTGCGGTTGGAATAAATCTTGAAAAGCTCCCAGCTCTGATTCATCGTCGGCGCCGCGCTTTATCTCATCGGCGCACGTTGCTGCCAGTTGGCAGTAGGCCGGATTGCCATAGCGCGTGCTGTTGAACCGAGGGCGAACGCGCGCCAGCTCGGCTGTTCGGGCAGCAGAGTCTGTAATCCCTACGAGGACCAGATCCGGTTGACACTCGTAACGACGCGGAGTACGTGATCCGGGCGGAGCAAAACAGAAGCGCATGCATCCTGTTTGCCGGCGCGCAACTTTGATCATCCCATCGAAGATGCAGTTCTCAGCTAACTGAATTGCGTGAGCCTCTATTTTCCCGATCACCGTGCAGCGTCGTATGGTTAGAACAACGTGGGCCACCGGGCACTCGGGCGAGCCCACTGCTTCCAGTTCCGGCCCTGTAGCATCGAGGATCGTGTCACTGATGTTGATGGGTAAAGGCTCTGAGCTTACTTCGTTCTGGGTGACTTGAATCGCGCCGAGGATGCTGTGCTCAATGTTGACTCGCGCGGTTGTGTCGATCAGTTCCAGGCTCGGTTCCGTCGCTTCTTTCGGATTGCCACACGTATCGAGTGCCCATCCGGGCACGAGCGTGCAGTGACGAATCATCACCGATTCCAAAGCGCCTCTGATCTGTAGCCCACGTCCGGTTATCAGCAGCCCGTCAAGGATAATCCGGGCCGCCCTCTTGTCGTTGCATTCTTGTTGCTGCGGTGGGTACCCGCCGTACGCCTCATCTTTGCCGGTAATCTGCAACGCATCGGGACGGTTGCCATAGAAGTCGAGCAGGCGAATGACCGGCCGCGTGTTTGCAGCCGCGCGTAATTCCAGCCGCTCGCCGCGGTACAATTCGATCGCGAGTGGTTCGGTATAACAACCACTGTCGGTCAGCTCGATGACAGCGTCCGCCCATTGTTCTCGCACATCTGGTTTTTGCCGGAACTTCCGCCACTCGGCAATGGCATCAGAGATCCGCTTGATTGCTTCATTTGTTCCTACCTTGATCACAGCCTTGCCGGGAGCCACGCGCCGGTCATATTCGCCGCCGCCGATATCAGCGCTGAAACCGTAGTAATACGTGACCCATACGCCTTCGAGCGGCGCCCGGCGCGCTGCGAAAGCAATACGTCCGAGCTGCGGATCGACCGCGACCTGCTGACCGGTCGGGCGATAACTCCAGTTGGAGAGATCGGCAACAATTATGTCTTCGCTCGGAACCCGTTTAGTCAAATTGTCACGATAGATGACGAGGCTCTTGCCTTCGCCGTAGTAATCTTCGAGACGCTCTTCCAGTGCGCGTCGCCGAATCGGCGCGGGCACATTCATCTCGTCGGCAATATGGGCCGGTGCAGGTTCGGCAACGGTCTGAGTGAAAAGGGGAGCATCATTTCCCAGAATGCTGAACGTGTAATGGTGGCGCTTCCAGTCTTCGCAATGCGCGGGAGCTTTGGTAACTGAATACGATTTCAAGCGCCATACAAACAGCCCGGCGCTCGGAATGTTATAGCGACCCTGCGCGCGATGAGAATTGATACGGCGGACATCAATGGTATGGGCGATCTCGTCAAACGCGCCGTTCAAACGATCGAACACGTCGCTGCCGCGCAAATCGATTGTTCCCCCGCGATCCGGATGCGGATAATTAAGGTTCTGCGTCCAACCGAGTAACCGGTAGAATTCAACTGCCCGCGCAGGCCAGCCTGACGTGTCGCGCGCCAGTTCTTCCAAGAGCGCAAGTGCACCTTTGCGCCGGCGATTCCGAATCGTATCCGCAACATCGCGGCGCGGAATCAGAATTTTGTTGCGCGCCGCAGATGTGATTGCGTCGCCCGGCTCACCAGCCTCGTGGACGATCCGGTATCCAACCAAATCGCCGATGTAGGGCACTACCCAGTCTTCACAGGTTTCGATGAACCAGTTCTCGTAAAGTTGTGCGATGTTAGCTTCTACTATCTCCACCTGCTCGGTGATAATTTGCAGCAGACTTCGCAGTGGATAGCCCTGCTCAACATCACGAATGCGATGTATCGCGGGCACCAATTCGTAAAGCCGATCGGCTTGCCTTGCCATTTTCCACTCCGTCAAATTTGATTAAGGACTAACGTTGCAGGCACCTCGGGTGTCAGATAAGCGAGTTGAGCCGGATGAATCACACCATCCTCAAACTCGGCCAGGTTAACGGGCACGCGCGGCGCCGGCGTTTGCAAAGCCCGAATTGCGCTAAGAATCTCCTGCGGTGTTTGCAAACGTCGCGTGTTGCCATCGACTATCTTCTCCGCTACACCGCCGAATACATCGACATCGACGTAAGTCACGCCCCGCACGGATTGAATAACGCTTATGACTTCACTCACCAATGCATCCTGGCCCAGGTCGCGACGCTCGTAGCTGAACCTATCAAGCAGCCTTGCGCGAACGTTCGTCACCACCGGCTCCCAAACGTAATCTGACTGGATGTGGATGCTGGCACTCAGCACCAGGAACATCAACTCGCGCACTTCGACTTTGAGCGGTTGGAAAGGATCGCCGAATTTCCGCAATGCTTGACTCAGATTGCGGAACAGATCCGAGTTTTCGTCGATCGGTATGTCGCCGGCCCCGGCGATGGTCACATGGACCAACTCGCGCCTGCCATCAGAGAACCGCGCGGAGATCGATTTACCGATGCCCGCAAAGGTACGGGCGAAGTCGGCATAATCTTCAGTTGATACAAGCCGATCCAGGGCTGTAACCGTAAGCGGAGCGTTCTTGCGTGCTTGATCCCGATCCTCTTTGTCGGCGCCTCCTGAAGCGCGCAATGGATTGATGACGTCTTTGACGCCGAGCGGGCGAGCCATTAGCTGGCTGATCTGTTCGGCGGCAACGTTTCCCGGCTTGCCGATACCGTTGCGATAGACAGCCCGTACATTTTCCAGACCTGTAGGCAAACGAGCACCACGCTCGCCGTTGCCAAAAACGACCGTGGTCTTGCTCTCGTCGTCAGTGCGAGTAACGAATTTGCGATCGCCCGGATCGAGATCGGCGAGGCTGTCAGTTTCAAACCATTGCACATCGTTGACGTAAACCTTTAGGGTACTTTCCGCGCCGGCTGGTGTTTGCGAAGCAACATATGTGAGTGGAGGCTGGCGCAGCGTAAAACTTTGGAAGGGTTTGGTGGTGTCACCAGCTCCCAATGCTTCGTTGCGAGTTTCACCATGCGTTGCTTTCAGGACGTTTGCGTAAATGACGACCTTATCGCGCCGGTAGCAATATTCCAGTCTTTTGGCGAGCTTTATAAAAGTATGATTTTTGTCGCCCTCCAAAAGTCCACCGTCCGTTGTCGCCACGTCCTGTCTCACCGAAGCCAGCATTACCAATTCGCTGGCGCGCACGCCCTCCACGACGTTGCCGGGTAACGCTGCCGCGCGGTCATCTACCTTTATGTCAGCGCGTTCACCAGCAACAACGAGCCAGCGACCGGCTTTCAGCTCGCTGTACAGATCGTCAAGCTCAATCTCGCTATTCTCTCCGGCGCCATCGCAAATAGGCTCCGCAATAGGCGCGTCGGCAAGTGCCAGTTCCTCGCTCTGCGCATACACGACCGTTCGCCGGATGATTGGGAACGCAAGGCCCGTTTGAGAAGACGTAGTGAGCAGCCATGGTCCAGGGGTGCCGGGATCATCCGGGTCCACGAGGTCCAACTGAGTGGTTGGACCACTAATGCCGTAAACAGCTCGCGAGAGATTTGCCTTAGGCGCCATAGTTCTGGCAATCAATAAGGGTGTTCCGGGCTCAGGTATGCTTATCGGTGGCGGGTTGGCCGGATCAATTTGAATTGCACTTCGATCGACAACAACCCAGGAGCGCGGCAGGATCTTGTCGTAATTGCCATTGAGATAAATGGTGGTGCTGCGGCGCTCGTTCACTTTAAATTCCGCCGCCAGCACGTCATCGTTCGTCCATTCGCTAAATTCAACGCGCTTATTGCCTGAGTCATCCTCAGTGTCTACCAGCGTCGTCTTCAACGGCGCATTCTGCCCAAACACCGCGGCCTTCGTTCGTAACGCATAGACCTGGATCTGATTCTGATTCGTAACGACGATGTTCTTCACTGCTGCTTGCAATGGCTGCCGGATCTCAGGCTTGAAAGCTCCGGCCAATTGCAAGCCTGTATCTGCTCTCCGGGCAAAATTGGAGCGAATATCCTGGGAGAAGCGCAGCGCGTTTTTAGGCGGTATCGAGCCTGTTTTCACCAATCCGGTGAGCACGTTTTTCAGCTCGTCGCCATGATCCGGATTAACGAAGCTTGTTTGTAAGGATCGTTTGAAACTCGAGTTCGTCATGAGGTGATCGGCAGCGCCGGCAAGCTCGCTACTCATCTTTTCTAACAACGGACCAGCTACGGTAGCCGTCGCAGGCAACCTTTCCCGGAGCGATTCGAGCTCCCCAACAATCTCGCCGACTATGGTCGTTAAATCAACTGCGTTTGCGCCCTGGTCGATCCGCGCATTCAGGCCATTAAGCAATTCGAGTGCTCTTTCAACGCTGGTCCTTCCGGGGAGAGCCGAAGCTTCGGCCTTGAGACTGGCGATCATAGCTTGTAGAGTTCGAATTCCTCCCGGAACAGCACCCTTGTTCCAGTACTCGAGTTTGACAAGGGTGCGATCCGCGGTTGTGTCAGTTACAACGTCCATCACGCAAAACAGAACTACCCTACTCGGTTGGTCTGCACCGGGTTCCATCGGATTCCCGTCATTGAAGTCAATCAGCAATGGATCGTTCTTCGCCAGGTTCGTGGCAATGCCTTTCAAATACAGGTGCAGGAAGTTGTCATCGTCCGGGATCGTCTCAATACTGGTTCGGGTTTGTGGCCGGGCCAGGCGCGGTCCCAGCGTGTTCCATTGAGCGCGCGCATCAAGTTCTTCGCTGTTTTCAAAAGTCTGCGGCAGTTCGCCGGGCCCGGGCACGCTCTGGGCTTTAATGTCGCCCGGTTTGAGCTTAATGCTGTGGCCCTTTTCCATGGTGAGCGCCAGAAAAACACTCGATGCAACACCCGGCCGCAGCGAGTAATCAATCAATTGGGCCAACTCCAGAATTGAGCGACGTTCGGTCGCAGTGCGAAGATAACCTTCGTTGGCGATGCGCTCCTGATAGAAGGTAAGGACGTCGCCCACCGTCGCCCACGCATCGAGCAACGCAATCGCCGGATCGTCGCTGTCTCGCGTTGCCAGCTTACTCAAGGGATTGATACGAGCGATGCTCTGTGCTCCAACTTCCCCGCGAGGCACTTCGAGTTTGAAATCGGCAAGCCCGGCCTTCATCGTTTCGAGAAACGTTGCATGAGTGCCCACACGATAGGTGAGTGCGTCCAGACCCGGACGATTCGCCGTGGGCAACGGCGTCAGTTTCTCTGTTCCTTCACAGCATCCGCAGTCTTCATTCATTGCTGTTCTCCGCAGAGCACCAGTTTTATCGACCTCCCGACATTCTCAGGGTGAGCTTGCCGCGTTCCGGATAGTTCGGATCAGAATCAAGTTGTGCGATCTCAAATTCATTGAGCGGCAACACCCCATTCTCGATTTCATGGTTTGGAGATTCGAACAATCGCTTGAACACTATTACCTGCACGTCCTCGACCCCGGTCACAGCTCGGGCCGCGGCGATTAGCGTGCTCAAATAAATATCGTCGCCAAAGGTCAGATTGTCGGGATGGAAGAGTCCTCGCCGCCCATCAGGCAGCAGGCGATTACTGAAAACATCCAGCAGCGAGGCTTCAACGAAGCCGCGCAGGTAATGCGGCAGGACGCAGATCCGCAATTCGATTTCAAGCGGAACATATCTCGCTTCCGTGATGCGCAAGTCGTGCCCCATCCGGCGATACTGGCCCAGGTAGCGCTCGATGTCATCGCGCAGGCTCTGAACAAACTCCTCACCACCTTTAGGATCGATGGCTACAGAGGCTTCCACCCAACTACCTGTCCAGTGAAGAGCTGCTGCCGCACGCTGGATCTTCTGGTTCCGTTCGGCGAGTCGCTTGTAATCATCCGAGACGATGGCCCGCTTTAGTTGCTTACGAAATGTTCCCGGAGCAAACATCCGGGCTTCGGCTGTTGTCTCCGGCTCAACTCCGCCGCCAGCAGCAAGAGGATTGCTCGGACGCAGGATAAGTCCGCTGCGTGGACGCCTGAACACGACATGAGAAATGGCGCCGGTGCCGACATTGCCTGACTTGCCATTGCCAACGCGATAGCGTGCGGTAAACCTTGCATTAGCAGCCGGCGCCCGGCCCAGTTCGCCGTTACCGAATCGAAGTTGTGCGACACCTTCCTCGTCGATCTCGGCAACAAAGTGGCGATTATCGCCGTCGCTGTCCAACAGATCGCGGCGCGGCTCCCAACGAACACAGGGATTTGCATTCACTTCGTCGATTTCAATCGCCGGCAGCGCTGTTTGTGGATCCTGTTGCAGGCTCGCACTGGCTGGACCAAACAAAACCGAATTTGAACGCAGGAGCGTTTGGCCAAATTGGCGGCCAAACATCTCACTAATCTCAAGAGCTGCAAGCTCATTAAGCTCGTAGCCGGCTTCGGCCCGTGACCGCAGTATGGCTAACCGGCGGCCCTTACGAACCAGCCAACGGTCTTCATTCGCGATGAGAGCCGCAATGGCGCCGGCTTGATTGGGTGACTTGAGCCACTTCGTACCGGAACTCGACAGCAAGCCCACCTCGATCATTGCGCGACGGCTGAACACGACTTCGAGCGCGCCGAGTTCATTGTCTGTGAGCATCTGGCCGCCCTGCGCTTTCCGCCACAGAGCGTCGACCATCTGATGCACCACGTTTGGCAACTCACTTAAGAACCTGGCCTGGGAACGAGCGATATCCTCGGTCCGTGGGAAAGGTTCGCGATGGGTTACCGGGCCAAACTTCAACGCTGGTTTGAAAGGAGCTGGTCGCAACACCGGATCGCGAGGCTGGCCGATCGCTTCGCATCCCGCGTCTTCTTCCTCGGCGCACCCAACGGTGAAGTCCTCCGTGTCGACGATGCGTCCGTGATCGACCAGAACGACATTGCCAAGCGCAACGCTGACGCATGTAATCTCCTCGCAGCAATCGTCTGTCGGACCGATTGACGAGAGACAGAGTGGGAAGGGAAGCGCATCCAGCCTGGACCATTCGATCTCGACAATCTGTGTGTAGGACAGGTCGTCGATAGCGGGCGTGACGCTCGTCAAACGCACTGCATGACGATGCAGGGGATTGGCATCAGCGGGCGCGCCTGTTTTTGCACCTTTGCGCTCGACAAAGATGAGAACGTCTCCCGGCCGCAAAAACAGCCCGTTCTTCCATTCGTAAACCAGGGTCGCGCGTGTAGCGCCACGCGGCAGACAGCACTCGCGATCTCCCCACGTGTAAAACTTCATCTCGTTATGAGCTTTGTAGACATCGATCTTCGATCGATGATCCATCGGCTCGAAAACTTCGTAAGCGTGAGGCGGTACGTCGCGCAGATCCTCCTGGCTTAGCACTACCTTCTCCTGGGCCAGCGTCTCGTTGAAACCCGTGATGAAGTAGAGCTCGCCCAGGTCAAGCTCCTCGTCTGTGCCGGTCTTCATTGCCACCCAGGTCCGCGCGTTGCAGCCTTCGTGCAAAAAGTAATCAATCAACCTCGTATGGCGCCGTATAGAGATGCGTTCGCAGGCCGTATTCAGATAAGCCTCGGTTCCCACAGCATCCTGGTAATAGCTCAAATAGTCGCCAACGTAGGCCAGTAACTCGATCAGCGTTATTCCCAGATCAGGTACGTGTCGTTCCTTCCAATCGGGCATGAGCAGGGCGAGCCGATCGAGAATTAATTGTCGAAAGCTCGAGTAGTCCTTCGCGAGGTAATTGATCTCCGGAGTGAGGCGATCGGGTGGACTACAACTCGTTTGCGGCAGGCAATCAAGCGTCGTCGGACAGTCAGCTTTGAAAGTAAACTCGAGACGCGAGTAGCGGCGGTCGAAGTCGGGCAACGGTTCATTGCCTGGCCGACCTTTCGCATCGCTTTCAGCCACGCGCAGGGTGTAGGGCGAAAAGTCGCCGAAACGATTCAATGTCAGAAGCCAGTAGTCGTCGAGATCATCCTCGCCTCGGCTGACCCGCTCGGCGTCTGCCACGCGAATGTCGCGAATCCGCACGCCCCCATCGATTCCGAAGTTCGCGGGCGTCAGAGAGGCTGGAGCAGGGCCGATAAAAAAGACCTTGAGAGTTGTTGTTTCCGGGCCCTCAGCAGTCGAATGCGCTTGCTGAAGCTCGACATAGTCGAGACCGTTACGCCCTTTGGCTCTTACCTGAACGCGTCGCTGTTCGTCACGGCAAACTTCGTTTTTGACTGCGAGCTCCATATATTTTGTTTGAGACATAAGCCCGGCCTCGAGACCTCAACTACCCATCAATGCGCATTCACACGGCCCGCACGAACTGAGTGACAAGCGACTGGTTCGTACGGCGCACCAGATACCGCAGCTCGATTAGCAACCGCGAACCTTCACACGACACCTCCAGGTTCTGCACCTCGATCAAGTCGCCCAGCCATTGCTGTAGCGCGGCCTGCATAGTGAACTGACAGGTGGCTGCGAGTTCCGCGCTGTTGGGCGCGAACACCAGTTGCAATAGGCCACTGCCGAAGTCAGGTCGATTCACTCGTTCACCGGGATTGGTAAAGAGCAACTGCTCGATCATGTCCCGGATGTGTACGTTGTCATCCGTCGCGGCTGTCCGCCCGCGCGCATCGAATTGAAAAGGAAAATTAATGTTCATAACGTTCTCGATACACTAGATTGCGGTGACGCGAGTCTGGGTGGTGACGATCACCAACGGAGTTCCAGTTGGCGCACAGATCGCCTGGCTGCTCTGAACCACGAGTGGCTGCCCATTCGACATCACTCGCGTGGTGCCCACCAGCCATTGCGCCGTGACGCATGGACCATTGGCGGCGGGTGGCGGCGGGAACGGGCATCCCGCAACGACATAGGGAGCGGTGATCAGCACGGTTGGCTGGCCACTCACCAGAACCCGCGGATTGGGCGCCGTTGGCTGAGTCTGTCCGCCATGCGAACAGAGGACTTGTGCGCCTACGTGCACCAGGAAACCAGGCATAATCAACCTCCTGTCAAATGATTACCATCGCACCGTTGTTAATTGTCACTGTTGGACCAAGCATCGTGATGGACGCTCCCTTACCATTCTGGATATAAATGCCCGAGTCGTTAACTACGATCATTGCGCCGGAAGTGCTCTTCATAACGATACCCCCAGTGATCGGCGTGGGGGCTGCGTCGCTGACCATCAACATGTTTTGCAACGACGTTTGGACCACGATGTTTTGTCCCGGCGGAATCGGCGGTGGCGCCAGCGCAAAGGCCGGCACCTCCGCCGCGATGCCCCAGAAGCCGCCCACCCAGATCGGCTTATCAGGATCGCCACCTTCAAACTCGATCCACACACCCGAGCCTATTTGCGGCACTGCGTAAATGCCTTCCTGTTTTCCCGCGATTGGCACGCACGGCATGGCCCAACTGGTCAAAGCCACTCCCGACACCGCAGGCACCAGAGCCGTTATGCGCCCGCGCTGCTCCGGGTCGATGTTGGAAACGACTGTGCCGCGATACTTGCCGTAATATTTTTTGCCTTCGCTCATACCGCAACTCTGGGAACGGTAGAAATCAAACCATTCCGCGCCAGCTCAAAGTTCT